>Ga0190272_10001079_pt1 | contig 13268 bp, 14 predicted proteins | sample Popmic504T_FD_133746 | JGI IMG/M metagenome (GOLD analysis project Ga0190272, IMG submission 133746) | Populus adjacent soil microbial communities from riparian zone of Shoshone River, Wyoming, USA - 504 T | ecosystem: Environmental > Terrestrial > Soil > Riparian zone | place: USA: Wyoming...
CGCTCCGAGTCGGCGTAGGCGCCGATGCTGCGCAGGACCTCTTCCCAGTCCTGGCGCGGGCTTCCGTCGTAGATTCGCATGGCTGGAGCGTCCCTCCGCTTGCTCGCCGACTCGCCGCGTGAGCATAGCGCCCGGTTTGGTCAGGTCAAGGCCGATGCGACCGCGCCAGCCATGCGGGCGTTTTCGACGATGAGGCCGATGTTCACGCCGAGCGTTCGACCTCCCGACGCCTCGGCCAGGTACCGCAGCAAGTGCGGCGTGACGGCACCGCCACGCGCGCCGGTCGCCGCCGCGTCACGCAGGCCATCGGCGATCCAGCCGTCCACCTCCGCTGCGTCCAGCGCGAGCTCGGCGGGAGGTGGCTGGACGATGAGGATCCCTCCGGCTCCCGCCAGAGCGAGGTGGGCACGGATGGCGTCCGCCGCTGGCCGTGGGCCGTCGACCCGGTGCGTGAGCGGGAGCCCGGTGCCGATGCTGTAGAAGCCCGGCATCTCGTCCACGCCGTAGCCGACGACGGGGACACGCCGCGTCTCGAGCATCTCGAGCGTCGCTGGCAGATCCAGGATCGACTTCGCGCCGGAGCACACGACGGCGACCGGCGTGGCCGCCAGCTCGTCGATGTCGCTCGACACGTCGAACGAGCCTGCCGCCCCTCGATGGACGCCACCGATGCCACCGGTCGCGAAGACGGAGATCCCCGCCATGCGTGCCGCCCGCACCGTGGCGCTGACGGTGGTCGAGGCCAGCCGGCGCGACGCGAGGAGCGGACCGAGGTCGCGCGAGCCCGCCTTGACGACGTCCTGCTGCGGGTCGGCGAGCCGCTCGAGCAGCGCCTGGTCCACACCGATGACCAGCCGGCCCGCCTCGAGGGCGGTCGTGGCGGGCACGGCGCCGGACTCGCGGATGGCGGCTTCGGCGGCGAGGGCCGTGGCGAGGTTGTGCGGCGGCGGTAGCCCCTGGGCGATGAGGCTGGACTCCAGCGCCACGACCGCGCGGCCGGCCTCGAGCGCGTCGCGGACCTCGTCGGCGATGAGCAGGTACGGAGAGCTCATCTCGGCATCCGAGCCGTCTCCGCGTCGATGCGGCCCTGGGCGCCCGACGTCCGTGCCACCGCTGCTCCCCGCTCGGCAGCGGCCTCCAGCGCACGCTCCAGCTCGTCGACCGATGGTGGCCAGGGGCCGCGTGTCAGCGACGCGATAAGGCCGGCGGCGAAGGCGTCGCCCGCACCGGTCGTGTCGACCGGCACCACGCCTGCCACTCGGTGGGCCCCGGCCGAGACCGAGCCGACGGTGGCGACCGCGCCGGTCGCCTCGGTGACCACGAGGCCGCCGCCGAGGAAGCCCGGCGTCGCGCGGAGGGCGGTCGCTTCCTCGCGGTTGAGCACGGTGATGTGCGGGGCGAACGCGCCTGCAGCGTTCAGCCACTCGCCGTCCTCCGCCGGCACCGCGCAGCCGACCAGGACGCGGCGTCCATCGCGACCCACGAGCGACCGGGCCATGACCCCTGCATCGGCTTCGAGGAGGAGGTAGCCGGAGACGACCGTCCAGTCGGCGTCGGGCGGCACCCGAGCGGCAGCGGCCGTGGCGAACGGGGCGCGATGACTGAGCATGGTCCGCTCGCCGGCGTCGTCGAGCAGGATCACCACGCTGCCCGTGGCAGCGACCGGGACCGGCGCGAGCTCGACACCGTCAGCCGCGAGCGCGTCGCGCAGGATCGTGGCGGCCGCATCGTCACCGAGGGCACAGACCAGGACCGTCTGGATGCCCTGCCGCGCCAGCCGCACGGCGAGGTTCGCGCCTTGCCCGCCGGGACGGACCGAGATCTCTGCCGGGACGTCCGCCCCGGCGCGCATCGGAACGTTGGGCCGGACCACGACGTCCAGGAGTGCGTCACCGACGACCGCGACGAGGGTCACAGCGGGCGGCGCGTCGAGAAGCCCTCGCGCGTCGTGTGCCAGTAGCCGAGCTCCGGATCCGCGAGGCGCCAGCACAGCCAGGCCGGCTCCCCGTCCCGGATGGTGGGGATATCGACCAGCCCCGCGTCGAGGTCCCGTACCACCACCCCGAGCGACTCGAGGTGGTCGAGCAGGTCACGCACGAGGGCGCGCAGCTCATCCGTCGTGGCCTCCAGGCGTGCCCGCTCGCCGGGGTCGCCGTTCGTGTCGTGGCGCAGGCTGTGATGCAGCTCGTCGTGTGAGGCGTCGGCCAGGCGGCGCTGGATGGCGAGCTGGAGCAGCGTGCCGCGCACCTGCGGCAGCAGCGTCCGCGCCTCTTCCACGGTGTAGGTCGGGTCGTCGTCCATGGGTCAGGGCCGATGGTAGCGTGCTAGGATCGGCGACCGGGTGGGCCTGCTCCGCACCGCGACGGCGCCCGCTCGATCCGCCGGAGGTGAGCGCGCACGCGCCATGACCGACGACGCTGGCCGCGGAGCACGCGGCATCAACGATGAATCCCCGCCAGGGGCCGACCCGTACACCGCCTACGACGACTTCAACCTGCCCGCCTACGTCGGCCTGCCGAGCTTCCAGAAGCTTCCATGGGTGACGGATGCGGCAGCCCTGGCAGCCCTCCGACCCGATGTTGCGATCGTGGGCGCCCCCTTCGACGACGCGGTGAGCCATCGTCCCGGAGCGCGATTCGGGCCACGCGCGATCCGCCAGGCCAGCTACCACTCCGGCGCGATCAACTCGCTCCAGCTGGGGATCGAGCCGTACGACTGGCTCAAGGTCGTGGATGCCGGCGACGCGCCGGTGACGCCGATGAACATCGAGCGGGGCCACGCGGTGATCGAGCGCAAGGTATTCGAGGTGGCCAGCTCGGGCGCGATCCCGATCGTGCTGGGCGGCGACCACTCGATCACCTTCCCGTCCGCCTCGGCCGTCGCTCGTCACGTGTCTCCGCGCAGGCTCGGGATCGTCCACTTCGACGCGCACGCGGATGCGGCCAACTCGACATGGGGCACGTTGCGGTCGCACGGCGCTCCCATGCGTCGCCTGATCGAGTCGGGTGCGGTCGCTGGCCGGAACTTCGTCCAGGTCGGCCTGCGCGGGTACTGGCCCGGGACCGAGACCCTCGATTGGATGCGCGAGCAGGGCATGCGCTGGCACCTCATGACCGAGATCGAGGAGCGTGGCGCCGACGCGGTTGTCGCCGATGCCATCGCTCAGGCGCTCGACGGCCCCGAGGTTATCTACCTGTCGGTCGACATCGACGTCATCGATCCGGGCATGGCTCCCGGCACCGGTACACCCGAGCCGGGCGGGATGCTGACGCGCGAGCTGCTGCGGGCGGTGCGCCAGGTCGTCGGATCGGTCGAGCTGGCCGGCATGGACGTTGTCGAGGTGTCGCCGCCCTTCGACAGCGCCGAGGACACTGCCGCTGCGGCGCATCGCTGCGTGCTCGAGGCCATCAGCGCCCTCGCGGCCAGGCGGCGCGATGCCGGCGGAGCCCGGATCGCGAGCCTCGGATCCGGCACGGACTCGTCGGGCGGCGGCTGAGGGCCGGCCGCCCGGCTACTCGACGGTGAACTCGGTCTCGGCCGCGAGCTGGCCGTTGCGCTCGACCCGGACGTCGTAGGTCCCCGGTTGCAGGTTCGCGAACGGGAAGTAGGTCCACCCGTTGCAGACCCTGCCGCAGTTGATGTCCGCCAGGTCGATCGAGCCATTGCCGATGACCGTGCCCTCCTCGTTGAGGACGGTCGCGCTCATCGCGTCGGTCTGCGTGCCGCTTCGGAAGCCGACCCAGACCCAGATGGATCCACTGTTGCTGGCACCGTTCGAGTTGCAGCCGTTGGTGCCGGCGCTGCCCGGAATGCACGGCTGCGTCTCGGCGGTGAAACCATCGGGGAAGACCACCGGCTCGCCGCTGGCCGCGGGCGACTGTTCAGGGCTGGCACTGAAGCTCGGCGAAACGCTGGGCGGAGTCGTCGGGGCGAGGCTCTCGCTGAGCGTGGGGCTCGGCGTCAGCGTCGGATCGTTGACGCCGACGTTGGGATCGTCGCTGAAGACGCCCGCAAGGACGGCCCCGCCCAGGAGCGCCAGGACCCCGAGGGCGAGGAAGCCGAGGATCGCAAAGGCTCCAGCTCCGGACGAGCCCCGGCGGCGGCCGTTGTCCCACTCGTCATAGGCATATGGGTAGCCCTCCTCGTCGGCAGCCTCGTCGTCGAAGTTGTCGACATACTCGACGTCCTCCACCGGAACGTCCGAGGGCGGAGGCGCAAGTGGTGGAGCGGCCGCCGCTGCGACCGGTCGCGCCGTCCAGTCATCCGCATCGCGAGTGATGTCCGGGCGCGGCTCGAGGGGCGGAACGAGCGACTGCGGGGCCGGATCCGGCTCGAGCGGGGCGATCGGGACCACCCCGGGAGCGCGATCGCGGAACGAGTCCTGCCTTCGCTCCGTCGGCCGCCGGAGGCGACGCGCCTGCGCGTCCTCAGGCTCCGGCTCGAACCGCTCGAAGCCCGTATCGTCCCCGTCGGCCACGCCTCCACGTCGATAGGGATCCCCGCCGGAGCGGCGCGCGCGGATCCGATCCTGGAGCTCGTCGCGATCCATGCCGCGGGGCCGGATCCGGGCATCGGACGGGATGGCCGAGCCGCACTGGGTGCAGAAGGCGGCCGGCGGCGTCGATCGGTGACAGGTCGGGCAGCGAATCTCGCCCGGCTTGGGGGTCGCCATAACTGCGGCATTGTGACGGCCCCAGCGCGGGATTGCACGCGGTGCCCGTGGGCTACGCTCTTCGGCGCCGATGCAACGCATCAACGTGGTCGGGACGAGCTGTTCCGGCAAGACGACCCTGGCGCGCGCGATCGCGCGGCGACGGGACCTTCCTTCGGTCGAGCTCGACGCGCTCTTCTGGGGTCCGAGCTGGGAGCCCGTCCCGGCCGACCTCTTTCGCTCCCGTGTGTCCGACGCGGTCGCAGCCGAGCGATGGGTCCTCGACGGCGGCTACTCGAACGTCCGGCCCATCATCTGGGAGCGCGCCGACACGATCGTCTGGCTCGATTACCCGATGACCAGCACGCGCCTGATCACGCCCCCGGTCGCTTCCACTCGCTGCCGTCGTCGAAGCGCTCGCGTTTCCAGATCGGGAGGCGCTCCTTGATGGCCTCGATCACGAACCGGTTGGCTTCGTACGCCTCGGTGCGATGCGCCGATGCGGTGACGATGGCGACCGCCGCCTCCCCGATCGGAACGATCCCGTGACGATGGACGACCGCGACTTCCGCTCCCCATCGCTCTTCCGCCTGCCTGGCGATCTCCTCGAGGACGGCGAGCGCCATCTCCGGGTACACCTCGTACTCGAGCTCGGTGACGTGCCGGCCGTCGTCGGCCCGGTCGCGAGCGCGGCCGACGAAGACGACGACCGCGCCGTGGCCGCTGCCGGCGACCGAATGCTCGAGGGCGGCGACGTCGATCGGCGCATCCGTCAGGCCCGTCGTGGCGCCGCCGCTCACCGGCGGCAGGAATGCGATCACGTCGTCATTCACGAGCGGGGCGTCCCATGCCGCGTATACGCCGTTTCGGGCAACGCGCACGTACGGGCGATGGGGTTCGAGGCCCGGAAAAAGGGCGGCCAGAGATGCCCACGCCTCGGCGATCGTGGCCCCATCGTCGAGCGACAGCTCGCATCGGTCCCTCGAGAGCTCGCGCAGGGAGGCGAAGCAGCGGACGCCGACCCGGATCGGCACGTCAGACCGGCACGCCGGTGAGGTACGTGATGCTGGCGCCGGCGATGGAGCCCGCCATGATCAGCGCAAGCCCGATGTAGAGCAGGCCGGTCGAGGCCTGCAGCGAGGCAGCCCGTGACGCGAGAAGGGCGAGCACGGTGATCCCGATCGGGAGGAGGATGCCGACGGCCAGGCGAAGCCAGGTGAGCCAGCCCAGGCCCCCCTCGAGGGCATCGGTGCCGACCGCGAGCAGCGCGACCGCGAACAGCGCGCCCTGCATGACGAGCGCGCCGACGAGGAGCCACATCATCCGCCGCAGTGGAGCCGGTGAGAGCTTCGGCGTGACCAGGTACCAGTGGCCGAGCAGCATCGCCGCGTTGACCGACCCGAGCGCCAGGGCCGCGGTCAGCAGCTGCGTGCCGAAGAGCGGCGCGCTGCGGCTCCCACCGGCAGCGGCAAGCACCACCAGGGCGGCCATGCCGATCACGCCCGTGGCCACCGCCAGCCCAGCACGCGGCCAGCCAGCCATCGAAGCGACCAGGTATCCGAGGCAGCCTGCGGCGAAGGCGACGGTCAGCGGCCGGCGGATCTCGGCCGTCCCGGACGCCGCGGCGCCGAGGGGCAGGGCAAGGTCGATCGCCACGAGGACCGCGGCGAAGACGACGAGCAGCCATGCCATGAACAGCCGATAGCCTCGGGTCGTGCCGCCGAGTACCTCGGTCAGCCCGACCACCAGCAGGGTGCCCGACGAGAGAGCGGCCCAGAAGATCCAGTTGACGAAGGGGAGCGCCTCGATCGACATCGGGGCGTTTATGCGGCGCCTCGCTCGCGTGCAAGGCTCCCCGTCAGGCCGATCTCCACCCAGCCGTCGGTGACCCGCACCGGGAAGGTCTCGACCGGCTCGGTGGCGGGAGGCACCACGGCTGCGCCGCTGCGTACGTCGAAGCACCCGCCGTGCCACGCGCACACCAGGACGCCGTCGCGCGGGTCGAACCCGGCCTCCGAGAGTGGAAAGTCGCGGTGGCTGCAGTTGTTCTGGACCGCGAAGAACTCGCCGGCGTGGCGCACGAGGACGACCGGGGTCCCGTCGATCTCGACCGGCATGAGCTCGCCGTCGCGGAGCTCCTCCGCTCGCAGGACGCGCGCGTGTCGGACGGAGAGCACGAGATCGCTCACCTCGGATCCTCGACCATGACCGCATTCTACGGGCCGAAGGTCGTGGCCACCGTCATCCTCGTTCCGCTCTCCCTGCTGGGGCGGGCGGGATCTGGCTAGCGCAGGGCGGTCGGCTGCCGGCGTTGGCCACCGCGCCCCGACCGCTGCGGCCGGCGACCCAGGCCGCCTGACGCCCGGTGTCGTCCGGCGCGTCCGCTCGGTATCATCCGGGACGCATGGACCCCGTCTACCTGCTGCTCGAGGCCGGCGCAGCAGCCTTTTTCGTGCTCGCTGCCCTGCTGGCACTCCGCCGCGGACGCCTGCCGTTCCTGGAGCTCGTCAGCGCCGCCATGTTCGGACTACTGCTCGAAGAGGGCGACCAGCTCATCTTCGAGACGTACCACTACGCCGATGCGTGGATCCTTCAGCTCGACCGGGCGCCGCTGGTCATCGGGCTGACCTGGGCGCTCATCATCGCCGGTGCCATGCGCATCACCGACGCGCTCGGGGTGCGCCGTCGATGGGCCCCGTTCGTCGACAGCGTGCTGGCCATCAGCCTCGACCTCGCCTTCGACGCGATCGCCATCCGGATGGGCCTGTGGACCTGGCGAGAGGTCGGCGCCACCGACGGCTGGTTCGGCGTCCCGGCCGGGAACTTCTACGCCTGGCTGTTCGTGACGTGGGCCTTCAGCTTCGTGAGCCGATGGCTCCGCGACGTGGCCCGCACCCGGCCTCGCATCGAATGGCTTCAGCTGCTGGTGCCGATCCCGGCATTCGTCATCTTCCTGGTGACCCTGGTGCCGTTCTCGGTCGTCAAGCCGCTCATCGACTCGACGACGGGCGGCGGGCTGATCCTGTTCCTGATCGCGCTTACCGGCTTCGTCGCCGCCTCGGCGCGTGGCGTCTTCGGACCGGATCGCGGTGATCCGGACGGGTCGAAGACGGCCATCCTGGACCTCCGGCTCGCCTTTGCCACCCGGGTGGCGGTGCACGGGTTCTTCCTGGTTGCGCTCTTCGTGATGGGACTCGCCTTCCGCGAGCCCGTCATCCTGGCCACGGCGCTGGTGCTCCTTGCCGCCGAGGTGCCGCTTGCCATGCTGACATACGGACGGCGGCCCTCCGGCACACGCACCGCGGCCGCCGACGCCGAAGCCGCGGCCTGACGGGTGTCGAGGCTGGACTCTCGCGTCCGGCGCGCCGTGAGTGGGATCGATCCTGCTCTCGGGGTCCTCGCCTTCATCGGCTTCATCAGCTCGGTCGGCATCTCCGTGATGCTGCCGCTGCTTCCGCTCTACGCGAGTGAGCTCGGCGCGCCGCCGTTCGTGCTCGGACTCCTGACGAGCTCGTTCGCGGTGACGAACGCGGTCGGCCAGCTCGGATCGGGGTTCCTGGCGGAGCGATGGGGGCCCCGACGGATGATGACCGGCGGGATCGGGCTGTACGCGACCATGAACGCCCTCATCGCGACGGCAGCAAGCGCGCCCTGGCTGCTCGCCTGGCGCTCGCTGGCCGGGTTCGGCGGCGGTGCGATGATCATCTCCGAGCGGATCTACATCGCCCAGGTCGTCCCGCCCGCGCGCCGAGCCTTCTCCAACGGGATCATCTCCGCCGCCCAATCCGCCGGGTCGGTCGCGGGGCCGGCGGTCGGGAGCGTTGCGGCGGCCATCGGCGGGCTGCGCGCGCCATTCGTGCTCGTGGCGCTGACCAGCGCGATCGCGTTCGTCGGCTCTTTCTTCCTGCGCGCGCCGGCAACGGACGCTCGCCGGGCCGAGATGGCGGGTGACGCGCCCGACGAGCCGATCCCCGTTCGGGCGCTGGGCATCCTGCTGGTCGCGAACATCGCGCTCCTGGCGAGCTACGGCGCGTTCATCACGACCTACGCGCCGATGGCCACCACGCGCCTCGGCTGGTCGATCGTGGAGGTCGGCATCGCGTTCTCGTTCTTCGGGGCCGGCAGCATCGTGCTCGGTCCGTGGCTGGCACACCTGGCCGACCGCATGGGGCGGCGGCGGATCGCGATCCTGGTTCCCATCCCGCTCGCGGTCTTCGGGATGGGTCTGGTGCTGGGCCTTCCGCAGGCCGCCGTGTTCGCCCTGGCGTTCACCGCGGGTGCTGGGCTCACGGCGTTCTCGGCCTCGTGGTATGCCCTCCTGGCCGAGACCGCCGGAGAGCGGCGACTGGGCCGGACCTTCGGCATCATCAGCGCCGGTTCGACCATCGGCATCGTGATCGGCGCTCTCGGTGCAGCCGAGCTCTGGGCTCGGGTCGACATCTCGGCCGGCATGCTGCTGGCGGCGCTGTTGCCCCTGGCCGCGTGCGTCGCGATGCTCGCCTTCCGGCCACGAGCGCTACCCTCCGTCTCATGAGCCACGACCTGCGGCCACATCTCGATCTGGACGCGTGCGTGGAGCACCTTCGCGCGCTCATCCGGATCCCATCGGTCAATCCGCCGGACGGCGGTCCCGAGCTGGCCGCGGGACGGAACCCCGCCGGCGGCGAGACGGCGGCAGCGCGCTACTGCGCCGAGGTGCTCGGCGACGCGGGCATTCCGTCCGAGGTGATCGAGCTCACGCCCGGACGCGGGTCGTGCGTCGCGCGGCTGCGGGCCACCGGCCCGGACACCGAGCCGCCGCTCATCCTGCTCAGCCATCTCGACGTGGTGCCGGTCGACGCCGAGTCGTGGTCGCGAGATCCGTTCGGCGGGGACCTCGTCGACGGCGTGGTGTGGGGTCGCGGTGCGGTCGACATGAAGGACATGGTGGCCATGGAGCTCGCCGTGCTGCTGGCGCTGAAGCGATCGGGCGTCGAGCTCCGACGCGACGTGATCTTCGCGGCGGTTGCCGACGAGGAGGCCGGCGGCGAGCACGGAGCGCGAGGGCTCGTCGCGGGGCGTCCCGAGCTGTTTGCCGACGACGCTGGCCGCCCTGCGGCCGCCGCCCTCAACGAGGTCGGCGGGTACTCGATGACGCTCGGGTCACGACGCTTCTACACGATCCAGGTCGCCGAGAAGGGGATCGCCTGGACCCGGCTGCGGACGACCGGCACGCCCGGCCACGGCTCCATGCCGCACGACGACAATGCCGCGGTCAAGCTGGCGGCCGCGGTCACGGCCCTGGCGGCCGACCAGTCGCGGCGGACGGCGCGGGTCATTCCGGTCGTCGCGGACTTCTTCGACGCCATCGGCCTCGGCGAGGTCGCACGGCTCGCCGAAGTCGACCCGTCGGCCACTGCGGCCCTGCTGGAGTCCCTGGTCGACGATCCGGTCATGCGCAGCTCGCTCGACGCGATGCTGCGCGACACCGCCACCCCCACCGTCCTGCGGTCGGGCAAGAAGGTCAACGTCATGCCCGGCGCCGGCGAGGCAGAGGTCGACGTCCGCACCCTGCCCGGGACCGACCAGGCAGCGTTCCTTCGGGGGCTCCAGCGACTCGTCGGTGACGGCGCGACCGTCGAGTCGGTCGTGACCCTTCCCGCCGTGGAGTGGCCCGCCGACGCGCAGATCGTTGGCTTCATGCACGAGGCACTGGCACGGGCCGATCCCGACGCCACCACCGTTCCGATGATGATCACGCCCGGCACCGACGCGAAGGCGCTCGCCCAGCTGGGCATCCCATGCTACGGCTTCGCCCCCCTTCGACTGGAGCCCGACGTGCCGTTCCTCTCGCTGTTCCACGGGCACGACGAGCGCGTGCCGGTGAGCGCGCTGGCCTTCGGCCTTCCGGTCCTGGCGGAGGTGGTCGGGCGCTACGCCATCCGCTCCTGATCGCCAGTCGCGGGCTCGGCCGATCGCGCATGCGCGGGCTATACTCCGGCCGATCTCCCGTGCACGTTGTACCCATGACAGAAACCCCCGACGCGAGCGCGAATCCGTCACGCTCCATCGCCTTCGTCTTCCCCGGCCAGGGCTCCCAGTACGTCGGCATGGGCGCCGAGCTCATCGAGCGCTCGCCGGCCGCCGCCGCGGCCTTCGAGCGCGCCGACGCGGCGCTCGGCATGCCCCTGTCGCGCATGATCCTCGAGGGACCCGCCGAGGAGCTGAATCGCACCGTCAACGCGCAGCCGGCCATCCTGGCCACCAGCGTCGCGTTCCTCGAGGCGATCCGTGAGGAGGCGCTCGACGCCGGCATCACCATCGCCCCGGCCGCGATGGCGGGGCACTCGGCGGGCCAATATGCTGCCGCGGTCGCTGCCGACGCCATCGACTACGCGGATGCCATGCGCCTGGTTCGCGAGCGTGGCCGGATCGTGCAGGAGCGCGGAATCGCCGGGGGCATGGGTGCCGTCATCGGCCTCTCCGACGAGCAGGTCCACGACATCGTGGCGGAGGCGCGGCAGCACGGCGAGATCAGCGTCGCCAACGCCAATGCGCCCGGACAGATCGTCCTGTCGGGCGTCATCCCCGCCCTCGTCTTCGCGTTGGAGATGAGCAAGACGGTCGGTGCGCGAAAGGCGGCGCGGCTGACGGTCAGCGTGGCGAGCCACTCGCCCCTCATGCGACGTGCTCGCGACGAGTTCGGCCGCATCCTTGCCAAGGTCCCGTTCCGCGACCCACAGGTCCCGATGCTCGGGAACGTCCACGCCACGTTCATCAACACGGCCGATGGGCTGCGCAACGAGCTGACCGAGCACCTCGTGCACGGCGTGCAGTGGACTGCCACGGTGCGGCGCATGGTCTCCGGTGGCGTGACCGACTTCGTCGAGGTGGGTCCTGGGCGGGTCCTTTCCGGGCTCATCCGCCGGATCAGCCCGGACGCGGAGATGCACACGCTCGACGGCTCCGGCGGTGGCTCGTTCATGGCCACGCTGCGGGAGATGCCGGCGTGACGCAGCGTCGTGCGGTGGTCACCGGCCTCGGCATCGTGTCCGCCGTCGGAATCGGATCCGAGGCGACGTGGGAAGCGCTCGTGGCCGGGCGCTCCGGTATCACCGACATCACGCTGTTCGACGCGTCGCCGTTCGATCCGCACGTGGCCGGCGAGGTCAAGGGATTCGACGCCACGGCCTACATGGACCCCAAGGACGCGCGGAGGCACGACCGCAACACGCACTTCGCCGTCGCCGCCACGGGCGAGGCCCTCCGCCACGCGGGGCTGCTCGCCGACAACGGGCTGGTCAACGGCGACGTGAACGCCGATCGATTCGGCATGGTCGTCGGCACCGCCATCGGGGGCATCGGCATGATCCTCGACGGCCACCAGACCCTCCTCGAGCGCGGGCCGCGGCGCGTCAGCCCGTTCATGCTGCCGCACATGCTCCCCGACTCGGCGTCCGGGCAGGTCGCGATTCAGTACGGCATCCGGGGCCCGAACATGGCCGTGGTCAGTGCCTGTGCGACCGGCGGGCACGCGGTCGGCGAGGCGATGGAGGCGATCGTGCGCGGCCAGGCCGACATCATGCTCGGCGCCGGAACGGAGGCGCCGCTCGTGCCGCTGGCCTTCGCCGGCTTCGGACAGATGAGGGCCCTCGGCACCCCCAAGGACCCCGACAGCGGCAAGTACGACCCGACGATGGCCTCACGTCCCTTCGATGCCACGCGCGACGGCTTCGTGGTATCGGAGGGAGCCGCGGTGCTGGTCATCGAGGAGCTCGAGCACGCACGGGCGCGGGGCGCGCGTCCGATTGCGGAGGTCGTTGGCTACGGCTCGTCGGCCGACGCCTATGACATGGCGGCCCCGGCCGAGCGCGGCGAGGGCGCGCAGCGCGCCATGAAGGCCGCCATTGCGCGCGCCGGGATCGGCCTGGAGGCGGTCGACTACATCAACGCCCACGGCACGTCCACGCCGCTCAACGACCGCTTCGAGACGATCGCCATCCGCGACGTCTTCGGCGAGCACGCCGACCGGCTCCTCGTCAGCAGCACGAAGTCGATGCTCGGCCACGCAATGGGCGCCTCCGGGGCGATCGAGGCCTACGTCTGCGCGAAGGTCCTCGAGACCGGCTGCATCCCGCCGACGATCAACTACCGCCATCCGGACCCCGAGCTGACGCTCGACTACGTGCCCAACGAGGCCCGCGCCGCCGACGTGCGCGTGGCGCTCTCCAACGCGATGGGACTCGGAGGCCACAACAGCTCCATCATCCTGCGCCGCCTCGAGGACCAGTAGGCCACATGGGCCGAACGGCGCGGCAGCGAGATCCGGCGCGCCGCGCCGTCGTCACCGGCATGGGAGCCGTCACACCGATCGGCAACGACGTCGAGACGTTCTGGGCCAACCTCACCGCGGGCGTCTCCGGGGTAGCGACGATCACGCTCTTCGATCCCTCCGACCTCGAGGTCCGGATCGCCGCCGAGGTCAAGGGCTTCGAGCCGAGGGACTGGATCGACTTCAAGCAGGCGCGCCGGATGAGCCGCTTTGCCCAGCTCGCCGTTGCCGGCGCGCGCCAGGCAATAGACCGCGCCGCGTTGGACATGGGGGATCACAGCCGGGATGAAATTGCTGTGGTCGTCA
>Ga0190272_10001080_pt1 | contig 13247 bp, 14 predicted proteins | sample Popmic504T_FD_133746 | JGI IMG/M metagenome (GOLD analysis project Ga0190272, IMG submission 133746) | Populus adjacent soil microbial communities from riparian zone of Shoshone River, Wyoming, USA - 504 T | ecosystem: Environmental > Terrestrial > Soil > Riparian zone | place: USA: Wyoming...
CCAGTCGCCGATGCGGTCGCGCGCCAGTAGGATCTGGCCAGCGATTTCCACCGGCTCCAGGTTGCGCACGAGGCGCTGCGTGCCGGTGTGGCAGAAGCTACAGGTGAGCGTGCAGCCGACCTGGCTCGAGATGCAAAGCGTGCCGCGATCCAGCTCGGGGATGTAGACCGTCTCGATCTCCGGCGCGCGCCGCTCATGCCCGCGCTTCTCCAGCCGCAGCAACCACTTGCGCGTGCCGTCCTCCGACACCTGCTCGGCGGCGATCTCGGGCCGCGCCAGCGTATGAGCCTGCGCCAGCGCCTGCCGCAGCTCCTTCGAAACGTTAGACATCTGGTCGAATGAGGTGGCGCCGCGCGCGTAGATCCAGCTCCAGAGCTGGCCGACGCGCATCCTGAGCTGCTTCTCCGGCACGCCCACCCCCGCCAACGCCGCCGCCAGCCCCTCGCGGCCAAGGCCGGCGAGTGAAGGCTTTACGGAAGCCACGGCAAGGTTCGCGTTTGGGAGCGTAGTCATCTTCGGTCCAGCTTTACGGGCGCCCGCCCGCGTCACCCTTTTGCGTCTCCTTCAACCCATACGACGCGAGCGCGGGTGCAAACGCGCGAACGACCCGGGAGGCCCCGAACGGGCTCAGGTGGTCATCGTCACTGTAAAGCGGCAACCCTGCCTCCTCGACGTTGCACACGCGTCCATCGCACAGAACCTTGTGCGGGTACAGCACCGGTCCAAGTCCCGAAGATTCAACCTGCGTCAGAGCGGCGAGCACCATACGCTGCCGCTTGTCGAAATTGGCGAGGGGAACCGGCGCGACGTGGGAAAATCCGCGCAGCGCACGGTTCAGCGTGGCTGGCACGTCGAACTCCAACTCCGGCACGGGGCCGACGACGATGACGCGCACATCGAAAGAACGGATGATCTCCATGGTCCGGATCAGGGCATCGGCGAGCATCATTTCCTTGCCTGTCCTAGCGTCCACGAGGCGCCCCGAGGGCTCACCGTCGCCCGGAGCCCGCAGGTCGGAGGCGACGTTGGCCCACCGCCCAACCAGAACGACCAACTCCGGACGGCGCTCGATGATGGCCGCAAGGACGGAATCGTTGTGGTTCGCGCAGCCCTTCTTGATCCTCCGGCCTCGCACGTCGATGCCATGGATCGGCGGGCAATTGGCAAGGCCGACCGTCACCCCGGACTTCATGCCACTGCCGATAAGCTGGGCAGCGAGTTCAGGCGCAAGGGCACGCGCGTGCGAATCTCCCCAGATCACGAAGTCGGCGCGGGCGGCCGGGCTTTCAGCGCCCCACCGGCAGGCTGCATTCTCCCTGGACTCACCAGGCAGCCACGCCAAGTCCTGCACGCAACGAGGCCGGCTGGTGTTGGCTTGCGCCAGTGAGACGATGGCATCGCGCGCCGGCCCTGCCATGCGCCACTGCGCGGTTGCCTCATACCGCGCCGCAATTCCTAGACCTATGACAGCGGCAAAGCCCGCAGCGATCGTCCGCAAGACCGGAGCCTGCGCCCAGCCCCCATCCGTGCGAAATGGCCGTTCCACGAACCGCCACAGCAGGGCCGCCAATGCCAGCGTGAATGCGAAGACAAGAAGCTGATCGATGATGCCGAATGGCCGGGCAATGCACATGCGCCAGAATACAATCAGCGGCCAGTGGACCAGATAGATCGAGTAGGACATTCGCCCGATGACAACGGCCGGCGCGGCGCACAGGGCCCGGAACACAGGGCCCGAAGCTGACATTCCCGACACGATCATGGCAGCGGTCGATGCGACAGGCAGCACCATCATCCACGTGTCGGTGCCATGCCCATCCATGAGAGCAACGGACAGGATGATGCCTGCTGCTCCCACAGCACTCAAAGATCCTGCGAAGCGCGAAGCAAATCCTGCCGCTTCCATCGCGGCGACTAGGGCGCCAACTCCGATCTCCCAGAACCTGGCCATCGGCAGGTAGAAGGCGTGGTTCTCGCTGTACCTGCCCGAGACGGCGCAATAGGCGAAGGACAGCACCACCAGTCCGGCAATGACATAAGCTGGCGCAATGCGCCTCCGCACGGCCAGCCACGCCAGAAGCAGCGGAAAAACCAGATAGAACTGTTCCTCGACACTAAGTGACCATGTGTGCAAAAGCGGGCGGTAGTGTCCGGCGTTGGCGAAGTAGTTGGTGCGCTCATAGAAGAAGAAGTTGGCGAGAGAGAACAGGCTGGCCAGCGCACTTTCGGAGAACTCGCGCAACTCGGCTGGCGACAGGATGAGCGATCCCGCGACCAGCGACAGGAGCAGCGTGACCACCAGCGCCGGCATCAGCCGCCTGGCGCGCCTCACATAGAACTGCTTGACGGAGAAGTTTCCCCGCTCGATCTCGACGAGCAGGCCGCGCGTGATCACAAACCCCGAGATCACGAAGAAGATGTCGACCCCGACAAAGCCGCCCGGGAATCCCGCCAGCCCAAGGTGGAATGCGAGGATGACAAGGACGGCCACCGCACGCAGCCCGTCCACATCATGGCGATGGGCGGTGCGCGGGACGGCAGGCCGGGCGTCCGTAAGCATAGCTCCGCTTATCGGCCCATTCCGGAAAGCTCAAGCCATCTTGACGGGGGGATGGATTTTCGCCGTGAACAGCTGGCCGCGCCGCCTCAGCGGGTGATCGCGGCGGGCCGCAAGCTACAGAATGAACTTGCTCAAATCTGCGTTCTTGGCGAGGTCGCCGACGCGGCTTTGGACGTAGGCCGCATCGATCTTGATGGTCTCGCCACCCTTGTCGGTGGCCTCGAACGAAATCTCGTCGAGCACCCGCTCCATCACCGTCTGCAGCCGCCGCGCGCCGATGTTCTCAACGGTCGAGTTCACCTGCGCGGCGATGTCTGCCAGCGCATCGATGGAATCGTCCGTGAAATCGAGCGTCAGGCCCTCGGTCGCCATCAGCGCCACGTACTGCTTGATGAGGCTCGCCTCCGGCTCCACCAGGATGCGGCGGAAGTCTTCCTTGGTGAGTGGCTTGAGTTCCACGCGGATCGGCAGGCGGCCCTGCAGCTCCGGCAGCAGATCCGACGGCTTGGCCTGATGAAAGGCGCCCGACGCAATAAACAGCACATGATCGGTTTTCACTGGCCCGTACTTGGTGGACACCGTCGTGCCTTCCAGCAGCGGCAGCAGGTCGCGCTGCACACCCTCGCGGGACACGTCGGCACCGATACGGCCGCCCTCGGAGCGCGAGCACACCTTGTCGATCTCGTCCAGGAACACGATGCCGTCGTTCTCGACGCTGCGGATCGCATCCTGCACGAGCGCCTCCTGGTCGAGCAGGTTGTCGCTCTCCTGGGCCACCAGGATGTCGTAGGCCTGACCGACGTTGAGCTTGCGCGGCTTGGTGCGCTGGCCGAAGGCCTTGCCCAGCATATCGTTGAGGTTGATCATGCCGACCTGGCCGCCGGGGATGTCGAACGACGGCATCTGCGGGCCCGCATCCACCACCTGGATTTCGATCTCCTTGTCGTTGAGCTCGTTGGCACGCAGCCGGCGGCGGAAATCTTCCCGCGTGCCCGCGCGCGCCTCCGACCCCACGAGGCCATCCAGCACGCGCTCCTCCGCGTTTTTCTCCGCCTGGGCACGCACCTCGCGACGTTTTGTGTCCCGCATCAGGCCGATGCCGACCTCGACCAGGTCGCGCACGATGGAATCGACGTCGCGGCCGACATAGCCGACCTCGGTGAACTTGGTCGCCTCCACCTTCAGGAACGGCGCACCGGCAAGCCGCGCAAGGCGGCGGGAAATCTCGGTCTTGCCGCAGCCGGTCGGGCCGATCATCAGGATGTTCTTGGGCAGCACCTCTTCCTTCATATCGCCGGTGAGCTGCTGGCGCCGCCAACGGTTCCGCAGGGCAATGGCGACGGCGCGCTTGGCGTCGTTCTGGCCGACGATGTAGCGGTCGAGTTCGGAGACGATCTCGCGGGGGGAGAAGCTGGTCATTGTTGGGTTTCGGTCTCGTTCACTTCGTATTGCATGAGGAGGGTGTCGCCGGTGCGGCCGGCGAGCCGCGGGATGGCACGATAGCCGGCCTTCTCGTAGGCCCGCACCGCGCGTCCGTTCTCGGGATCGGGGTCGATGATAATGGTGCGGTAACCCTCGGCAACCAGGCGCTCTGTAAACAACCGCAGCACCCCGGAGCCGACGCCGCGCGAAAGCAAATCCGCCTCACCGATCGTCAAGTCGACGCCGATCGCCTCCGACGGCAGCTCGGCAAGCCAGGGATGGTCCGCGATCCAGGTCTCGTTCTGGTGGTGGCCGATGAACCAATGCTGGATGTAGCCTGCCGGCTCCCCGTTCACCGAGAAGATAAACGGCCGCGTCGTATCCCGCCCCTCGATCATGTCGCGGATGTAGCCGAGTTCCGTCTCCGGTTCGCCCCACCACTCGCGCACATGCGGCTGCTCCAGCCAGCGCCGCATCAGCGGCAGGTCAGTGACGGTCATCGGGCGGATGTCATATCTCGCTGGTTTGGCCGAGCGGCTTAAGGCACCGGCCTTGAAAACCGGCGTGGGATCATTGCCTCTCACGCGCTTTCCAGGCTCTCGATGACGAGCTTCGTGTTGGTGTACACGCAGATCTCCGCCGCGATCGCCATCGCCTTGCGGGCGATGTCTTCCGCGCTCTGGCTGGTGTCCATCAGCGCCTTGGCGGCAGCGAGCGCGTAGTTGCCGCCCGAGCCGATGCCCATCACACCGCCTTCCGGCTCCAGCACGTCGCCCGTGCCGGTGAGCACCAGCGACACCTGCTTGTCGGCCACGATCATCATGGCTTCCAGCCGCCGCAGATAGCGGTCAGTACGCCAGTCCTTGGCGAGTTCCACGCAGGCACGCGTCAGCTGGCCGGGATACTGTTCGAGCTTGTTCTCCAGCCGCTCGAACAGCGTGAAAGCGTCCGCGGTGGCACCGGCGAACCCGCCGATCACGTCGCCCTTGCCGAGCGAGCGCACCTTCTTGGCGTTGGCCTTGATGATGGTTGCGCCGAGGCTCACCTGCCCGTCGCCCGCGATCACGACCTTGCCGCCCTTGCGCACGGTCAGGATGGTGGTGCCGTGCCAGACGTCCGAGTTGCGGATGGGATCATTCATTTTGTCATATCCATGCGGGCGAAATCGGCATGAACGGCCCGTAAATCAAGAGGTGCGATAGTTCGGCCGCGGACTATGGAAACCGCGGGTCCAAGCTGATAAAGCCTTGGCCTCGCCCCCGCAAGCAAGGCCAATTTCCGTGAAGCGGCAAGCCACTGTCGATCGCTCCACCAAGGAGACGAAAATCAAGGCGACCGTCGATCTCGACGGCACCGGTGCCTATGACATCGCCACGGGCGTCGGCTTCCTCGACCACATGCTGGAGCAACTGGCCCGCCATTCGCTGATCGACATCTCGCTGAAGGCCAAGGGCGACCTGCACATCGACTTCCACCACACGACCGAAGACTGCGGCATTGTGCTGGGCCAGGCCATGGCCAAGGCGCTCGGCGACAAGCAGGGGATCACGCGCTACGCCGACGTGCACCTGCCCATGGACGAGACGATGACCCGCGTCGCCGTCGACGTCTCGGGACGTCCCTATCTCATCTGGGACGTAACCTTTTCGCGCGCCAAGCTCGGCGACATGGACACCGAGCTGTTCCGCGAGTTCTTCCAGGCCTTCGCACAGAACGCCGGCATCACGCTGCACATGGCCAATCTCTACGGCGAGAACAACCACCACATCGCCGAGACGTGCTTCAAGGGCCTCGCCCGCGCGCTGCGCGCCGCGATTGCCATCGACCCGCGCCAAGCCGGCCGCGTGCCATCCACGAAGGGCAGCCTGTAACCCCCGATCTCTGGATTTTGATCGGGATCACGGCAGGCGACGGTATCGCCCGTCACATTGCCGCCACGGCAGCAGGCAGGATGCGCGATTGGGCGTAACCGGATGGACAAATTTCGTCCACCGGCAGCCTCGCCGGGGATCAACGTCGAGGAGCTCGAAATGGCAGCGATGACTGCTGAACCCGTGAGAGACGGAGCGCGCCGGGCTTTGAAAAGCCGCCTGACGAATCCGTTCCTCGCGATTGCAATGGCTTTGGGATATCTCGTCGGCACTCTCGGGATGGCGGGGCTTGTGATGACCACGAGCTCGGCAACGGCGCAAGCCAGGGCGCGCGGCAGGGGCTTGCGCGGCGGACGGAGCCGCTTCAGGGGCGGCCGCTTTCGCGGCGGTCCCTACGTTTACGGCCTCCCATTTCTCGGAGTGCCGCTTTATGGCTACTACGGCTATGGCAGCAACTACTGCGAGCGTGTGAGTTGGCGCTGCAGCAGCTACGGCGGCGGCTATCGCCGTTGTATGTGGCGCAACGGCTGTTGAACTCCTACGAACTGCAACCTACTGCGGGCGGGTTTCACCCGCCCGTTCCTTTTGACGGAGCGAGCGCCATGCCGTCGCGCGAGCGCGTGGAACAATTCGTCCAGGTGGTCGAGGCCGGCGAATACCTCCGGGCCATCGAGGACTTCTACCACCCGAACGCCTCGATGCAGGAAAACGGTGCGCCTCCGCGCGAGGGTCGCGACAACCTCGTGGCTCACGAACGCAAGTTCCTTGCAAGCCTCGCGAGCATGCGTACGCGCCGCGTGGAAACTGTGCTGGTCGATGGCGAGCGCGTCGTCATCAACTGGGTGTTCGAAATGACTGACGGTGGCGGAAAGACCCGCACACTCGACGAGCTTGCCCTGCAGCTCTGGCAAGGCGACCGCATCCTTCGGGAACGATTTTATTACGACCCCAGCCAGTTGCGCTCCGCCGACTGAATCAGGGGCTCGCCTTTCGGGCGCCGAGGGCCTATGGAGAAACGCCTGCAACCACATTTGACCATGGCGCTAACCTTCACCATTCACGAACCTCCGGAACCGGCCGGCGATCGCCTCGACCGGGCCGAAAGCCTGCTCTTCGTCAAGGATGGCTTCACCTGGAGCGCCGCGCTGTTTGCGCCGATCTGGCTCATCGTGCACCGCCTGTGGTGGCCGCTGCTCGGTTATGCAGCAATCCTTGGGCTTTTCGAAGCGGTGCGGTTTCTCGACATCATCAACGCTGGCTGGATCACGCTTGCCAACGTCGCGCTTCACCTGCTGATCGGCTTCGAAGCCGACGCGCTGCGGCGCTGGTCTCTCGAGCGCAGCGGATGGCGCATGCTGGCCTCGGTGTCGGGCAAAAACGCTGCTGAGTGCGAGCGCCGGTTTTTCGACCAGTGGCTCCCGGACCAACCCGTCATTGCGCCGGCACCGACCCGCCGGCCACTGCCGGACGGCAAGCCGCGTTCCACCCCGGTCATCGGCTCCCTGCTCGGGGTGCGTTCCTAAGCCCTGGCCATGCAGCGCGTCGTCATCATCGACTATGGCTCGGGGAACCTGCACTCGGCAGCGAAGGCCTTCGAGCGTGCGGCACGAGAGAGCACTGTTGAATCCAGCATCCTCGTATCCGCCGATGCGAACGATGTGCTGGCCGCCGACCGCATCGTGCTGCCCGGCGTCGGCGCCTTCGCCGACTGCAAGAAAGGGCTCGACGCCGTCCCCGGCATGCGCGAAGCGGTTGAAGACACCGTCACCCGCAAGGGCCGGCCGTTCCTCGGCATCTGCGTCGGCGCACAGCTCATGGCCGAGCGCGGACTGGAATTCGGCGTCACGCCGGGCCTGGGTTGGATCAAGGGCGACGTCACGGCGATCGAGCCTAACGATCCCGCGCTCAAGATCCCCCACATGGGCTGGAACACCCTGACGACGCGCCGCAATCATCCGCTGCTGAACGGGATCGAGACGGGCCCGAACGGACTGCACGCCTACTTCGTGCACTCCTTCCACCTCGTCACGCCGGACGCGTCGGCGCTGATCGCCGAGGCCGACTACGGCGGACCGGTGACAGCGATGGTGGGACGCGACAACATCGCGGGCACGCAGTTCCACCCGGAGAAGAGCCAGACACTCGGACTTCGGCTCATCGCCAATTTTTTGAAATGGCGCCCCTGAGCAACCCTCTCCCGTGGGCCGGGAGAGGGTTGAGGGTGGCCTTCGATGGGTTTCGAGGGCCGGGGGCTGCAAAGTGGTCAGGCGGCTTCGGCCACGGCCTGTGTCGGGAACGCGATGACGTTGTCCTGGGCCGCCTCTGCGGGCCGGCGCTTGCGGAACCAGTGCACCGCCGTGTTGCGCACCACGGCCGCGGTCTCGACCTGCTGCACAAGGAACCCTGTTCCGGCTTCGAGCTGGCTTCCGAGGCGCTGTTCAAGAGCCCCCGGGCGCTCGTCCGACTGCACGTACCACGTGGTTTCCAGAGGCCGCGCCCAGGCGTCGCCGAGCTGCATGATGGCCTGGAAGATGCGGTGGCGGTTGGGGGCGGCGGGGTCGATTGTGATCAGGTAGGTGCGCATGGCGGGGCTCGTGGTCGGCGAGTTGCGGGGCTGGTCGTTCCCGCCGCTTACGCGCACACGACGACGGGGAACGTAGAGAGAACATGCGCCGATTCGAGAGCGCCGTCGAGCGGAAGTTCCGACTTTGTTCCGGTTAGTCGTCGAACAGCCCTGGCTGCAACTCGGGCGGGATCGCCTTGGAAATGCGCCGGTGCAGGCCGAAGTCGATCCTGTCGCTAAGGCCCGGATAGCGCTCGTCAAACAGCGCCAGCGCTTTGGCTCGGCTGCCGGGGAAGCGCTTTTCCTCCCAGATTTCGTAAAGCCGACGGGGATCGCACTGATAGCGGATCAGCAGGTCCTTGCGCCGGATGCGCAGCCAGCGCGCGATCCAGATGTCGATTGCGTCCCGCTCACGCAGCGGACGCGGGGCCTCCGCGTTCTCGCGCGGGGGCAAATCGGGCGACTGTGCAACGGGATGCGCAAACACGGGCGGTACGCCGACTGGACTGACTGAAACCATGCGGAACGAATGCAATACAAACATAGCAAAGTGATGGCCGCTTGCCACGACATGCGATAAGTGAGCGCCCGCATGATCATTTTTCCCGCCATCGACCTGAAAGACGGCCAGTGCGTCCGCCTGAAGCTGGGCGAAATGAGCCAGGCCACCGTCTTCAATGACGACCCGGCGGCCCAGGCGCGCGCCTTCCAGTCCCAGGGCTTCGAATACCTGCACATCGTCGATCTCAACGGTGCGTTTGCCGGCAAGCCGGTGAACGGCCCTGCGGTGGAAGCCATTCTCGCCGCTATCAAAATCCCGGTGCAGCTCGGCGGCGGCATCCGCGACCTCGCCACCATCGAGGCCTGGCTCGCCAAGGGCATCCGCCGCGTGATCCTCGGCACCGTCGCCGTGCGCGACTCGAAGCTCGTCCGCGAGGCGTGCAGCAGGTTCCCCGGCCGTATTGCCGTGGGCATCGACGCCCGCGGCGGCAAGGTTGCGGTCGAGGGCTGGGCCGAAACATCTGAGCTCTCGACCATCGAGATGGCGCAGCGGTTCGAAGGCGCCGGCGTTGCCGCCATCATCTACACCGACATCGACCGCGATGGCGTGCTGAAGGGCCTGAACCTCCCCGCGACCGCGGAACTTGCCGCCGCCACGTCGATCCCGGTCATTGCCTCGGGCGGCCTCGCCGGCATCGCCGACATCGAGGCGCTGCTGCGCCCCGAGAACGCAAAGCTCGAAGGCGCCATCGCCGGCCGCGCGCTCTACGACGGCCGGCTCGATGCGGGCGAGGCCCTCGCTCTCATTAAGCGCGCCCGCTAAGAATTCGAGGAGCCATGCTCAAGATCCGCATCATTCCCTGCCTCGACGTCAAGGACGGCCGCGTCGTCAAGGGCGTCAACTTCGTCGATCTGCAGGACGCCGGCGATCCCGTGGAAGCCGCCACGGCCTATGACGCTGCCGGCGCCGACGAGTTGTGCTTCCTCGACATCACCGCCAGCAACGAGAACCGCGACACCATCTTCGGCATCGTCCAGCGCACAGCCGAGCGCTGCTTCATGCCCCTCACGGTGGGCGGTGGCGTGCGCACCACCGAGGATATCCGCAAGCTGCTCAATGCCGGCGCCGACAAAGTCTCGATCAACACGGCTGCCGTCACACGGCGCGAACTGGTGAACGAGGGCGCCGACAAGTTCGGCGCGCAATGCATTGTTGTTGCCATCGACGCCAAGAAAGTCTCAACGGCAGACGAGCCGCCGCGCTGGGAGATCTTCACCCACGGCGGGCGCACGGCAACGGGCATCGATGCCATAGCCTACGCCCGCGATGTCGTGACCCGCGGCGCCGGGGAGATCCTGCTTACGTCCATGGACCGCGACGGCACCAAGGCCGGCTTCGACCTGCCGCTGACACGCGCCATCGCCGACGCCGTGACCGTGCCGGTCATCGCCTCGGGCGGCGTAGGGACGCTTGATCACCTAGTGGAAGGTGTCCGGCAAGGGCATGCCAGCGCGGTGCTGGCCGCGTCGATCTTTCATTACGGAACTTTCACCATTGGCGAAGCCAAGCGCCACATGGCGGCAGCCGGCATCGCCGTCCGCCTCGATGCCGCGGCGGCGTGACGGCTCCAACGCCCTGATCATCCGACTGATTCGCGCGCGGTGCCGGCGAGTACCGCCTCGCTTATCGGCAATTGCCGAATTGACGGACACATTACCGTCGCCACCTCGCACAGCGCCCGTCGTTCATGTTGCGGCGGCGTTTCGGCGCCTTGTGGAAAAGGATGATGAAACCTCCTTTGTTTCGGGCGGTTAGGATCACCATCTGTAAGGTGGTAGAATTCAGGAGTGGCGCTTTGGCCATATGCTCCCAGCCGCGACCTCGATGCGGGGTGTTGCCTATCCCCGCCGCATTCGTTTGGTCTAATCTTTGCTCAACAGAGCCCGGCCGCAGAGGCAGCGAGACATGACGACAAAAGATAACATCTTCGACGTCTATGCTCAGGCTTACGAGAGTCAGAAGCAGCACAGCATGACTCTCAAGGAGTACCTTGACGGTTGCAAGTCAGACGCCTCCATGTACGCCAGCACAGCCGAGCGCATGCTGCGCGCCATCGGCGAACCCGAGCTGATCGACACCGCCAAGGATGCGCGCCTGGGCCGCATCTTCATGAACCGGACGCTCAAGGTCTACGCAGCCTTCAAGGACTTCTACGGGCTGGAGGAAACCATCGAGCGCATCGTCGGATTCTTCCGGCACGGCTCGCAGGGCCTGGAGGAGAAGAAGCAGATCCTCTACCTGCTCGGCCCCGTCGGCGGCGGCAAGTCCTCGATCGCGGACCGGCTCAAGGACCTGATGGAGAAGTGCCCCATCTACGTGCTCGCCACCCACGACGGCGTGAGCCCGATCTTCGAAAGCCCGCTCGGCCTGTTCGAGCCCGCCACCATGGGGCGCATGCTCGAGGACCGCTATGGCATCCCGCAGCGCCAGCTCATGGGCAACATGTCGCCCTGGGCGGTGAAACGGCTCGATGAATTCGGCGGTGACATCTCCAAGTTCTCCGTCGTCAAGTTGCAACCCTCCAAGCTGCGCCAGATCTGCGTCTCCAAGACCGAGCCGGGCGACGAGAACAACCAGGACATCTCGGCGCTGGTCGGCAAGGTCGACATCCGCAAACTGGAGCACTTCGGCCAGAACGATGCGGACGCCTATTCCTACTCGGGCGGCCTCAACCGCACGACACAGGGCGTCCTCGAGTTCGTCGAGATGTTCAAGGCGCCGCTCAAGATGCTGCATCCCCTGCTCACCGCCACGCAGGACCGAAGCTACGTCGGCACCGAGAACGTCGGCGCCATGCCCTACCAGGGCCTGATCGTCGCTCACTCCAACGAGAGCGAGTGGCAAAGCTTCCGCGCCAACAAGAACAACGAGGCCTTCCTCGACCGCATCAGCGTCATCAAGGTGCCCTACTGCCTGCGCGTCACCGAAGAGCGGCAGATCTACGAGAAGCTGCTGGCCTCCAGCGAGCTGAAGGATGCCGACATCGCGCCCGGAACTCTCAACATGCTGGCGCGCTTCTCCGTCCTCACGCGCCTGAAGTCGCACGAGAACTCCTCGCTCTACTCCAAGATGCGCGTCTATGACGGCGAGAGCCTCAAGGACACCGACCCGCACGCCAAGACCATCCAGGAGTACCGGGATGCCGCCGGCGTGACGGAAGGCATGGACGGGGCCTCCACGCGCTTTGCCTACAAGATTCTGTCGGAGACCTTCAACTTCGATACGCACGAGATCGCGGCCGATCCGGTTCATCTGCTCTACGTTGTCGAGCAGGCGGTGCGTCGCGAACAGATGCCGGAGGAGACGGAAGCGCGCTGGATCGAGTTCCTGAAAGAGGAGCTGTCGCCCAAGTACGCCGAGTTCATCGGCAACGAGATACAGAAGGCCTACCTGGAGTCCTATAACGACTTCGGCCAGAACCTGTTTGACCGCTACGTCGCCTACGCCGACGCATGGATTGAGGACCACGACTTCAAGGACCCCGACACCGGCCAGCTCATGAGCCGGCAGGTGCTGGAGCAGGAACTCTCCAAGATCGAGAAGCCCGCAGGGATTGCCAACCCGAAGGACTTCCGGTTCGAAGTGGTGAAGTTCTCGCTGCGCGCCCGCTCAAAGAACGGCGGCAAGAACCCGAACTGGACGAGCTACGAGAAGATCCGCGAAGTCATCGAGCGGCGCATGTTCAGCCAGGTCGAGGATCTGCTGCCCGTCATCAGCTTCGGCAAGAAGCAGGACAGCGACACCGAGAAGAAGCACGAGGAGTTCGTACAGCGCATGGTCGAGCGCGGATACACGCCGCGCCAAGTGCGCCGGCTTGTCGAATGGTATATGCGGGTCAAGAAATCCAGCTGACCACCGGGTCCTGCGGGCAACCCCCCCATCGTTGCCTTAGCCCGTGCCCGCAACGGATTGCGGGCACGGCGTTCGTGTGTACTCTAGGCTAAAGCGGCAGCACCCCAAGAGCCCATGCAGATCGTCGACAGGCGCCTCAACCCCAAGTCCAAGAGCCTCGGCAACCGCCAGAGGTTCCTTCGCCGTGCCAAGGCGGAAATTCGAGACGCGATCAAGGACTCGCTCAAGAACCGCAAGGTCTCCGAGGCCGAGGGCTCCGAGAAGGTGACGATCCGCTCCAAGAGCCTGCGCGAACCGTCCTTCTCTATGGGCCGCAACACGGGCAGGCGCGACTACGTGCTGCCTGGCAATGAGGAATACACGGTCGGCGACGAGATACCCAAGCCGCAGGGCGGAGGCGGCGGGCGCGGCGGCCAA
>Ga0190272_10001081_pt1 | contig 13247 bp, 6 predicted proteins | sample Popmic504T_FD_133746 | JGI IMG/M metagenome (GOLD analysis project Ga0190272, IMG submission 133746) | Populus adjacent soil microbial communities from riparian zone of Shoshone River, Wyoming, USA - 504 T | ecosystem: Environmental > Terrestrial > Soil > Riparian zone | place: USA: Wyoming...
AACTCACATACCGGGATACAAAAGGAAAAGCTATGGCCCTTTGTGATGCGAGTGTTGTTTTGGCGAGAACCGTACATGTGTGAGTTCTACAGTAGTTCTTGAAATAGTGCTTGAAAGACTCTGTCGTTTTCCGTATCTGGCTGAGAAGATCCTTTGAGGCATAGCCGGTCTCGAGTTTGGCCTGCGTGTTTAGATCAGTGCCCGCGAAGATTGGTTTGACCACGTTGGAGTAATACTCAGCTCCCGCGGGAAGCTCCAAGTCGCGAGGGACAGTCGTCACTACCGTCTTGAGGTCGTCGGTTAAGAGCCAGGGATTTGCGGCCCTTACTTGGCCCTCAATTCTGGGTAGGAACGCGCCATAGAGTCTGGCCAAGACAGCCCCGGCATTTTCATGCGTTTGAAGTCTTACGACTCGCGGTTCCGTCATCTGGTTGATCAGGTCAAGCGATTCGGCAGTAACACCGGGCGACAAACGCACGGTCAATACCAGATCGTTTTCGGTTGGTCCCACGACCCGTTCTTGTTTCGGGGTGTCCTGACTGATCCCAAACACAGGGAGGAGGATCAGCCAGGAAGTAAGCGCAACTTTAAGGAGTTTCGAAATACGCATGATTGCTCCAGTCGGCGGGATTAGTCTTTACCCACTCGTCATTGCTTGGTTAACGCATCCTTGAATTGCTTGATGGGTAGGTTGATGCCGAAGAGGAACTTCCTGACCCACCGCGTCTGCAGGTCTGACTGCAATTGAGCCTCTGACGCGGTCTGACCATTTGCGAGCGTTTGCGGCTCCCGAATTCGATTAAACACAACACCGGCAAACAAGTTGAACTTCACTTTGGGCTTGTAGAAGCCCATGCCCAGTCCGGCAAAGGGACGGTCAAGCGGCTTGCCAGAAATGGGAACTCCAAGAACCAGGTGTGGCGTTTTGATAAATTCTTCGCCCTTGGTATCAACCCCTTTTGGATTGAGGAAGAGGTTTAAGAAGCCGTAGGCGTTTTGACGCGTAATTTCCTTAGCGGTCACTTGCCCGTTTTCAACGCTGTAAGTGACCTCCTTAAAGCCTTTCAACGGTATACCCGCGCTCACATCCCAATGATAACGTCCTTCATTGTCGTACACTTTTGAATAGTTCTTGGGTTGTTGAGTCGGCTTGTCTTCATCTTCAGCTCCTTTTTCAGCGAGCATCTGACGAGATGGTAAGAATGCAATGTTGCTCTGGACAGTTATGTCCGAGGGTATGTCCGCAAGAACGAGAAGGCGTCCACCCCAGTACGACGGTTGCTTCTCACTTTGTTCGGGCGCCGTCCTCTTGGCGCCACCCAAGATGATACCGGCAAGATCGATCACATTTTGAATCGGTGCCGGTGTCTTCTTCTCTACATTAACGGCGTATTTTATGTCCCAACTGTCGCGCGCAGTGAGATGCACGAGCAAGACAGCCACTCTGCGTTTGCCGTAAATGCGAGTCGCTTCTTGAACCGTCTCTGGTTGGAAATCTGCGGGCCCCTTCTCAGAAACGTTTCGGTAGAGATACCACTTCTCTTTTTCAACTTCATACTTTACGGTGTTGCCGCTCTGCGCTGGCGGATCCGAGTCGGGCCACTTCACTAAGTGAACGATTACGTAGTCGTCGTGTTGCCATGGCGACTCTGCCTGGCAACGGCCGATTGTTTCAGCGATCAGTCTCGTTGGGTTGGTGATCGGTGTCTTCTTATTCTTAATGTCAATGGTCTCACCTGGGATGTAGTTATAGGAGTTACGTACAGCGATAGAGAGCTCGTCTGAATTTGACTCAACATCAAGTGGCCCGGAACTGCTGCAGTCACCCCGTACTTCTTCGCGGGGCCTCTCAGGGATCGAAACCATGAAGCCGCGAATCGGTCCGTGTACGACGAGCGAGAAGGTCTGCTTAAATAGGGGAGGATCCGATGCCCTCGCTCCGGAAAGTCGTACTTCAACCGCAAAAACATAAGGCGCTTCTTGTGCGGTGGTAGGAACACCACGGAGCACACCCGTATCCGCGACTAGCTCAAGTCCGGGAGGGAGAGGAGTCGCAATTCCCGGTGCTAAGGCGTTGACTGGGGATACGCTCCAACGTAGTGACTGTGCTGGGCCAACCGCGCTGATACCTATCTCATACGGCTCTCCAACTCGCGCGTTCGGCAGGCGTTCCGTCGACTGGGCGCGCAGTACGGCCGGCGAAAACAGCATCAGTGCAGCTGTCAGTAAGAGACTGTAAGCAAAACCGGCCCCGGGTTGACTGCTACGCCAGAGCCCCCAATAGCTGGTGAGGAATAAACAAAGTGAGTGGAAGGTCACGCGCAAGGACTGCCATGTGGATTTCGTTCTGCTCACATTCCTAATCATGTCGTTCTCCTTTGGTTGAAGCTCGAAGTCCATACGACCGGTGACAGTTGCTCATGCAATGTCCGTCCTTCGTCGCCAGCTATCGATCAGAAAATGTCAACGGCGCCCCTGGAACGCCGCTTCGTCCAAGTTGCGTGAATCTGTTCTGAGACACGCACGTCAGAGCGAGGAATCATTTGAGAACAACCGAGGAGAAGTTGAGCCAAAGCCATCCATCCTTATCCCGATCATCAGTTGACTCCAGTGAGAATCAACTGATCGACAAACGTCGTCCTCTAACCCCTAAGGTGTCCACGGAGCAAAACGTTTCATCGTTTCGAGACTTTTTCTTATTGACATGGGACATCGATGGAATTAGCCTGCGCGCGTACTTATTGAACAGGGCGAGCCTGAGGGTGTGCTGTCTAATTACTTTCACGCGATCAAAACCTTCCCCAAAGACAGAGACTCTCTTTCCCGTGATCGGTTCCTGAGCCTTTAAGCGCCATTGAGTCTGCCTCCTTCTCCTTATGAAGGAATGCCCCGATGCTGCCCTACTAAGCATCACGGCCCACAGAATGGTTCGGCAAAAAATGGATCGGTAAAATGAGCCCTGCGGAAGGTCGGTTGTTTTGCTGACGACCCGGGGGATGGATACAAATCTACTTGGACCTCATGGCAGGAAACTGGAACCCCACCAAAGATTCATTTGAAGGCTTGCTGTCCTGGCTTGATCCGGATCGTGAAGAAGCAGCGCGTACCTACGAAAGGATCCGGCTACGGCTAATAAAATATTTTGTGTGCAACTCCTGCGGTGATGATGCGGAAGACCTTGCCGACAGAACTATCGACCGCGTCATGCGTAAGCTGACTTCAGCCGAAGTTCCAGAGCCCTACGCCGGCGACAAGACCTTTTACTTCCTTGCTTTTGCAAGCAATCTTCGACACGAGTATTTCAGGGAACGAAAACCCTGCGAGCTGCCTCTGCCTGTTACCGATTCAGACGTGGTGGAGGAAGAGGATGCCTGCCTGGAAGAGTGTATGCAGCGACTCGATCAGGAGGAGCGCTGGTTAGCGATTGAGTACTACCGTTTCGAGAAAGCAGAAAAGATTAAACAACGCCGGAAGCTGGCGGCGCAGGTTGCCCTGAGTCTGGCCGGATTGAGAACGCGGATGCACCGGATTCGCGAGGAAATACGACCTTGCATCGAAGAATGTCTCGCACGCTCCGCGGCTCACTGAAACGCATTGGTTTGAAAAGTCCTTAACTGCTGAAGGTCTCCTCTTAGGCCGAAGGTGTTTTCGAATGTCATCCAGTAGCAATGAGCACGACATCATTAGAGAGTACCTGCTGGGCCAGCTCAGCGCCGCAGCTCGGGAGGAGTTTGAGCGCCGCTTTTTCACAGACGACGACCTGTTTAAGGACTTACAGGCCGCCGAGGACGACTTGATTGATGATTTTTTGACGGGTGATCTAAGCGAAGAGGAAGTGGTGATGTTTCACCAGAACTTCCTCGTCGGCGCGGAGCGCCAGCAAAAGCTTCGGATCGTTCAAGCCTGGCGAAAATACGCCGCGGCGCACGCCGGCGAGAAACCGCCACCTAAACTCGTGCCGCACTCGCCTTCGCTCTGGCCGCGATTCTTTTCGCACCCGCTAAGAATCGCGGCCCTGGCAGCAGTGGTCCTCATAGCAACCTTCGGAGTCTGGAATATTTTCACCTCGGAATCGCCAGTTGACGAGGGACTGCTGGCGCTAAACGACGCTTACAAGCAAGAGCGACCACTCGAATCCCGGATTACCAATCTCAACTACGCTCCTTACGAAACCTTGCGCGGTCCGGGTAACAGCAAAGTCAATGATGACGAGTTGCGGCGCGCTGAGCTGATCCTGCTTGACGCAATCAAAAACAAACCCACGCCTGCGGCCTACCACGCTCTGGGGAAGGTCTACCTGGCCAAGCGCGAGTTTGAGAATGCGATAAAGCAGTTTGAGGCGGCGTTAAAGGACGATTCGAGCAATGCTCAGATTTATGCAGACGTAGGTGCGGCATATCTGGAGAAAGGCAAGAATAATAAGAATGGACCAGTGCAGGGACAGTCGGTGGAAGATTTAGGTCGCGCCCTCGAAAATCTTAATAGAGCACTACAACTTGACGGAAGGCTTCTTGAGGCAGTTTTCAATCGGGCCTTAACTTTCGAAGAACAGATGCTGTGGAAACAGGCCGAAACAGCCTGGAATGACTACCTGGCCCATGATTCTCTTTCTCCGTGGGCTAAAGAAGCCCAAGACAGGTTGTCAAAGGTTCAGCAGCGGTCCCAACAAATCTCGCGGGACAAGAACGAGCTCGTCAACGACTTCAAGAAAGCGTTTGAGAATCGCGATGATGATTTGGCCTGGGCACTGATTACGAAAAGTTACACCTCAAGGGGATGTCCCATTGCAAATGATCTTCTGACCTCTTTCCTGAATAAGGATCCGGATGAAAAGACCAGTTTTGCCGCGCTCGCGTATCTTGCCGAACTCGAGCGAGAGCGAGCTGGTGATCTCTTTCATTCGGATCTTGTCCGCTACTACGAAGGATTGCCCGACGAACGGCGTCAGACCCTCGCATCGGTGAGAAGGCAGGTCGACAAGGCATTCGACTACCTGACAACATCCCGATCCACCGAGGCGATTAGCTTATTGGCGAAATCAAAACAGGAATTTGAGCGTCAAGGAAATGCGGGCGAAGCCAGTCTTACGGATTACCGGATCGCACAGAGCTACGCTGTACAGCCCAACATGGAAGAGAGCGGTAAAATCTTTACTAGGCTTCATGCTCACGCCGAAAATCAAAAATATCGCTGGCTAACCGGGCAATCCCTGATCGGACTGGCACACGTTAGCCTCGGTGTGAACCAGTACTCTCGAGCGGTTGCTTATAGCAAACGCGGGCTCGCGCTTTTCGAAAGTAGCGGAAACGCTGACGGCATTGTCAGGGCACTCAGGCAGCTGGCTGAAGAATATGTCTCGCTTAATAGGATTCCTGAGTCTCTCGAATTCTTAGAGCAGTCTCTTGCTATAGCCTCCGACCATTTTGCAGACCCGCTAGTGCGTTGGGGGCTTTACATTACTGTCTCGTTCAACCTGGACTCTCTCGGTCTTCTAACTGCAGCCGCTGCATACCAAATGGAGGCGCTGATGATCGCGCTGGACGTTCAGCGTCCGCTTATTACTTCGCGTTCCTATGCTTATTTGGGAACCACTTATGGAAAGCTCAAGGACTTTCCCAGGGCCATCAAGAACCTGGAGGAAGCATATGAAACGGGTCGGGCGTTGGAGGACGATCCCAACGGACGAGAAATCATGGCCAATTCATCGTTGCAGCTCGGGGATCTTTACCGGCTCACCGGTGAATCAACGAAGGCTTTGAAGGCCTATGAGCAGTGTCTTCAGCTTTATGGAAATCTGGGGATGCAGTATTTCAGTTATGCTGCTCACCGGGGGAAGCTGCTGACTTACCTTGATCTACAAGACGATAGTGGGGTCGAGCACGAGTTAGAGACAATCATGTCCTCGCTTGAAGAATACCGATCCAGCATAAAAGATGAAACGCAGAGGAATAGTTTTTTCGAAACTCAACAAGAGATCTACGACGAAGCGATAGATTTCGCCTATGTCCGTAAACACGATCCCCAGGCGGCATTCCACTATTCGGAACTAAGCCGCGCCAGATCGTTGCTGGATTCTTTTCTGCAACCAGGGGAAATAATGGAAGGTAAGGCCCCGGACTTAAGATCTCGCGGCGTTGCTTCACCTCAATCACTATCGGCTTTGCGGAACCTCATGCCGGACCAAAGCCAACTACTTCAGTTCGCTGTCCTGGACGACAAAATAGTTATTTGGCTTATTACCCCGAAAGACTTTGCGGCGCGAGAAGTGAAGATTGGAAAAACCGAACTAACACAGCTCGTGCGCCAGTATCTCGATTCAATAGCCAAAAACCGGACGGGGGATCGGGGGCCGCATTTTGAAGGAGCGAAACAGCTTTACAATATTCTCTTGGCCCCGGTCGAGTCGTTGCTGGACAAAAATCGCCAGCTCTGCATTATTCCCGACAAGATCCTCAGCTACCTACCGTTCGGGGCGCTCGTCTCGCCGAATTCCAATCGTTATCTAATACAAGATTTTGCGTTGCAGCTTGCGCCCAGCGCCAACGTCTTTATCAATGCGACTGTTTTGGCTGCGAAGAAGAGTCATACCGGTCAGGAACGATTGTTCGCTGTAGGCAATCCCGATTTCGATAGAACCGCGTTTCCTCATCTGCAGAATCTGGACAGCGCCAAACACGAAGCAGAAGTTGTTGCTTCTTATTACAACTCTCCGGCCTTGCTTCAAGAAAATGCTCGTGAGCAGCAGATCAAGGAAGGGATGCGAAAAGCTGACGTCGTTCATTTAGCAATGCACTACATGGTTGATGAACGCTCCGAGATGCTTTCCAAGCTGGTGTTGGCAAAAGAGTCGAAAGGTCATGCACAGGACGGAGAACTCCATGCATATGAGGTTTACCAGATGGCCCTCCCTCAGACACGACTGGCCGTCTTGTCAGCGTGTCAAACGGGAATCGATCGCAACTTTGCGGGAGAAGGTGCAGTCAGCATAGCGCGCCCGTTTTTAGCGGCCGGCGTCACCTTAGTAGTGGCTAGCCTGTGGCCCGTTGACTCAAACAGCACTAGTGATTTGATGATCCGGTTTCACCGCAATCGCAAGCACGGGAAACATTCCACCGTCGAGGCTCTGCGACTGGCACAGTTGGAGTTGCTGACGAGCGAAGATTCTCGACACCGACAACCCTATCACTGGGCTCCATTTGTAGTGATGGGAGGCTACGCCTCATTTTGAAGTATCTGGCGACGCTGACCTTTAACCCAGGCCTCAGAAGTTGTTCCAAAGCCAAGATAAGTAAACCCGCCTTTAAAAGGGCTTCACAAGAAGGAGATCTCTATGCCATTTGACACCTCAGAATCTATTAACACCCAGCCCAATGTCCGGGTCTTCATAGAAGGGCTGCTACTCCTGCGTCCCGGTCAGGAAGGGGTTAATACATGTGAAATTCATGCAGTTGATCATGCCTCAGATCATACGCTTTCTGTGGAAGTATTTGTGGATCGGCCTCAACCAAACTACTCGTTCTTAAACCTTGATGCCCGCGACATTCGTAGTCGAGGTTTGACTATCGGAATTCAGACACCTAGAGGCGTGAAGAAATACGCTCCACAGTCGGGACCCGCCCAAGGCGTCTATCCATTCGACGAAGCGATTGATTTTCACGTTTTACATGATTCATCAGTGACCCCTGCTCGTCCCGGCAGCGGTATCCACCAGGGATTAATCAAACTAAAGGATGGCGTATTGTATACGGCAGCTCACAAACCGAGTGAGGTAAGTCTGTGGAGAGGCGGAACGTGCACAGATAGGCACCCAGTAGCAACTATTTTAGGCGCAAGCATTGAACTGCAGGGACAAGAGAAGCTTGTGATGAACTGGGGTTCAGATCCTGATGAAAATATAGAGCTCCCCCTTGACGAAGATCTCGAGGACGACCCCAACTCAAAATATATTATCTGGATTAGAAATTCCCGCCGCCGACCCCGGCCAGATACTGGGAATGATTTCCCCCACCTTTATCATGGGCTAGCAGGGGTTGCAAGCGGCCAGCAGTACACGCTGGAATTCAGGGCATGCACATCACCAGCTGGCGACCCAATAGTTACAACGCCCAAAATACCCTGCATGCCAGGGGTGGTGGGAGGTTGAGCGCCAGTATCCGATAGCACCTGCTCAATGCTGTCCCACGGACTCACCACGTAAACGAGTCATAGTCCCTGCGATCCTCACCCGCAGGTCGATCTGGCTCGGCTGATTACCGAGGAGTTACTGACCCTCATCCGCCCTTAAACACTCCGGAGGAATATCTCCCTTCTTCCGGACCAACGCTCACATGTTTCCGGGATCCCCCGAATGGTTGCGTCCTCCTGCGTTCATACCTTCAGAGGCGCTTACACGACAGACATTTTTTCTGAAACGAAACCCATTCTGCCGTCATTAGCGGTTGAAAGAGCCGATTGCTGCCCATTAACGCATCGGGGTCAATCGCAAATGACGAAAGGAAACCACCGTGAACGCGCTAATCCGATTCTTCTTTACTACCGCTGCGCTGGTCACTCTGTCCCTGTCAATTCCACCTTCGTCGCGCGTGCAAGCGCAGTGCACGTTTACTAACGGCAACTTCGAAAGCGGGAATCTGAGCGGCTGGACGCAGTTTAACCGTAGCAACGACATCGGCAATTGGTATAACTACACTGGGACCACTACGCCACTCAGTTTCCATACCATTTCCGCTCCTCCACAGGGCACGAGGGCCGCGACAACCGACCAGAATGCGGCAACAACGCATGTCCTCTACCAGGACTTTACGTTCCCGGCGGGCCAGTCGGGAACGCTCTCGTTCTATCTTGCTTACAACAATACTCATACGAGTTTCATCACGCTGAACACTCTGGACTATACCGGCAACCAGCAGGCGCGGGTTGATTTGATTAAGACCACCGCAGGGAATGAGTCGATAGCCGTCGGCGACGTTCTCGTAAAACTCTTCCAGACCAAGCCCGGTGACCCGAATGTTATGGCGCCTACGTTGATGACCTTCGATGTCAGTGGATTTGCCGGAACAACCACCCGGTTGCGCTTTGCGGAAGCTGTCGGCCTAAATTACTTTCCCGTTGCAGTCGACAATGTTTGCCTTTCGACAACCAGGACCACGATAACCCGAACAACCCCCACGGGCACGAACGTCAAAACCAGCTTCGGCGGCGTAGAGCTAACCTTTCCGGCGGTGGCCGCTGCCGGGATTACTTCGCTGACGCAACTCGATCCGGCAGCCCAGACCAACCCCCCTCCCGGCGATACTTTTACCGGTCCGGCTTATGACATCTCGACTGCCGCCACGGTGACTGCTCCAATTAATGTCTGTATGTATCTTCCCGGCATAACTGACGCGAACACCTTCTCGCATCTGCGGATGCTCCATAAGGTCGGAGGCGTTTGGGTGGATCTGCCTAGCAGGATTAACCTGGCGACCCGAACGCTCTGTGCCACAACGCCGACCCTGTCACCATTCGCGGTGGCCCATAACCCGCTGGCGCCCACTGCTGCCGGGTCCCGAATCACCGGACGGATCACTGACGAGCACGGCGCAGCTGTAGCCGGCGCTACGGTCAGACTCAGCGGAGCTCAGAACCGCAAGTTCATCACAGACCGGGATGGCAACTACCACTTTGACCAGGTGGAGACTGCCGGCTTCTACACGGTCACGCCTTCGCAAACAAACTATTCCTTTACACCCGCGGAGCATTCCTTTAGCCAGCTGGGCAACGAAACCGAAGCTGCGTTCACCGCCGTCGCGAATGTTGCGAGCGAGAATCTCCTGGATACTCCGGAGTATTTTGTACGGCAACACTACCTCGACTTCCTGGCACGAGAGCCTGACGAAGCCGGATTCAATTTCTGGAGTGACCAGATTTCCTCCTGCGGCAGCGATGCCGGTTGCGCCGAGCGCAAGAGAATCAATGTCTCGGCCGCTTACTTCCTGTCAGTTGAATTTCAGCAAACGGGTGGACTGGTAAACAGTGCCTATCGCCTCGGTTTCGGCCGTGCTCCACGATATGACGAATTCATTCCCGACGCGGCCGAAGTTGGACGCGAAGTCGTGGTGGGCCGTAAAGGTTGGGAGCAACAAATCGCGACCAACAAGCAATCCTTCATCGCCGGCTTCGTCCAGCGGCCGCAATTTCGAGACGCTTATGACAGTCTATCTAACGACCGCTACGTCGAAGCGTTGACTGCCAATGCGGGCGTAAGCTTCAGCCAAACAGAACGTGACGAACTGGTCAATGGTTTGAACGCCGGATCGCTGACGCGGGCCGCTGTGTTTCAACAACTGGCGGAGAACGAAAGATTCGTGAAGGCCGGACGTAACCAGGCATTTGTAATGATGCAGTACTTCGGTTACTTGCGCCGGGATCCCGACCCGGATGGTTACGGCTTCTGGCTAAGGAAGCTCGAAGAGTTTCATGGCAACTTCGAGCAGGCTGAGATGGTGAAAGCTTTCATCAATTCCAGCGAATACCGGGCACGCTTCGTGCGGTAGGCTAACGAGCGCTGAACGAGAGTTGAGGCGGGCCTCGCCCGCCGTCGTTGAGGTGGATCCATCGTCCAACAAAGCGACGGCGGGAGATGCCCGCCGCTAAACAATCCGCCCGAAAACCGCGCTCAGCGCCTTAATTTTGCTTTGGTTTCAATGATAGGCCCAGATACAATGCTGCCCGCTATAGGCTTTGTGGGAGTGCCGACAGCGGGCAGCTAGAGGAGCGCGAATGAATCGAGGTCTCGCGTTATCGGGGGGTGAATCCCTCCCCGGTGGATGCCGCCACCATACTGCTATACGAAGCAGCGAGTCCTTAAGAAAACATTAAAGAATTTATTCGACCGGTTAAGCAAAGCTTGATGGTTAACACGCAGGGTCAGAAATACTGGTTTGATGACTTCGAGCTGGATACCACCGAATGGGTATTGCGGCAGAAGGGCAAGATCCTGCCGCTGGCGCCCAAAGCGCTTCAAGCCCTTGAGCTCTTGCTCCGAAACTCGGGTCGGGTGGTATCCAGGGCAGAACTGGTCGAGAGTCTCTGGCCCGATGCATTTGTAGAAGAGTCGAATCTTACCGTCACCGTCTCAGTTCTGAGGCGAGCCCTCGGCGACAGCGAAAACGGAACCACTTTTATTGAAACCGTGCCCAAGCGCGGTTATCGTTTTGTGCCTGCGGTTAAGGTCACCAAAAATGGCGGATCCCGCAGGGACGCCTTCGGCTCCATGCGGATCGTGCGACTGACTCACGCAGGTCGCGTCCTCGATGTGTCTATTTCACCCGATGCGCGGTTGCTGGCGTATGTTCCCATCGATGCAGGGAACTATAGCTTGTGGACATGGAACCTGGAGTCGGGTGAAAAGCGCGAGCTGCTACCGCCGGATGCTGCATTGTGCTGGGGCATGCGTTTTACGAGTGACGGTCAGGGTCTGTTCTACACTACCACCCAACCCAACAGCACCATCAGCGTTCTGCACAAGCTGGAGGTGCGCGGCCCCCGGTCGCAACAGTCGCGGCCAATAATCACCAATATCGACTCGCCCATCGCACTGTCGCCGGATGATAGCGAGATAGCTTTTGTGCGTAGTTTTCCGGGGCAGCACCGGGATGCACTGATCGTTGCCAGGGTTGATGGCTCCGGCGAAAGAGAATTGGCTTCACGTCAGCATCCGGACAAGTTCTCCTTTTCCAGCCCTTCATGGTCGCCCGACGGAAACTTGATCGCGGTCGGCGCGAGCCGTAATAACAAACTGGAATTCACCATCATGGCGGTTCCTCCCGCCGGTGGCCCTCCGAAGGAATTGTGTACCTGGGACTGGAAGGATCTCCGTGCCGTGGCCTGGAACAACGATGGCAGTCATCTTTATTTTTCTGCTACAGCGCTAAACTCCAACTCGCTTCAAATCTGGCGCCTTCCATACCCCGACGCTGAACCTCAGCGCGTTACCAACGATACAAACAGCTATGAAGAACTGAGTCTGTCGCTGACGCCCGCGACGCTAGTCACGATGCAGGCCGATGCGCTGGCAAATATCTGGCTGGTGCCGCCCGGTGGGGGGCCGCGACGCCTGACTTCCGGGCGCACCGAAGGTTTTGACGGGCTAGCGGTAGCGGCAAACGGCCGAATCTTTTTCGCTTCAACCGAGAATCAGCAGCCAGATTTGTGGAGCATGACGGTGGAGGGTTCGGATGTCAGGCGGTTAACGAGCGATGGTTGCCTCTTTCCGTCCGTCTCCCGCGATGGCCGCTTCGTCGCTTATGTTTCCTCGGAAGGTGGCAAGCATCACATCTGGCGTATGGACGGAGACGGGAATAATAAAAAGCAATTGACTGATGGAGATGGCGAGAGCTATCCAAGTATTTCTCCCGACGCCCGATCGATTGTCTACACGCCGCAGGGTAAGGACCGCAACACACTCTGGCGAATTTCAATCGATGGCGGGACGCCGCTGCAATTGACGCACGACAGTATGGCCATCAAGGCAGTGATCTCACCCGACGGGAGGTGCATTGCCTGCACCTATCGAAAGGATGAGGCCGATCGCTGGAAGATAGCCGTCATTGCTGCCGACGGCGGCGCGCCGCTGAAAGTTTTTACGGTACCGTATCCGTATCACCAGGTAATCCGCTGGTCGCCGGACGGGCAGTCTCTCGACTACCTTGACCGTTGCTCTGGAGTTTTCAATATATGGCGACAGCCACTGGATGGCTCAGCTCCGGCGCAGATTACCAACTTCACGGAAGATGCAATTTTCTATTACGACTGGAACGATCGTGGTCAACTGATTGCCTCTCGCGGAGCCAAGACCCGGGATATAGTTCTCATTAGAAACTTCGAGTAGGCCCCAAGGGCTGTGGCGGTGGGACGAGGCAGTAGCCCGACTGTTAAGGAGGGCTCCGGTTGTCGAGCACGAACATCGTAGGTAGCCATTGACGTGCCGGAGCCCTCCTTAACAGTCGGGCTACTGCCCCGTCCCACCACAAGTCGAGGTTAATGTTCAGGTTTAAACAAATGGCATGCGCAAGTAGGGCTGCCGCTCGCCTGAAAGATTTCAAGCGAGCGTCAGCGTGGGGTGAGGGACTCTACGTCTGGGGGACGATGGTTGTGAGGTTGCAGCGGTTGCATGACTACTGGTGATGCATTCCGAGGTCAAAACATTTCAAGCGTCAAAGAATGGTCGGGCAAGGCCGGCTTTGACCAAAAGTGTGTGTGAACGA
>Ga0190272_10001082_pt1 | contig 13232 bp, 9 predicted proteins | sample Popmic504T_FD_133746 | JGI IMG/M metagenome (GOLD analysis project Ga0190272, IMG submission 133746) | Populus adjacent soil microbial communities from riparian zone of Shoshone River, Wyoming, USA - 504 T | ecosystem: Environmental > Terrestrial > Soil > Riparian zone | place: USA: Wyoming...
AGAGGTACGGAGTCTCGCGCACTGTGGTGCGCGAAGCGCTCCGACAGCTCGAATCCGAGAAGCTCATCACGATGCTGCCGAACCGCGGCCCGATCGTCACGGTACTCACTGTCGCGGACATCGAAGCCCTCTACGAGGTTCGATGCGCCCTCGAGGGTCTCGCCGGTCAACTCTTCGCCGAGCGAGCCGCCGATTCGCAAGCGGAGGCATTGCGCGCCCACCTTGCTGAAATGGAGACGACGTACCTACGGGGGACTGTCGAGAGTCGTGGCGTGGCCAAAGACAGGTTCTATTCACTCCTGCTCGAGGGCGCACACAATGAGGTTCTCGCGGCCAACCTTCGCGGCATCCACACTCGTATCGGGATCTTCCGGCACTACGCGTATGTCGATGAGAACCGCGTCACGCACTCGATGGAGGAACTCCGGGTCATCGTGCACGCTGCCGCGCGGGTCCGTGACCCTGCACTCGCCCGCGCCGCGTGCGAAGAACACATCAGAGGTGCCGGCCGACTCGCTCTTGTGGAGTACCGCAAGAATCTTGGATCACTGCCGAGCACATCGGTCAGTCGAACAGCATCTTGAGCTTCATGAGCTGAGCATCCCGCCAGCGAACACGTTCATCCCAATCCTCAAGAGGCAAGATGTCGCGGCGTTCGCCCGTGACCTTCTCCACGAGGTCTTCGGTCCACGCGTCATCCTGCGACCTGAGCGCACCCATGCGAGCATATGCCGGACCCATCTTCTGAGCGTGGGACGCGATCCCCCCGCGAGTGTTGAGGTCGGCAGTCTCGAATGGGCCGATGAAAGACCAGCGACGCCCTAATCCGCTCCGAACGATCTCGTCGACTTCGTCGACGGTCGCAACACCATCGCGCACAAGACAGTAGGCCTCCCGCAGCAGAGCCCCCTGCAATCGGTTGAACAGGAATCCCTCGATTTCTATATGGACGATCACAGGTTTAAGCCCGGCAGATCGGTAGATCTCGACGGCCTTGTCGACGTACTCCGTCGCTGTGTAGCTCGACGGGACCACTTCGATCACCGGTATCAGGTAGGGCGGATTGCCCGGATGACCGATGAGCACGCGATCTCGCGCCGGGGTGGCCGTCGCGAACTCACTCGAGACGATCGCCGAACTCGCGCTGGCGAGGACTGCTGTGCGCTCGCTGTAGGCGCCCAGCTGCTGGAAGATCTCGCGCTTGACATCGAGGGATTCAGGAGCGCACTCCTGGACGAGCTCGGCTCCTTGCAGCGCATCGAGCAGGATGTCGTGGAATGTCACTCGATCGATCACGACGGCGGGGTTCTTCGAGAGGAGCCCTGCGTCGCTGAGAAGTTCCAGCCGCGACCGGAGGTCTGTTCGCGCGCGGTCGAACGCGCCGGGGAAGGCATCCCACATCCGTACGCTGAACCCCGCCTTGGCGAACAGAACGGCGAAGGCGACGCCGATGGATCCGGTACCGGCGATGCTGACGGTACGAGGCATCGCGGCTTATACCTCCCACCACGTGCGGTCGCCGGCGTAGGCGCGCTCGAGAATTTCGACGACCGCCTCCTTCGTCAGGTCACGGGGATTGTTCGCCGCTAGCCGGGTGGCGAGCATGGCCTGGCTCGCAACGAAGTCGAAGTCTTCCGTGCGCACTCCGAGCTCCTTGAGATCGCGTGGAACTCCGAGCGCCGACAGCAACTGTTCGATTCGTAGGATCGCGGTGCGGGCGTTTCCGATGTCGCTCGCCCCGGTGGTGGCCAGGCCGAAGAGACCTGCCATCTCCGCGAACGCCGGCACGTTCGCGGGGAGATTGAAACGCATGACGTAGGGAAGAAGCGCACCCACGCCCATACCGTGGGCGGTGTGGGTGAGATTGCCGATGCGTGATTGGATCGCGTGCGCTGCGGCCGTACCCGCGGTGTTGATTGCCATGCCCGCGCAGTAGGAAGCCATCATCGTCTCGGCTCGCGCATCGAGGCTCGACGGGTCGGCCACGACACGCTCGAGAGAGTTCCCGAGAAGTGTCAGCCCTGTGCGACAGAACACATCGGTCAGAAGGTTCTTGCCGACGTAGAGATGCTCGGCGATATCGACCGCCGAAGGGTTCTTCGCTCGATCCGTGAATGACTCGACGAGATGCGTGAGAGCGTCCGCGCCGGTAGCCGCCGTGAGGCCAGGGGAGCAGCTCAGAGTGAGTTCCGGATCGATGATCGCTGCATGCGGCTCGAGGTACTCGCTTGCGATGCCTACTTTCATCCCCCGCTCGGCATCGAAGACCACCGAGATGCAGGTCACCTCCGCGCCCGTTCCGCCCGTCGTCGGCACCGTGATCACGGGAAGTCCAGGTTGGCTGACCAAGTTCTCGCCGTAGTACTCCCGCACATCGCCCCCGTGCGCCAAGATCAGTCCAGCCACTTTGGCCATGTCGAGGCAGCTGCCGCCACCGAGTCCGATCACGACCTCGATGCCTGCCGCGCCGAACTCGTCCGCGAGTTCGACCGCGTCGGTGCGGGGGAGATCCGGTTGCACACGAGAAAAGACGTGCACCGTGCATCCATGTTCGGTGAGCAGGCCGCGCAACTCGGCGAAATCCGTGGTCGTCGTCATCCGCTCGTCGGTACAGATGAGCACGGTGGTGCCCAGCGCACGAACGAGGTAGGGCAACTGGAATCGTTGGCCAGGACCGAAGAGCACCGTCTTCGGTTGCCGAAGCAGGCCTAGTCCGATCCGATTGGAGATGTCTGGCTCGATCAACTCAATCCTGTCTGTTCATTGATGGTGAGGGCGACGTACTTCCGCTCCAGGAACTCGTAGATGCCGTCATGTCCACCCTCGCGGCCGAGACCGGAAGCCTTTGTGCCACCGAAGGGTGCAGCGGGGTCGGCCATGATGCCGCGATTGACGCCGACCATGCCGAACTCGAGATGCTCGGCGATCGTCACCGCGCGGGAGAGATCGGATGTGAACAGATATGCGGAAAGTCCGTAGTGGGTGGCATTCGCGAATACCACCGCTTCGCGAACACTGTCAACGCGGTACAGCGCGGCGACGGGCGCGAAGAGTTCCTCGTTGCAGAATTCGTGATCGTGCGAGGGGAATTCGAGCACCGTGGGCTCGTAGAAGAATCCGGGTCCCTCGACGATGCTTCCGCCCGCAAGAAGCGTCGCACCAACCTTCCTGAACGAGTCGACGAGTCCCACCACACGCGCGCGTTGCTTCGCAGAAATGAGGGGTCCGACTTCCACGCCCGGGTCGAATCCGTCTCCCACGCGCAGCTCTTTTGCGCGCGCCACGAACTTGGAAGTGAACTCGTCCGCAATGGCTGAGTGCAAGATGATGCGGTTCGCGGCAACGCACGCCTGGCCCGCATTGCGGAACTTGCAGATGATGGCCTGGTCGACGGCCAGGTCCAGGTCGGCGTCATCCAGCACGATGAAGGGGCCGTCGCCGCCGAGCTCCATCGAAGAATTGACGATGTTTGATGCCGCCTGGGTCAAAAGTGTGGTCCCGACACCCGTCGAGCCGGTGAAGCTCACTTTGCGAAGTCGATCGTCGGCCATGACGGCGGAGGACACCGCGCCCGAGTTGCTCGTGTGCACGAGGTTGACCACGCCGGCGGGGAACCCGGCGTCGTGCAGTGTGCTGGCGAACAGCGCTGCAGTAAGGGGGGTTTCGCGGGCGGATTTCATGACGACGGTACAGCCCGCGGCCAGTGCCGCGCCGGCCTTGCGAGCCGACATCAGCATCGGGAAGTTCCACGGAGTTATCAGCAGGCTCGGGCCGACCGGATGGTGCGTCTCGATCACGCGGTATCCGCCGGGTGAACCCTCCTGGTACGTGCCATGAAGGTGGGCGACCTGCTCCGCGTACCAGAGGAAGAAGCTGGAGGAGAGGGCAAATTCGCCAGCCGCTTCGGCACGCGGCTTTCCGCTTTCCAAGACCATGACATCCGCGAAGGCATCGGCGCGCTCGAGAAGCAGCGCATAGGCGGTGTGAAAGAGGGATGCCCGCGCCCGAGGTGACCAGTGGCGCCACTCCACTGCGGCGCGGGATGCCGCATCCAGCGCCAGAATCGCGTCATCCGGTGACCCGTCGGAGACCTCTCCGATTACCGTGCCATCGGCCGGGTTGACGACGGGAATCGTGCTGCCTGTCGTCAACCATTGGCCGTCGATCAACAGCCCCGTGGGTACGGCATGGCCGTGCAGAACGGCGATGGCCTCACTCTCAGCTAACAGGGACATGTCGGACTCCTTCTCTTTGCCTGTGTCGCGATAGAAGCTCACGGCCGCCATCGCGATCGGAGGATTCACCTGCCACGTATTCTCGTAATACGATAGTACGTAGCCTTCCGCCAATGCTGGTGGGTGCGCTGCGGGTCGAAGGACAAGGCATGCGAACAGCAACCGGGCTTTCATTGCCCCAGAGCCGTAATATGTGCCCAGAGGGTGCCGCCCCTGGGTTGCGCTGCGCGTTCGCGCGCGTCGCGGCCGTGATCCCGAAATCCGCGGCATGGTGCGCCAATGGAGGTGCAGCTTGAATAGTGAATTCGACGCGCGACAGGTCGAAGCCGCGAAAGCCCGCGTGCTGGGGTCGTCCGTGGTCATTGCGCCGGACGCCGAGCTGGTGAACTCGTGGATGCGATCGCGCGCAGCCATCGGGGACCCCGGGAACATCCACGACGTGCCGCACGTACCCGAGAGTCTGCTTGACGAACACCTGTTGGACATGCTGGGTGCCCCGTTGAGCCGGTTCGCCGAGGACATCGAAGGCACCGGGCTTGCACTGCTGCTCGCTGACTCTCGCGGCCAGATCCTGCAACGCTGGTACGAGGACCGTCAGGCAGAAACCCATCTCGACCGCGTGGGGACGGTGCGAGGAGCCGTGCTGGCGGAGAACGTCGTCGGTACCAACGGGGTCGGCACCGTGGTTACCCTTGGCAAGCCCGTGCAGATTCGCGGCACCGAGCATTACGCGGACTTCTACCAGGACGCCGTATGCACAGGGTCCCCGGTCTTGCATCCCATCACGCGCAAGCTGCTCGCCGTCGTGACGCTCTCGTGCGATCTCACCCCGCGAACCGATCTCCTCAAGCCACTGGTTCGATCTATCGCGACCCAGCTCGAGCAGCATCTGCTCTCGGTCGAACAGCCGGCCGCGCGCGAGATGTTCAACGTGTTCCTCCGACTCAGCCGCAACCAGCGTCATCCCGTTCTCGCGTTCGGCCCGCAAGGCGCCATGATTCAAAGTCCCCAGGCAAGTGCTCTCACCAGCCACGACATGAACGTCCTGCGTGCTCTCGGGGACGAGTCCACGCCCTCGGGAACCTATGTCGTCGAACTGTCGACTGGGCCGACCCGACTGAATTTCACCTCGGTAGGCCACCAGAACAATGTCGTCGTCCTCGAAGGCCCACCCCCGGCCCGACTGAGCGCGGGGCATCTCTCTCCCTCCGCGACCGGCGCCGTTGGCCGGTCCCCGGCTTGGCTGTCGACGGTCAATCAGCTCGAGCGACTGCGCGCCAGCCGCGAGCCCATCATTCTCGCGGGTGAAGCCGGAGTGGGGAAAACCTCCCTCGCGATGGGCCGGCAGCCCTCGTCGGACTCCGTCCTGTGCGACGCCGCCGAGCAGCACATCTTCGGTACGCGCGAGTGGCTGACGCGTCTTTCGACCGTTCTCGATCAGCGTCAGCACGCGGTCATTCGAGGCATCGAGACGCTTGACGCTGCGGCGCTGGACGGTCTGCGCGCCCTGATCGAGTCGCACCCGGACGCGGCCCGCATCGTGATGACGCTCTCCACCGGCAGCAGAGAGGACGTCGAGGGCTTCGAGTTGAGGTTCAATGCTCGGGCTTTGTGGGTACCGCCACTGCGCGACCGTACCGAAGACCTCCCCGAGTTGTGGCACTCCATCGCGACGTCGACGGCGCCGACCGCGCGCCTGCGACCGAGCGACGAGACGATGGCCCTCCTCCGCACGTACTCGTGGCCGGGGAACATCAAGGAACTTCGTCGCTTGATCGGGCAGCTCGCCACGAGCGGCAAGACCGGCGCGGTAGCTCCGACTGACCTGCCCCCTGGCGTGCAAAGCTCGAAGACCCTGACCTTGATCGAGAAGGTCGAGCTCGAAGCCATTCGAAAGGCACTTCAGGAAGCGAACGGTAACCGGGTTCGCGCCGCGGACATCCTCGGAGTGTCGCGGGCAACGGTCTACCGCAAGATGAAAACCTACCGGCTCAGTACGTAGGTGAGGGAACCACACGGCTCCTCCTCTCCTTGCGCCACTGGATGAACGATGGCACCAGCTCCCGCAGGAGGATGACGGCGAGCAGCACGACGGCTTGCGCGATGAGCTGCAACGGTTCCGCCCAGCCGACCGAACGGAACAGCTGTCCAAGCTGCGTGAGAAAGAGCGCCGCAACGCCCGTAGCGACGATGGCGGCTTTGCCTCCGGTCAGTGCTGTTCCCCCCAGCACAACTGCAGCCACCGTGGGCAGAAGGTACGCGTCACCGAAGAATAGTGGCGGAGTGGTCACGTAGCCCGTATAGATCAAGGCGGCGATGCCGTAGGCAGCGCCGGCCGCGGCATATGCGATGGTCTTGTAGACGTTGACGCGCACGCCCACGACCGCTGCGGCCGGCTCGCTCACGCCGACGGCAGTGAGCCGGCGGCCGGCAATCGTGCGCTGCGAAATGAAGCCGGCGACGACCACGACTACGACTGCCAGGATGAAGGCGATGGGAACGGGCCCGATCTTCCCCTTCGCCACGTCAGCGAGCACCGGTGGTGCGCCGGCGGGCGTGCCGCTGGAGATCGCGAACACCGTGCCAAGCAGGATCGCATTCATGCCGAGGGTCGCGACAAGAGGCATGACCCCGAAGCGGGTGACGACCATGCCGTTGACGAAGCCTGCAAGAGCGGGCAGCGCAATCGCAGCGAGCACCGCGAGCCACACCGGCCAGCCGTACCACTGCGGCAGACCGGAGGCCAGTGCCGCACCGAACGCCATCATCCCAGGCACTGACAGATCCAGACCGCGCTGTTGTACGACGAGGGTCTGGCCCACTGCCGCGATCGCGAGGACCGCAGCGAATGGCAGCATGCCCACGACGGAGGAGTAGCTGAGACTGCCTGGCGCGATCAGCGGGCTGATCAGGAACAGCGCGATCGTCGCGATCCAGATCGGGATCGACCCGCCTGAAAGGACGCGTCGCCAGTTCGGTGTCGAGCTTCTGGACGTGGCCATCATGAGCTCTTCCTCACTCTGCGCAGTTGCGCGTACAACACGGCCGCGCCGACCGTGATCACGCCGGGCAACCAATAGCCCCACGCCCCGGAGAGCCCGAGGAACGTGGGAACCCCCAGTACCTGAGCCACCAGCACACCGGCCGCGATGATTCCGATGAAAGATCCTCGGCCACCGAAGATGCTCGCGCCGGCGAGAACGACGACCGTCACGGAAGTGAGTGTGAAGGAGAGTCCGGGCCGTCCGTCACCCACCCCGATTTGCGACATCAACACGACTGCGGTGGGCATGACGAGGAAAGAGGTGAGAACGTAGGACAGCAGTTGCACACGCTTTGCACGGATGCCGAGGCGCTCGGCCGCATCCCGCTTGGAACCGACGGCACGAAGCTCGACGCCCCACCGACTCCTGCGCAATGCCCACTCGAGCAGCAGTGCGAAGGCAATCGCAACCACCGTGATGACCGGCACAAAACCGACCTTCGCGAAGATCAGATCCGTCACAACTGGCGTGATCGTGCCGCCGGGTGTGCCACGCAAGGTGAACAGCAGCCCTTGAAGCGCGAGCGCGATGGCAAGCGTGACCACGACCGGGTTGAGGTTGAACTTCGTGACGAGAAACCCGTTCACAAACCCCACGGCCAGCGCCGCGACGATCATGAGCCCTATCCCGACGAAGATGTTGCCGCCGTCTATGACGAAGAAGGAGGCGATCACCACGAGGAAGCTCAACAGCGGACCGACCGACAGGTCAAAGCCAGAACCGAGCACAACTACCTGCTGTGCTGAGCCGATGAGAATCATCAGCGCCGCGGTGAAGAGGATGTTGTTCAGGCTGAACGGCGAGAAGTAGAACGGGTTGGACATCCCGACGAGCACGGCGAGGGTGACGACGATCAGCCCGAGCACTGCGGCCGGCGAGTGGTCGCCGCGAAGCCAGTTGCGGACGCGACTCGATCGTGACGTGTTGAGCTCGCGCTTGCGCACTGATGTCGAGGTGAGTGCGGCGCGAGCAATACCTGCCTCGGTCACCTCACCGCCCTCCAGCTCAGCGATCACACTGCCGCGAGACATGATCATGACGCGATCGCAGAGGCCTTCCAGCTCCACGCCATCGGACGACAGGATGACGACGGCAGCGCCGTCATCGGCTGCGCCGCGCAGGATACGGTAGATATCGACTCGGGCGCCGGCATCGACGCCCTGGGTGGGCTCCTCGGCAAGTAAGGCAGTCGGTTTGGCCAGCAGTGTTCGAGCCAGCACGACCTTCTGCTGATTGCCGCCCGACAGTGACGACATCTGGGTGCGGGTCGACGGCGTCTTGATCGACTGGCCTTCGATCTGCTGTCGAGCCACATGCGCGATAGCCGAGTCGCTCACGACGCCCCAGCGACTCACTCTTCGCAGTGTTGTCATGGCGATGTTCTCGCCGACTCCGAGGGGGAGGAAGACCCCCTCTCGGTGTCGGTCGGACGGTACGTAGACCACTCCGGCGCGAGAAGCTGCCGCGCTGCTGTCGCGCCGTACCGGCTTGCCGGCAATGCTGACCTTGCCGGACGAGTGTTCGAGCCCGGCGATTGCACGGATCACCTCCGACTGTCCGTTGCCTTGCACGCCCGCGAGGCCCACAATTTCGCCCCGCCGCACTGACAGTGAGAAGTCGTGAAAATGCGGTCCGCTGAGATCGGTTACCACCAGCGCGGGAAGGGATGAGCTCTCCACTGTCCCCTTGGGCGGGAAGACCGTGTCGAGGGCGCGGCCGACCACGAGCTCGATGATCTGCGTTTCGCTGACTTCAGACGCTGGGAACGTTCCGCGTACCGCGCCGTCACGCAGAACCGTGACCCGGTCTGCGATCTCCTTCACTTCCGGGATTCGGTGCGAGATGTAGATGACGGCCGTCTTGTTCGCGGTGAGTTCGCGGACCCGCCGGAACAGGCGTTGCACTTCTTCGCTGTTGAGGTGCTCAGTGGGCTCGTCCAGGATGAGCACCCGCGGTTTCAACGCCAGGGCCTTAGCGATTTCTACGATGAATCGTTGTTCGACGGAAAGGTCTGAGACTCGTGCGCGCGCATCTACGCCCATCTGCCAAGGGTCGAGTTGCTCCTGCGCCCAGCGGGGCGCTTTACGGAGTTGGCCGCGCCCCGTGCGTCCGGCTCCGATCGCCATGTTTTCCGCGACGGTGAGGTCGGGAAGCAGTGCAGGATCCTGACGCACGATGCCGAGGCCGAGCTCGCGCGCCTCGTCGGGCGACGCGGCGGACAGTGGTGACCCCATGATCCAGATCTCACCGGAGTCCGGGCTGAGTGCGCCGGACGCGACGGCCATGAGCGTGGACTTCCCGGCGCCGTTCTCACCGACCAGCGCGTGGACCTCCCCGGCGAGCACGCTGAGATCCACACTCTTGAGCGCGTGGACGCCCGGGAAGGATTTGTTGATTCCGGCGAGGGCCAGGGCAACCGTGCCGGGCTCGACGCCGGCGCGCAGTTCATCGTCAGGTGCGACTGTGGTCTCTTGATTGCTCACGGTCAGATCCTCTGTGGTCGGTTTCATTGGGCCAGGTATCCGCCGTCGATGACGAGCTCCGAGCCGGTCACGAAGCTGGACTCGTCACTGGCGAGGAACACTGCGCCGTAGGCGATCTCGTCGCCTGTTCCGGCCCGTCCCATCGGAGTCATGCTGACGACGAACTCGTTGACTCCGGGATCTTGGGCGTCGGTCAGCGGTGTTGCGATGAAGCCAGGGTGCAGGGAGTTGATCCGCACGCCGTTGGTCGCGTAGGTGATCGCGGCGTTCTTCGACATGTTCCGGACCGCCCCCTTGGTGGCGTGATACGCGTGGGCTCCGGCGACCGCGGCGTTGCCCCAGATCGAGGAGATATTGATGATGGAGCCGTTGCGGTGCGCCAGCATGCTCGGCAACACGGCGCGCATGCCCATCCAGACCGCAGTCTGATTGACGGCGATGACCCGGTTCCAGTCCGCGAGCGACAGGTCGGCGAGTGGCTCATAGGCGATGATCCCGGCGTTGTTGACGAGGATGTCGATGCGACCGTGATCCGCGATGATCTGCTCAGTGAGGGTGTCCCACGTCGCTTCGTCGGCCACATCCTGCTGCACGAATTCGATGCCGGGGGAGAAGTCGGCATGAGGGTTCTGACTCGTCGCGATCACCGTGGCCCCCTCGCGGGCGAACATCTCAGCGATCGAGCGTCCGATGCCACGGCCCGCTCCGGTAACGATGGCGACTTTTCCTCGTAATCGATCCATGTCGGTACTCCGTTGTTTGCCGGCGACGAGGCTAGGGCTTCATCGTCGAAGTCGGTTGTGGTGGTGTGGGGCTGCGGCGGGTGACGAGCATTGTCGCCCGCCGCAGCGTGGAGCAGAACTTACTGGTTGAACAGTTCTTTCTGCTGCTCGACGGTCAGCCCGGAGGAGTTGATTGCGTCGTTCGGCAGATCCTCTTCGCAGATCGGCTGCAAGTCGGGGTTGGTCGAGTCCTCGATGATCTCGAGGTCATAGATGGACGGCTCATCATTGGCCACACCGTTGAACGCTGCGAGCCCCTTGTGCAGTGCGGGGATTGCCACCCAGTTGCGAGACGACATAGTCGCGATCTGGAACGTGGGCTGGCTGTCCTTGTACTGGTACCAGAGGCACGCGAACTGGTTGGAGTCATTGGCCGACCAGACCGGCAACGGCTTGCCCGCGTCAACGAATGCTTCGATTCCGCCCACCGAACCCCCGCCATAGTCGGCGACAATTCCGTCGATCTGGCCGAATTGGGTGATGAGGCCAGCGACGACCTGCTTGGTCTTGCCGGGCTCCCAACCGGTGTCAACGAATGTGTTGCCGAGCTGCTCGTTGAGCAGCACGATGTCCGGGTTCTCCTCAACAGCGCGCACGACGCCGTCGTAGACCGCCTGCGAGTACGGGTTGCCCGCCTGCCCGCCGGTCATGAGAAGGTTGCCCGTGCCGCCCATCTGGTCGATCGTCCATCGTGCGAGGCCGTAGCCGTACGTGTCGACGTTCTCAGAGACGCAGTCGACGTAGTCGACACCCGGTTCGCCGCCGGGGCACGCGACGATGGAGACGAACTTCACACCCGCTTCGGTCGCCTTCTTCACAGTGGGCAGCAACGCCTCGCCACCATCGGTGAACGACACGATGACGTTGACCCCCTGAGCGACGAGAGAGTTGATGTCGGCGATCGCCTTCTGCGTGTCCGCCTGTGCGTCCGTGTAAAGGATGTCCGTGATGTTGTCGCACTTGGCAGCTTCGGCCTCGAAGATGGCGCGGGTCGTCTTGCGCCAGGAGTTGCCGCCGAACCCATCAGCGAAAGCGACCTTTATCGGCTGGTCGCCGCAGAAGTCCGCGATGTCTCCGACATCGCCCTGGACGCCGGAAGTCCCGACGGTGACTGTGCCGCCGGCCGTGTCTGCCGAGTCGCTCGAGGCGCCGCTTCCGGCACCCGACGAACAGGCCGTGAGAACCAGCAGGCCCGCGGCGACCAGCGCCGCGAACGAGGTTCCGGTCTTTCTAAGCATTTCAACTCTTTCTCTTGGTGAATGGCGAGTCGGGCTGTTGCGCCGATACCGCGCGAATCTGCCCGAAGGGTGACTCCCCCGCGCGATCCGATGCGGACTCGTGGTCCAGGTCGGAGGGGTCTTCGTCGATCTGCTCGTCATCGGTGACGAGAATGGCGCCGGGTTGTCATGTGGTGCTGGTGACCCCGAGCAGCCTGAGAGCCCTCGGGAGAACTCATCGTCTCAGCGATCCATGCGAGCGAATGAGTCACATTGCGACCGAGGTGTCTCATTGTGAGACGGCCCTATTTCGACCCACGTCGAACCGTGCACCCTGAAGTCGTGGAGCAGGTCCACGCCACCAGTTTCGGTCTCATCGCAGAGCAGCGGGAAGGCCTCACACCCTCGAGGAGTCCTCATGTCATCGCCGACACCCACCGATCTGCTCGGTGAGATCTACGCGCACTGGATCCGGGAACTCGGCCTTCTGGGCGATGCGCCGGTGTCCACAGAGCTGCTGCGCCTCATCTTCGACGACTGGCAACGGGCAACGGCCGAGCCCGAAGACGTGACGTACAGGAACGAGACGATCGGCGAGGTTCCCGGCATCCTCGCCACGCCGATCGGCGCGGATCCCAATCAGATCCTGATCTTCTTCCACGGCGGTGGATTCGCCCTGGGTTCAGCTTCCAGTCACCGAAAGCTGGCCGCGCACATCGCGAAGGCGGCAGCCGTGCATGCGTTCGTCCTGGACTTCAGGCTCGCTCCGGAGCACAAATTTCCCGCGCAGCTTGAGGACGGCATTGCGGTCTTCCGAGCTCTCCTGGACCGGGGATTCCGGCCTGAGGACATCACACCGATCGGTGACAGCGCAGGAGGCAACCTCGCCATCAGCACCGTCTTCGAGTTGATGGATGCGGGTCTTCCGCTTCCCGCTCAGGTGATAACCATCTCGCCATGGCTCAACTTGGAGAACAACGGAGCGACCATCGAATCCAACGACGCGACGGATTTCCTCATCGCGCGAGAGGGCCTGCAGGGCAACATCGACCGCTACATCGCCGACGTCACCGATCCGACGGACCCGAGGGCGAACCCGCTCTACCGAGACTTCGCTGGATTTCCGCGCTTGTACATCACGGCCGGCGACATCGAATCGCTGTACGACGACTCGGCTCGTCTGCAGCAACTCGCGCAGAACGCGGGCGTCGACGTGACTTTCTCGATCGGGGAGGGCATGCAGCACGTCTACCCGTTCATGGCTGGCCAGCACGAGCGGGCAGACCAAGAGGTCCGTCGAATCGCGGATTGGTACCACGCCGGTCGAACGGCGCGGTGAGTCCCACCACACATCACCTCACCGCGCCGCGGTGGTGCGGCAATGAATTTATGAAAGGAAAGCCAATGGAAACAACAGCAGCAACCGACTTCGACAGCGTCGTGATCGGGGCGGGCTTCTCAGGTGTGGCAG
>Ga0190272_10001083_pt1 | contig 13232 bp, 8 predicted proteins | sample Popmic504T_FD_133746 | JGI IMG/M metagenome (GOLD analysis project Ga0190272, IMG submission 133746) | Populus adjacent soil microbial communities from riparian zone of Shoshone River, Wyoming, USA - 504 T | ecosystem: Environmental > Terrestrial > Soil > Riparian zone | place: USA: Wyoming...
AATACGGCATAAAAAAACCGGCAACAAACGTTGCCGGTTTTCCTTTACCTGGTAATTACCTGATAATGATCCGGATGTTTTCAGACCTGTCAGTCATGTCAATTCTGATAAAATAAACTCCTTTTGCAAAAGCGCTGAAATCATACGGAATTTTATTGGCACCTGCCAAGTAAAAACCAACTTCATTAAACAAAACCCTTCCGCTTATATCCGTAACAGAAACTGAAACCTGTTGTAGTTCATTGCATGTAAATGCTATTGTCAGCACTCCATCTGTCGGATTAGGATATGCTGAAACATGCCGGTTTTCCTCAGTATGGTCTGGGGATACGGGCCGTGCAACCGGTTCGGTTATAATAAACGTAGCTTTCCTGTTGCATCCTTTGGAATCATTAATGCTGCATTTATAAGTTCCGGATGTAAGTCCTGTAATGGTTGCTGTTGTCTTTACAGGTACTGTATTCCACGAATACGTATAACCTGGTGTTCCGCCGCTTACCGATACAGTGGCGGAACCATTTGCTCCGCCCGGGAAAGTTACATTCGATTGAGTCTGGAATACTGCTATATCCGTTGGTTCTGTTATTGCAACCAATGCGCTTTTTGAGCATCCGGCAGCGTCGGTAACCGTGCATGTGTAGGTGCCTGAAGGAAGCGAGCTGATGCTTGCAGTTGTCTTAACCGGGAACGTATTCCATGAATAAGAGTACGGTGCTGTTCCGCCTGCTGGTGATACTGAAGCAATTCCTGTGTTGCTTCCAAAGCACCGGATGTTTGTTTTTGATGTGTTAATCAGGAGGTTGGTTGCCGGTTGGGTAAGGGTGTATGATTTCGTTTTTGTGCATCCGTTTACATCTGTAACTGTTACAGTATATGTACCAGCTCCGAGACCTGACCGGTTCTGGGTTGTTGCACCGCCTGCCCACAGGAATGAATAGGGTGATATTCCGCCGGATACCGATACTGCAATACTCCCTGTAGCAACGCCGCGGCAAACCAGATTTGCTGATGTTCCAGCAACTACGATTGCTCCAGGAGGGTCAACCTGGACAGGTAGGCTCGCTGTGCAACTGTTTGCATCGGTTATGGTTACGGTATATGTACCCTGTCCAAGATCTGTGACAGTTGCGTTGGTCGAACCTGTAGACCATTGAAAGGCGTATGGTGGAGTGCCCCCACTCCCGGAAGCTGAAATACTGCCGGTAAGGTACTGGCACGGTGCATAGCCCTGCGTCACGGATGGTGTTATGGTTAATGGTTCTTCAAGGCTCACTGAAACCTGGGTTGAGCAGCCATTTGCATCCGTTACAAAATAATTTTGTGATCCGGCAGATTGTGTGAAGAGCCCAGTACCTGTGTATGGCGGAGTTCCACCAGTTGCCGTAATGGTAACGGTTGCTGAGCCACCGTTGCACAATATATTATCGTGGGTTTCCGATGCCACAAGTACAGGTGGTTCAGAAACAGTCACGCATATTGAATCCGATTTGCAGGAAGGTGGAGGATAGGTTGAATTCACACCATCATACACAACAATACAATATTGGCCCGCAATTAAATTGAACAGCGTATCCTCTGAAAGAGATGACACGAAGTCGCGGACAATGTTCCCGGCGCTGTTGTAATAGACAAACCTGAACGGCGGAGTTCCTAAAAACACCTGCGCGCTTACAGATCCTGTTGTTGTCCCTGCACATGCGGCATTTACTGCATTTACCTGCAGAACAGGTGCATCCTGGAAAACTATATTCGCTATGGGCGATGTTGCACTGCATCCACCAAGACCGGCTGGTAAGGTAACGGATACTTCGTATACACCAGGACCGTTAACCGTAAAAGTGCTGTCGGTTGAAGGCCCCAGGTTAAAATCAAATGTAGTGCCTGCAGGCCATCCAGCTGCATAATCACCGGAATCGCGTGCAACAATATTCAGAATCTCTCCTGTACACAAAGCTGTATCGCCCGGAAATATATAAGGTATTGGAAGAGATGCCAGAACATTTACAGTTACAGACCCCGATGCTGAACATCCTCCCCCTGAAACAGTAAGCAGATAAGTTATTGTGTCCGACGGACTGTCGTTTGGATTCTGAAGGAAGGAGGTGAAACCTGCAGGTGCTGACGTCCACGCATAGGTAAGTCCACTTACATCATCTGAAAAAACTATTTCCCAGTTTTGCAATGTGCCTGTAAATATGGCTGCGTGATCAACCACCATCAGCGACCAGTTTCCATTTGGATTAATTGAGTTGAATGTTGTAAACGGCTGCTCTGGCTGGTATGATCCCGTAAATGGAGCTGTACCTGCAGTAACCGGTGTGCCTGCATTGTCATCAAAAGCGGTGTTGGTGTAATCAAAACCGGTTCCACCATTTCCGCTTGACAAATCAATAAAAGTATTATCCGGTGCAATCAGGGTTATATCAAGATCTGAAACCCGAAGGTGTCCGATATTTAATTTAACAGATTTGATACGTATGGAAGTTCCGTTAAGGTTCCCGGATATTCCTGTAACAGAAATTGCATCTGTTGTACCAGATACGTTATTATCAGGTATCACCTGGTTAACATCACCCGATTGGTTGTTATTTTCCATCACCGTATTGGATGTCAGCGAAACTAAAGTGCCAGGACATATAGTGATAGCAGAGGCAGCAGGTGACACACTGAATCCATTCTGTGAAACAATGGTGGTTACCGTATTGGTTGTGTCATCAGGACAGCCACTCGACGACCGGATGGATCTCAAGGAATATGTGCCAAGGTAGGATGCACTATAGTTGAGAACTGCATTCGTATCATTCACCAGGTTGACAAACGGACCGCTGTCGTAGGAAATTTGCCATTGATATTCTCCCGAACCTCCGGTAACGCTATAAGTCAGAGTGGTGTTTGTGCAACCTGAGGATGGTCCGTTGGCAGTACCTGCCACTGCAGGGTTTATGCAGGGCGGAGGCTGGGCGATGTTTATATTATCAAGATAGAGGTTATTACCGAAATAGCCTTTACCCCTGAAAATAATTTTGTTCGTTCCTGCAGGAAGTGAAACAGTTTTAGTGGCCCACTGTGATGACAACGGAACAAATTGTGTGAGCGCTCCTGTAGTGCCTCCGGTATTTAAGGTGCCGGAAGGCCCACCAGGATAAATCATTAACACGTTATAGCTGCTTCCGCCATTTGTTGAATAAAGTATTTCAAGGGAATCAATACCTCCACCTGACGATGCGGCGTACGCATGGTCAAAAGTTAAAACATCACCAGCTACTGTTGATGTGAATACAGGTGTTGCAAGATCCAGGTTAGCAGCAAATGTCGAAGAGTAAAAATTAAATTCCGCAGAACCGTCACCTATGCCATATCCGCTGGATGATGCCCTGAAAAGATATGTGACATTATTCCTTGTCCAGCAACCGGGAGGGAAAGTTACAGAAGAAAAATCTTCCGGTAATGTTAAATATGTAACATTAACCACACAAACATTGGAGTAGGCAAATAGTCCACTATATAAACATGTCACTTTGCAGCGGTAATAAATCGTGTTGATCAGCTGAGGTGTTGTATACGAAAAAGTGGTTGCTCCACTGCCGCCCGTGACGCTGGACCATGGATCACCTGTGCCGTTATCATCCGATTCCTCCCACTGGAATTCAATTCCCGATACACCTGTGGTATACCCTGTATCGGTAAGTGTTGTGGTGAAGCCGGGGCAAATACTTATTGCCGATTCATTGAGCCCACCCGGATCCGGTGTTCCTGTGCATTGAGTAGAAGGTAAATCGAATTCATCGGCGCCCATATCAGGAAATGTAACATGCCTTGGGTCTCCGTCTATGTCATCAGTAAAGCCTGCAATAGGTGTGGCAGAACTGTCAAGTGGAGATGTTGCCGGGTTGAGATGTAAATTGGTAGCGGAAATTATCAGCGGGTCAATAGATTTCGAATTGAGATCTTTCCCAGTTGCAGTCTGCCAGTCGGCAAGATTGGCACGCACTCCGCTCATAAAGCCCAGGTTCGGTCCTGCAAAAAAATAGTCATTGTAATTTATATCTACATATACGTTCGATGCTGAATTGCTCAGGATCGCATACCGGTTCGTTCCCACCGTTTGGGTGTTGGCGAAAATGTTATTCCGGATGTTCAGCGAATTAAAAGCTGCGCCTGATACAAACATGGCAGCCGTTATGCTATTGGCAAAGGTCTGGTTGGTGGCGAGATAAACGGTATTGTAATAAATATTATAACCCCCGCCACCTGAAATGGCAAGCCCCCATCCGTTCGCTGTAATGCTGGTGCCGGATGATCCAAAGCTGGCCACATCAGAAATAAAGTTGTTAAAAATATTCAGGTTTGAAGCGGTAGTGGAGGCGCTGATCTGCATCCCGCATGAACCCTGTGCCGCGCCGATATTTGTATTTTTAATGTCACTGATCTGGTTCTTAAAAATATTTCCGCCGTTGATAACTCCAAATACCCCGATTCCCGATGCAGTAGTAATTGTGCCGGACAGGATTCCGCTTATAATATTGTTGCTAATGGAAACATTCTGCGCATTGAACATCAGGATCCCGCTTGCTGATAATTTATCTGCAGTAATTGCTGATCCGAATGTATTTCCCGTAAAGTTCCAGTTCGCCCCGGGGGTTATTGCATTCCCGTTTGCATGAATACCGTATTTTAATTTCGTGAAAGTGCATCCCTGAATTGTAATGTTAGCATTGGCTCCTTCTGCAGGGCTCAGCATTGTGATCCCGCTTCCAAGGAAAATGCCGGGAATCGTCGGAACTGAGACGGTTCCACTGATGTTGCAGTTACGCACTTCTATATACGTTGAGCCATTGGAGGCACTTGCACTTCCTATCCAGATAACAGCAGCTACACCATCAGAGTTTGTTAGGGTAAGAGAGCTTCCACCTGTATTCAGCCCGTTTATGATCACATGATCGGCTCCATTCAAACGGATAATACCGCCTGTTGATGATCCTGAAATGGAAGCTGCAACAGCTGAATTAGGCTTTATAGTCAGCGTATTGGTCGCATTTGCAAATGAATTCGCCTGTATGGTAACAGGAAGAGTCTCTGAACCATATATAGCATCCGTTAGTACAAATGTGGTTGGGCCGCTTAAGCATGAAATATTATACGCATTCACTGCATCTGTTAATGTCGTATACGCCTGCCCGGTTCCAACATTTATTACTCCACCCATCACAGCCTGTATCAGGTATGAGTTTGGTGAGGGAGGCGTGCTAACCGTGTTAACGTCGGTTGCTATTACACCGGCAGGACTCGAAGCTACGTTGGGCGTTGAGGCTACATCCTGGACAATCACAAAATATGAAACCACATCTCCAATAATAAGTCCTCCCATATCCGATGCTGTTATGGTAAAATCCCATGTTCCGCTAATCCCGGTACCGCTTGTCAGCAGTCCTTGTGAAGAAAAATAGCTTCCTGCATTTTTACTGTAATAGATCCTCGGAGCCAGTGAGCCAGTCAAAGGTACCCCGCTTGCATCAAAAATGGTTGTTGTTAAAATACGGTCTGACGTACTGCAGGTACCGTTTAAGGCTGAATAGCTGATTAGGGGCGGGGTAAGGTCGGCAGGAATGCCATCAAATTCATCAGCTCCCACATCAGGTGCTGTTGCCCCGCCATTGACAGAACCTATAGGGCCCGGTCTGGTATCACCGTCAAAATCAGTGGTAATCCCACCGGCTGCAACGCCGTTGGATTCAAGCTGTGATGGAACTCCGTCAGGAATATGCAGGTCGGTTGATGATGTAAAGTTCGGATTTACATTGGATGAAGCCGCATCCTGAGAAGTTGCAGTCTGCCACGAAGCTAAATCAGCCCGGTCGGTTCCGTTTAGGTTTCCCAGCAAAAAAACACCCGTGCCTGTGCCTGCAAAATAAAAATTGTTGTTATTTAATGATGTAATCGAAGCAGCAGTTCCGGCAAGATAGATTGCAAATCTTTTGGCCGCAGCATTTGAAGTTGCCTGGGTGTTTGAAAAAATATTGTTCCTGATATCAAGTCCCGTTGCTAAAGCAGATGTAACGCCTAAAGCAAATGTGTACATCGAACCTGATCCTGTATTTGAAGCATTTAAGCTGATGGTGTTAAAATAAATTTTCAGATTTGATACAGCTCCTGATACATTGATGCCATAAGGTACGTTTGCATTGCCAAGTGGCGTTCCCGAAGAGTGTTCCATATTGGACATGTCCCTGATGAAATTATTGCTGATTGTAATTCCCGAGTTGTTGTTAGATCCGGAAATTCCGATCCCATACGCACCATTTCCTAAAGTCTGCGGCTGCCTGATATCATGGATGTTGTTTTTCCGGATGAGAGCGCCGGCATTTCCATCGGCAAGTTCAATACCCATGCTCGTCGATCCTGATCCGGTGCTTCCTGTTACCTGGATGTCGTTGCCTTCAACAATTGCAACCGTTGCACCAGGTGATGGGATTGCCTGGGTGTTTGTAAGAAGCATGCCCCTGAAGGCAACTTCAGATCCTCCTGTGGTAGAACCGATGATATTGTTCCGTATCACAAGGTTATCCATATAATTTGCAATAGTTCCATTGCAAACGATACCATACCAGCATCTTGTAATTATATTGTTTTCGATGGTGAGGTTGTCGTTGTTGTCTGATTGGCCTGTTGCAGTTGCATTCGCAGTTCCCGGGGTCCCCGAATAAATTCCGTAGTTAACCTGGGAGACACCTGATCCGGACCTGGAGCCCGTAATGATGCAGTTTCTGACGGTATTGAATGTGGCACCATCAGTTGAAGAAGCAGAAGCAAACCGGATCACAGAAACGTTCTGGTTTACGCTTGTATTATGCTGAAAAGTAAGATTCCGGTTGCCGGCAGTTCCGGGGTCATCACCGTCAATGGTAACATTATCCGCTCCGTTAAGCTCTATCATACCTCTTCCGGTAGTTGGAGCTCCGGCGCCGGTAATTATAAAATCCCCTCCCGATGGCATGATCAATACCGAGGTATAGCTTGACGGAACTCCGCTTTTTAAGAGAGGCACCAGAGGTGCAGTCTCAGTCGTGTTCGCAGTTATACTCACTGTTATCGCACCCTGGTGAGTACCGGCATTGATCGCTGAAAATGCTGCATTTAATGTTGAATAATTAACTGGCCCGGTATTGCCTGCTGTTGCAGTGACGGAAACCTGCGATAAAGCTGCTGTTGAAATGCCTGCAACAAGTATGCACACCTGAAGTATGCAGCGGCTCATAAAATTGCATGAAACAGAAAGATTTTTTTTGAAATTCATAGTGATTAATTTTAATAAAAGGTTAGTCTGGGTACCCATAATTGTTACTGATCTGATTGTTTGAATACAAAGTCAGATGAAAGCGATCAACTTACGCTTCAATTCTCGAAAATCCCCTTTGGTAAGGTTTTGAAAGAAAAGGTAAATAAATCTACACAATAATAAGATTTATTTTCGAATGAGTCAATTATTAAATTTTTCCTTCCTTAAGGCCATATCTTCCAGGATGAGCCCCGATATATATTAAAATACTATTTTTGATAGCTAACCAATGCCAGTTCTATCATTATTTATCTTGTTATTATAAGTATGCTTGAACGAAAAGACCAATGCTGTAATTAGTTGTATAAAAATTTTAAAATGAAAACGACTTTCAAGTTCTTTTTAATGATATCATTGATGCTGTTTACGGATGCCTAGTTTCACCACAGGGATTGTATTGATAGTATTTATATTATTGAATTTATACCAATCCACTGTTAAAGTTGCTTGTAACTCATAAAGAAGGTCGTCATGTAAATACAACTTATAACTTATGAAAATTAATAATCCTGAAAAGCGATTAAAACAATTCTGGGGTCAGGTAGATCGGAAACATATTGAGTCGTTTACGAAGTATCTTACCGGACCCAATGTACTTGACATGGGTTGTGGCCTGGGAACTACCACAGCGTATATAACCTCGAAAGGATTCAATTGTATTGGCATAGATTATGACGCTGGTACAATTGAATATTGTCAGAAAACTTATCCGCATTGTAATTTTCAGGTTGCAAATGCAGAGTCCCTGCCTTTTGAAGACGGGAGCTTCGACACTATTATCCTGCGTGATGCCCTCCATCATTTTTATGGTGAAGCAGATTTTGATAAAGTCAGCAAAGAGATTTTAAGAGTTTCAAAGAGCAACGCGCGCATCATCTTTTTTGACCCCAATGTGAATTTTATTCTGAAAACAATGAGAAAGATCTCTGCCCACAATGACCAGGAATGCAATTATGAAACGGCTATTGCAATTATGCAACAGATGAATTGTAAAATAATCCATAAGGGATTTAATACAGTTTACAGCCTGCCACTAAGCGGAGGATATGTGGGTTTGAATTTTATTCCTGATATAAAATTTATTCAAAATATTGTATTGTACAGCGAAGGTTTTTTTGAGAAACTGATAAATATGACCGGCCTCGGAAGACAATTATGCTGGCGCTACCTGATTGTTGGACAGAGATAACGGGCAGCTATGCTGAAGTTTTCTCCAATTGCATTCAATGCACAAATCATGTCGCATAGGAATTTTTACTCTTATTAACTTTTCGTGCCAGACATTTGAGAGCTAAGAAAAATTTAAAAATATTTGCGTAGTTAAATGACTTCATGTATATTTGTAGTCAAATAACTACACAATGCAACTCCGACGGGATGTTTTCCAGGCCATTGCCGATCCAACCAGAAGGGCCATACTGCTGCTGGTGGCATCGCAACCCATGACTGCGGGAGCAATAGCCTTGAACTTTGACACTGCAAGGCCGACCGTTTCAAAGCATTTGCAGATACTTACCGAATGCGAGTTGTTGAAGCAGGAGCAAAGCGGAAGGGAGGTACACTACCTCATCAATGCAAAAAAAATGAAAGAAGTAGCAGAATTTATTGAACCATTCCGCCAGATATGGGATGACAGGTTTAATAAGCTTGAATCCATTATGAAAAAATACCAGAAACAGACACCAGGTAAAAAAAATAAATAAAATGGGACTAAAGACAAAAATAAATGCTGAAGATGGAAAGCAGGAATTATTCATCACCAGGGAATTCGATCTGCCATTGGAACTGCTTTTTAAAGCGTATGAAGAGCCCGGGATTGTAGAACAATGGATGGGAACTAAGGTGCTGAAGCTTGAAAATAAAAATCACGGCAGCTACCGGTTTGAAACAACGGATCCGAAAGGAAACAAACACGGCTTCAGCGGGGTCATTCATGAATTCATTCCAAACCGGAAGATCATTAGGACATTTGAAATGGAGAATACGCCATTTGGGGTTCAGCTTGAATTCCTCGAATTTGAAAAACTAGCGGATGACACCAGCAGGCTGAGCATGCACATCGTATACAGGTCCGTTGCATACCGCGATCAGATGCTGCAATTGCCATTTGCACAGGGATTAAACATGGCGCACAACCGGTTGGAGGAAATAGTAAGTAAATTAAAATAAAGTATGATGACAAAGCGAAACAAAATTATCTATTGGATTGCCACTGTCTGGCTTTCTTTGGGAATGCTGTCAACCGGCATTGTGCAACTGATCAGGGTAAAGGAAGAGGTAGAAGCAATGCTCCACCTGGGATATCCTCCCTATTTCCTTACCATACTTGGTGTCTGGAAAGTCCTGGGTGTGATTACCGTGCTTGTTCCGGGATTTGCACTGTTAAAAGAATGGGCCTATGCCGGATTTTTCTTTACAATGTCGGGTGCTGTATATTCGCATCTGGCAACTGGTAATCCCATAAGTGAAATATTTCCACCATTGTTGCTGTTGGTGCTGACCATTGTATCGTGGTACTTCAGACCGATTGAGAGAAGGCTGATCCCGTTAACAGGTAAATAAATAACATGAACATGAATCCGAAAGTTGATTTTTACTTTGACAAGGCTAAGAATTGGCAGGAAGAAATCCGCAAGATGAGAACGATCGCCCTCGCATGTGGACTAACCGAAGAACTGAAGTGGGGATGTCCATGTTATACATTGAATGGGAGAAATATTGTTTTAATACATGTGTTTAAGGATTACTGTGCATACCTGTTTTTTAAAGGAGCGTTGTTAAAGGATGAAAAAAATATCCTGGTGCAGCAAACCGGCAATGTGCAGTCGGCGCGACAGGTCCGTTTCACACATCTCAGGGAAATTACCAGGATTCAATCCAGTCTGAAAGCTTATATTTATGAAGCAACTGAAGTTGAAAAGGCCGGGTTGAAGGTGGAGATGAAAAAAACCGTTGAATACACCATACCGGCGGAACTTCAAAATAAAATGGATGAGCTTCCTGCCCTGAAGGCTGCATTTAAAGCATTGACTCCGGGAAGGCAACGGGGATATTTACTTTATTTTTCGCAGCCAAAACAATCTAAAACACGTGAATCAAGGATTGAAAAATATTTGAAGCACATCCTAAATGGAAAGGGATTAGATGATTGATAGAAATTTCCATTGGCTGGTGGTTGACAGGACGCCAACCACGTATGGAGCCTGTGGAATATGGTTGTTAAAAAACAAAATATGAAAAGCACTAAAAAAAATCTGACACAGTCACAACGTGACGAGCTTCTCATCACCTTAAGAAAACGTTTTGAGAAAAACATAAACCGCCACAAGGGAATTGAATGGTCTAAGGTAGAGGCAAAGCTGGAAGCCGATGCTGAAAAACTTTGGTCACTCAATGAAATGGAAAAAACAGGTGGCGAACCTGATGTGGTTGGTCTTGATAAAAAGACAGGTGAATTTATTTTTTACGATTGTTCGGTTGAAAGTCCGGCGGGTCGCAGGAATGTGTGCTTTGACCGTGAAGGGCTGGAGTCGAGGAAGGAACACCGGCCGGAAAATACTGCTGTTGATATGGCGCATAACATGGGTATTCAGCTGTTAACCGAAGAGCAATACCGGGAGCTGCAGAAACTCGGAAAATTTGATTTGAAAACTTCAAGCTGGGTGCAAACGCCTGCTGAAATCAGGGAGCTTGGCGGCGCCCTGTTTTGTGATCGACGGTACGATCATGTATTCGTATATCATAATGGTGCGCAGTCATATTATGGAGCAAGGGGATTTCGGGGAGTGTTGAAGGTCTGATGCTTTTGCTTACATTAAAGTCTAATTATTTGACTATCGCGAGTTTTTTACAAGTTTTATATCTTTCAGAAGACAGGATAACCGTGTAGATACCACCTGATAGGGGAGGCAAGTTTATATTTTGAAATGAACTCCACGGTGGCAAATCAAGGCTGTAAATCATATTCACAACAATATCATAAATTTCAAATTTGCCATGTTGATTTTGAGGAAGTAAATAGGCAATTTTTATATTGCCATTGGAAGGGTTTGGTGAAATGCTAAACCGAAAATCGTGCATTAAATTTTCATTCATACCCACTCCAAGAGTATCACAGGCACTGCCAATCATAGGTCCCAGGTAATAATTGGGATGATTCACATTTCCTCTTGCAGAATAGCATGGTAAATGAATAGAATGTTGTTGAACATCACATGATACACCTCCACTATCAGGATAATTAATACAATGAAGATCAATTACACTATTTCCTGATGATATATATATCTTGCCATTTGCAGCCAAATACATTAGAAAAAAATTTGTAATAAAAGGAGGTGCTGGGGAATAAAATGTGTCATTCAGAGCAACTGACTTTAAACTTGCCTGAATGTCAGAAGTATCAGTATCAATTTGATGAATAGTGAGAAAAGATGAAAAATATAAATATCTTGAATTTGGTGAAAATGATAAACCAAAACCATTAAAAGGATCATTTGTTAGCACTGCAGTTCCATTAGAAAACAATCCTGAACATCTATCGAAATCAAATAATCGAACTTCATGTGAAACTAAACTTGTATTTCCATAAGACCAATGATATGCAAATTTACTTCCATCATTTGAAAATTGTGGTTGACCAGCATAGTTATTATGGGGAGTCATTCCTAAAGATTGGGAAGATATATTCGATATTCCATTTGTTGATAATAACAAAGTATATACAATATCTGAGCTATCTTTAAAGACCGTAATCCACCAGTCTCTTCCATTGGCATGTTTACAAGCTGCAATGCCAGGGTTTAGTGTATCTTGAATCGCAATAATATTTTTCTGTCCTAAAACTACTCCTCCCTTGCCTGAATCAAGGCTCATATCAATAATTGAGTAAAATAACTCCGAAGATAGAAAGTTTGCATCATAGCTTCCTGTTTGGTGTAGCAGAATGAATTTACCTGAATCATCAGGCCAAGGAAGCAAAATATTAGCGTGAGGATAAGGAATCCCAGTAATAGACCCACACCAATCCTCGGTAAATAGTCCAGGATTAATCCCTGTCCCATTTAGCAATGTATCATTTAATAAATTTGCAATCCAACATCCGTTGGTTGAAATTATCAAATTTCCGCTTTCATCCGAAATGTTAGCCTGCCCGGATAAGAATGCAAGTTTTCTTGATTCAGGAGTTAATGTATAATTTAAAGCATCAAAGCCAAATCTTGCTTTTGTAGATGTAACATTTGAATCTGCTAACCCCACATCATAACCTAAAAGCCAAGTATGATTTTTTCCCTGTGAAAAAGTAGAAAATGAAACTATCAATTGTAATAATAATCCAGTACCAAAAATTACACTCGTTGATTTAATTCTTATTTTCATCCCTGGGAACTTAAACTTCTCGATCACTTTAATTTTTGTTTGTCAGATCGGCTTTGTTGCACGAATAACTGAGTAATAACAATAGATTGTTGAAATTTAATGGATTGACACTGAAAAAGAAAGGAAGGGTGATTGGAAATTTGAGTTATGCGACTAACCAAACCCAACCACCCCGATACTGCTAATAGCAGAAGGTACAAGATTACAAACTGGAAAGAATATAATCAAGCATTAAAACAACGCGGAAGATTAGAAGTTTGGATTAACAAAAAGGCACTGGGCAAGTGGTACCATATGGGCAGGGGGAGACGTGGGGCTCAATTCTTGTATTCTGATGCCTGTATAGAGATAGCTTGCATGGTTAGGGAAGTATACAAATTACCTTACCGCCAAACGGAAGGATTTTTAAATTCCTTGATAAAGAATATGAATTGGAATGTGCAGGTTCCACACTATTCAGTAATCAACCGACGACAAAAGAAGTTAAAAATTAAAATAGGGAGTAAGGAAAGGGCCG
>Ga0190272_10001084_pt1 | contig 13228 bp, 11 predicted proteins | sample Popmic504T_FD_133746 | JGI IMG/M metagenome (GOLD analysis project Ga0190272, IMG submission 133746) | Populus adjacent soil microbial communities from riparian zone of Shoshone River, Wyoming, USA - 504 T | ecosystem: Environmental > Terrestrial > Soil > Riparian zone | place: USA: Wyoming...
GGCTGGAGAGCTCGCGTGCGACACAGGCCGGCAAGGAAACGGACATTGAGCGATGCTTGAGAAGTTGGCGCCCGCCGCGTCCGGCGGCTTTTCCTTCCTGGAACTTTTTCTACAGGCGCACCCTGTCGTTAAACTCGTCATGATCGGGTTGCTGCTCGCCTCGATATGGGCCTGGGCCATCATCATCGAGAAGATTTTCGCGTTCCGCCGTGCCCGGCGCGAAGCCGACCGCTTCGAGCAGATGTTCTGGTCGGGCCAGTCGCTGGATGAACTCTACCTCGGGCTTTCGCACGGCCGCACCTTCTCCATGGCGGCCCTGTTCGTTGCCGCGATGCGCGAGTGGAAACGCTCCGTGGAGGGAAACATCCGCGCGCTCGGCGGCATTCAGATGCGGGTCGAGAAGGTGATGGACGTCACCATCAGCCGCGAGATGGAGCTGCTCGACAGGCGCCTCCTGTTTCTTGCCACTGTCGGCTCCATTGCGCCGTTCGTCGGCCTGTTTGGCACGGTGTGGGGCATCATGACCAGCTTCCAGGCCATCGCCATCTCAAAGAACACCAATCTTGCCATCGTGGCGCCCGGCATCGCGGAAGCGCTGTTTGCCACAGCGCTTGGCCTGCTCGCCGCCATACCCGCGGTCATTTTCTACAATAAGTTCGCCGCTGATTCGTCGCGTCTTTCTCAGCGCCTGGAAGCGTTCGCCGACGAGTTCTCGGCCATCGTTTCCCGCCAGATTGACGTCAGAACGTGAAGTGAGGGCATGCCATGGGTGCAAGTCTGCAAGGTTCGGGCAGGCCGGGCGGCGGTCGGCGCAGCCGCGCTCGCCGCCATACTCCTATGCACGAGATCAACGTCACGCCCTTCGTCGACGTCATGCTTGTGCTGCTCATCATTTTCATGGTGACGGCTCCGCTGCTGACGGCAGGCGTGCCGCTGGAGTTGCCGGAGGCCAAGGGTCAGCAGCTGCAATCCAATAAGGAGCCGTTAACGATCAGCGTGCAGCGTGACGGCAAGATTTTCATCCAGGAGACCCAGGTCGGCCTCGATGAGATCGCCGGCAAGCTGAAAGCGATCGCCAAGGGCGGCTACGATGAGCCCATCTTCGTGCGGGGCGACAAGGGTCTCGACTACGGCACGGTCATGAAAGTGATGGGCCGCATCAAGCTCGGCGGGTTCAACAAGGTTTCGCTGGTTACCGAGTCGGAGGGGTGAGGGCACGGGAGGCCCAGTGCAATTCGGGCTGATAGTTTCCATTCTCCTGCACGCGGCGGTGCTGGGGTGGGCATTCATCACCATCCACACGCAGCGTGAGCTGCGCGTGGCCGAGCCCGAGGCGATCATCACGGGCCTCGTAAGCGAGACCGACCTCACGAAGCTGAAGCAGGGAGCGCGCACGGCCAAGCAGCTCGAGGCCATGGCCAAGGATGTGCCGAAGCCGGACGTGGCCAAGAAGGATGCGGCCCGGCCCAAGATCGTGACCGCGCCTCCTCCTCCGCCGCCCGCGCCGCAGGCCGATCCGATCGCTGAGAAGCTCGCTTCTGCAGAGCGCGTGCCACCGCCGCCTGCTGCTGCCGACGAGCAGAAGCAGCTCGATGCAATGCTGAAGGAGCAAGCGCTGAAGGAGGAGCAGCGCCGCGCCGAGGATCAGAAGCACGCCGAGGAGCAGAAGCGTGCGGAAGAGGAGCGCCGCCAGGTCGAGCAGAAGAAGAAGGCGGACGAGGAAAAGCGGCAGAAGGAAGCCGCTGACCGCAAGAGACGCGAGGATGAAAAGAAGAAGCGCGCCGCCGAGATCAAGCGCAAGCAGGAGGCAGAGGAGAAGCGTCGTCAGGAGGAAGCGAAAAAGAAGTTCGATCCTGATTCCATAGAGAAGCAACTCGCGCTGCTGGATCGAGATCCTCGCAAGAAGAATGCCGCAGCGGCCACGCCCCAACCTGAGAACGAGACCAAGCAAAAGGGCCCCACTCTTGGTGCGGCGGAGGGGCGGGACAAGCAAATTTCGGCGAGCGAGGCAGCCATGCTAAGGGCAAGGATTAGCTCGCGGCTCAAGGTATGCTGGCGCTTGCCTTCGGGCGGGGGCGGCACCGACACGCCTGCTGTGACATTGCGCTGGCGCATGAATCCCGACGGCAGCGTAGACGGAGAGCCGCAGGTGGAGCAGCCTCGTGGGGATGCGCTCTTCCGTATTGCGGCTGAAGCTGCGGTGCGCGCCGTGCGCGAGTGCTCTCCCTTCGACCTTCCCGCTGACAAGTACGCGGCCTGGCGCGTCATCACCTGGGAATTCGATCCCAGCCAGATGATGTAGGCGCCGGTTTGCCGGCAAACCACACGCGACCGAATAGGCAACGCCATGACACGATTGCGACGAACCGACCGGTTGGCGAGACCCACTTCCGAGCTCACGCGACGTTGCGTAACTGCAGGCATCTGTGCAGCGGCCTTGTCGCCGCTCGCGCTACTGGTGGAGCCGCGCAAGGCGCGTGCGCAGCGATCGGCGGATTCCGAAGGCGGTTTGCGGGGCACCCAGCGTGAAGGCACGATCGCGCCGATCCAGATCGCCATTCCGGAATTTGCCGGCGATGACCAGCGGTTTGGGGCTGAGGTCACGGGCGTAGTCACAGCGAATCTGGAGCGGTCGGGTCTCTTCCGGCCGCTGGATCGGGCCTCCTTCATCGATCCGATCCGCGACGTGAACGGCCGTCCGCGTTTTCCGGACTGGCGCGTGATCGGCGCGCAGGCGCTCGTCGTCGGACGCACCGGGCGTGCTTCGGATGGGCGTTATTTCGCTGACTTCAAGCTCTGGGATGTGCTCTCGCAGCGAGAGATCGACAGCGGCCGGCTCACCGCCGACGCGAACGATTGGCGTCGTCTGGCGCATCGGGTGGCCGACAAAGTGTACGAGCGCCTCACCGGCGAGAGGGGTTACTTCGACACCCAGGTCGTCTTCATCGATGAAACGGGCGCGCGCGACCGCCGGCGCAAGCGGCTTGCGATCATGGATCAGGACAGCGCGAACGTCAGGCTTCTCAGCCAGGGCAACGAACTCGTCCTGACGCCGCGCTTCAGCCCGACCACGCAGGAGATAACTTATCTGCAGTACGCCGCCGATCAGCCGCGCGTGTTCCTGATGAACCTCGCCACCGGCCAGCGCGAGATGGTGGGCGATCTCCCCGGCATGACATTCGCGCCGCGATTCTCCCCAGATGGCCAGCGTGTCATCATGAGCATCGGCGAGGCTGGCGGGGCCTCGATCGTGGAGATGGACTTGCGCACCCGCCGTCCGCGCCGCCTTACGCAATCCCAGGCGATCGATACCGCGCCCTGCTACAGTCCCGACGGCCGCCGCGTCGTGTTCGAATCGGACCGCGACGGCGGTCAGCAGCTCCATGTCATGGGTGTCGAAGGCGGCGCCTCCAGGCGCATCAGCTATGGCGAGGGCCGGTATGCCACACCCGTATGGTCGCCCCGCGGGGACCTGGTTGCGTTCACGAAACAAGCCGGCGGTAATTTTTTGATCGGTGTGATGCGGCCGGATGGTTCTGGGGAGCGAATCCTCACTGAGGGCTTCCACAACGAGGGACCGACCTGGTCTCCCAACGGCCGGGTGATCCTTTTCTTCCGGGAAAGTCAGGGCGCTAGCGGGGGCTCCCGCCTCTTCTCGATCGATCTGACCGGCTACAACGAGCGTCAGGTCCAGACCCCATCCTTCGGTTCGGATCCGGCCTGGGGACCGTTACGCAACTGAACACCACTTTACGGCGTTTTAACCCGTCTGTTGTGTCCTGTGACTCGAGCGAGGCCCGGATGCATCGGTGGGCCTGCACGCAGCCTCAGTAACGCGTTCCGGCATGCCGATGCGTATCAGTCGAAGTGGCATTTCCGCACCAATAATCGCGCAAAACCGGTGGATCAGCAGCTGCGTCCTTGATCAAAGCGTTACACACCGGTAGCGAGAAGGTGCGATTGCCGAACACGTGTCAGGAGAGAAGACTATGAAAGTCAAGAACGTGATCGTTATCTCGGCGCTTGTCGCCGCGGTTGCCTTGGGCGCGTGCCGTCGTGAAGTCATGCATGAGCCGATGAAGCTCGGTGCTGACGTAGCGGTGGAGACCGCAGCCCGCTGATCCGCGCAAGCGGGTTCGGCCACTGCTCAGCTCTCGGTTCGCCGAAGCACAGTGAAGCCGGGCTGATGTGCCTTCTAATCAAAACCGTATCGCGAGCAGACCTCTGCCGCGGTGCGGTTTTTCTATTGTTAATGTCTGATTCACCAGTCGTGTGCATTGTGGGGAAAACACGCGGTGCGGTGTTGTCCCCAAGGCCCGGCGGCGTTTCACTTGGGCAGGTCCCGTCGGCCAAAATTTTGGCGCGAAGCGCTGTTTAAGAGGCTGAACAATCTGCAATTTGCCGATTCGCCGGCCCTGCCTGACGGCAGGTCGCGATTCGAGAAGGGGTGAACCCGCATGAAGCTGCTGATGTGGCGCAGGGTCTTTGGCGCGGCGGCTGTCGTCCTCGCTGTCACGCTTGCCGGGTGCGCGAACAATCGTCCCGACGCTGACTTGGCCATGAACAAGGGGGGCGCCGCTACCCCTGGTTCCGCACGCGACTTTTCCGTCAACGCGGGCGATCTCGTCTACTTCTCCACGGACAGCACCGACCTTTCGCAGGAGGCTCAGCAGACGCTCGCCAACCAGGCGCGATGGCTCAGGCAGTACGCCCACCATTCGGTCACGATCGAAGGGCATGCCGACGAGCGCGGAACCCGCGAATACAACATCGCGCTGGGTGCCAAGCGTGCTCAGGCTGTGCGCAATTTCCTGGTTCAGAATGGCATCAACGCCGCTCGGATAAGGACGGTGTCGTTCGGCAAAGAACGACCCGTCGCCGTCTGCAACGACATTTCCTGCTGGTCGCAGAACCGGCGGGCCCAGACCGCGCTCGGCGGCCGCCAGGACTCGTAGGACTTCCTCATGGCTGACCGGGGGTGGGCACCCTCCGGCCCGCGCTGCGCGCCTCCTGGGCTACCCAACGGCCAAGCGCGCTTCCTCCTTTCGCTCGATTTGGCTGTCGTCGACACAATAGCGGCGCAACGGCTTGCTCCATTGATGGAGTCGTGTTGAACAGGGCCACGGACAGGCCCTGGTTGCCTGATGCTGCGAGGAACGACGGACATCATGGACTTTGCGCCGAGAAGCTGGATGCGCGCCGTTGCGGTTGCGCTAGCCATTGCTTTGGCAGGTTCCCTGGCGCTGGCCCAGCAGATGCCCCCCGCTGCGCCTTCCGGTCCGCGCGCCCTTCCCAAGACGCCTCCTGCTGCCGCGCGCGAGGCTCCTCAACCCTCGGAGGCTGGTGGCCTGCAGCGACGCGTCGAGCAACTGGAAGAGCAACTGGTCGACCTCCAGGTCGTCATCGGCACGCTGGAGTCTTTGGCCAAGGGCACCGCAGGCGCGCCGGCGGGCCCCCGTGGACCGTCAGGCCCCTCCGCCGCCGTCAGTGCCGCCGACGCAGGCAGGCTCGATGCCATCGAAACGCAGATCCGGGCGCTTGCTGCCCAACTCGAGGGCCTTCAGGAGCAGGTGCGCACGCTCGCCAGCCGCTCGGGGTCTGCGGACGGACCGCCTCCGCGCTTCGGATCGGTCACCGTCGAGCCGGAAGGTCCCAAGGACGAAATCGATCGTGTCATGACACCGCCGCCAGGTGGTGGGCCGCCCCCGCGTGCTACTGCTGCGCAGCCACCGGGGCGTGGCGATGTCGATGCGGAGCCCCAGCAGCTCTACGAGCAGGCCTACGGGTATCTTTTGCAGAAGGACTATCGATCCGCCGAGACGGGCTTCGAGGACTTTCTCCGCCGCCATCCCAATCATCAGCTCGCGGGCAATGCCCAGTACTGGCTCGGCGAGGCTTTCTATGTTCGGGGCCAGTATCGTGCCGCGGCGGGCGCTTTCCTGAAGGGCTATCAAACCTACACACGAAGCCCCAAGGCTCCGGAGACACTCATGAAGCTCGCCATGTCGTTGCAGCGGCTCGGCCAGAAGGATGCCGCATGCTCGTCCTTCAGCGAGCTTGCGACCAAGTATCCGAACCCGCCTGCGCATGTGCGAAGCATGGCTCAGGCCGAGCGGCAGCGCAGCGGCTGCTGAGGCACGCAACGCGTTTCGCTGCGCTGATATAGTGCTGCGGCCATGACAAGTAGCGGTCGTCCGATTGAGCCACACGAGGCCGATGCCCTGTTCGCTCCATTTGAGCGGACGGCTGAAAAGCCATGCGTGCTGGCGGTCTCCGGCGGCGCCGACAGCACTGCCCTCATGGTTCTCTTCAGCGACTGGCTGAGGCGCTGGGATGCCGATCCTGCCCCTCACATTGTCCTGACCGTGGATCACGGCCTTCGGACCTCTTCCGCCTCCGAGGCCCGCGCGGTTGTCGAACAGGCGGAGCGCCTCGGACTGCAGCACAAAGTTCTCGTTTGGTCCGGCCCGAAGCCACAGACGGGCATCCAGGCGGCGGCGCGTAGCGCGCGCTATCGACTGATTGCCGAGCAGATGTCCGCCAACGGAATCGCTGCCGTTTTCACCGCTCACACACGCGACGATCAGGCCGAGACGCTGCTGATGCGGCTGGCGCGTGGCAGCGGCATTGATGGCCTCGCGGCGATGGCGCCGGTCGCTCATCTCCCCGCAAGTGTTGGGTCAGATAGCTCTCCTCAAAGCACGCTCCTTATCCTGCGCCCATTTCTCCATGTGCCGAAGGAACGGTTGATCGCGACGCTTCGGAGTCGCGGCATTGGCTGGATCGAGGATCCGACGAATGAGGCGACAGAATTCGAGCGTACGCGCCTGCGGGCCGCGCGCGACGAACTGGCAAGGCTAGGCCTCACGAATGAGATGCTTGCATTGAGCGCTGCCCGCCTCGGCCGGGTTCGTGACGCGCTCGATGCCGCAACCATCCGCTTCCTCGCTCCCGCAAGCGGGAGCGTTTCCACGGATCGGTTGGGTCGCATCACGATTGATCGGACGAAGCTGCGTGAGGCAGGTGCTGAAATCGCGCTGCGCGTACTCGGAAGAGCCGTCGCCGCTGCAGGCGGTTCCGGCGACCGCCCACCCCTCTCAAAGCTCGAGGTCATGGTGACGGAACTGATTGGGCAACCAAGCGCAGGCTCAGGCGCGTGGACGCTGTCGCGCGCGAAGGTCGTGGCCAATGGTGGCGAAATAACAGTCGAGCGCGAGCCTGGCCGCACGCCTCTGCCCAGGTTCGGTGTGACACGCGGCACGAGTGCGGTTTGGGACGGCCGCTTTGTCGTGCACGCCTCCCCACGTCTGTCGCACGCGACCGTCGATGTGAGACCCCTTGGCGATACGGCTCTAAGCAGACTGCGCCGTGACGATCCCGCCTTTGCCGCCGTGCCGTTCAGTTCGGCGACGTTGGTGCCTTCGTTCTGGATCGACGATATCTTGCTCGCAGTTCCGCCTCTACAACACTGGGGCGAGCCCGGTTACCGGGAACTGCTGCGCGCCGAGTTCCTCGGCTTCGGCCAGCGGGATACCCTCGTCCCGTCCTCCTGAACTGGCGGAAAAGCTGACAATCCCGCAGCCCCGGCCCCTCGGGTGCATGGACAAGTTCCAGGGGCGCCCAACTTGGCAAAAATCTTAGAGACACCTATGTTACATCGGACGCGGGCCCGCGCGAGCAAACGCGGGTGCTGGCAGCTCCACCGGGTGGCGGCGGCAAGAGGCATCCCGGTGGGTATGAAGGAATTTCAATGAATTCGAACTTCCGGAACCTCGCAATCTGGGTCGTGATCGCCCTGTTGCTGGTGGCCCTGTTCAATCTGTTCCAGGGCCCCGGGCAAAGCCGGCGGGGCAACGAAATCAGCTATTCCGACTTTCTCGCGGGCGTCGACTCCGGAAACATCGCCGATGTGACGATCGCCAAGCATCGCATCACCGGGACTTATCGCGATAAGAGCGGCAATTTCACCACCGTTCCGCCTGAAGATCCGGGTCTTGTCTCGCGGCTTGAAAAGAAGAACGTAAAGATCACCGCGCGGGCTCCCGACGAGGACGTGCCCTCCATCCTGGGCGTGCTGGTCAACTGGTTCCCGATGCTGCTGCTGATCGGCGTCTGGATATTCTTCATGCGCCAGATGCAGTCGGGTGGCGGCCGTGCCATGGGCTTCGGCAAGTCCAAGGCCAAGCTGCTCACTGAGCGCCAGGGGCGGGTGACCTTCGAGGATGTGGCAGGTGTTGACGAAGCCAAGTCCGATTTGCAGGAGATCGTCGAGTTCCTCCGCGATCCGCAGAAGTTCCAGCGGCTCGGCGGGCGCATTCCGCGCGGCTGCCTGCTGGTCGGGCCTCCGGGCACTGGCAAGACGCTGATCGCGCGCGCCGTGGCTGGTGAGGCCAACGTTCCATTCTTCACGATCTCGGGCTCCGATTTCGTCGAGATGTTCGTCGGCGTCGGCGCTTCCCGCGTGCGCGACATGTTCGAGCAGGCCAAGAAGAACGCTCCCTGCATCATCTTCATCGACGAGATCGACGCCGTTGGCCGTCATCGCGGCGCCGGTCTCGGCGGCGGCAACGACGAGCGCGAGCAGACGCTGAACCAGTTGCTCGTCGAGATGGACGGCTTCGAGGCCAACGAGGGCATCATCATCATCGCCGCTACCAACCGGCCTGACGTGCTCGATCCGGCGCTGCTGCGGCCCGGCCGCTTCGACCGCCAGATCATGGTGCCGAACCCGGACGTCGGCGGCCGCGAGAAGATCCTGCGCGTGCACATGCGCAAGGTGCCGCTGGCGCCCGACGTCGATCCCAAGGTGATCGCGCGCGGCACGCCTGGTTTCTCGGGCGCCGATCTCGCCAACCTCGTCAACGAAGCGGCGCTGCTGGCGGCGCGGCGCAACAAGCGCCTTGTCACGCAGGCCGAGTTCGAGGATGCCAAGGACAAGGTCATGATGGGCGCCGAGCGCCGGTCGATGATCATGACCGAGGAGGAGAAGCTCGCCACTGCCTATCACGAAGGCGGGCATGCGCTCGTCAATGTGCTGGTGCAGGGCAACGATCCCCTCCACAAGGTGACGATTATTCCGCGCGGACGCGCGCTCGGCGTCACCATGAGCCTGCCCGAGCGCGACAAGCTCAGCTACTCCAAGCAGTGGTGCGAGGCGCGCATGGCCACCATGTTCGGCGGCCGCGTCGCCGAGCAGCTCATCTACGGCGAGGAGCACCTTAATACCGGCGCGTCCAGCGACATCATGCAGGCGACCGACTTGGCGCGGCGCATGGTTACCGAATGGGGCATGAGTGATAAGCTCGGGCCCCTGCGCTACAACGACAACCAGCAGGAAGTCTTCCTCGGCCACGCCATCACCCAGCGGCAGAACATGTCGGAGGAGACGGCGAAGTTGATCGACGAGGAAGTTCGCCGCATCGTCACGGCCGGTGAGAAGAAGGCGCGCGAGACGCTGACCTCCAATCGCGACAAGCTGGAGGCGATCACGCAGGCGCTGATGGAATTCGAGACCATCACGGGTGACGAGGTGGGTGCCCTGATGCGCGGCGATAAGATCGTCCGCACTGTTGACGACGAGGAGACCAAGGGCCCTGCGGGTCCTGCGGTTCCAAACGTGGGCAAGGCTCGTCCGCCTCGTGCGGAGCCCGGGACTGGCGGGCTGGAGCCCTATCCTCAGACCTAGCCGGCCCGGCCTTGCCGGGCTTGCTGAGACAGGCGCATATAACGGGGTCGGTTTTCCGGCCCCGTTTGTTTGCGTGGGCATGCGCCTGCGCGACCGGGCCGCCGCATGCGCAGGATGGTTGCGGTTGACGTCATCCTTCTACATTCGCCCGACAGGCCGCATCGCCCATGCACGGGCACCGGACAGGTGCCTCAGGGTCGGCGGGCGGGCGGAATTGTCGTTCGCCGCCGCCGAGTTGGTCGAGCGGGATGCGTCGCACATAGACCGCCGGTTTATGACAGCCGGTGAACTCCTTGCGTCCCCCCATGCCGGGCTGAAGCCGGTCGTGGAGCGGCTCGAAGGCCCGCGCGCGGCTATCGCCGGCTGCGATTTCGCGCGTCCACTCATCATGGGCATCGTCAATGTGACGCCCGACAGCTTTTCCGACGGCGGCAAGTTTTTGGATGCCGGCGCTGCGATCTCCCACGCACTGCAGTTGGAGGCGGAAGGCGCCGATATTCTCGACATCGGCGGCGAGTCGACCCGGCCCGGTGCGGAGCCCATCGGCATAGCCGAAGAGAAGCGCCGCGTTCTTCCTGTGATCGAGGCGGTGGCGCGGCGCGCCCGCGTCCCGATTTCGATCGACACCCGAAACGCCTCGGTGATGACAAGTGCAGCGGATGCCGGTGCCCGCCTGATAAACGACGTCTCTGCCCTCGCCCACGACTCCGGAAGCCTCGCGACTGTAGCGCGCCTCGGCCTTCCTGTCGTTCTCATGCATTCTCTCGGCGACCCGCGCATCATGCAGAACGATCCGCGCTACGACGAGGTCGTGCTCGACGTCTATGACGCGCTGGCGCTACGCATAGTGACATGTGAGGCCGCTGGCATACCGCGCGAACGCCTCATCGTCGATCCCGGTATCGGCTTTGGCAAGACGCTCGCGCACAACTTGGCGCTGCTCGGCTCGCTCAGCATATTCCACGGCCTGGGTTGTGCCGTCCTGCTGGGCGCCTCGCGCAAGAGCTTCATTTCCAAGTTGACGGGCGCAACTGCCAACGAGCGGCTGCCGGGGTCGTTGGCGGCCGCACTCATTGCGGCGGAGCAAGGTGCAAACATCATCCGTGTTCACGACGTGGCCGCGACACGCCAGGCTCTCGCTATTGCCGCCGCCGCCTTTGCCGGTGAAGCCGGTTCGAACTGACCTCACGGCGTAGGGAACGCCGCTGGTGCAATCTTTGCTTACCGCTTTTGATGTTGGACCATACCCGTACGCCCTTCAGATGCGTTACAGTGGCAAACTGAATCCGTGCTTATGCAACGCAGATTTCGGCGCTCCCGAGGCGGCCCATGACTCGCAAGTACTTTGGCACCGACGGCATTCGTGGTTTCGCCAACCGCGAGCCCATGACTTCGGAGGTCGCCTTGAAGGTCGGCATGGCCGCCGGCAAGCTGTTCTCCAATGGCGGCGGACGTCCCCATCGCGTGGTCGTCGGCAAGGACACGCGCCTCTCCGGCTACATGATCGAATCCGCTCTCCAATCCGGGTTCACGGCCGTCGGCATGGATGTCTTCCTGCTCGGCCCAATGCCGACGCCGGCCGTCGCCATGCTGACGCGCTCGCTTCGCGCCGACCTCGGGGTCATGATCTCGGCCTCCCACAACGCCTACCAGGACAACGGCATCAAGCTCTTCGGTCCCGACGGCTACAAGCTCTCCGATGAGGTCGAGGGCCGTATCGAGGCGCTGATGGGCAGCGACAGCGCCGCGTTGTTGGCGCCGCCCGACCGGATCGGGCGTGCGAGGCGTATCGACAGCGCGCAGGAGCGCTATATCGAGTTTGCCAAGCGCACCCTGCCCCGCGAGATCCGCCTCAATGGCATGCGCGTGGTGGTCGATTGCGCGAACGGCGCTGGCTACCAGGTTGCACCCGATGTGCTTTGGGAGCTCGGCGCCGAAGTGATCAAGATGGGCGTCGAACCGAACGGCCTCAACATCAACGAGAAGTGCGGTTCCACCGAGCCGGACGCTCTGCGCGCCAAAGTGCGCGAGATGCGGGCCGATATCGGCATTGCGCTCGATGGGGATGCCGACCGCGTCGTCATCATCGACGAGAAGGGCAATACCGTCGACGGCGACCAGATCATGGCCGTGATCGGTGAGAGCTGGCACCACAGCGGCAAGCTGACCGCCGGTGGGGTCGTCGCCACCGTCATGTCCAACCTTGGCCTGGAGCGGTACTTCAAAGGCCTGGGGCTCGAGATGATCCGCACGCCGGTAGGCGACCGCTATGTTGTCGAGCACATGCGCAAGCACGGCTTCAACGTCGGCGGCGAGCAATCCGGCCACATCGTGCTTTCCGATTTCATCACCACGGGCGACGGTCTCGTTGCAGCGCTTCAGGTGTTGTCGGTCGTCGTCGCCTCCGGACGCCCGGTCAGCGAGGTGTGCCGCCGCTTTCAATCCGTGCCGCAACTCCTCCAGAATGTCCCCTACGCGAACGGCGCGCCTCTGGAGCATGCGGAGGTCAAGAACGCCATCGATGCCGGCAAGGCTCGCTTGGGTAAGGACGGCAGGCTCGTTATCCGCCCATCGGGCACCGAGTCCGTAATCCGCGTGATGGCCGAGGGTGACGATGAGCAGATCGTCCACCAGGTTGTCGGCGACATCGCCGAGGCGGTGCGCAAGGTCGCGCAGGCTGCCTGACGGCGGTGCGCGACTTAATTGCTTCTTAAAGCTTCTCGACCATGCTGAGCGTGCACGAATGTGCGCGCAACCTGCGTGGTCGCTTCCAAGCGCGGATGCATGTTGCGAACCCGTGGATTTAGGGCCGGGCGGTCAAGCTGCCTTGTGCCCGTTGGACACCGGCAGGCTAGCGCGGTTGCGCGCCTCCGTAGTCGCCGTGCGTTCCGGCTGGCGTTTTCGCGCTCGCCGGGGTGATCGCTCCGGTTGACCTTCGTACATGCATCCCGCCGATCGCCGACAGATTGCGCTGAAGGCGCGCGAGCGCCTCTTGGAGATTGCAGGGGATCATCATGTCGCGCAGGCTTGCTGTCGCATTCGCGCTTTCCGCCACGTTGCTTGGCGCCGCTCCTGCTCTTGCAAACGGTGGGAGGGACCGTGTGCCGGCGCCGATCCCGGTTCCGGCGCCGATGCCCATACAGGAAAGCTTCTCCTACTACCTTCGCGCGGACCTGGGCTGGGGTTTCGCCGGCGATCCTTCTTATTCTGAGAGCGGAGCCGACTATGGCGCGCCTGGTATCACAGGTCGCAGCGTAGGCACCTCCGACGTCTTTCACGGCTCGATCGGTGCCGGCGCGTACTGGACATCACGCTTTCGCACCGACGTAACGTTGGATTTCCGGGGGACGCAAGATATCGACGCAGTTACGACCTATGACAATGGCGGCACACTGACGACAGCGCGAGATATGGTTCAGCTGCGGGGTACCGTCGGCTTGTTCAACGTCTACTGGGACCTCGCTCCGCGAGGCACGTTCACGCCGTACGTGGGAGCCGGTGTGGGCTTCGTCTACAATCAGATTGACCGCACCTTTAGCAGCA
>Ga0190272_10001085_pt1 | contig 13225 bp, 10 predicted proteins | sample Popmic504T_FD_133746 | JGI IMG/M metagenome (GOLD analysis project Ga0190272, IMG submission 133746) | Populus adjacent soil microbial communities from riparian zone of Shoshone River, Wyoming, USA - 504 T | ecosystem: Environmental > Terrestrial > Soil > Riparian zone | place: USA: Wyoming...
ACCGCTGCGACGGCTGCCAGCACCATGGCCGGCAGGTAGGAGACCGTCGGCAGCGGAGGCGTGACGCCCTCGGCAAGCAGCCGCCCGTCGGGGATGCGGCGGTCGCCGCCAGCGGCGCGCAGCTCGGGGACGGCGAGGGACTGCTCGGTGCGGAGACGGTCGGTTGCGGCGACGCCCCAGACGTCGACCGGCAACGCATCGGGGGCGTACGGCGACTGGACGATGACCGCCCGACCCCGGTCACGCACGAGGTATTCCCACGTCCCAGCCACCGATCGCGCCCGCTCGAACTCTCCCCGCAGCACGATCTCGGCCCCCGCGTCGGACGCGAGGGACACCGGCGTCACGACCCCGGCGCCGGTCAGCCGGTCCGGCCGCACGTCCAGCTCGACGAGGTAGCGCCGCGGGTCGACGCCCGAAACCTCGCCGCCGATGGCAGCGGTCGCGGACGCGACCGCCTCGGGATCGGTCGTCACCCGCGCCACGATCGTCCGGGTGCGCCGCTCCTCGAGGCGCGACGGCGAGCGCGCCACGAGGGCCACATCCGGGTCGTGCGGATCGAGCAGGAGGTAGTACCAGCGCTGGATCGGGGCGCCGTAGGAGGCCGAGTCGAGGTATGGCCCGCGCACGATCGTCGACAGGCCGACCCAGCCGATGGCGCGCAGGTCAACGACGTCCGCCAGGGCCACAGGGGAAGGGCGCGGCTCGCCGGCGGTGACGGCGCGCGAGTCCTCGATCGACCGCCATGCCCACAGTCCGAGCAGCACGGCGACGATCGGCACCCAGGGAATGGCGCGGGGAGCGAACCAGGCGGCGCCGGCGAGGACTCGGCCCAGGCCGTGCGCCAGCAGGCCGAGCCCGGCCGCGGCGCGGAAGAGGAGCAGGGTCATCGACTTCGCGATCCGGATCGGGCCCGAGACACGGGAAAGCCCGCCGGCGAACGTCTGTCGGCGGGCCTTGACAGTGCGTGTGGACCTAGGCCGGGACGGGCTCCTCGTCGCGCGTCTCGACGTGCCCGTACAGCGGCGTTTCGCGAGCCGCCTCCGACAGCATCGGGTCGAGCATCTTCTGGACGGCCAGCGTGTGCGTGCAGCCGCCGGCGGATTCGAACAGGTGGCAGTCGCATTGCCACGCATCGGCGTCGAGGATGACGGTGTGGGTGCCGTTGTCGCCGGCGAAGCTGGCGCGAACCGCCGAAAGCTTCACGCGGTCGGGCTCGTGCGCATAGCGCATCGCCTTCTCGACCTTGCCGATCATGCTCGAATGCACGTCGCGGTTACCTCCCATGGCGCCGGTGCCCGGCGCCCTACTGCGTGGCGCCCGTCGGGTCGGATCCGGTGGCCCTGGCGAGCCGCTCCTTGAGCATCGCGAGCAGTGTAACTGGCGTGGGGTCGGTCTGGTAGAGGATTGCGAGATATACGCTCACCAGATCGCCGTATGCGACGCCGGTGAGGACCCTGGCCAGCGCGGATGGTCCATCCGCCCACACCTCGCCGCGGTTCGTCGCGCGCTCGCCGAGCAGCTCCTCCACCACCCGGTAGCGTTCGGCGATCTCCGGTGGCTCGGCCCGATCCCGCACCTGCACGACGTACAGCGCGTCGCCCAGCTCGCGCGGGTTGAGGCTGCCCTCGATCGCGTTGTGATTGGCCTCGGGCATCTGCTCCCACGCCGCCCACGCCTTGGCGTTTTCGTTGAGCTGAGTCTTCCAGCGGTGCGCGACTGCCGCCATCGGTCCATGGCCGTAGATGATCGGGATACGTCCGAAGATGGCCCACGCCAGCTGCTTGGCCGGGTTGGCAGCTGTCTCCACCGACGGCCCCATGCGGTCGAGCAGCTCCTCGAGCGCGGCCGCCGCCGCGCCGAGATCGTCGGCCCGCTCGAGCAGTCCGGCGCGCACCACCAGCTCGTGGACGAGCCCCACGCCGAAGCCGATGGCCGCGCGGGGCTGGCCCGCGAGCTTGTACTGCAGCAGCGGCAGTCCCGCTTCCTTCGCGCCCGAGGCGAGCCGTCCGCCGGTGGTGATCACGACAACCGGCAGGTTCCGCTCACGCGCGGCAGCGAAGCCGGAGAGCGTCTCCGCCGTCTCGCCCGAATGGCTCGCCGCGACGATCAGCGTCCGCTCGCCCACCCCGGCCGGCAGGCCGTAGTCGCGATGCACGATGAGCGGCACCCGAAGCCGGTCGCCGGCCGCGGCGACGACGAGCTCAGCGCCGATGGCCGAGCCGCCCATCGCCAGCACGACCACCGCATCGACGTCCGCGAATCGCGAGTCGAGACGAACGGGTGCGGCCACGCGTCGCGCCTCCGACAGCTGGGCGGGCAGCGTGGCAACGCGACCGAGCATGTCCTCCGGATCGATGCGCCTCAGCGCTGCCGGGTCATCGAGCGTGACCGCATCCTCGAAGAGCGGGGCGCGGTCGCCGTCCTCGCCGGGGTCGGGATCCGGGGCCCCCGGCTCCTCGTCGGGGTTCTTGTAGCCGAAGAAGTCACGGGCATCCATCAGCGGGCCGCGCCGGCGATCCTCCGCCCCTCCTCGAGAAGCGCCTGAACGTCCTCGGGCGAGCGCGCCTCGACGTAGACGCGCAGCAGGGCTTCGGTGCCGCTGAAGCGGATGAGGAGCCACGAGCCGTCGGCGCGGTAGAACTTGAACCCATCACCGGTCTCGAGCTGCCTGCGCTCGACGACTTCCTGGCCGCTCAGCTCGGTCGGCGCCTCGTCGGCGAGCCGCGCCAGCGTATCGGCCTTCACGGACTCGTAGCCCTCACGCGCAAAGCGGATGTCGATTCGATCGTAGTGGCTCGGGCCGGCCAGGGCCTGGAGCTCGGCGAGCACCTCTGACGCCCGCTTCGCCTTCGTCAGCCACAGGTCGAGCAGGAAGAGCCCTGACGCGATACCGTCGCGCTCCGGGATGTGCATGCCGAAGCCGAAGCCTCCCGACTCCTCGCCGCCGATGACCGCGTCGGTCTCCGTCATCTTCGGCCCGACGTACTTGAAGCCGACCCCCGTCTCGTGGGCCTGCGTGCCGTAGATCTCGGCCAGGCGCTTCGCCATGGAGGTCGTCGTGACCGTGTAGACGGCAGGCCCGATCTGTCCCCGCACGTCGAGCAGGTACCAGTACAGCAGCCCGTAGACCTGGAGCTGGTTGACGAACACGCCCTCCTCGGTCGCCATCCCGACGCGGTCCGCGTCGCCGTCGAACGCGATCCCGATATCGGCTCCCCAGCTCGGGATCTCCTCGAGCCACTCGTCGACGTTGGGACGGATCGGCTCGGGATTCACTCCGCCGAAGAACGGGTTGCGCTCGGTGTGGAGCTCGTGCACGGTGAGCCGCCCTCCACCGAGCAGCCGCGTCATCCAGCCCGATCCGGAGCCGTAGAGCGACTCGACCAGCACCCGCTTGTCGGCGGCCCGAATCTTCTCGATGTCGACGATGCTCATCAGCTGCTGGCTGAAGCGCGGATAGGGATCGAAGGTCTCGACCAGCCCGGCGGCCACGGCGTCGTCGTAGTCGCGCCGCGGCGGAAGCTCGTCCTCCGGATGCGTGTCCATGGTGGCTTCCATGGCGGCCAGCATCTCCGGCGCCGCGGCGCCGCCCGTGTCGGCCTTGACCTTGAAGCCGTTGTCGGTCCACGGGTTGTGGCTGGCGGTGATGACGATCCCCGCCCCGGCACCGAGCTCGCGGGTGAAGAAGCTGCCGACCTGGGTCGGCACGTAGTCGGGCGGCGTGAACGAGCGGATGTCGTGCGCCGCAAGCACCTCGACGCACGCGCGGGCGAAGTGCTCGGAGGCGAATCGCCGGTCGTGGCAGACCACGACGCCGCGATCGGCGGCGCCGGTCTGCTGGAGATGCTCCGCCACGCCGCGCGCACATCGGCGCACGTTGTGGAACGTGTAGTCCTCGGCGATGGCGGCGCGCCAGCCATCGGTCCCGAACTTGATCTTGGTCACAGGCTGGTCAGAAGGGCTGCATGTGTGGTGCTCGCATGGTAGCGGCTCCGCCGCCGGCGGAGTGGCCGCACGGCCGCTTCTGCCGGCCCCCCGTTGGTTATCGGCGGCGGTCCCGATCGGCCAGCTTGTCGGACCTGGCGGCGATCTCGTCCAGTGCGGCCTGCAGGCGTGCGAGGAGCGGGCGAAGCCGTTCGCGTGGGGCGACGCGGATCGGTTCGGCCTCGAATACGCGCAGGCGGCAGAACGGGAGCGGCACGACGTGCCGGTCCCATCGGCCCGTAAGGCGAATGGCCGGGCGCGCAGCGACCGCCCACGGCTGGATCGGGATGCCGGCCTCGCGGGCAACGATCAGTGCTCCGGGCTTGGCGTGACGGTATGGGCCCACCGGCCCGTCCGGGCTGATGACCGGCGAGGCGCCCTCGCGTCCGAGGCGCGCGAGCTCGAGGGAGAGGCGTGCCGCCTCCGATCGCTCGCCCTCGGCGGGCAGCGGGACGAACCCCCCGCCGAGCGCGCCGAGCATGGCGTTCATGACCTCGCCGCGGAACGTCTGCGTGCTGAAGCTGACGTGGTAGTGACGGCGCCGCGTGCGCCACGCCGCGGTGGCGGCCACGAGGTTGTACTCGTGCCAGAAGGCCAGCACCGCCTGCTCCTGGGTGACCGGTGCACCGTCCACGCGGCACGTGGCCGCCACCAGTCGAACATACAGGGCCAGGGCGCGTCCCAGCAGGCGCGCGAGCAACGCGGGACGCGCCGCTGAGCTCAGAGGTAGCGCTCCCCCGCCGTGCGGGCGATCTCGTCGAGCACCGGCTTGATCTCCTCAGCACGGTCACGATGGCAAACCAGCAGCGCGTCGGGCGTGTCCACGATGATGAGATCCTCGAGCCCGACGGTGACGACGAGCCGATCCCCCGCATGGACGAGCACGCGGTGCGAGTCCCGGTCCAGGTGATGGCCGCTGGCGACGAGGTCGGCGCCACGGGCCGTCGAGAGCGCCTCGAGCAGCGCCGACCACGAGCCGATGTCGGACCAACCCGCGCGCAGGGGTACCACCGCCATGCGTCCCTCGGCGGCCGCGGGCTCGGCGATGCCGACGTCGAGCGTGATCGCCGGCAGCGGCTCCAGGATGTCGCGCACCTGGCTCATCCAGCCGGGCGTCCGGTGCACGGCGGCGACGCGGTCCATCGCCTCGCCGAGGACCGGCTGGAAGCGGTCGACGGCCTGGCGGAACGAATAGGTGCGCCACACGAAGATGCCGGCATTCCAATAGTGGTCGCCCTCCTCGAGGAACTCCGCCGCGCGTGCAGCATCGGGCTTCTCGACGAAGCGCTCCACCAGGGCGGTGGGCGAGCTCGGGTGGAGGCGGCCGGCGGCCTTGATGTAGCCATAGCCGGTGGCCGCGTGGGTCGGGACCACGCCGAGGGTCACGAGGTAGCCGCGTTCGGCGACGTGGGCCGCGTCTCGCAGCGCGTCCGCGAACGCGGCCTCGTCGGCGACGAAGTGATCGGCCGGCAGGACGAGCGCGATCTCGTCGCTCTCCCGCCGCGCGAGCACCGTGGCCAGGGCGGCCGCGACGGCCGTCGAGCGGGCCAGCGGCTCCCCGAGCACGTTCTCCTCGGGCACGTGCGGCAGCTGGCTGCGCGTTGCGCGCACCTGCGCGTCGCCGGTGATGACGTAGATGTCCTTCGGCTTCAGGATCGGCCCGAGCCGGGACACGGTCTGCTGAAGGAGGCTCGTGTCCCCGGTCAGCGCCAGGAGCTGCTTGGGGGTCTCGCGACGCGAGAGAGGCCAGAGGCGCGTGCCGGCGCCGCCGGCCATGACGATGGCGAACACTACTCCCGGTCGACCTCCGCCTCGAGGCGCTCGCCGAGCTCGATCGTGCGGCGGTAGGCAGCCCACACCGCATCGCTGAACACGGTGCGGATGCGGCCCTTCTCGAGCTCGTAGATGGCGGCCGCACTCGTGCCGCCGGGCGAGGTCACGGCGTTCCGCAGCTGCGCGGGATGCAGCTCGGATTGCTGCGCGTACTCTGATGAGCCGACGAGCGTCGCCACCACGAGATCGTGCGCCAGCTCGCGCGGGAAGCCGAGGTGGACGCCCGCGTCGATGAGCGCCTCCATCACGGCGAACAGGTAGGTCGGCCCGGTGCCCGAGAGGGCGGTGGCCATCGCCACGAACGACTCATCGGCCACCTGGCGCTCGTCGCCCAGCGCACGCAGGACGGCCCGCGCGAGGTCCCGCTGCCGGGCGCTGCACGCGTCGGACGCCGCCCAGACGCTGATTCCACGGCGGATCTGGGACGGCGTGTTGGGCATGGCCCGAACGACGGCCGCGTGCTGCAGCCCGTCGACCAGGGTTCGCAGGGTGGCGCCGGCAACGATCGATAGGACCACCTGCTCGGCGCCGATGCGCCCGCGGAGCTCGCGCATGACGCGCGTCAGCATCTGCGGCTTGACGGCAAGGACGACGATCTCGGCCTCCGGCAGCGTGTCGCGGTTGACCGCCACCGATCGAATTCCGTGCCGATCCGTGAGAGCGTCGCGCCGCTCGCGGCGCGGGTGAGAGGCCGCCAGGAGCTCTGGCGTCACGGCACGGTCGGCGAGCAGCCCGGCGATCATGGCCTCGGCCATCACGCCCGCTCCGACGATCCCGACCCGCATTCGGCGCCGTGGTGTCATTCCCGCTCCTCCGTCCGCTCCCCGACCGCCAGCTCCGTGCCGCGCACGCGTCGCGCGGTCTCGATCTCGATCTCCGGCGCCCCGGCTCGCTCCAGCAGCGTCTCCGCCGCGCCGGCAAGCCGGCGGCCGGTCGTCACGTCGCCGAGCTCGAGGAGCGCCCGGCCGAGACCGAGCGCGGCGAGCCCCTGCTCGTGCTCCGCCCCGATGTCACGCGCCTCGTCGATCGCCTCGGCATAGTAGCGGCGCGCGCTGTCGGGGTCTCCCGCAGCCGAGCGCAGGTCGCCGATGCGCCGGGCCTGGCGGGCCGCCTGGAGTGGCAGCTCCGCCTGCTCGAAGTGCCACAGGCCACGGTGGGCCCAGATGTCGGCGCCCCACCAGTCGCCCCTGCCGATGGCCTCGTCCATGGCCGAGGCCGCGGCGGCGCCGGCGCGGCGGTGGTCGGAATCATGCTCGGCGGCGAGATACAGGGCGGCGACGTCGCCATGGCGCAGGGCGAGTGGCAGCTCGCGCAGGCCCTCGCGCGGCTTGGCTGCGTCGCCACCGACGAGCGCGCGCACACGTCCGATGAGCCGCTGGATCGGCCCGGGCGGCTCTTCGCCCCACCGACGGCGGCCCTTCGGAGTTCCGCGGCCGCTGCCCATCGGTGCGCCTAGCGGCGCACGGCGGCGCTCAGCTCTTCGCCGCGGTCGACCCGCTCCCACGGCAGGTCGAGGTCGTCCCGGCCGAAATGGCCGTACGCCGCGGTGCTGCGGTAGATCGGCCGTCGCAGGTCGAGATCACGGATGATGGCGCCCGGCCGAAGGTCGAACGTGCGCTCCACCACCTGCGCCAGGACCGTGTCCGGGATCGACCCGGTGCCGTAGGTCTCGACATTGATCGCCAGCGGATGCGCGACGCCGATGGCGTAGGCGAGCTGGATCTCGCAGCGGCGCGCCAGGCCGGCGCCGACGACGTTCTTGGCGACGTAGCGGGCCATGTACGCGCCGGAACGGTCGACCTTTGTCGGATCCTTGCCGCTGAAGCTGCCGCCGCCGTGCCGTGCCATGCCGCCGTAGGTATCGACGATGATCTTGCGCCCGGAGAGGCCCGAATCGCCCATCGGCCCGCCGATGACGAAGCGCCCGGTGGGGTTGACGAGGTGACGGGTGTTCTCGTCGAGCAGCTCCGCCGGGATGGCGGCCTCCACGACGTGCGTGCGCACGGCGGCCGCGAGATCGGCGAGCTCGACGTCCGGATCGTGCTGCGTGCTGACCAGCACCGTGTGCACGCGGTTGGGCCGGCCGTCGGCGTCGTATTCGACGGTCACCTGGCTCTTGCCGTCGGGGCGCAGGAAGGGGAGCGTGCCGTCCTTTCGGACCTCCGCCAACCGACGCGCCACGCGGTGGGCGAGCATGATCGGCATCGGCATCAGCTCGGCGGACTCGTCCGAGGCGTAGCCGAACATCATCCCCTGGTCCCCCGCGCCGAGCTCGTCGTCCTCGATGCCGGCGCGCGCCTCGAGTGCGTGGTCGACGCCCCGGGCGATGTCGGGCGACTGCTCCTTGATGGCGGTCAGCGTGCCGCACGTCTCCCAGTCGAACCCGAGCCGGCTGTCGTTGTACCCGATCTCGCGGACGGTGCGCCGCACCACATCCTGCACGTCGACGTAATGGGTCGTGCTGAGCTCGCCGAGCACGAGCACGAGGCCGGTGGTGGTCGCGACCTCGACCGCGGCTCGGGCACTGGGATCGTGCGCGAGGACGTCGTCGAGAATCGCGTCGGCAACGGCGTCGCACAGCTTGTCGGGGTGACCCTCGGTCACCGATTCCGAGGTGAAGAGCGCGTGTGGGGTGGCGTCGTTCATCGGCCGCGAGTGTAGCGTCGGTCAGGCGTGGGCGCTGGAGATCGGCTCAGCCGGCACCATCAACATCGCCGCAACCACGGTGGTGAGCGGCACGGCCGCGACGATCCCGATGCTGCCGACCAATGCGCGAATGACCTCGACCGCCACGAGCTCGCCGTTGAGCACCACCAGCGGCGACTGACCGCCCAACGCGAACAGCAGCAGGAGCGGCAGGCCGGCGCCGAGATAGGCCAGCATGAGGGTGTTCACGGTGGCCGCGATGTGGGAGCGCCCGACCCGCATCGCGCGACGGATGACCCCGGCGCGGCGCGCCGCCGGCTCGGCGCGGTGCAGCTGCTCCACCGTCGCCGCCTGGGTCACGGTGACGTCATCGAGGACCCCGAGGGCGCCGAACACGGTCGCCGCCAGAAGAATGCCGGTCAGGTCGATCCGCTCGCCGACCAACGGGATCAGGAACGCGATCGACTCGTTGCCCTGCAGCGCGGTGAAGCCGGCGGCGGCGGTGAACGTCGCGGCCAGGGCCGCGGTGAGGATCAGCGCCGCGAAGGTGCCGACCGTGGCCGAGAGCGTGATGCGACTGAATCCTTCCGTCAGGAGCAGCGTCGCCAGCGTCACGGCGCCGGCGACGCTCACCGCCAGCAGGATCGGGTCGTACCCGCGCAGCAGGAGCGGGATGACGATCTTGACCACGACGGTCAGGGTCAATGCCAGCGCCACCAGGGATCGGGCGCCGCGCAGGCCGCCCACCACGAGCACGGCGGTGGCGAAGATGCCCGCCACCACGCCGAGCAGCGGCAGCCGCCATGGCTCGGTGATGGCGGCGAAGTCCCCTGCCGCCGGTCCGCTGAACCTTGTCACCACCACCTCGTCGCCGACCTCGTACGGGTCACGTGCCGACAGGCCGGGGAGTGCGGCGGAGCCGTCCTGCACCACCGCCTCGACACGCTCACCGTCGGGCAGCTCGACTGCGAACGCCGGCAGGCCACCGGGATCCGTCCCGAGGTCCTCGACGATGCGGCCGGGGTCACTCCGCTGGCCGACCACCGGGACGTCGTCCGTCGGCGTGAGGTCGGGCATGAGCCACAGCCCGGCGATGAGGGCGAGGCCGATTGCGATGGCCGTCAGCGACGAACCGACGCGACGAGCCAGGGTATCCATCGGTGCTGAGGATAGCGGCCGTCCGGCTATCCTTGCCGCCCGATGACAGCCCGGATCGCTCGCCACGCCGACCTCCTCAGCCACCGCGACGAGTTCCCGCTGCTCGGCAACTCGGTCTACCTCAACACCTGCTCGCTCGGGGCGCGGACGGAGCGCTCCCGGCGGCGACTCGATGCCTTCCTCGCTGACTGGGACGAGCTCGGCGCGCGGGCGTGGTACAGGCGCTGGCTCGGCGAGCTGGACGGCCTGCGCGAAGATTTCGGCTCCCTGATCGGCGTGCCCGGCAGCGAGATCTCGCTGGCGCCGAGCGTCAGCGCGGCTCTCGCCGTCGTCGCGTCCGCGCTGGATCCGGTGCACGGGGGCGACCGCGCGACGCTCGAGCGCCTCTCCGCCGCGGGCGTCGCGGCCGGGGCGGCACCGCGCACGCGGGTCGTGACCACCTCGCTCGACTTCCCCACGATCGGCCACCAGTGGCTTGCGCGGGCCCCACTCGGCGTGGAGCTGGTGGTCGTGCCGTCGCCCGACGGGTTGACCGTGCCGTTGGACGCGTTCGCTGAGGCGATCGACGACCGCACGGCGCTGGTCGCGACCGGCCACGTGTACTTCACGACCGGGGCGGTCACCGCTCTGGGCCCGCTGGCCGACCTCTGCCACGCTCGGGGCGCGCTCCTCCTGGTCGACGCGTACCAGGCCACCGGCATCGTGCCCACCGACGTCTCCACGCTCGGCGTCGACGTGTACGTGTCGGGCACCCTCAAGTGGCTATTCGGCGGCCCGGGAACGGCGTTCGCGTGGGTGCGCCCGGCGCTGTACGAGGCGCTGCGGCCGACCACGACAGGATGGTTCAGCAGCGCCCGCCAGTTCGACTTCGCGGTCGACGAGCTTGCCCTCGCCGCCGACGGCCGCCGTTACGAGCTCGGCACGCCATCGGTCCCCTCGGCCGCCATCGCGCGTGGAGGGCTCGAGCTGGTGCGCGAGATCGGTGTGGAACGGCTCGGCGAGCGCACGCGCGACCTGGGGGACCTGCTCATCGGCCTGGCCGACGACGCCGGCCTCACGCTGAACGCCGTTCGCTCGGCCGCCGAACGCGCGGGCATCGTTCCGATCGCGGTGGCCGAGCCGAAGCCCGTCGTCGACGCGCTGGCGGGTGATGGGGTCATCGTCGACTTTCGGCCCGGGATCGTGCGCTGCTCCCCGGCGTTCTACAACACGGAAGAGGAGGTCCGGCTCCTGGTCGACCGGCTGGCGGCCCTCGTCCCGACCCGGGGCGCGCGCGTCAGCTGATCCGCGACAGGCCCAGCTTGTGGGCCACCACGGCCGCCTCGCTGCGACGGTTGACACCCAGCTTGCCGAGGATGTGGCTGACGTGAACCCCGGCCGTGCTCTCGGCCATGAACAGCTCGTCGCCGATCTGCCTGTTGCTCCGACCGTCCGCCAGCAGCGACAGGACCTCGCGCTCGCGCCTGGTGAGGCCGATCCGATCCGCGGCGTCGTCGGCGGTGTCGACCCCTTCGAGGCCGATCCGCGCGCGGCGCGCGAGTGACTCGATCGCGGCGAGCAGGGGACGCGCGCCGAGCTCCGTGGCGATGGCATGCGCCTCGGCAAGAGCCGATGCCCCGTCCTCGCGTCGCCGCCCGGCAACCAGCACGACGGCCTGCTCGGCCAGCGCCGTTGCGATCTCGAACGGGCGGCCGATGGCACGCCGACCCGCGACCGCGGCGTCCCATGCCGCCACGTCGGCGCCCCCGTGGGCGCGCGCCGCGTACGCCTCGGCCAGAGCGCGATCGGCGGCGATCAGCGGAATCGGGTGCGACGAGATCTCGCTCACCCGTGCCTGGTGGCTCCGCATCAGGCCGAGCAGCTCGTCGGCACGGCGGACCGCTGCCGTTTCGCGAACGCGGTCGCGGGCACCCCGGGCCGCGTCGGCTTCGTCGCCCTCGGCGCGCAGGCCGGTGAGGATGAAGGCGCGGGCATCGCTGTCGACCTCGGGCTCGACCAGCCGCCCCAGGGTCTCAGCGATCAGGCGTCGCGCCACGAGAGGCTCTCCGGCGACCAACGCCATCTCGGCACGGCGCCACCCGACGAGGTCCGGGTCGGGTCCCACGACCCGTTCGCCGAGCGCCTCGTACGTACGCAGATCGCGGCGAGCACCCTCGAGCCGCCCGCGGTTGACGTGGAGGCGGATGCGGTTCGAGAGCAACCAGCGCATCGCGTAGCGCGTCGGAGCGGAAGCAATCGTCTCGTCGAGCAGCTCGGCAGCCTCGTCCCAGCGGCCGAGCTCGTAGAGCGCGCGGGCCGCCTTCGACGCCAGCTGGCCGCCGAAGCGCGCTTCGGCCCCGAGCGCGCGCAGCCGGTCGCGCGAAGCCAGTGCGACCTCGAGCGACTCGGTGTGACGCGCCGCCTCGTCGAGCGCCCATCCAAGTCCCACCGAGCTGAGGAAGAGCGCCTGGGGATCGCCCAGCTCGATGGCCAGTTGATTGCCGTCGCGCAGGATCGGGATCGCTCGCTCGAAGTCGGACCGGCAGGCAAGGTCGAGGCCGAGGGCATTCAGCGCGCGGGCCTCGGCCGATCGCGCTCCGACGGCGCGCGAGATGGCGAGCGCCGCCTCCGCCAGGGCCATCGACTCGCTGAAGCGGCCGCGCACCATCAGGGAGTGCGCGAGGTCGGACAGCGCCTTGGCTCGTTCGGGCGTCGGCGGATCGATCGGGATGAGGGCCACGGCGCGCTCCATGGCCGCGACGCCGGACTGCCAGTCGCCGGACTCGTTGAGGTACCAGGCCAGCCGGTGGTGGAGCACCCCGCTGCGCGCCGGGTCACGAATTGGGTCGGTCTCGGCAAGTGCCGACTGGATGAGATCGATCGAGCGCCGGGGGTCGCCGGCCTGTGCCGCCGCATCGGCTGCCTCCTCGAGAAGCTCGGTTCGAGCGAGTCCGGGCAGGACGGATCGGTCGACCTTCGGCCACAGCTCGAGGCTGCGTTCGAGGAACGCCTGCGCCTCGGGAAACGCGAACGCCGCGGATGCGGCGCGCGCCGCACCGAGCGTAGCCGGCAGGGCGCGCTCGAGCTCGTGCGCCATCGACCAATGGTGGGCGAGCTGCGCCGCGATCCCGGCGCGCTCCTGCGGCGCACCCTGGGCTCGATGCTCGATCGCGCGCGCATACGCCGCATGCAGCTGCGTCCGTTCGTTCGGAAGCAGCTCGTCGTACACGACTTCCTGCACCAGCGCGTGCCGGAACCGGTAGCCAGGGACCTCCTCGGGCGGGCTGGGGACGAGGAGGTGGCTCTCGACCGCCTCGCGAATCGCCTCGGTCAGAGCCGGGTCGGCAAGACCCGCGACCTCCGCCAGGGTGCGATGCTCGACGCCGGCGCCCGCGACGGAGGCGATTCGCAGGAGGCGCTGCGCGTCCGTCGGCAGGCGGCGCACGCGATCTTCGAGCATGTCGCGCAGGCTGCGTGGCAGGGCGAGGCCGGCCTCGCCCGCGGCCATGAGCTCCTCGGCGAAGAACGGGTTGCCACCCGATCGGCTCAGGACTGCAGACACGAGGTCGGCGTTTGGCGCCTCGCCGGTGATGCCGGCCAGCTGCTGGCGCAGCTCATCCGA
>Ga0190272_10001086_pt1 | contig 13209 bp, 9 predicted proteins | sample Popmic504T_FD_133746 | JGI IMG/M metagenome (GOLD analysis project Ga0190272, IMG submission 133746) | Populus adjacent soil microbial communities from riparian zone of Shoshone River, Wyoming, USA - 504 T | ecosystem: Environmental > Terrestrial > Soil > Riparian zone | place: USA: Wyoming...
GCAGATTCCCGATTGGGCCGATCCGGCATGGCACCTTTTCGTCATTCGGCATGCTGAGCGTGACCGACTGCAAATGTATCTAAAGACAGGGGGGGTGGGGACATTGATTCATTACCCACTTCCGCCGCACCTCCAGGCGGCATACGAAGAGCTCCGGTGCGCGCCGGGAGCTTTTCCACTTGCCGAGCAGATGGCGGCTGAAGTGTTGAGCCTGCCGATGGGTCCACATGTAACTGAACAACAGGCGCAGCACGTAGCGGAAACGGTGGCAGCCTTCAGACCGTAGTAAGGATGCTTTAAAGAGTATCGCTGGTGACTATTTCGCGCGGTAAAGAACGACCCGCGAAGTGACACGAACGAACACGAGAGCGATTAGTGTTAACCGCGATCGTGCTGCCTCGTCAGTCACGAGGACTACTCTTCCCTGTGACTATTCTTCGACTCATTAGAAAGGTGATGGGAATGGTCATGAGGACGACCAGGAGCGGGGCCCACACCCTATTGACCCTCAGGAACTGCACCAGCGTATAGAGAAGTGCTAACCCGACCAAATACTGAGTTAAGTAGACCAGCGGATACTTTACTGCTTTGCTCAGTTTTAACTCTTGCTTAAAAACGAATTTCGAATTCAGGAAATAAGAGAGAAAAACCCCGCATACGTACGCAATGCTGTAGGAGACCAGGTAAGGCAGGAATTGTAAGAGCAGAACATAGATCAGGTAACCTGTCAGCGAATTGAGCGCACCCCAGAAAATAAACCGAAGAAATTCACGATTAATAAATCTCATCGATAACCGATTCCGGCCGTTTATTGATCTCATCGAAAATACGCCAGATATACTCGCCAATAACACCCAGCATAATAATTATCAGTCCAAGCAGAAACGAAAGAATCGTAACGATGGTTGCGAACCCCAGCACGTTAGTATTGCCGCGAAGCGCATTAACGAATACGACGGTGCCGTAGCTAAAGCTGGCTATCGAAACAAAAAAACCGATCAATGAGATTAACCGAATGGGGAAGACCGAGAATCCAAGGAGCGAATCGAGGAATAATTTGATCTTCTTTGAAACGGTCCAACGGGATTTTCCGTGCAATCTCTTCTGCCGCTCATACAGGATGACGTCTGGTTGAAACCCAAGCCAATAAGCAAACAAAGGAGGGTTCATGTTCTTACTGCTATTTTCAAGATAGGGGAGCATGGCGCGGTCCATTAACGCCAGGTCATACCCCCGGGCCGGATAATCTGAAATAACAAAGAAGCGGACCAGCTTGTAATAGAGGTAGGAAAACAATTTCGTCGTTGGTGGATCACCGCGTTGGGCCCTCTTGCAAATAACGAATTTCGAGCCCTGTAACCACTTATCGATCATGGCCAGTAACAACTGGGGCGGTTCCTGGAGGTCAGCAGCTAAAACCAGAAAGCAATCGCCGGTGACGAATTGCATGCCAGTCTTCGACGCGTGAACCGCGCCAAAATTCCTGGTGAGTTTGATCACCCTGGTGTTTGCTCTACGGTCCCTGATTTTGAGCATTTCCTTCAGGGACCCATCACGCGAACCGTCGTCCACCAGGATCAGTTCCAGCGCAACATTCTTCTCCAGTAACTCAGTTTCGACGGTCATCAGGGCCTCGAATAGATGAGGTAGAGAAAACTCATTGAAATAGACGGGGATAATTACTGATAACTTTTTGGGCGTGTCGATTGTGATGGGTTGCGTGCTTTCCATGAAAAGGGTTCGACGGACCTGACGGCTTATTGCGTTAAACTATGCCGCGTATTAACTCTCGCAAGAGTGCGCTAAAGCTGTATCATAACGAGGTAACTGAATTACGCCTGCCGGGACGGACCACCAGGGACACTGCTCTACCTGGTATCCAAAAACGTTTTGCATCAAGTTGTCAGCAATAATATTCGCCAGCGTGGTTCGGTTAATAGGAATTACATGATAGTTTTGTCGAAACGAGATAGCAAACAGATAGCTTGTTGGTCAATGTAAGCTTTGCGCTCGGGACGGCTGGTAGATCTTCATTGTCTTATCGATACCTTGAACCCCTGTCTAAGACCTCCACGGTTTGTTCAGACTAGCTAATGACCAAACATAATGTCGCAGACCAGAAAACCTCCGCCGAACCACTGAAACCCGCGATGATCCGACGCCGATTTGTAAGACTGACGCGAATGCAGTTGGCCGGAATCATGTTAGTGGCGTTCATGGTAGTGGTTTCAACAGCCAACGCACTTTATTTCACAACGCAAGTTGCGAACCCGGTCATCCGGTCTGATGCCTGGTTCATCATGGACTCGTTTCTTGGCAGACAACTTGAAGGCTCGGTCCGTTGGACTGACTACTTTATTAAGCGCAAAGCCTCCGATGTGGCTGGTCCTTTGCATAAGGTAGTGTTGACACTGAACGTCAGGTGGTTTGGTGATGACTTCCTATACGAGTCGCTGACCGGCTTCGTCGGCATGGTCCTCTGCGGTCTTTACCTATTAGCGGTTGCAGCGGGTGCCGCGGGGCGCCGGCTAAAGCTCAGCGACGCATGCCTGATTGCCCTGATTCCATTGCTTCTTTTCTCCCTCAACTCAGTCGAAATCTACAACTGGTCGCTGGTGATATGGTTTTTTGTTGGTATGCCATTCGGCCTGCTATTGTTTTCAGTTACCGATCTGCCACGGGCAAAGTGGCGAACCCCAGCGATATTATTCACCTCTTTAATCTGTATGCTGGCCATGGACATAGGCGGATTGCTAGTGAGTTTTGCAATTGTCGTGGCGCTCATTTTCAAAGCCATCTCCAGTGGTGGTTGGCGTAATGCCTTAAGCCGAATATGGCCAATCGTGGCCGGCGTAGTTGTTTATCACTCGACATACGCGGTGATCATGCCAAGCTTTCCGCCTGAGAGGGGAGTCAGGCCGATAGAAATACTGAAATATCTGATTGCTCACGCGGATGAGACCTGGAAACTCGTCATTATTCCGGCGGCCTCGTCGGTGATTCACCCTGGTAACATTAGTTGGCTTGGCTACCCGGCCATCACCCTGGGCGTCGCTCTGATAGTACTACTCCTGCATGCGTTTTTCTGGGTATCTGTCTTCAAGACGTCGCCGTGGCGGCACGCCACCTTTATAGCCGTCTGCCTGATGGTATTTGTTTACAGTTGTACTGCGGGCGTAGTGGTTGGAAGAGTACCTACCTTCGGGTGGGACTATCTGCTGCAACATCGCTACGTGGAGTATTATCAGCTGGCAAATATTGCTCTGGTCCTACAGTGGCTGAGTGCGCGGAATTCTGGGAAGGAAGCATTGCCGCGATGGCTACCGCGAGCCCTAACGACTCGACGACTTCGGCAGATCCTGCCGGCGGCGACGTTAATCATAGTGGCGGTTTTGCAGTTAGGCCTGTCTACGCGCGCCTGGCGACAAGCTCCTTTCCTCCGTGCATATCATAACGGCATGGCCCAGACGCTTTATTGTCTGGCAGGCCGCCCGGAACTAGAAACGGCGGTTTGCGAACCGCTGCATCCGGTATGCGGATGGCGGCCCGAGATTCGAAATCGCCTGGTTAGCTTGTTGAAAGATCACCAACTCAACGTTTTCTCACCACAGTTCCAGGATCGACACGGCATCTACCCGGATCCCATCCAAAAGAATCGCTGTGTGCCACTCTCGGAAAGAGGAGATATGGTGGCCGCGAAAACAATGGAGGTAAAGGGAGTTGTCGACGTGCGCGTGGTTGACGACGCTCAAACCGGCAATCGGCTGGTTACCGGGTCGGTGGTGGGGACCGGTTTGCGCGAAGGTGACAAGGTAGTTATCAACGACAAGGCAGTTGAAACGGTCTTTGGCAATTCAAGCTGGATAACCTTCTCGCTACCGCTCTCGACAATTGGTAATCAAAACACTTTCACTCTGTATGTCGTTCGCGAGTCCACAAGCGAGAGATCTAAGCCTTTTACTGCGAGCTTTTCGCGCTCTTAATAGTGAAGCTGAAAGTGGGGTCCTGACTGGAGATTTACAGCTTTTGATAGGTGTGGTAAATTCCGCCTCTTTGATGGAGTGTTGAGCCCAGAATTGTAAACCTTACCTCCGCCTTCCCGAGTTATGAGCGACAAGCTGGACATTTGGGCACTGGTCAACTCACGCAGCAAGGCGGAGCTCTCGCGATTGCAAGACCAGTTTGTGAATGCTAATCCGTATTCACACCTGGTGGTCGACAATTTTTTTAAAGCTGATTTTCTCGCCAGCCTCCAACGCGATTTTCCAGTCAAGAGCGAGGAATATGATCGTTTCTGTATTGAGGACGGTGGACGCATTGGAACTAATTATGCAAATGGCCAGGTCGAAACATTTCCACCCGCGTTCAAACAACTAGATGCCCTCATCAAAAGCAAAGCCTTTCTCGACTACATTCAAAAGCTGACCGGTATTGAAAAACTTCAATATGACCCTCAGTATTTTGGCGGTGGCATTCGCGAGTCGCGTTCAGGAACTTTCCTGCCGCCACATCTCGACTTCAATCACCACCCTGCATCGCTGACCCACCGGCGCTTGAATCTCTTGTTCTATTTCAACCCGGAATGGCAAGAAGAGTGGGGCGGTAATTTGCAGGTCCATCGCGACCCGATTGAATTCAGTGGTATCAGTGCCGTCTATTCCTACATGCCTCTCAACAATCGCTGCTTGATTTTTGAGACGTCTGAAATATCCTGGCACGGCTTCGATCGCCTTAACTTACCTGAGGACAGATCCCGCCGGGCTTTTACTCTCTACTACTACACCGAGCGAAGGCCGAATGAACAGTCTGTAAAGTTTCATAATACAGAATACGTCGAGCCTCCGTTACCGCCGCACTTTATAGCGGGTCACACGCTGTCAGAAGCCGATGTGTCGCTGCTTAACGAATACATCGCTCGCCGTGATTCTCGCATTCGAATGCTCTATGACCTGCGCGCGGATCTCGATGCCAAAGTAAGACATGTGTGGGAACAGTATGAGTACTATTTGAACCTTAGCAGGTCGAAATCCACTGTCAATTCGCTGGTGATTGCCGGCACGCGAGCGGTTGATAACCTCAAGCGGACGTTACGATCTCACGGGTAGGAATCGTTTACGGACGTGAGGACTAAAAGATAACTGCGCTAGGGGTTCAGAGAAGCTAAATCAAGCCGTCCCTGGTATTCAAACCAGAGACTTCCTCCGCCTGGTTGGAACCTATCATTCATCATCTTCGTCAAGGCTTCGTGGTTGTACTTATTATTGTAGGTGCTTCCGAAAGTGACTTTGGCTTTTGGATTGTCGGTGATCAGAGCCAACAATAAGTATTGTTCGGTCCAAAAAATCTGCTTGTTCAGGAGCCAGTCCATGGGCATTCCAAAAGGCAGAAAAACATCATGAACATGAACATGAATGTTGCGCTCTATGAAAGGTAGAAGGCGAAGATAGATGTGCAGGCAATCACTGCCGGTCTTTACAGTGTGAGTCGAGTCGATGAAGAGTATGTCGCCATCCTGCAAAGTATCATTCAAGTAGTCACGGGTTATTTCCTGGGCCCTGCGCTGGACCAAAGCTACATCGGAGCTTCGTTCGAGAAAAGGCCTCGGAAACGGCTCAACACAAATTATCTTTCCGTTGTTATTCCGTTTTACAGCTTCTACGGCGATAAGTGTAGAAAAGCCGCTACCGATCTCCAGGACTGTTTTTGGTTTGAGTTTTCTGATGAAGCAGTAGTAAGCCATTGCGTCGCTGTAACTGAACTGCCCGTTTCTCCAGAAAAAATTAGTGCAGTTAGTTTCATCGCCTTCGACAACCGGTTTGAATTCCTGGGAATACTCGGTTAGCTCTTGTAGAGTCCGCGACAAAACGGCTTGGTCAAAAAGCTGTTCGGAAAGGTAGGGAGGCTCTGCTTCGGTATATTCAAAGGAGTTCTTAATATCCTCGAAGGATGGAGTGTTACTGTAGAAATTTACCGGAAGAACATTTACACCATAGGCTTGAATCTGCTCCCTTGTTGCCGCGTCGGCCCACATCATTCGCTGCAGAATAGGACCGATAGTTTTGATTTCCTCGTCGCTCACTTTCAGCTCCTGAAGTCAGTTCCTCAGTTTATTTCTGGGCCGCCGCCCGCTGGTTGGAAGCGCGAGCAGAATGGGAGACGGATCACCAATCCAGGAGAAATCGCCGGCTAGAGATTGATCTTATCGCTTAAAATTGACCGTGAAGGGTTGCGACTGCTCCTTGGTTGCAGGGTCAACGACCTCGAGAGTGAACGAATTTTCAGCGCCCAGGCTTGTGAGCGGAACGGAGAAGGTAATCCAGGTCGGATTGCCAAAGACTGTTCCCAACGTAGCGTCCTTGTTTATTACAACCATGTTTCCTTCTCGGAGGCCAGTTCCCACAATCGAACCCTGAACCATTCTTTCACCACTCTTCTGATCCTTGACCACCTTCACATCAACAACCTCTTTTACCGCCAAAGGTTGTGCCGGTCCAGTAGTCGCCTTGGGTGAAGCGGCAGGGCTGGCCGTAGAAACGGGGTTGGGGGCGCCGGCGTTGCCGCCACAACCAACGATCAGCATGCTGGCAGCTATTAAACCCACTAGAAAATGCGCGTTCCTTCTATTCATGACTATAGAAGTCTCCTTTGTAATGGATGTCCCGAATCGTTGGTTTTCGCAAAACATTTCTTCACCGAACGGGCCTTAGTTTTTTGACTCTTGACGAACTCGATAACGTAATACGGGATGGATTTGGATGATACGCAATAAACAGATTGCGGGCAACATATGTTCAAGTCGGTTTAGGGTCAGTCTAATGTCCGAATAATATTAGCTGGTTCTGCCGCCAGTCAAAAAAGTTCATCGCTAATTACCAGGGGCTTCGTCTGCGGCGTACTCAAACCAAAAGCTCCCTCCGCCTGAAGGGTATTTGTTGTTCATCATTCGATCTAATAGTTCTTTGTTGAAGGCATGGTGGTAAGCGCTGCCATAGCACACTCTGGCCCTCGGGTTGTCTGTTATCAAGGCCAACAACAAGTACTGTTCAGTCCAAAACGTTTGGTTGTCTTGCAACCATTGTTTAGGCATACCAAAAGGTAGAAAGACGTCGTGAACATGGACATGAATGTTGCGCTGGATGGATGGAAGCAGGCGCAGATAGATATGCAGACAATCGCTCCCGGTTTTTACCGTGTGCGTCGAATCAATGAAGAGTATGTCTCCGTCCTGTAGGGTGTCATTTAAGTATTCTGCTGTAAGCTCCTGCGCTTTTTGTTTGACCAAACTTATCCAGGTGTTCGTGTCGAGGAAGGGTCTGGGAAATGGCTCAATACAAATTAGCTTTCCATATTCATTTCTTTTCAGAGCTTCAATTGCAATCAGTGAAGAAAACCCGCTACCTATTTCTATAATTGTCTTTGGTTTAAGTTTCCTTACGAAACAGTAATACGCCATGGCATCGCTGTAACTGAACTGAGGGTTTTTCCAGAAGAAGCTTTGGCAGTGAGTTTCATCGCCATCAAGAACCGGATTGAATTCGGAGCAGTACTGGGTTATTTCAGCAAGAGTGCGCTTTAAAATGCCGGGGTCGAAGACGCGTTCCGAGAGATATGGGGCGTCAGCCTCGTTGTATTCAAATGAAGTTCTGATATCTTCAAACGAAGGAGTATTACTGTAAAAGTTAATCGGAAGCACCTTCACGCCATAGTTCTCAATTTGCTCCCTGACTGAGGCGTCTGACCAGCTGATTCGTTGAAGAACAGGACCAACTGCTTTAATTTCATCGTCGCCAACTTTTAGGTTCCGCAGGGCGAATTCTCTCAGTTTGTTTTTGGGGTGCCGCAACTGCCTTAGAAGTGCGAGAAGCAGCGTGGAGGGGCTTAGTCGACCGGAATTGTCGTGCGAAGTTTTTTTAGGCACTTGGAAGATTCGAGGAGACTAACAAGTAGTTGTTCTTTGACAAGTTTGATGTAAGACGTGCTTTTTAGCTTGCCGGGAATGCTACTCGCATGTGCCTTGTTAGTGGCTTCCGGAACCTTTTACTTTAGCGGTTTCTCGCCCGGCCGAATCCGGTTTCGCCGTATACTCGGTTGACGCATATTGATGAGGAATCCACTGAGTCTTCCACTTGCGCTCGAAGCGTTGACGGTTTTCGTCAAACAATCCCTGATACTTGCCGTTATTAACCAGTTCCTTGAATGACGCCTGTCCGAAGTGGTGAACAAATACGTCGGCGGCACAGGCTACGCGAAATCCTTCTAACTTGACCCGATGCGTGTAATCGTCATCCTCGAACATTCCTATCCCAAATTGTTCGTCGAGCGGCCCTATCTTCTCAAAAACTTCTTTCCTCATTGCAAGACAAAACATTGCCAGCATCGGAATTAGGAACACATTATCGGCCTGCTCTCTGACAAAGTTTGCCGCCCAGCTGGGCATGTCATCCAGGCTCGTATAATCAACCTCAACTTTCGCCTCATTGCCGATGGAGTTGGTCGCGGGCCCGATGAGACCGATGGCCGGATTCGCATGCAAGTGACGAATCAGCGTCGACAGCCAGCCTCGGGTTACAACAGTGTCATTATTCAACAAAACCAGGAATTCACCTGTCGCTTGCCGTAGACCCATGTTATTGGCAGCGGCGAATCCCAGATTATCGTCGTTGAGAATGATGCTCAGGTGAGGAAAGGTGTTCTCTGCCTCACGTAAATATTCTCGAGTTCCGTCAGTGGAATTGTTATCAACTACAATCACCTCAAGATTCGGCCACTCCGTCCGCCCGAAGACACTTTCGAGGCAAAGGCGATTCAATTTGAGATTGTTGTAAGTGACGATGATGACTGATGCCTTCGGAAAGCTCTGGATGATTGAAGGCGCAAGTTTCTTGTATCGTTCTTCCCAGGTATTCTGCTTAGCAAAGGAGATTCGTTCAACTGGCAGTTGCGGGTCATCTTCGGCTAAGGCCGCTTCAATCTCCCTTTCAAATTCTTCCGCGGTTGAGGCGAGGCGGACGAGCGGCTTCAGCGACTGAACCTCCGGAATTGGAACGGAAACCAGCGGTTTACCAGAAGCGAGTATCTCGTACGCTTTTACCGGGTTGGTAGCCTCAGTCAATGGTGAACGTCGGAAGGGAATGATCGCAACGTCGAATTCACCAAGCCAACTGGGAATCTCCGCATAGTGTTTCTCGCCGGGCAAAAAGACATTGGGCAGCTTGGATAATCGCCGCAGGTCAGCGCTAAACGTTGAACCCACGAGAATGAACTCCCAGTCAGGGCGTCGTTGGGCCAGGTCTGAAACCAAATCAGAATCAAACCAATCTGCGATTGCGCCGTAATAGCCAATGGTAGTACGGGTACTCTTCTTCTGACCTACGTTTGAAAAGTGTTCGTAATCACAGGCATTGCGCAGCATCAGCACGTTTGGATTATTTTGGACAGCTTTCTCATGCAGGAAAGTCGATGAAACGACAACTAGATCAGCAGTTGCCAGTAGATCCTCTTCACGGTCTACCATCCCCATCTTATTCGTGGAAAAACCGGCGTGATGGTCCATGCAGTCATACACTATGGGCCAGGCAAATCGATCTCGAGCTTTCTCAACCAGGGGTAACCAGAAGGGAAGCTGCGCAATCGAAACGGTAGCGCCCATGCATATGTCCCGGCGTAATTCGTCGAGCGAGGCGAAAAGCAGTTCACATCCTCTTTGGCTCATCTCATCAGCGTATACAACCTGTTCGAGCCCGTGAAGTGACACTTCAAAAACATTGCTGCGTTTGGGCTGGATGGTATAAGCGGCACCAGAAGAGGGCGATCCAGATGCAACATAAAAAACACGATGGCCGGCGTCAGCGAATTGCGACATCAATTGTTGGGGACGTTGAAAGCGAAAATCCCAATCGATGATAGGGAAGCAGACGATGTCACACTTATTTGATTCCAATGAAAGCGGGACTAAGTATCTCTCTGGCAGTCGTTCAGGGGATGGAGTGGAATCCTCCTGGGCGGTAGCGAACTCTGATGCGCTATTCCCGTTTAAGCTTGAATCAGCCAATCGAGGCTGCCGGTCAACGCCGGCGACAGGGGGCCCATAAGGTGGCAGTCGCAGAAGCCGGTAGAGAGGCAATAAGTGCCGGTACTTCACCCGACCATAGCGTTTCAAAAGCTTCCAGCCGGTCGACTGAAGAATCTTATCCAGTTCATGCGACTTCGCGGATAACTGTGCCTGGAGTAGTTCCTTAGTGCGTTCCAACTTTTCTCGCTCGTGCACCTGGGACGGAGTCTCGCTTTTTCCCAGGCTGTCTAACTTCGTTTGAATCGACTGGATTAGCTCCGCGTCACGCTTTAACTGTTCGGCGGATTCCGCCTGGTGCTTCTCTAGACCGGCGATCTTGTGTTTGAGTATGTCGGCTGACTTCTCATGCTTCCTAACTTTTATCGCAAACTCGTTCCGCTGCGATTTCAAGGCCGCACCTAAAAGCGAGACGGTGTGGTTCAGCGCAGCAATAAGGCGAACCTTCTCATCGGTCTCAGATCTTAAGAGCAACGTATCGGCCTGTTTTTGCAAGACCCCGGTTGCTTCCTCGAGTTGTTGGCTTAAATTCCCCCAGCGGGCTTCATGAAAAGCTTCGTATACTGGTCCTGCGTGTTTGCACAATTCCAGGTAACACTTCAAGACGTCTGGCGGCAGGAGCGACGGAAGTTCCTTTACCGGGGCACTTTGATTTCGCATACCGAGGGAGGCAGTTGCGCAAGCCCGATCGATAGCTTCGTCGGAGGCGGGAATATTCAGAAGCCCCAACACTCGCCGCAATTCATCACCTGGGTTAGTGAAGTAAGCGTCATAGTGAGTAAAGACGCAGGTCCGGTCGTTTACTCTGTCAAGAAGGGGCTGATTGTAGGAAAGCCACAACTTTAAGCCGAAGGGTATCGAGGAATAGTTGCGCGCATTTAACGACTGGGCAACCTCAATAGGGTTTCTCAGACAGACCAGGATTCTGAGATTTGGGATCAGGTCGGCCCAGAAGGGAAGTGTTACTGAGTTTCGCGGGTCTTTCCAACCCCATGGCTCATGACCAGCAAAGCGCTCAACCAGGTGAGCGGCATCGTTCCTTAAGTCAGCAATACCCGGCCAATCCTTCCAACCGTGGGGCAGCAGTGGGGGCAAATCCCATCCCGCGTTAAAAAGCGCGAGGACTCGGTCGTTCAATTCAACAAGATTGATGTTCTCCCAATAGCCTTCCTTATTGTCCGGGCCGGCGGCGGCTATGTCGCTGTCGGGTCCGAGGTAGAGACCGCATAGGTTCAACAGCCTCGCCACCATTGAAGTGCCTGACCGGTGCATTCCAGCAATGCAGATGGGAGAAATAGTGCCAGGCTTCAACGCAGGATTATTGACGTCTAAAATCATTCTTTATAGGGGCAGAATTCCCCGTTAGACCTTCGAAAAATGCACACCACGAATGGTTGGCTTTAAGTAGATTTGAAACCCGATGCGCCTGGGGAGCCACGCTGGTAGCATCGCTATTCTGGGCGCTATCCGGGTGAGTTCATCTCAGAAAATCCTCGCGCCAGTCAGTTCTCAGAAATGGATTTCACGATGACGGGTTGGATTGTACCCGCTCACGCAGGCTTCGTCCAAGGTCATAGTCGGAGATGATAATGCCCATTCATCCTGGCCTGAAAAGGTGGCTGCTAGGACACCTCATACCCGAATTCCCGCAGCTCGTCGCCGGCCACATTCTCAAAAATCGCACGGTCTGACGCGCTCATTTCGGTTTTCCAGCGGTTTATCCGGTGAGCCTGGGGCGGTTGCCTGGTGTAAGAATGGATGGCAATTCGGTCACCTGCCGGAATTAACTTGCTATCGGCGGTTAGAATATCTCGGTCCTTTTCTTTCATCCGCTGCTCCGCCGTCAGGTGATAATCGAGCATGCTGTTGTCCCATGGAAGATCAATGAAGGTGGATATGGTCTTCAAGGAAGAGCTCGTATTCAGGACCAGATCCTCGTAACGAATCTCCAGGTAGTGAGGTAGGTCCGTGGCTTGTGTTCTCGCCTGCTGTATCCATGATTTCCACCAGTGGGCTGCTTCTTCAATTGTCTTAGGACCAAACCAAACGCCTACCAGCGATAAGGCGACGTCCCGACCATCACGAATGAGATGAATAAACCTGGCTTCGGGGAGTAAGCTGTGGATCTGCCTCATATGAAGAAGATAACGTGGAGTCTTGTCACCCCATCGCGGTTTCTGAAATTTTTCAGTGTAAAGACGATAGAAGGTGCGCAGCGCTTCGCTGAGATCAAACGGCCTAATCTCATATATCCTTTGTTCCAATAGCGACTCATCTAAGCAATGATCTTTCCATACTTGATCAGACATTAGCGCTTTGAGAAAAGCCGCGTGCGGATCTGAGGACTGTTCATTTACGGCTGCGACAGCGGCAGGAATAAATTGAGTTTCGGGTGGAATCGCCAGTTCAGGGTGCGCATCCAACATTAGCCGCAACAATGTAGTTCCGGAGCGTCCTACCCCCACAACGAAAGGACTGGGAATCGAGCTGTGGCTAGATATCGACGCGTCAGGCTTCTCCCACCGAGAAAACGGCGAAACGAATTCGCGCATGTTTTTCATACCTTATCCAAACTAAGTGACCCAGCCTTGTCATTGCTTTTAGATTCCGGAGCAACCCAGTCCGCCCCGAAATGGTGAGTGCGCGGATTGGAGGCGTCCAGATGATCGTCGTCGATGTAGTAGTTTAGTTCTGACTGCGACGGGAATTTTATTCTCTCGGTTTGGATGTGCGCCCTCCAGCCGTGCCAACCGGCCTTCAACGCCGCAGGATCAAAGCGCTGGTCCACCCACTTTTCCACTGCGTGAGGGCGGCTAAGCAATAGATAATGCCTCATCACAAATGTCTCCGGATACATGCGCAAGCCTGGGAATCGAACCAGGTGGCCCCCGGACCAGGCGAGCTCGACGCGCTCAGGCTGCCGTTTCCAGGCGTTTAAGCGGTGAGGAAACGCGGGTGAAAAAGCGTAATAATGGCGCATGGACTTTTCATAATCAGGATGATCATGATCGGGGGCTTCGCGAGTGGGAATGAAAGTAAACTCTTGGAAGTTCACAGCGTTGTAGCCTGCCGAGTCCGCTTTTGCTAAAGCCGCTGCCAGGGTTAAATCCGAGCGGTGAGAGAGGCGAACCTCATCCGGA
>Ga0190272_10001087_pt1 | contig 13198 bp, 11 predicted proteins | sample Popmic504T_FD_133746 | JGI IMG/M metagenome (GOLD analysis project Ga0190272, IMG submission 133746) | Populus adjacent soil microbial communities from riparian zone of Shoshone River, Wyoming, USA - 504 T | ecosystem: Environmental > Terrestrial > Soil > Riparian zone | place: USA: Wyoming...
AAATTTACTTCTTTATTTATGCCTGAACAGAAAATAATAATCATCGGTGCCGGGTTGGCGGGTTCCCTTTTGGCCATCTATCTTGCCAAACGCGGCTTCCGGGTCGAGGTCTACGAAGCGCGGCCGGATATGCGCGGCGCGGAGATAACCGCCGGACGCTCGATCAACCTGGCGCTTTCGGACAGAGGAATTGCCGCGCTTCGCGAGGTTGGGATGGACGAGTATATGCTCAGCGAGGCCATTCCAATGCACGGCCGGATGATCCACTCTATTGCCGGCGAAACGCGTCTGCTTCCCTACAGTGGGCGCTCGGGTGAGTATATTAACTCTGTCTCACGGGCGGGCCTCAACATCGCGCTCATGAACGAGGCTGAAACGTATGACGGCGTACGGTTTTTCTTCGATCAAAAATGCACGGGATTCGACACCCGGACAGGTGAGGCCATGATCGAGAATGCCCTAACAGGGGAGAAAATCCCGGTCAAGGGCTCGACACTTATCGCGACCGATGGCGGCGGCTCGGCCGTGCGCGATTCGATGCTCCACGGCGTTCCGCGCTTTAATTTCTCCCAGGCCTTTCTTGAGCACGGTTACAAGGAACTGCATATCCCGCCCGCGCCGGATGGCGGTTTTATGCTCGCGGAAAATGCGCTCCATATCTGGCCGCGGCACAAATTTATGATGATCGCGCTGCCGAATTTCGACGGCAGTTTTACCTGTACGCTATTTCTCGCTCATACATGCGGAAACCCGACCGTAAGGGAGGGTGCAGGCGGCTCTGATATGTCGAATTTCGAGCAGCTCACAAACGAGAAATCTTTAACCGATTTCTTCCAAAGCCAATTCCCCGATGCCGTTCCGATGATGCCCACCCTCGTCGAAGATTTCTTCCACAACCCGACCGGCAATCTCGGCACGATCAAGTGTTTCCCGTGGAATGTTGGCGGAAAGGCGCTGCTGCTCGGCGATTCGGCGCACGCCGTGGTCCCCTTTTATGGTCAGGGGATGAACTGCGCCTTTGAAGATTGCCGCGTGCTCGACTCGCTTATCGGCAAGCACGGCACCGATTGGGAAACGATCTATACCGAGTATGGTCAATTACGCAAGGTGAATACCGATGCCATTGCCGACATGGCCGAGGAAAATTTCTACGAGATGCGCGACGCCGTCGCCGACCCAGTCTTTGTCCGGAAAAGAGAACTTGAAACAAAGCTTGAGCAAACCTTCCCGGATTATTTCTCGAAATATTCGATGGTCACCTTCCGCGAGGACCTGCCATATTCGGTAGCTAAACAGAAAGGAAACGCGCAGGATAGATTGCTAATGCAAATCTGTTCGGGTGTCGATGACGTAAGCGAAATCGCCTTGAATGAGGTAATGGATAAAGTGAGGGCGTTGAGCTAACATGCGCAGGCCCCGCACGTAAGTAAGGGCGAATACAAACCTTAGAGATTTGCACTCGCCCTTTTTAACAAATATTACGCAGACTTACTCGAGAACATCCCCGGTTGATAGCCGCCGGCCGGTGTTCGGAAAGATACATTGATCCTGTTCCAACTGTTTATCGCCGCCACGGCGAGTGTAAGATCGATAAGCTCTTCCTCGCTGAACTGCGCCCTGGCGATCTCGTAAACTTCGTCAGGTACCTCACGGTCTTTCAGCAGGGTTACCGCTTCAGCCCATTCGAGCGCTGCGCGTTCCTTTTCGGTATAGAACGAAACCTCGCGCCACGCGCTGAGCAAATACAGACGCTGTTCCGTCTCGCCGGCTGCCCGCAGGTCCTTGGAATGCATATCCAGGCAAAAAGCGCAGCCGTTTATCTGCGAAACCCGCATATTAACCAGCTCGACCAGATTTTTATCCAGTTTCGCCGACTTCATCAAATAGCCGCCTAATCCGAATAACGCCTTCATCGCGCCCTGTCCTTTTTCCGCGAAATTGATTCTCTGTTCCATATTATTGCTCCTTAATTATTTATTTTAGCCGAAATTTCCGGCTTCATAAACTTAGACGGGCGGTGAAACGGTTTGTGACAGGTCACAAAATAAAATCACCCTACCCGCGCCATTTTGCCCGGATCGATATCAAAAAATTTCTTCAACTTATCTGGATTCATTACCCTGTACAGCGCTGTAATTTTACCGTTCTCCATATCGATCGTGTTCACGCCGAAGGGCTGTCCGTTCGCGAAGGTAACCAACGCCGTCTCGCCGTTTACCTCGACGATAAAATGCTCGAGGTGTCCGCCGTATTTCCGAGTCGTGATACTAAAGAGCCGCGCCAGCTTTTCCCTGCCATAAACTCGTCTTCGGGCCGCATTTACCACACCCCCGCCGTCCGCCATCATCATAATGTCGTCGGAAAATAACGAAAGCAGCGCCTCTTCATCGGACGCCGCCGACGCCGCGGCAAACTGCCTGACCAGACGCGCGCGATCCTTCTCGTCCGCTTTGAATCTTGGCCGGTCTTGCCGCACGCGCTCTCGGGCCCGGTGTATCATCTGCCGGGCGGCGGCCTCGCTTTTGCCGACTATCCGGGCGATCTCGTCATAGCCGCGTTCGAAAATATCATGCAAAAGGAAAACCGCCCGTTCGATGGGCGAGAGCCGCTCCAGCATGACCAGGAAGGCAATCGAGAGGTCCGAAGCCATCTCGACCTCCTCCTCGGGTGATATGCCCGTCAAAATTGGTTCCGGGAGCCATGGGCCGATATACGTCTCGCGTTCGACCGAGGCCTTGCGCAGCCGGTCGATGGAGAGGCGCGTCACCACGGTTACCAGCCAGGCCTCCGGCGTTTCTATCTCGTCCAGGTCGGCCTTGTGCCAGCGGATGTAAGCTTCCTGCAGGATGTCCTCGGCATCGTCGCGAATTCCGAGCATCCGGTAGGCGATACCGAAAAGCCGCGGCCGGTGCTTTCTGAAAATCTCTACCTTTTCTTCTTCGCTATGCATCTCTTTCTCGTTAAGACGAGCGACGGCGCCTTTTGTGACAAACCACCTAACTTGCGGTAATTTATATGAAATGATTATCTCAATTAAGAACGGCGCGCGCACGTTTGAGATCGACGATCGGCCGATAGACATCTCTATCCCTCTGCGCTTCAACGGCGAACAGCCGAATGCATACGGGGTAGAAAAGGCCTCGGCACACGCCTGCGAATCGGGGGATTTGGTCGGGGATACGCGCCGCGGCGGGAGCTGTAATTTCGAGCAATATAAGTTAATACCGCATTGCAACGGCACGCATACCGAGTGCGTCGGGCATATTACGAATGAAAGGATCTCGGTCCGCGACTGCCTGCGGGACGTTTTTATCCCGGCGGTGCTTATCTCCGTTACACCGGTAAACGAAGGAGATAATGATCTTATGATCTCAAAAGGATTGATTGAAAAAGGCTTGCGCGAAATCGAAAATCCCAAATCCCAAATCCCAAATCCCAAATCGGGATCGGGTTTCGCCCTCGTCATTCGCACCCTTCCCAATGACGATTCAAAGCTCACCCGCGTCTATCTCGACGATATTCCCCCATACTTCACGACCGAAGCCATGGAGTATATTGTCGAGCTCGGTATAAGACACCTTCTCGTCGATATGCCCTCTATCGACCGCATTTATGACGAGGGCAAACTCGCCAACCACCGTATCTTCTGGAATGTCGAACCCGGCAGCTTCGAGCTAAACGAGAACACACGGGTAAATAACACGATCACGGAGCTGATCTATGTGCCGAACAAGGTAACGGACGGGAATTACTTGCTAAACCTGCAGATCGCGCCGTTCGACTCGGATGCCGCGCCCAGCCGGCCAATTCTCTTTAAATTCCATACATAACAGAAAGGCATGTAGAACGGGAATTACCTGCTGAACCTGCAGATCGCGCCGTGCGGTTCGTATGCGAGCCCGCGCCGACCGGTGATATTCAAGATTGCGGGAAGTGTTGAAGTGGAACAGGCCCTAATCGTAACGCTGCTCAACGGATCGTCGGACACGGATTTCGCGCGCACCCAGTCCCGGAACACGTTCGAACGGACCTCGGTTCCGTACCAGACGAGAATGCCTCCCACAAAACCTGCCAACCCGACCCCCACATTTTCCGCCCGCATAAAAAGCGCGATCATACCGGCTATCTTGCCGCCTGAAATATTTCCGCCAGCGGTCAGCGGCGTTCCGCCGATCGCGTTAAGCTTGTCCGCGGTATTCGCAGTCTGGTAAACGGAAATTGCTACTGTGGCTATCAGAAGCGCTTTTCCGAAGGCGCCCCATCCGGCCGTCTTCACAGTATTTTTAAGATCGGGTTGTCCTGCCGACTTGATAATTTCGATCCAGACTTTATCTTTTTCGGCCGCATTTAGCGTTTTAAAAGGTTTTTTGAACAGGCTTTTCGCCTTTTCCGTCTCCACCTGGCCCCGGGTTTTACCGGCGGGGTTTTTAGCTATGGCAATAGCGCGCGCCAGGTCGCCGCTTTTGCCCCGCTGGTATTCCATAACCTCGTTTCGGAGGTCCGTAGCCTTACCGGTGGCCTGATCGAGACTTATTTTTTCATCTACATATTCCTTGTAGATCTCGTTGGCCGCGAGCCTCGCTATCTTTACGTAATTTTCCCGTACGATATTGATTCCCGCCGTCTCGCGGGCTGCCGGGACGGTAACCGCGTCAAAGGCCGCGATGTCCTCGGCAGCGGTTTCGATAGCTTCGAGCGCGTCAAACAGCTTATAAAACGATGCACAGGCAGGAATGGTGGAGCTTTCGATCTCATTGTCTTTTAAACTGCGAAAGACGGGGTCCATAAAATCTACGTTTGTTAGTATCTCTACAATCCCTTTTGAAACCACTCCCGGTTTAAACGCCCGTTCGTTATAAACTACATCTCCCTTTAATTGACCTCTCACGCACGCGGTCACAACATGGAGAGGCACCGTCGGATCGATAGACTTACCCCTCATTACGACTCCGCCTTCGAGCATCTTGCCCTTTTTCGTAACCGTGCCGGTCATATCTCCGCCCGGGAAATTTCTCTCGTCAAACGATACGAAAATGTGGTAATTCCCGTCCGGCAAGGATTCAAGATCTGAACCGGGGGCGGGTTTTATCTGTGCGGAAATATTTAGCGAAGGAAAACTGCAGAGATGGCAGAATATAATTACAATCAATAGCTGACTGGTAAATCGTCTATACATGCTTAACCTCCACATTTGTATAACGGGTAGATATGTTTATCTTGCAGGGTGGAGTTCGTTGAGTTCGTTGAGTTCGTTGAGTTCATTGAGTTCATTGAGTTAATAGAGTTCGTTGAGTTCGTTGAGTTCGTTGTTAAGAATTTTAACTCAATAAACTCAACGAACTCTATTTGACCGCATTTTCGAGCGCCGGTTTGAGCACCGGGTATTTGAACTCATAACCGGCGTCTTCGAGTTTTTTGGGCACCGCGCGAGCGCTGTCGAGGAGCAGGGCGTCGCCCATCTCGCCCATTATGAGGTCGACCGCAAACTTGGGCAGCGGTAAAAATGTCGGCCGGTGGATCGCCTCGCCGAGGGTCTTTGTAAACTCCTCGTTGGTAACCGGGTTCGGCGATACCGCGTTGACCGCACCCTCGATATCTTCATTCTCGAGCACAAAATTGGTGATCGCTACCATGTCGTCGAGCGAGAGCCAGCTCAACCACTGCTTCCCACTGCCTGCCACGCCGCCCAGCCCCAGGGAAAAAGGTGTCATCATGGTCGCGAGCGCGCCGCCGTCTTTTGAAAGCACAACGCCGTTACGCATCAGCACTACCCGGACGCCGTAATTTTCCGCCTTGCGAGCCTCGGCCTCCCAATCGCGGCATACCTCGGCCAAAAACGTGTCGCCCACCCCGCCGCGCTCGTTCAACACCTCATCGCCCCGGTCGCCGTAATAACCCACGCCCGAAGACGAGATCAAAGTTTTCGGTCTATTTTTGAGTTTCGAGATGGCTTCGATGATCGTCCGGGTCCCGTTAACGCGGCTGTCCTTTATCCTGCGCTTTTTATCGTCGGTCCAGCGCCAATCCCCGATCGGTTCGCCGGCCAGGTGGATGATTGCGTCGAGCCCCTCTAGCTTTTTCAGGTCTTCGGCAGTAAATCCTTTTTCAGTGTCCCAGGTGATGTGGTCAGGCTCCGGCGACGGTTTGCGGCCCGACAGGATCATTTCATGGCCTTTTTCTTTAAATGATTTTTGCAGCGCCGTGCCTATCAACCCGCTGGCCCCGGTAATGAGTATTTTCACTTACTGCCCTCCCTTAGATCCTTGTAGACGAATTCGGACATCAGATTTACCTCTCTCCGGGTCAGCTGGCCCTTGAATGGCGTCATCCCCTCGCCACCCTCGGCGATTTGGTGATATATCTCGTCGCGCGTTTTGGACTTGAATTCGCCTTCCCGAAGACTCGGCACCTGCCTGCCGTCATCAAGGGTTTTCCCCTCGCCCTCAGGCCCATGACAAATAGCGCAGTGCTGCCTGAAAAGTGAGGTTTCGTACGACTTGCTCTCGGCGATCACAAACTTACGCGGTTTCGAATCCCAGCAGCCCGCCAGGGTAAACGCAAACGCAAGGCAAATTGCCGTCAATTTCAAACGGAGCTTCACGCGGCCGATTCGGCCTCCTTACGCAGGGCAAGCTTGGAAATCTTACCGGTGTTGCCCACGGGCAGGTCGCTTCGGAATTCGACATATCGCGGGTACTTATTCGCAGCGAATTGGCCTTTGCACCACTCGATAAATTCTTCCCCTGACATCTCGGCACCCTGTTTCAACACCACGAAGGCCTTTACCTCTTCGCCAAGCCGGTCGTCCGGCACACCGATCACGGCGCACAAGGAAACGGCCGGGTGCGTGATAATGATCTCCTCCAACTCGCGCGGGTACACGTTATAACCGCCGCGCAGGATCATATCTTTCGTGCGGTCGACGATCGCCAGATAGCCTTCGTCATCCATGATGCCGATGTCGCCCGTGTGAAACCACCCGTTTCGAAATGCCTCGGCGGTCGCATCGGGCCGTTTGTAGTACCCCTTCATCACATTGGGCCCGCGAATCACGACTTCGCCGCGCGTCCCCGGCGGGACCTCATTATCATCGTCGTCAAAACATTTTATCTGGACCCCGAATATCGGCTGGCCAACGCTGCCGGGCTTCGACGGTCTTTCGAAATGATTGAAAGAGGCGAGCGGCGAGGTCTCCGAAAGGCCGTAACCCTCGAGAATTCGAAGCCCGAAAACCCGCTCGAAATCCTTGATGACCTCAACCGGCATCGGCGCGCCGCCCGAGGTGGGCACTTTAAGATGCTTCGTTACTTCGGAAACGTCAAAATCGTTCTCCTCGACATATTTTAGTATTGCCCAGAACATCGTGGGAACGCCGACCCAGAAATTGACCTTTTCCCTGACCATCGTCTCCAGCGTGGTCTTCGGATCGAAGCGCGGCAGCAGAACGGTGCGATTTCCGCCATACATATTAGTGTTCATCTGCACGGTCTGCCCGGTGGTATGAAACAGGGGCAGGGTGATCAGACACGTTTTTTGTTCACCACCGGTAAAATCCAGCACGGGCAGGTGGATGCCGTAGGTCGCCGTTATATTGGAATATAAATTCGAATGGGTGAGCTCGGCGCCTTTCGGCTTGCCGGTCGTCCCCGAGGTGTAAAGGATCGCGCAGGTATCGTCGGGACGCGTTGCAACGGTATCGAATTTATCGGATTTTCCGGCGGTTATTTCTGTCAGCGTCTTATGCTCGGGATACGGACTGGCGCCGGCCGGATCGGCGGTCATTACCACCATGTTCTCGCATCCGGGCACCTTGTCGAAACCGCCCTTGGTGCGCTGCGCGAGCGGCAGTTCAGACGTGCCTTCGAAAACAAAGACCGCTTTAGCATCCGAATCCTCGAGGTGATAGGCGATCTCGCGCTCGGTAAAGAGCACGCAGATGGGCACAACCGCCGCCCCCGCCTTTAGTATCCCGTAATAAACGATCGGGAAATAGGGCAAATTCGGACAGTTCAGCGCGACCTTGTCACCGGGCCCGATACCCATCTCCTGCAAGGCGTTAGCGACCTTGTTCGAGAGGCTGTTCAAGCCTCCGTAAGTGATCCGAACGTCATTCCATACGACGGCCTCCTTCTGCGGAGCGAGCTTGGCATGATGCTCGATGATCGAGGCCAGGTTCAGCGTAGTTGCGGCGTAATCCATAATTTTTGCGGGTGTATGCGTTAATTATTGATGAAACTGTGGTTTCTGTCAAAAATTTATCTTTTTGCTGGATGATATCTTCTGCCCGGCGCGCTGTATCGAGTGAACACGCCATTCATCTCTCCTCTCCGGGAAATCCGACCGGTAATGCCCGCCTCTCGACTCCTCGCGCCAAAGAGCGGCCTGAGCCACAAGCATCGCCAGCGTGACGAAATTGCGCGATGAATTACTCAAATTGGATCTCGATATTTGATCGAATTCCCGGATCGCGCGCTGCAGCGAGTCGCGGTCGCGAATGATCCCGACGCGCTCCCACATCAGTCGCTTTACACGCTTTTTTACGGCGGTTGAGATATTGTTGTCCCGGTGGCCGTTCGAGCTTTCAGGGCCGGCAGCCTTGCCCGGAACCACCAGGCCGGTACTGTCTCCAGCGGCGGCTTCCCCGGCGCGCGCGCCGAAAACAAGCCCTTCGAGAAGCGAATTCGAAGCGAGCCGGTTCGCGCCATGCACACCCGTACAGCTGACCTCGCCCGCCGCGTAGAGCCCGGGCACCGTGCTTCGTCCCCAGAGGTCGGTGCGAATGCCGCCCATGCAGTAATGCGAGGCAGGCGAGACCGGGACCGGTTCTCGTGCCAGGTCAAGGCCATAAAACTTAGTGGTCGCGTATATCGTCGGGAACCGGTGCTTGAGAAATTCTTCTTCAAGCGCAGTCATATCGAGAAAAACAGTGCGCGTGCCTGTCCGCCGCATTTCCGCGACGATCGAGCGGCTCACGATATCGCGGGGAGCAAGCTCGAGGCGCTCGTCGTACCGTGACATAAAATGCTCGCCATACTTGTTTCGCAGGACGCCGCCCTCGCCCCGCATCGCTTCGCTAAGCAGGAATCGCGGGGCTTTTTCGATGTTAAGGGCGGTCGGGTGAAACTGGATGAATTCCATGTCCGCCATCTCGGCGCCGGCAAAATATGCCATAGCCATGCCGTCACCCGTCGCCACCTGCGGATTTGTCGTGTGCAAAAAAAGCTGGCCCGCGCCGCCGGTACAAAGTATGACCGCCTTTGCAAAGATCTCGCGCGGCGAGCGGAGGATCGGGTCCAAAAATCTGACGCCGATACACCTGCCATCCGATGTTATAAGGCTTTCGGTGTTGGCAAAGGGCAGCAGATTTATACGTTTTTCCTGCCGCGCACGGGCGATCAAAGCGCGGACGATCTCCTTGCCCGTAGAATCGCCGTGAGCATGGAGAATGCGGCGGCGCGAGTGGGCAGCTTCCTGCGTGAAAACAAGCTTTCCGCGCTCGCGGTCGAACTCGGTCCCCCACTCGATCAGTTGTTTTATATATTCCGTTCCGGCGGTTACGAGGGTTTCGACCGCCTCCACGTCGCAAAGGCCCGCGCCGGCTACCAGCGTATCGTCCTCGTGAAGCTCGGCATTGTCGTCGTCCGAAAGCACAACGGCCACCCCACCCTGCGCATATTCCGTATTGGATTCACTGGCTTTGTCTTTCGTCAGAACCGTTACCCGCGCGCCTGTCATCGCAAGCTCGATGGACGCCCGCAAGCCCGCCACACCGCTCCCGATAACAACAAAATCCGTTTCCAACGCCATTAAATCTAACTGTAGCAAACCAGTATGTCCAAGTCTAAAGCGAGGCTTGGGTAGGGTCGGTTGTTTTTCTCGTTCCCTCAAAGGTCCCGTTAGGGATCGTTTGAAAATAGCCCAGCGCTTTAGCGCTGGGGATTGAGCAGCAAAGAAATTAGAAGTCTCGTAGAGACGGCTGAAATCCCAGCCGTTCCTACGGAACTACGAGCGATTTACCGTTTTTACCCAGCGATAAATCGCTGGGCTATTACCGGAAATCCCGCTGGGACTAAAAACTGCTTGACATCTACGAATCTCTTCGTATATCATCATCTACGAACTACTTCGTAGGTGCGATATGGATAAAGCAAAATCAAAGCCGACGTCGGCCGAGCTCGACATTCTCGGCGTTCTCTGGGAAAAGGGCCCCTCGACCGTCCGCGACGTTTATGAGATATTGAGCGAGCGTAAACCGATGGCCTATACGACCATTCTGAAATTTATGCAGATCATGCACGAGAAAGGTATAGTCACGCGGGACGAGCACGCCAAGGCCCATATTTACAGGGCCGTACCGACCGAGCTCCAGACGCAGAAAAGCCTTGTAAGCGATCTGCTGGAGCGGGAATTTCGCGGCTCCGCGCTGAAGCTTGTCCAGCACGTCCTGGAAACAAAGGCCGCCACACCCGACGAGCTGGCCGAGATCCGCAAGATGATAGCCGACGCAGAAAAAGAAGGAGAAGCGAATGAACTGGGAAATATTTATTGAGTCAAAGTTGGTCCAGGACCTCGGTTGGACGCTTATTCATTCCGTCTGGCAGATCGCGCTTATTTCGGCGGTATTGTTCCTGGCGTTGAAGGCTTTTACAAAATTATCGGCCGACGTGCGTTATGTATTGTCGGTCTCGGCGCTTGTCCTGGCATTTATTTTGCCCGCGATGACATTTATCCAGTTCTCCGGGAGCCCGGCCAGAGCGATATCCGCGGATGCCGGATATGAGCAGACGATTCCCGCCAAAAATGATATAAACCGGCTCAACTCCGAGGCGATAGAAACCCCGGCGGGCGACACGGCGGCGATTCCCTCGCCCGGGCAGGCGCCCTTCCTTTCCTTCGCTTCCCTTCAGAATTTTTTCGACCGGAACCTGGCCCATAGAATTCCCCTGGCGGTGGGCCTGTGGCTGCTGGGCCTCGCCCTTTTTGCCCTGCGGCTGACCGGCGGTATCTGGCAGCTCCACCGGTATAAAACGCGGGAGGTATCGCTGCCGGAAGCGGATTGGCAGCTAAAGTTCGAGCTTCTTTGCGAGCGGCTGGGAGTGCAGCAGCCGCCGGTCAGATTTTTGACCTCAACCCTGGTCGAGACGCCAATTGTGGCCGGTTGGTTAAAGCCCGTTATTCTCGTCCCCGCGGGCCTGTTCCTGCAGATACATCCGCGCGAGCTGGAGATAATAATCGCGCACGAGCTCATCCATATCCGCCGGTACGATCCGCTGGTCAATCTGGCCCAGAGCGCGATGGAGATACTCTTTTTCTATCACCCGTGTATCTGGTGGCTGTCCGCACATATCCGGAAAGAGCGCGAATTTGCGGCGGACGCCCGCGTGCTGGAAATATTTAGCGATTCTCACCTGACGTATGCCAATGCTTTGGCAAATTTAGAGGAAATTCGTCTTCTAACGAACAATCACATACCGTCGATCGCGACGGCAGCAAATGGAGGTAATTTAATGCAGAGAATTCAGAAGATCTTACAAAAAAATACCGAGACAAGGATCACCAATTCAGCTTGGTCGGCAGGTTTGGCGGTTCTGCTTATCTCGGCAGTTTTGATAACCGTATTTTCGTTCAATTCCACCGTCTTTGTCAATGCCCAGAATAAGACGAAAAATCGGAAGCTGGCAATCGGGTTCGTTTCGATACCCCCGGTCGACCGCTCGGAAAATCCGCCCAAGGATGCCGATGCGACGGCGCGTATTATGATCGCCAAGCTCACGCAGTATAAAGTTCCGGCCGTCGGGTTTGTTAACGGCGGGTCGATATCGGACGGCGAGAAGCTTTTCCCCGTCAGGGCAAATATCGTCCGCCTATGGCGCGATGCAGGGCTCGAGGTAGGTATCGGCAACTTCAAACACGTCTGGTTTTATCACACACCCTATGACGAGTACGTTGCCGGGGTCGAGAAAAACGAGGAGGCGGTAAAGAAAATACTCGCCGAAAAAAATCTGCCGCTGCGGTATTTCAGCTATCCCTATTTAAACACCGGCAAGACCGTCGAGGACCGCGACCGCTTCGAGGCGTGGCTGGAGGGACGCGGGATCAGTTCGGTCAAATATACGATAGATAATAATGAGTGGATGTATTCATACGCTTACGACATGGCGCGCAATGATAACGATATCGGCACCATGACCGAGGTCCGCGTGGCATTCATGAACTATATATCGAAAATGTTCGATCACTATGAGGGCTACTCGCAGGACCTGTTCGGACGGGATATAAGCCAGACGATGGTCCTGACACCGAGCCGGCTCGTAGCCGACAGCTTCGACGATCTTTTCGGCATGATCCAGAAGCGCGGGTACAAATTCGTCACGATGGAAGAGGCGCAGGCAGACGAGGCCTATAAGACCAGGGAGAATTTTGTCGGTAATTCCGGCATCTCGTGGTTCGAACGCTGGACGCTTGCCGAGAGCAAGCCCCTTCGCGCCGAACCGAAGGTGAGCGAAGAAGTGCAGAAAATCTGGGATAAGATGCGTCCTAAAGCCAAGTAGGACGAACGCACGACGGTCTGAAGCATCAGGAGGATATTTTAACGCAGAGCACGCTGAGTACGCGGAGTGAGATAAAAGTGGCCTTTACTTCTCCGCGCTCTCGCGCTCTCTGCGTTAAATACTTCCTCGCTATTCAAAATCCTTAGCGCTGTAAAGTCCCTCGTAAGCTCCCTTTCTCAGGTTAATGCCGTATTCGAGATAGGCCTTCAGGCACATAACCATGTGCGACCAGCCCATGCAGTTCCCGTATGAGCGGTTAAGCCCATCCTGCGTTTCCTGCCATCCGCTCTCCGAGATACGGACAATGGTCTCGTCCGGCCCGGCCTTTTCAAAGTTCATCTCCGTGCGTATCATGCGCCCCTTATCGGCTTCCCATTCGATAACGATCAGTTCATTCGGGATCACCTGTTTTACGGTAACGGGCCCCGAAATCGGCTCTTCATCCAGGTTATCGGCAAACCGCCATTCAACCTGGGTGCCCTCGTCAAGCGGTGCGCTGGACCCGCCATTGGTAAAATACCCGCTCAGTTTTTCCGGGTTGTATACCGCATCGAACACCTCTTCGATCGGTTTTTGAATTTTTGTCTGTATCTGAAACTTTAGATCCATCGTTTTACTCCTTGTGCGTTTCTATATTTTCAATAATA
>Ga0190272_10001088_pt1 | contig 13192 bp, 11 predicted proteins | sample Popmic504T_FD_133746 | JGI IMG/M metagenome (GOLD analysis project Ga0190272, IMG submission 133746) | Populus adjacent soil microbial communities from riparian zone of Shoshone River, Wyoming, USA - 504 T | ecosystem: Environmental > Terrestrial > Soil > Riparian zone | place: USA: Wyoming...
CGCGTGGCTTTCGACCTTTACGCTCGCCATCACGGAAGTGACCGAGCGCGCCCAGCTCCCGTGGATCACGCTCTCCTATGCGGACAGCATCACCGATCGCGGCTTCAAATACGTGTTCCAGAGCTCCATGCCCGCCGGCAAGCAGTCGATCGCGACGCTGCCGACGGTGCTGGAGCTCGCCAAGGCCGCGACCGGAAAGGTGCCGCAGACTGTCGGCGTCATCGGCGACAATACGGCTTCACCGATGGCCTTCCTCAAGCCGATGCGCGACGGCGGGCTGACGAAGGCCGGCCTGAAGGTCCTGTTTGACGAGACCTATACGCCGCCGCTCTCGGACGCGACGCCGCTGATTCAGAAGGTGCGCTCGGGGCGTCCCGAGTTCCTGCTTTGGGTCTCGACGACCATCTCCGATCTCAAGCTTGGGCTGGAAAAGATGAACGAGTTCCGCCTGGCGAAGGGTGTGATCCCGATTATCTCAAACGGCGCGCACCTTGGTATGCCCGAGGTGCTGAAGAATGTGCCTGCCGATCTGATCGAAGGACTGATGTTCAGCGTCGCCAACTGGCAGGTCAAAGGTCAGGACAAGATCAACGATGCGTATGGCAAGCACTCGGGCGAGCCATGGATCACGCAGGATGGACTCGCCGGCTACGGCGAAACCTGGATCTTCAAGGAGGCGCTGGAACGGGCGGGCGTCGCCGACCGGACCAAGGTGAACGAGGAGATCCACAAACTCGACCTCACCAGCGGGCCTGCGGCCGACGCTTTCCCGGGTGGCGTGAAGTTCGACGCGGCCGGCCGCCGCCCCAACGCGATTGTCTGTATCGTGCAGTGGCAGAACGGCAAACCGGTCACGGTCTACCCGACCGATCGCGCCATGGCGGCGCCGAAGTGGCCGAAGTCGAGCTGAGCGTTGTCGGTACACGATGGCCGGACGCATCCGGCCATCGCGCTTTGCTCATGACTGTAGAACTCAATCATCGCATCGCCGGCAGCGGGGCGCATGTGGTCTTGCTGCATGCGGTGGGCATGGATTCGACATTCCTCAAACCGCTCGCCGCGATCCTGTCGAAGGACTCCACCGTTCTCACGGTTGACCTGCGCGGGCACGGCAAGTCGCCTTATGTGCATGCCGCAAGCCTTGAGGACTATGCCAACGACGTGCACGCGCTGCTGACGAAACTGAAATTCGCGCCGTGCGGTGTCGCGGGCTTTGCGATGGGCGGCATGGTCGCGCAGGCGCTTGCCGTAAAGTACCCGCAGGATGTGCGAGCGGCGGTGTTCGCGAACATCAATCACCAGCAGACGAAAGAGAGCTTCGCGGCGCTGATGGGGCGCGCGGAGGACGCAAGGCGCGACGGCATGGCACCAATCCTCAATGTGACCATGGAGCGCTGGTTCAATGAGCCGTTCCGCCGCAAAGGCGGCGACGCGCCCGTGCGAGCGCGGCTGCTCGCCAACGACATTCGCACTTGGTGCGACGCGTTCACCGCGATGGCGAACGTCGACACCGCGCCGAAGCTCAAGTCGCTGCCGATGCCGGTGCTGTGCCTTGCCGGCGGTGACGACAGGTCGACGCCGCCACCGGTGGTCAAGGCGATGGCCGATGCGATCCCCGGTTCGCGCTATGCGGTGCTGCCCAACGGCCCGCACATGATGTTCTTCGAGATGCCGGACGAGGTCGCCGGGATCATCGGGCCGTTCTTCCGCGAGGCCCTGTCGCGGCCTAAGCCTACTTCCCCTTGAACACCGCCTTGCGCTTTTCCACGAAGGCGCGCTGCGCTTCCTTGGCGTCCTCGGTGTGCGACAGCGCGACCGTGACCGTTTGCTCGAAGCGGTAGCCATCGCGTGTCGGCATTTCCTCGATCACGTTGAAGGCACGCTTGACCTCGCGCACCGCGACCGGGCTCTTCGCCGCGATCTCGCGTGCAATTTGCATGGCCTCGTCCATCAGCTTTTCGCGCGGCACGCAGGCCGAGATCACACCGAGCCGGTAAAGCTCCGCCGCCGGGATGCGCCGGCCCGTGAAGTAGATGTAACGCGCCATCGACTTCGCGAAGTGATCCATCAGGAAACGCGCGCCGCCCGCCAGGCCCACATCCAGCTCCGGGATAACGAAGTACGCATCCTCGCTTGCCAGCATGATGTCGCAGGCGAGCATCAGCGCGAAGCCGGCGCCGAACGCCGGACCGTTCACCGCGCAGATCACCGGCTTGGTGCAGTCCGCGACGGAATAGAAGAATTCGCGCACCAGCCGGTTGTTGCGGATGTAGTCGCCCGGTTCCTGCACCAGCCCAACGCGCTCCTTCACGTCGGCGCCGGCGGAAAACACCTTGCCGGCCGCCGTGAGGATGACGACGCGCACATCGTCGCGGTCGCTGATCGCGTCGAACACACGGATCAGTTCCTCGCGCGCCTTTTGATTCTGCGCATTCACCGGCGGCCGATCCATCGTAACCGTCGCGATGAAATCGGCGACGTCGAGGCGCACCGTCTCAAGGTCCATGAGTTCCTCCCGCGTCCGTCAGGATCAGCGCATCGACCGCGACGCCGCCCTTCGGCAGCGCGATAAACGGATTGATCTCCACGCTGGCGACCTCGGGATGCGTGGCGCCGAAGCGCGACATCGCCACCAGCGCATCCGCCAGTGCATCGAGATCCGCGGGAGGGCGCCCGCGCGCACCGGCGAGCAGGGGAAAGCCCTTGATATCGCCAATCATTTCCAGCGCGTCCGCGCGATCGACCGGCGCGAGCCGCAGGGTGACGTCCTTGAGCACTTCCACATAGACGCCGCCAAGCCCGAACATCACCACCGGCCCGAACACGGCATCGCGCTTGACACCGATGACGGTCTCGACGCCCTCGATCATGCGCGCAACCAGCACCCCCTCGATGCGGGCGCTTGGTGCGCGCTCCGCGACCGTGGCCATCATGGTGTCGTGGGCGGCCGCGACTTCATCCGCGTTTCGCAATCCGAGCACGACACCGCCTGCTTCCGACTTGTGCGCGATATCCGCCGACAGAATCTTGAGCACGACCGGAAATCCAACTTCTTTCGCCGCGGTGACGGCTTCGTCGCGTGTCCGCGCAATTCGCTCCGGCGCAAACCGCACACCGGCCTCGGATAGTATCCTCTTCGCCTCCGCCTCGTTGATCGGACTCGCTGGAACTGGCGGCGCGATCTTGAGTTCCTGATGTTCAGAGCGTGGCTTCGCGTACCCTTTCGCCAGCTTTGCGAGCGCCGCGACCGCCGCGACCGCACGCGTCGGGTCTTCGAACGTGAGGAAGCCGATCTCCTTGAACTCGTCCGCCATCTCAGCTGCCATGCGCTGGCACAGCATGAACACGCGGTCCGGGAAGCGTGCTCGCACCTCCTGCAGCGCGGGCTTGAGTTTCGCCATCACACCCGGCGACGTGCCGGTGTGCGCCAGAAAACTGATCACGCTGTCGACGTTGCCTTCGTCCGCCACGAGACCAAGGATTGTGGTGAACATCGACCAATCGTTGATCACCTGCGCGGTCGCATCGACCGGGTTCGCCGGCCCGGCGAACGGGATCATCTTCAGGATTTTCTTCTGCGTCACGTCCGGCATGCGCGGCATTTCGAGATCGAGTTCGGCCGCGGCATCCGCCATCTGGATGCCGACGCCGCCCGAGATCGTCACCACGCCGATACGCGGCGTTTTGGGAAACACGCCGCCCGAGCACGCATAGGCGACATCGACCAGCTCATCGAGCGTGCGCGCGCGGTGCACGTTGTATTCGCGAAACACCGCGTCGAATACGGCGTCCGAGCCCGCGAGCGAGCCGGTATGCGAGGCGATCGCCGCGATGCCCTGGTCCGAGACGCCGACCTTCATGGCGATCACCGGTTTGCGGTTCGCCGCCGCGCGAGCGAGCGCGGCACGCAGTCGCGCGCCGTCGCGGCAGCCTTCGAGATAGATCATGATCACGCCGGTGTCTGGGTCGTCGGCGAGCCAGTCCACGCATGCGGCAACGTCGACATCGGCCTCGTTGCCGGTCGCGACGCAATGCGAAAAGCCGAGCCCGCGTGCCGCGGCGATCGCAAGGAAATAGGTGCCGAATGCGCCGCTTTGGCTCACGATGCCGACCGGCCCCAAGCGCGGCCACAGCGGATCGAAGTACGACGAGAAGGTCGAATAGAGCCCGATGCGCGCGTTGAACATGCCAAGGCTGTTGGGGCCGACCAGCTTCATACCGCCGGCCGCGCAGCGCCGCGCCAGTTCGGTCTGCATCGCGCGACCTTCCGCGCCGGTCTCCGCGAAGCCGGAGGAGAACATCACGGCGGCCTTCACGCCCTTGGCGATACACTCATCCACAGCCTGCATCGCGGCCCTGGCGGGCACCGCGATGATGGCCTGATCGATCTCGCCCGGCGCGTCCTTGATCGACGGATAGGCCGCCAGCCCCTGGACTTCCCTCTGGTTCGGATTGACCGGGATGATCGTACCCTTGAACGCGCGCTTGCTGTACGCCACCGGCCGGCCGCCAATGCGATTAGCATCGCTCGACGCGCCGATGATCGCGACGCTTGCGGGGCGGAACAAAGCGTCGAGCGGATGGGACAACGGACGCTCCTAGCGCGTGATGACGTCGTAACCGAACTCTGCGGCCGATGCGGTCAGCCATGACCAGAAGCTGCCCGCCATGCTGCGCGGGACGCTGAGCTGAAAGGTCGGCGCATCGTCCAGCATATCGATTTGGACGCCGATATAGGCGACGATCGTGGTGGCCACATCGCCCGCCTTGAACGCCCTGGGATGCAGGTCCACCGGCACGCCTTTGGCCAGCACATCACGCACGTTCGGCCCGCGCAGCAGCAGCACCAGCCGCGCGTCGGATTGGTCCGATACCGCCGCGAACGGCCCGATGCGCGCGCGCACCTTGGCGGCGAAACCGGGGGCTTCCGACCCTTCGGCGCACGCGATCCATTGATCCGGGCCGGTGCCCGCGAAGGTGACGCTGCCGCGCGTCGCGCGGCGCGGGCCGTCGGGCAGCGCAACGCCGAACGCCGTGTTGACGGCGTTGACGAGCGCGAAGCGCTTGCCGCGTTTGCCGATGATGCTCGCGAGCGCGAGGTCGGTGCGTTCCTCGATTACGACCCCGGTCGTCCCGGCGCGGCCGTAATGGCCCGGCAGGCTGAGGCCGTGCAGCGCGGAGCGTTCCAGTCCGGCGAAGCTAGCCATCGAGCCGCGCTCCTTCGGGATCGAAGAACACCGGATTGCAGATCTCCACCTCGACGTCGCCGTTGCGCACCGGATCGTAGGCGCGTACGCGCTGCCCGATCCGTTCCGGCCCGCGTTCGAGCACGCCAAGGCCGATCCAGTGGCCAAGCATCGGCGAGAATGCGACCGATGTCATGTAGCCTTCGTCATTGCCGGCTGTTGCTACGGCGCCGGCGGACAGAAAATGCGCACCCGCGCGCAGCCGCGCCTTGCGGTCGGCGGGTTTGAAACCGGCGAGCGCCGGCCGGTCGGGGTCGAGCAGCGCGGGGCGCTGCGCCATCACGCGGCCGATGTAGTCCTTCTTCTTCGACATCATGCGGGCAAGGCCGAGATCGCGTGCGGTGAGCTGTCCGTTGATCTCGTTGCCGGCGACGTGACCTTTCTCGATGCGCATGACGCCGAGCGCCTCGGTGCCGTAGGGCGTGATGGAAAATTCCTCGCCCGCCGCCATGATGGCGCGGATCGCGCCATCGCCGTACCGCGCCGGAACCGCCAGCTCGTAGGCCATCTCGCCCGAGAACGAGAGGCGAAACAGCCGCGCCGGAACGCCGCCGACGGCGACCTCCTTCGTGGCGAGATAGGGAAACGCCCTGTCGGCAAGATCGTATTTCTCATCGACCAGCTTGCGCAGCACGTCGCGTGAGCGCGGTCCGGCTATGGAGAACTGCGCCCACTGCTCCGACACCGACACCATCTGCACGTCGAGCTCGGGCCACAGCACCTGATGGCAGAATTCCAGATGCTGCATCACGCGGCCCGCCTGCGCGGTCGTCGTGGTCATGAAGAAACGCTCGGGCGCAAGCCGCGAGGTCGTGCCGTCATCCATCACGAAGCCATCCTCGCGCAGCATCAAGCCGTAGCGCGACTTGCCAACCGGGAGCGTCGAGAACGTGTTGGTGTAGACGCGATCAAGGAAGATCGCAGCGTCCGCGCCCTCGATCTCGATCTTGCCCAAGGTCGAGACATCGCACACGCCGACGCTCGCGCGTGTCGCCGCCACTTCGCGGTTGACGGTTTCCAGCCAGTCCTTCTCGCCGGCGCGCGGGTAATACTGCGCGCGCAGCCACGCACCGGACTCGACGAACACCGCGCCTTGCTCGGCTGCCCATCGATGCGACGGCGGAAGGCGCACGGGGCGGAAATCCTTGCCCCGATGATGGCCGCTTATCGCGCCGAAACTCACCGGCACATAGGGCGGCCGATAGGTCGTGGTGCCGACCTCGGCAATCACGCGGCCGGATACATCAGCGAGGATCGCAAGGCCGGTGACATTCGCGACCTTACCCTGATCCGTCGCCATGCCGAGCGTCGTGTAGCGTTTCAGGTGCTCGACCGATGAGAAGCCTTCCTGGTTGGCGAGCGCGATATCCTTGATGGTGACGTCGTTCTGGAAGTCGACGAACGACTTCGCGCGGCTTTCCTTCACGTGCCACAGCGGCGTCACGGCGGACGCTTCGTCCTGTGCGCTCGGCACCATGATCGACGCGATCGGGAAGCCGCATTCGAGCGCCGCCATCGCGCCGGCCGCAACGCCGGCATGCAGGCACTCGGCGAGCGTCAGCGCACCGTTCGCTGCGCCCGCCACATGCATCCCGGGCGGCACCGCGCCGGGCACGAACGCCGCGAGCGGCTCGTTCCACACCGGCCTGCCGCCGAGATGGCAGGTGAGATGCACGGCGGGATTCCAGCCGCCCGCGACCGCCAACGCGTCGCATTCGATCTTCATGGTCTGGCCGGCGGCATCGACCACATCGATCGCCTGCACGCCCTGCCCGCCGTGCACGTGCGACACCTGCGCGCCGGTCAGCGCCTTGATGCCGAGCGCCGCAAACTGGCCGGGCGGCTCCGCACGCGAGTCGATCACCGCTGCGACCTCGATGCCGGCCGCATGCGCGTCCGCGGCGGTGCGCCAGCCGTCGTCGTTGTTGGTGAACACCGCGATGCGCCGCCCCGGAGCCGCAGCGTAGCGATTGATGTAGCTCCGCGCCGCACCCGCCAGTATTACACCCGGCCGGTCATTGTTGCCGAATGCGATTCCGCGTTCGAGTGCGCCCGCCGCCAATACGGCGCGCCTGGCCACGATCTTCCAACTGCGCTGGCGCGGCTCGTGCTCGGGCGGCACCGGCACGTGGTCGTTGACGCGTTCGACCGCGCCGTACTGCCCGTGATCGAACACGCCTGTCACCGCCGTGCGGCGCATGATTCGCACCTCGGGCAGCGACGCCAGCTCCGCCTCGATTTCCGCGACCCATTCGGTACCCGGCTTGCCGTCGATCTCGTAGCGTTCGGCCAGCAGCCGCCCGCCAAGGCGAAAATCCTCATCTGCCAGGATGACGCGCGCGCCCGCGCGGCCGGCCGCGAGCGCCGCCATCAGACCCGCGGGCCCACCGCCGATCACCAGCAAGTCGCAATGCGCGTAGGCCTTCTCGTAATGATCCGGATCTTCGGTGCCCGCCGCGCGGCCGAGCCCGGCAGCGCGCCGAATCAGCGGCTCGTATAGGAGTTCCCAGAACTTCGCCGGCCACATGAAGGTCTTGTAGTAGAAGCCCGCGACAAGGAAGCGCGAGAGCCCGTCATTCACCGCGCCGATGTCGAAGGCGAGCGACGGCCAGCGGTTCTGGCTTGCGGCGACCAAGCCATCGTAAAGCTCCGCGGTCGTCGCACGCGTGTTCGGCTCGCGCCGGGCGCCAGTGCGCAGTTCCACCAACGCGTTCGGCTCGTCGGAACCGGCGGTGAGAATGCCGCGCGGGCGGTGATACTTGAACGAACGCCCGACCAGCTTGACGCCGTTCGCTACCAGCGCGGAGGCGAGTGTGTCGCCGGCAAAACCCGAATACGCCTGCCCGTCGAAGGTGAACGACAGCGGTTGCGCACGGTCGATCAGTCCCCCGCTGGCTAGGCGATGCGGCGCGTTCACGGCTTGCCTCCAGCCGCGAGCTTCACGTCGCTGATGTCATGCGCGCGCGTGTTGCGCGTGACCACCAGCCACGCGTGGCATCCGCCGCCGTGATACCAGAGCTCCTGATGAATGCCGGAAGGGTTGTCGCGCAGATAGACGTAATCATGAAACGCCCGGCTCGCCTCCGGCGCCGCCGGATCGGGCCGCCGCACCGTCGCGTCACCGAGATAGGTGAACTCGTCGTTTCCGCGCGGGCCGCAATAGGGACAGGGAATGCGCAACGCTTGCCCTCAATGCAAATTCGGCTGGGCGCCGGCGCCGCGCTCGTCGATCAACGCGCCGGTGGCGGTACGGTCGAGGCGCAACGCGGAGGCAACCTCATGGGGCTCGTCGCGCGCGATCAGGTGCGCGAAGCACCAGCCGGACGCGGGCGTCGCCTTGAAGCCGCCGTAGCACCAGCCGCAGTTGAGATAGAGCCCCTCGACCGGTGTCTTGTCGATGATCGGCGAGCCGTCCATCGACATGTCCATCAGCCCGCCCCACTGGCGCAACATGCGGATACGCCCGAGCCCGGGCCACATCGCCATACCGGCCTCCATCACGTCCTCGACGACCGGCAGGTTGCCGCGCCATGCGTAGGAGTTGTAGCCGTCGATGTCGCCGCCGAACACGAGACCGCCCTTGTCGGACTGGCTGATGTAGAAGTGCCCGGCGCCGAAGGTGACCACCTGATCGATCGCCGGCTTGATGCCCTCCGACACGAAGGCCTGCAGCACGTGGCTCTCGATCGGCAGCCTCAGGCCCGCGAGACCGCCGACGCGCGAGGTGTTTCCCGCGACCGCGAGGCCGATCTTCTTCGCCTTGATGCTCCCGCGCGTCGTATCGAGGCCGGTCACCTGGCCGTCCCTGATGGTGAAGCCGGTGATCTCGCAATTCTCGATGATGTCGACGCCGCGCATGTCCGCGCCGCGCGCGTAGCCCCACACCACCGCATCATGCCGCGCGGTGCCGCCGCGCCGCTGCAACAGCCCGCCATGGATCGGGAAGCGCGCGTTGTCGTAATCGAGAAACGGCACCATGCGGCGCACGCCGTCGCGATCGAGCAGTTCGGCATCGACGCCGTGCAGCCGCATCGCGTTGCCGCGGCGCGCGGACGCGTCGCGCTGCGCGTCGGAGTGATAGAGATTCAGCACGCCGCGCTGGCTGACCATCGCATTGTAGTTGAAATCCTGCTCCAGCCCTTCCCACAGCTTCATCGACCACTCGTAGAACGGCTCGTTCCCGGGAAGCAGGTAGTTCGAGCGGATGATGGTGGTGTTGCGGCCCGCGTTGCCGGAGCCGATGTAGCCCTTCTCCAGCACCGCCACATTGGCGATGCCGTGCACCCTCGCCAGATAGTACGCGGTGGCAAGCCCGTGCCCGCCGCCGCCGACGATCACCACGTCGTATTCGGATTTCGGTTCCGCCTTGCGCCAAGCCGGCGTCCAGCCCGCATGCCCGCGAAAAGCTTCTTTCAGCAACGAAAAGGCGGAGTATTTCATCAAGGCCCCTGCCGGGATAAGCGTAGCCGACCCCGAATCCCGATGCCACAATCGCCTTATGACGCCAGAGTTCAAGCCCGATTCTTCCCTTGCGGCGCTTGAGGCGCGCTTTCGGCGCGACCTGGAATTGCTGACGTTGCCGCCCGCCAAGGACTGGTTGGAGCCGCAGATTCACCCCAAGCACGGGCCGGTGCTCGACGTCGCCGTCGTCGGCGCGGGGATGGCGGGGCTTGCAGCGGGGTTTGCGCTCAAATGCCTTGCGGTGCGATCGCTGAAAGTGTTCGACCGCGCCTCGGAGGGGCTTGAGGGGCCGTGGGCGACCTGGGCGCGCATGGAGACGCTGCGCTCGCCGCCGGAACTGACCGGGCCGGCGTTCGCTTTTTCCAATCTGACGTTCCGCGCCTGGTTCGAGGCGCAGTTCGGCGCGGCCGAATGGGCAAGGCTGCACCGCATCCCGCGCCTGCAATGGATGGACTATCTGCGCTGGTACCGGCGCATGATCGACGTACCGATCGAGAACGAGACCGAGCTGATCGATCTCGGCGGCGACGGCGAAGTCGTCGTGCTGACGCTGCGCTCAAGCGCCGGCACCCGCAAGGTCGCGGCGCGCCGTGTCGTGCTCGCGAACGGGCGCGAAGGACTTGGCGGCCCTTATGTACCGCCGCTATTCCGCGGGCTCGATCCGCGTTTTGTCGCGCATTCGAGCGACGACATCGACTTTGCCGCGCTGCGCGGCAAGACTGTCGGCGTGATCGGCGGCGGCTCGACGGCGGTCGACTGCTCGGCCGAGGCGCTCGAACACGGCGCGGCGCGCGTCGCCATGCTGGCGCGCCGGCACGACCTGCCGCGCATCAACAAGAGCATGGGCATCGGCAGCGTGGCCTTCTGGGAAGGCTTCCACACCTTCACCGATCAGCAGAAATGGTCGATCGTGAACTACATCGACGAACAGGGCGTGCCGCCGCCGCGTGGCTCGACGCTGCGCTGCACGCGCCACGACAACTTCTCGATCTTCGCGAACTGCGTTCCGCTCGGCGCCGCGATCGAGAACGGCCGCGTGCTTCTCAACACGACGCGCGGCAAGCTCGCCTTCGACTTCCTCATCCTGGCGACCGGCCTCGGCGTCGACTGGTCGCAGCGGCCGGAGCTCGCCGCATTGAAGCCGCACATCGTTCTCTGGCGCGAGCGCTTCAAGCCGGAGGGCCACACTGACTATGTGCAGGCCGAGCATCCTTATCTCGGCCCCGCGTTCGAGTTCCTGGAGCGGAAACCCGGCGCCGCGCCGTGGGTCGCGCGCGTGCACTGCTTCAACTTCGCAGCGACGATGAGCCACGGCCAGATCTCTGGTGACGTTCCCGGCATCAGCATCGGCGCCGCGCGCGTCGCGAACGGCGTTGCGAGCGCGCTGCTTGCGGAAGATTATGAGAAAATCCGGCATCGCATGGTCGGATGGAGCAATCCGGAGCTGCGCGGCGACGAATACACATTGAGCGAGGACGTGACACCGTTCCTCGCCGACCAACGGGTCGGGGCAAAGTGACATGAGCGATGTCGATGTAATGGATTATCTCGCGGGCCTGCCGCCCGGCTCACCGCTTGCCGAGCTGCGGCGTCAGCGCCCGGATGTGGTGAAACACCTGCAGGGCAGCGACGACGCGATCTTGTCGCCCGCCGATGACGGCGGCCTGACGCGCGCCGAGCGTGCGGCGGCGGCACTGCGCGTTGCGACCCTGCTGCGCGACGAAGCCCTCGGGGGCCATTACCGCGCGCGGCTCGCCGCGCTCGACCCGTCCGGCGCGCTCGCCAAAACTGTCGAGGGCAAAGCCGAGATGACCGAGGTGCGCTGGGACGCGATCCTCGCGCAGGTCGATCTCGTCACGCGCGGACCGGGCAGCGCGGAGCGCAAGGACATCGACAATCTGCTCGTCGCCGGGCTCTCGTCGCACGCGGTCGTGTCGCTGTCGCAGCTCATCGCCTACGTGAATTTCCAGTCGCGCGTGCTCGCGGGGCTGTGCATGCTCAAAGGTGCCGCATGAGCAAGCCGATGCGCGACTTCACCCACGGCGAACTGGAATGGCGGCCCTGGGTCGCGCCGATCGATCTCAATGCGGCGACCGAAGCGCAGCTTGTCGCGCTGAAGGTCACGCCGTCGAACCGCACGATCGGCGCCTATTCGCTGGTGCTGGCGCACGATCCTGAGGCGCTTTCCGAGCGTTCCCCGCTCTATAACGGCATCATGTTTGGCGCGAAGGGCCTGCCGCGTGCCGACCGCGAGCTTGGTGCGGTCGCGGCATCGCGCATCAACGGCTGTGCCTATTGCGCCTCGGTGCACGCGCTGCGCTTTACCCAACTCACCAAGGAGCCGGAGGTGATGGAGCGCATCCAGGCCGACGGTGTCGAGGCCGCGCTCGATCCGCGCCGCAAGGCGATCCTCGAGTATTCGGCGAAGCTTTCGCGCGATCCAGCGTCGGTCGATCTGGCCGACGCTGCGCCGCTGCGCGCTCAGGGCCTGACCGATCTCGAAATCCTCGATTTGACGCACGCGGTCGCGATGTTCGCGTGGGCCAATCGGTTGATGCAGACACTCGGCGAGCCCGCCGCGCCGGCCGCGAAGGACAATCCGCTGTGATCCCGGTCGTGTTCCTGCACGGCATCGGTGGCGGCGCGCGCTCTTTCGCGCCGCAGATGGCAAGTTTCGCCGCCGCGGGCTATCACCCGATTGCGCTCGACCTGATGGGCTATGGCACGCGCGAGCCGGTCGAGGCGTTGAGCTTTGAGGCGCTTGCCGAAGACGTCGAGTTCGCGATCAGCGAGTCCGGTCTTGAGCGCCCGGTGCTGGTCGGCCATTCGATGGGCGGCATGGTGGTGCAGACCATGCTGCGGCGCGCACGGCTGGACTATGCGGCGGCTGTGCTCTCTTGCACCTCGTCCGCCTTCGGCAATCCGGCCGGCGACTTCCAGACGAAGTTCGTGGCGGATCGCCTCGCGCCGCTCAATGCCGGTCGCACGATGGCCGACGTGGCGCCCGGAGCGGCGGACAACGTGATGGCGCCGAACGCCGATCCAGCCGGGCGTGCGCTGTTCATCGAGCAGTACGGCAAAGTGCCGGAAGCGACGTATCGGGCGGCGGTGAAATGCCTCGTGACATTCGACGAGCGCGCCAATTTGCCGAACCTCAAGGTGCCGGTGCTCTGCCTCGCCGCCGAACTCGACCGCAACGCGCCGCCGCCGGTGCTGGAGAAAATGGCGGGCAAGATCCCCGGCGCGTACTACCTCTGCCTGTCCGGCCTCGGCCACATGCCGAACCTGGAAGCACCCGCGGCTTTCGATGGCGCGATCTTCAACTTCCTCGCTCATGCGCTCGGCGAGAAGTCCTGATACATATTTCGCATGAACCATTCGGTCCTCGATACGGCTGACCGCGACGCGCCGATCTTCGCGCCCGATGCCTTCCGGCTCGGCGAGGAGGAAGCAGCCCTGATCGGCAAGGCGCGCCGCTTCGGCGC
>Ga0190272_10001089_pt1 | contig 13183 bp, 11 predicted proteins | sample Popmic504T_FD_133746 | JGI IMG/M metagenome (GOLD analysis project Ga0190272, IMG submission 133746) | Populus adjacent soil microbial communities from riparian zone of Shoshone River, Wyoming, USA - 504 T | ecosystem: Environmental > Terrestrial > Soil > Riparian zone | place: USA: Wyoming...
AACAGCTCGACCTCAACGCCGGCCGGGAAGGTCGCCCGCGCGGGTTCAGGGGCGGGTTGGGGCGCGCATGCCGTCAGCGCGAGGATCACCGCTCCGGCCGCGAGGGGGCAATAATTCCTCCTCGTCTGACCCCGCCAGAAACGACCGGCGCGGATTTCCGTGTATCGCCATGGTTCTGCGCCGTCCCCAGGAGGAGTTACGACACGCCCTCGTGATCCGAACACGCCCAGCCCCGCTCCTAGCGCCGCACGATCTCGCGGGCGACGGTGAAGTCCTCGAGGGCGACGAGGTCGATCTCGACGCCCAGGCCGGGGCCCGTCGGCACGCGCACGTGCCCGGATTCGAGCACCGCGGGCTCGGTGACGATGTCCCGCGCGTAGAACCTCTTCGAGGCCGACACATCACCCGGCAGCGTGAACGCCGGCAGCGCCGCCAGGGCGGCGTTCGCCGCACGGCCGATCCCGGTCTCCAGCATGCCGCCGCACCAGACGGGCACGTCGGCCTCGCGGCAGATGTCGTGGATCCGCACCGCTTCGAGGTATCCGCCGACGCGGCCGGCCTTGATGTTGATGACCGATGCCGCACGCAGCGCGAGAGCATCGCGGGCGGACTTCTCCGACACGATCGACTCGTCCAGGCACACCGGAGTCTTCAGCCGCCGCGCGAGGGTCGCGTGGTCGACGAGGTCGTCTTCCTGCAGGGGCTGCTCGATCATGAGCAGATCGAACCGGTCGAGCCCGGCCAGGGTGTCGGCATCCGCGAGCGTGTACGCCGAGTTCGCGTCGACCTGCAGCGGGATGCCGCCGAACGCGTCGCGCACGGCCGCGGTCTCGGCGATGTCGCGGCCGGGCTTGATCTTGATCTTGATGCGCACATAGCCCTCGTCGAGGTACCCGCCGACGACCTCGACGAGCGCCGCAGCATCACGCTGGATGCCGACGCTCACACCGCTCGGAACCCGATCGCGCACGGCGCCGAGGTACTCCCCGAGCGGGCGACCCTCAGCGCGCAGCGCGGCGTCGAGCACGGCCAGCTCGAGCCCGGCCTTGGCCATGCGATGCCCGACGAAGGGTCCCAGCGTCTCGGCCACGTCCTCCGGAGCAAGCCTCTGCCGGTCGAGGAGCGCGGGGATGAGCCACCGCAGGGCGACGTCCCACGCTCCCTGCGTGTACTCGCTCGAATACAGCGGGGCGGCGCCGGTGACGATCTCGCCCCAGCCTTCGCCGTCGGCGGTGAGCGCGCGGGCGATGATGACCTCGCGCACGGTCTCCGTGCCGAAGGAGGTGGTGAACGGGGAGACGAGCGGAAGCTGCAGCACGCGCAGCTCGAAACCCTCGAGGGTCACGGCTGCTGCGGGGCGGGCGATCGGCATGCGCCCAGGCTACGCCCGGGCTTCTCCGCCGAGCGCGGGCGAGGGAAGGTCTCAGTGCGCGAAATCGAGCGGCACGAAGGTTGACCGCGAGCGGCGCGGTTGGAGACCGCGGGGTGCGGCCACGAGCACGCGATGCCGGTCGGCACGACGGCGGTCGTGGTGGATCGCTGCGGCGACTCGGCTGACATATGCACGCATGGCTGGCTCCTCTGCTGGGCGCCTCGGGGACGCGACTTCTCCAGCGAAGAGCGCAGCCGGGGCGCTCTGATACGTCGGTCAGGTCAGCTCAGCCCAGCCCAGGTCAACTCGGCTCAGCGCGGCTCAACTCAGCTCGGCGAACGCGCGCACCGGGAACGTGCCGAAACCCTCGACGGCCGGCGGCGCGGCAGTGAAGCGAGCGCCCTGCGGCGGCAGGTCGCCGAGGTGCGCGAGGTGCTCGACGACGTGCACGCCGGCCGCGAGCAGCAGGGAGTGCGCGGGCCGTTCGCCCCCGCCCGAGCCTGTCGAAGGGTCGGCGTCGTCGATGTTGACCGAGTCGATGCCCACGAGCACGGCTCCTGCGTCGATGAGCCACTGCGCACCTTCGCCGGTCAGGAAGGGCGCGCCCGTGCCGTATTCCGGCAGCCCGAACCAGCGGTCCCAGCCGGTGTGCAGCAGAACGGCCGCGCCGCGCACGTCCCGGTCGGCCAGCAGGTCGGGACGGATGCCGCGGCTCTCGGTGCTCCACGCGTCGTCGAGGTGGAAGACCTCCGCCCGCAGCCCGACGAGGGTCGACAGGTCCAGCCCGGCGAGGTCGGGTCCCGCGGCGTACCGGTGGTACGGGCTGTCGAGGTACGTGCCGGTGTTGCCGATCATCGTGATGACGTCCATCGCGAACTCGGTGCCGGGCGCGTACTTCGCGCGGGAGTCCTCGCGGGTGAGGTGCGGGGTGATCGTCGGTGCGGGCAGGCCGGGGTACGTGACGAGTCCGGCGCGGATCGGATGGCTCAGGTCGACGACGCGGCACCGGTCGGCCGGGCCGGCGGCACTCACCCCCCGGCTGCCGCGGTGCTGTTCCTGCACGATCTCCAGGTTCGTGATCGTGACCGTGCCGACCAGCGTGAGTCCGAGGTGCGCGATGAGCAGAAGCTCGAGGTCGCGCTCGCTGATCGTGTCCGAGGGCACGTCGAGGCGGAACGCCTCTCCGGTCAGCCCCCCGCCGTTGGCGAAGCGGATGTCGAAGTCGAAGTGGGCGCGGTAGTCGGGCATGTTCGCCAGCGTAAGTCCCGGGGATGCCGCGCGCCGCGGTTCCTCCCAGATCGGCGGTTCAGCGCAGTCGGATGGCAGTGCGCACTACGGCCGCACGAACAGATAGCCGCGCTCGTCGTCGAAGCCGCCGACGACCAGTCCGTCCGCGAGACGGGCCAGGACGTCTGCGCGGACGCGGACGCGCCAGGACGCGGCATCCGCCGGCGCCTCACGACGCATCGTCTCGATATCGTGCGGCACCGCGACCGACGCGACCACCCGGTCTTCTTCGGGAGTGGGCACGGGCGGGGCGGCGAGCGCCCACGAGACCATGATCCGGTCGGTCTCGTCGCCGCGGTTGACGCCGTCGTCCATCGGTCCGTAGTGGTCGACGAGGTACTCGGTCACCCGGGCGCCGAGCACGCGCAGGTTGAAGTGCGCGTTGCGGGCGACGAGGGGGTCGAAGGTCCAGGTGATGTGGCCGACCTCGCGGGCGAAGGCCCATTCGCGCTGGTGCTGCTTGAGCCGCCGCCCGAGTCCCTTGCTCTGCAGCCCGGGCAGGACTCCCGTGATGTGCGAGTGCATCGTGCGTGCCGCGGGCGGTCCGAAGAAGGCGATGGATGCGCCGACCATGCGGTCGCCGTCGTACATGCCGACGACGTAGCTTCCGGAATGCGCGAGCGCGCGCATGAGGTTGGGCGGCATGGCGTCGCGGTCGCCCACCCACACTTCGCGCAGGACGTCTGCCGCCTCGTGGATCTGCGCGATCGACTCGAGCGGGCGGATCTCGATACGGGTCTCGGCGACGGGCTCGGCCATGGCACCACGCTACTCGCGCACGCCCGGCACGGGGGTCCTGGCAGGGCCACCCGCACCGCCTCCAGGCGGCGATAGCCTTAAGCGATGGGACCACGGGATGAGGACGCGCGAAGACGCCTCACCCGGATGCCGAGCCAAGGCGCCATCATCGCCGTGCTGGCCACCGCCGGCCTGTGCTCGTCGTTCATGTTCACCCTCATGGTGCCGATCCAGTCGAAGCTGCCGGAGCTGCTGAATGCGAGCCGCGAGGACACGGCCTGGGTCGTGACCTCCACACTGCTTGCGGCCGCGGTGATCACGCCGATCTCGGGCCGTTTGGGCGACATGTACGGCAAGCGGCGGATCGTGCTCATCCTGGTCGCCGTGATGGTCGTGGGATCGGTCATCGCAGCGCTCTCGCCCGGGATCATCGGCATCATCGTGGGGCGCACCCTCCAGGGCGCGATCGTCGGCGTGGTGCCGCTGGGCATCTCGATCATGCGCGATGTGCTCCACGAGGACCGCGTCGACTCCGCGATCGCATTCATGAGCGCCACCCTGGGCGTCGGCGGGGCACTCGGCCTGCCGATCAGCGCGCTGGTGACCGAGCGCAGCGACTGGCACGTGCTGTTCTGGATGGCCGCGGCCCTGGGCGTCGTGGTGTTCGTACTCGTGATCTGGATCGTGCCGGTGAGCGTGCTGCGCACCGCGGGTCGTTTCGACTTCATCGGTGCGGCCGGGCTCGCGATCGGCCTGATCGGCATCCTGCTCGCGATCTCGCGGGGCGGCGAATGGGGCTGGGGTTCGCCCGCCGTGCTCTCTCTCGGCCTCGGCGGCCTCGTCGTGCTGCTGCTGTGGGGCTGGTTCGAACTGCGGATCGCCGAACCGCTGCTCGACCTGCGCGTGGCCGCGCGCCCGGCCGTGCTGCTGACGAACATCGCGTCGGTGGCGATGGGGTTCTCGCTGTTCGCCTCGAACGTGGTGTATCCCCAGATGCTCGAGCTGCCCGTCGCGACCGGCGCCGGCTTCGGCCTGTCGCTGCTGGTCGCGAGCCTCATCGTGATGCCCTCGGGTCTGGTGATGATGGTGCTCTCGCCGATCGCGGGACGCATCGCCTCGCGCACGGGACCGAAACTCCTCCTGCTGCTCGGCGCGATCTCGCTGATCGCCGCGTACGGCTTCACGCTGCTGTTCTCGTCCGAGGTGTGGCACATCCTGGTGGCGAACATCCTGATCGGCGCGGGGATCGGGTTCGGCTACGCATCGATGCCGATGCTCATCATGCGCTCGGTTCCGCAGAGCGAGACCGGGGCATCGAACGGGCTGAACGCCCTCTTCCGCTCGCTCGGCACGTCCACCGCCGCGGCGGTGATCGGCGCGGTGCTGGCCGTCTACGCCGTGGACTTCGAGGGCGTTCCCGTGCCGACGACCACGGGCTTCACCCTCTCGCTGATCCTCGGTGGAGCCGCGGCGATCGTCGCGCTCGTGGTGGCGCTGTTCATCCCGGCGAAGCGGGCACCGCAGGAGCGGCATCCGTCACTGCGGAACTGATGCCGCGGGCAGGTCTCGCGTGAAGTCGCCCCGGGGGCGCGTTGAACTTCCGGTTCACACAGCCCGGGAGGACCGCGTGAACCGGAATCTCCATACGCCGGCACAATCAGGCCGGTGAGGCCCCGCGGATCGCACCGATGGTCACACCGAGCGCGCGTCCGCCGCGAGCGCCACCTCATGGGTACTGCGCCCCGGCATCAACGGCACCGAACCGCCCGGCCACACGAGCTCGACGACAACTCCGAACGGCACGTCGACGACGACGGATGCCGCATCCCCGGCCCGGGTCCACTCCACCCCGAGCCGCCCATACGGCGTACCCACGTGCGCCGACACGTGATCCACGCCGATCTCGAAGTCGGGCTCGATCACCGCCGTGCGATACCCGGGCGAGGTCGAGCGGATGCCGGCGACCCGGCGATACAGCCAGTCGTCGACGCTTCCGGGCGCGTAGTGGTTGAACGACATCGGGCGAATCTCGCCGGTCGACGAGATCGCATCCCAGGCCTCCCAGATCGTGGTCGCTCCGCTGTCGACCTCGTAGAGCCAGGACGGCATCTCGGACTGCCACAGCAGGGTGCGTGCGAGCTCGGGATGACCGTGGTCGCACAGCACGTCGAGCAGGTACGGCGTGGAGAGGAAGCCCGTGTCGAGTCGGTCCTCGCGCTCGTGCACGAGCTCGACGAGCCGCGCAGCGGTCTTCGGTCGAAGCGACACCGGCACCATATCGAAGGCGAGAGCGAGCACGTAGACCCCCTGCAGGCGAACCGGCAGGTCTCCCTCGGCATCGACGTACTCGGCCGTGAACGCCGCTCGAACCGAAGCCGCGCGTGCCGCCAAGTCAGCGGCATCCGCCTTGCGACCCAGCACGGCTGCGATGCGCGACGCGAGCGTGAGCGTCTGTGCCTGGAACATCGGGGCGAAGTACTCACCCGTGAGCGTCGGGGCGATCATGATCGCCTCGTGGATCGGACCGGCCTCCATCGTCGAAGGCGTCAGCCAGTCGCCGAAGTGCAGGCCGGTGTTGTAGAGCAGCGACTGCGACCGACGCCGTTCGTCGGACAGCGAGACCTCGGTGAGCGCCGGCGGCAACTCGGCCGCTGCGGTGACGCGCTGATACTCGACCCAGCGGAGCATGGCGTCGTAGTTGTCCTCGAGCACACGGCGGTCGCCGAAGCGCTCGTACAGCACCCACGGCACGGTGGCGATCGCGTCGCTCCACCCGGCGGCGGAGACGATGGATCCGACGCCCTGCGCGATCGCGGCGGCCTCGGCGTCGAACGGTGAGCGCGGCGAGAAGATCGGAATGCGGCCGTCGGGCAGCTGGTCGGCGCGCAGGTTGTCGAGCCACCGCGACAGGAACGGCACGACCTGGGCATTGCTGCTCGCGGCACCGACGAACGCCTGGATGTCGCCGGTCCAGCCCGCACGCTCGCGCTGCGGGCAGTCGGTCGGCACCGAGAGGAAGTTGCCGCGCTGGCTCCACACCACGTTCTGGTGCAATCGGTCGAGACGGTCGCCGGATGCCGCGAAAGAGCCGGTCTGCTCGAGATCGCTCGCGATCACCACGGCCACGATGTCGACAGCGCGCAGCGGGCGCGACAATCCGCTCACCCGCGCGTACCGGAATCCGTGGAAGGTGAACTCGGGCTCCCACTCGTCGTCGCCGCCGGCGCAGAGGAAGACGTCGGTCTGCTCCTTGTTGATTCCGACGATGTTCGCGAACCAGGATCCGTCTGCTGCGAGGGTCTCGGTGTGCTCGATCACGATGCGCTGGCCCGGAGTCGTGTCGCGCACCCTCAGCCGCACCCGACCCACGAGAACCTGGCCGAAGTCGATCACCGTCCCTTCGGGTGTTTCGACGAGGTCGACCGCCGGCATTTCGCGCACGCGGCGAATCGGCTCCCCGGTGAAGGGCCGCAGCGGATCGTGATCACGGCCGACCTCGGTGACCGGCATCCAGTCACCGTCATCGAAGCCGGCGCGGTCCCACCCGACCGGCACCGTGCGACGGTCGAAGAGCTCGCCGACGAAGAGGTCGGCGTAGGTCCAAGGTCCCGCGGCGCCGCGCGCATCGGCGCCGGATGCCACAACCTCCGTCGAGCCGTCGGCGTAGTCGAGGTGCACCTGCCAGATCGCCGACGTGCGCGTGCCGTACTGCGCGCTGGATCCCGTGAGGCCGAGCCGGCCGGCCCACCACCCATCGGCGAGCGCGACGCCGAGCACGTTCTCACCCGCGGCGAGCGCCGCGGTCACGTCGTAGCACTGCACCGAAATGCGGTACTCGTATGCGTCGGACCCCGGCGCGAGCACCTGGTCGTCCGCGCGCTGTCCGTTCACGAACGCCGAGTAAACGCCGCGAGCAGTCGCATACAGGCGTGCGCGAACGAGACCGTCGCGCACCGCGAACGACTGGCGCACGAGCAGCGGCGGGCGAAGGCGCTCCTCCGGTGGCGTCTCCGGGCCCAGGCCTCGAATCCAGTCGACGATGCTCCAGCGCTCGACGACCGCGTCCTGCTGCGCGGGCTCGATCCACGCAGCGACCCAGTCGGCGGCATCCAGCAGCGACGTCTCGAACGCGGATGATGCCCATTCGGTCCAGGAACGGCCGGAACGGCTGCGCACGCGCCACCGGTACGCCGTGTTCGAGGCCGGCGGCTCGCCCGCGTACTCGATGAGCGACGTCTCAATGCTCTCGACGACCCCGGTCGCCCACACCGGTCCCTCATCGACCGACACCTCGAGCTCGTAGGCATCCTGGGCGTGATCGACGATCCACGAGAACCGAGGCGCGCGCGTGCCGATGCCGATCGGGGCGCGCAGGTGCTCGACCCGCAGGTCATGGACTCCGGTCATGGAGAGCTCGCCGGGTCTGCCGCCTCGTGAAGGCGCAGCTTCGCGAGGAAGTCGCCCCACACGAGCCGCGGGTCGATGTCGGCGACGACACGACCGCCGGAGCCCGGGCGGAAGTCCGGGTCGAGTCCGACGACCGAGGCGAGCGCGCTGTCGCCGAGGGTCAGGACGCCGTGCAGGGTGACGAACGCAGGGAGATCGAGCAGACGCTCGGCCAGCCAACCGCCCGGGTAGGACACGTGCCCGAGGTCGGCTCTGACCTCCGCGACCGACACGCGCAGGCGCTCGTAGGTCTCGAGCGGAATCTGAACCACCGGCATCCCCGACGCGAGGACGGATGCCGCGGCAGCGGCATCCGTGTCTCTGTTGTACTCGGGGGCGTCGCGCAGGCTGCCGCCGATCCACACGAGGGTCGCTCGTTCGCGGATCCGCGGATCGAGCCTCAACGCCGCTGCCACGTTGGTCAGCGGACCGCCGCACAGGATCGCGAGCGGCACGTCGGACTCGGCGAGGCACACCTCGACGATCGCGTGCGCAGCGGGAGACGCCTCACCGCCGGTGGTGAAGTCCTCAGACCCGGCGACGACGTCGCAAGGAGTCCAGTCCAGCACATGGAGCAGGGCCTCTGCGCTCCGCGCTCCGAGGGACGCCGTCGCCGAGGCGTCGACGCCTGCCAGGTGCGCGAGCACGGGATCGACGGGAGTGCAGGAGACGAGCTCCACGCGCACGTCGTCGGTCAGGAGCACATGAGCGAGAGACACCAGCCCATCGGGGTCGCCCGCGAAGTCGTTGTCGACGATCGCTCGCCATCGCGGCTGTGACATGGGTATCTCCCGGACGCTTCGACGGACTCAGCGACCGGTCCCGGCGGTGAACCGCGTGGTCAGCGTGCCGATGCCCTCGATCTCGCTTACCAGCACATCATCGGGTCCGATGAACCGGGGCGGCGTGCGGCGGTTGCCGATGCCCGACGGAGTGCCCGAGAAGATGATGTCACCGGGCAGCAACGGGCACACGGCCGAGAGCCGCACGAGAAGCTCGGGCACGTCGTACAGCATCATCGACGTGCGAGAGGACTGCACCCCGTCACCCGAGAGGCTGCACGCGATCGCCAGGTCGTCCTTGTCGGCGAACTCGTCGGGCGTGACCAGCCAGGGGCCGGTCGGGCCGAAGCCCGGGAACGACTTGCCGAGGCTGAACTGCGGCGCGGAGCCCTGCAGCTGCGTGATCCGCTCCGAGAGGTCCTGTCCGATCGTGAGGCCCGCGACGTGGTCCCACGCGGTCTCCCGATCGACCTTGTACGTCTCGCGACCGATCACGACGACCAGCTCCACCTCCCAGTCGACGTTGCCCTCGGGCAGCTCGACAACCGCGTCGGGCCCGACGATCGACGTCGGGAACTTCGTGAAGGTGACCGGCATCGAATCCGGCGGATAGCCGGCCTCGGCGGCGTGCTCGGCGTAGTTCAGGCCGATCGCGAACACCTGGCGCGGGTGGGGCACCGGCGCACCGAGGTCGGTCTCGTCGATGTCTCGATACGCGGCTCCGCCGCTGCTCGACAACCGAGTCGGGTCGTCAAGTGCGGCGGAGGCCCAGTCGGTGAAGGCGGCCCAGTCGTCGAAGAGCCGGTGGATATCGGGGCCGAACCGCCCTTTTGAGGCCGTTTCGACGTCAATCGCCCCGGCGTTTGACGCCGTGGCGCCGGGCACGAGGACGGCGCGGCCGCCCAGGTTGGCGATCCTCACCAGTCCACCCGCTGCGGGGCGGGCTCGCCGTAGCGGTCCTCCCACGAGATGACCCTGTTGCGGAGGGTGCCGATTCCCGTGATCTCGGCCTCGATCTGATCGCCCGGCTTGAGGTAGAAGTCGAACGGGTTCGGCTGCACAGCGGCGACGCCCGAGATCGTGCCGGTCGTGATGAGGTCGCCGGCGCTGTAGGTCTGAGGCGAGTGATACGCGACCAAGTGGGGAAACTTGATGCGGGTCTGGTTCGTGTTGCCCTGCTGGCGCACCTCGCCGTTCACACGCAGCTGCATCGGCAGCTCGTGCATGTCGGGAACCTCGTCGGCGGTGACGATCCACGGCCCGATGGGGCAGAACGTGTCGATCGCCTTGCTGAACGAGAACACACCCGACTCCATCTCCTTGCGCTGGATGTCGCGCGCCGAGATGTCGTTGAACACCGTGAACCCGGCGATGTAGTCGTTCGCCTCATCGGGTCCGAAGAACTTGCCCGACTTGCCGATGACGATCGCCAGCTCCAGCTCGTAGTCGAGTTCCTTCGTGAGTCCCTCGGGGTAGACGATGTCGTCGTCGGGCCCGATGATCGCGTCGACGTTCTGGAAGAACACGATGCCCTTGTGCACGGGGTGCGACCAGTCCACGGCGGTGAGCTCGTTGTGGTGGTCGGCGAAGTTGCCGGCGGTGTGGAAGAACTTCTTCGGGCGGATCGGGGCCTCGAGCTTCACGTCGGCGTACGCGAGGCGCTCGCCGGTCTCGGTGACCTGACCGCCGCGCTCGAAGTACTCGCGGGTCGAGGGCACGTCGAGTTCGATGACGACGCCCTCCTCGAGTTCCAGGCGGCCGACGCGGCCGCCGTCGAAGGTGATGAGCTTCATGAGTCTGTATCTCCTGGATCGAATCGGATGCCGGCGTCCTGAGCCCGTCGAAGGGCTACGCGCCGACCATGTTGAAGCCGCCGTCGGCGAGCATGTATCCACCGGTGAGGTGGGCGGCCTCGTCTGTGGCGAGCCACAGGCAGGCGCCTGTGACGAACTCCGGCGGCGGGATGACGCCCATGGGCGTCTGCGAGATGAGCACCTCGCGGCGCCCGCTCTTCCAGTCCTCGCGGTTCAGCAGCCGCTCGGTCTCCATGAAGCCCGGCGCGAACGTGTTGACGCGCACCGTCGGGGCGAACGCCTTCGCGTAGGACTTCGTGATGCCGAGGATCGCGTACTTGGCCGCGGCGTACTGCGGCGCCCGCGCCGAGCCCCGCACGATGACGGTGGAGCCGACCTGGACGATGTTGCCGTGCCCCTGCTTCAGCATCCGCTCGCCGAATTCGTGCGTCATGAGCAGCGTGCCCTTGACGTCGATGTCGATGACGGCATCGAGTGCCTCCTGGGTCAGCTCGTCCCAGTTCATCTGCTCGCTCGAGACGTCGCCCACGTTGTTGATCAGCACGTCGAGCGTGCCGAACGCGGCCCACACCTCGTCGGCCATGCGCTTGATCTGATCCCACGAGCCGATATCGGCCTGCACCAGGATGCCGTCGCTCCCGGCCGCGCGGATGCGCTCGAGGGTCGCTTCGGCGCCGGACTTGGACGAGCGATAGTGGACGGCGACTCTGGCGCCCTCCTGGGCGGCGCGGACGGCGATCTCGGCGCCGAAGCCGGTGCCGGCACCGGTGACGAGCACGGTCTTGCCGGCGAAGCGGGGGAAGATCTGGGTCATGGGGGTCTCCTGTCGTTCCTGCGATTCTCAGACCAGCGTGCGTCCGCCGTCGATGTACATCACGTGACCGGTGATGAAGCCGGCATGGCGTGACGACAGGAACAGCGCGGGGCCGGTCAGTTCGTCGGGGGTGCCGAGACGACCGGCGGGCACCATGCTCTCGAGGTCCTTCCGCTTGCCGGGCTTGGCGAGCTCGCCCGCGGTGAGCGGCGTCTCGATGTAGCCGGGGGCGAGCGCGTTCACAGTGACGCCCGCGACAGCCCACTCACGCGCCATGACGCGCAGCAGCTGGTTGATGCCGCCCTTGGACGCCGCATACGGGCCGTGCGAGTGATGAGCAAGCAGACCCGACACGCTCGAGAGGGCGAGCACGCGCCCGTAGCCCTGCTGCACCATGTGGCGGCCGGCGGCCTGCGCGAGGCCGAAGACCGACGAGAGGTTGACGCGGAGGATGTGATCCCACTCGTCTTCGGTGAACTCCAGGATCGGGCGGCGGTCGTTGATGCCCACGGCGTGCAGCAGCACATCGAGTCCACCGAGCCGCTCAACCACCTCGGCGACGACCCGCTCACCCGAACCGTGCTCGGTGAGGTCGGCTTCGATCAGTTCGTGGCGGGCGCCGCGCTCGGTCAGCTCCGCGCCGGTCGCATCGAGCGCACGGCGATCGCGGTCTACGACGGTGACCGATGCCCCGGCCTCTGCGTAGGCGAGCGCACACGCGCCCCCGATCCCGCCCGCGCCGGCGATGAGCACACGCGCGCCGGAGAGACCGAGCCAGTCCGCGTTCACGCGGGTCTCGAGTTGCTGCTCGAAGGACATCGATGCTTCCTTGCGTTCGGGGAGAGTTCATTCGACGAAAGTAACTTTCGCTTAGTGAATGTATCCGATAGCCTGGGCTGAGTCAATCCAGCGCACCTGCGCTGACGATCATCGAGGAGAAGAGCATGGCGTCCCGCATCCGTCCGCTCACGCCGGGAGAGTTCACCCCGGAGCAGCGCGCTCTCCACCGCGCGATCGCGGGCGGACCTCGAGCCCAGGGACCGCAGCACTTTCCGCTCACCGCCGATGACGGCTCGCTGCGCGGACCGTTCGACCTCATGCTGCGCTCCCCCGCGGTCGGGACGGCGCAGCAGGAGCTCGGCGCGGCGATCCGCTACCGCACCGGCTTCACCGCCCGGATGCGCGAGCTTGCGATCCTGCTCGTCGCGGCGCACTGGGACAGCGCGTTCGAGCGCGAGTCGCACGAGGCCATCGCGCGAGCGATCGGCTTCAGTGCGGACGAGCTCGCCGCGATCCGGGCGGAAGACGTCTCGCCGTTCTCCGGAGATGAGCACGCGATCGGCGCCACCGTGCTCCAGCTGCTGGACGGCGACCTCTCGGATGGGGCGTGGGATGCGGCATCCCGCGCTCTCGGCATCGACGGCGTGTTCGAGCTCACCGCCCTCGTCGGGTACTACGCGACCCTCGCCCTGCAGCTGCGGGTGTTCCGTGTCGGGTGAGATTGCACGGGCCGTGGTCAGAAGATACGGTTTCACTCTATGAAAGCCGACGACGAGAGCAACACGGGCGCGAAGACCGGCAGCCGCTATCGCATCGAAGCCCTCGCGAAGGGGCTCGACGTCCTGCGCCTCTTCGACGAATCGGTGACCTCGCTCAAGCTCCGCGAGATCTGCGACCGCACCGGCATCCCGATGCCCACCGCGTTCCGCGTGGTCGCGACGCTCGAGGAGGGCGGCTACCTCGAGCGGCTGCCGGACGGCAGCATCCGTCCCGGTGTCGCCGTGCTGCTGCTGGGGTCGGCGGCCCTGCGCGGTTCGAGTCTCGTGCAGCTGAGCGAGCAGCCGCTGCGCCACCTCGCCGAGGAGTCGGGCGAGACGGTGAACCTCGGAGTGCTCGTCGGCGACCAGGTGCTCTACCTTGCGCGGCTGCG
>Ga0190272_10001090_pt1 | contig 13181 bp, 8 predicted proteins | sample Popmic504T_FD_133746 | JGI IMG/M metagenome (GOLD analysis project Ga0190272, IMG submission 133746) | Populus adjacent soil microbial communities from riparian zone of Shoshone River, Wyoming, USA - 504 T | ecosystem: Environmental > Terrestrial > Soil > Riparian zone | place: USA: Wyoming...
CCGACGGTCATCCAGATGGAGGCCGTGGAGTGCGGGGCCGCCGCGCTCGGCATCATCCTCGCCCACCACGGCAGGCACGTGCCGCTGGAGGAGCTGCGGGCCACCTGCGGGGTCAGCCGCGACGGCTCCAACGCGGCCAGCGTGCTGCGCGGCGCCCGCCGGTACGGGCTGGTCGGCAAGGGCTTCCAGATGGATCTGCCCAAGCTCGCCGACATCGCCCTGCCGGCGATCATCTACTGGAAGTTCGAGCACTTCATGGTGCTGGAGGGCATGGGCCGCAAGGTCCACGTCAACGACCCGGCGAGCGGGCCGCGCGCCCTCACCTGGGAGGAGTTCGACGGCGGCTTCACCGGCATCGTCCTCACCGTCGAGCCGGGCCCGGAGTTCAGCCGCGGCGGCACCCCGTACCGAGTGCTGCCCGCGCTGCGGGAACGGTGGCGCAACCTCGGCTCGGTCGTCCCGCAGACGGTGCTGCTGGGGCTGATCGTCGCGCTGGTCGGGCTGGTCACCCCGGCGGCGGTGCGGGTGTTCGTCGACCGGGTGCTGCTCGGCGGCGACGCCGGCGCCCTCAGTGGGCTGATCGCCGCCATGGCCGTCGCGGTCGGGCTCACCTTCTGGGCGAGCCTGCTGCAGCAGCGGGTGCTGGTGCGGTCCGAGACGGTGCTGGCCCTCGGCGGCGCCGCCCGGTTCATGCGCCGGCTGTTCCGGCTGCCGCTGACGTTCTTCCACCAACGCCAGTCCGCCGACCTCACCCAACGGGTCCGCACCAACGACGTGGTGGCCGACGTCCTCACCCGACGGGTCGCCACCACCGTCGTCGACTGCGCCCTGGTGCTGGTGTACGGGGCGCTGCTGTGCCAGTACGACCTGCTGCTCGGCGCGTGCGCCATGGCGTTCTCCACGCTCAACGTGATCGTCCTGCGGTACGTGTCGGCCATCCGCACCAGCAGCGTCGCCAGCATGCAGGCCGAGCGGGGCAAGCTGTTCACCAACGCCTACACCACGATCCAGATGATCGAGACGGTGAAGGCGGGCGGCGAGGAGGAGCGCGCGTTCCAGCGGTTCGCCGCCCGGCAGGCCGCCGTGGTGTCGGCCCGGCAGCGGCTGGGGGTGCCGACGGCCGTGCTGTCGGTGGTGCCGGCGCTGCTCGCCGCCCTCAACACCGCGGTGCTGCTGGGGCTGGGCAGCGAGCGCATCGTCGCCGGCGCGCTCAGCATCGGCACCCTGCTGGCCATGCAGGGCCTGGTGATCGCGATGAACCGGCCGGTGGGCAACCTCACCGCGCTCGGCGCCCGGCTGCAGGACATGAGCGCCGACCTCAACCGGCTGCGCGACGTGGAGCGCTACCCCGTGCCGACGCCGCCGTCGGCGGACCGCCTCGTCCCGCTGGAGGGGCACCTGCGGGTCGAGGCCCTCACCTTCGGCTACAACCCGCTGGCCCCGCCGCTGCTGAACGACTTCGACCTCGACCTGCCGCCGGGGAGCCGGGTGGCTCTGGTCGGCGGCTCCGGCAGCGGCAAGTCCACCGTCGGGCGGCTCATCGCCGGGCTGTTCGAGCCGGTGTCCGGCCGGGTCACCGTCGACGGCCGCACCCGCTCCCAGGTCGACCCCGACCTGTGGGCCGCGTCGGTCGCGATGGTCGACCAGGACCAGATCCTGTACCAGGGCACGATCCGCGACAACGTCACCATGTGGGACCCGTCGGTGCGCGACGACGACGTGGTCGCCGCCCTGCGCGACGCGTGCATCCTGCGCGAGGTGGCTGCCCGGCCGGGTGGGCTCGGCGGCGCGGTCCGCGAGGGCGGCAAGAACTTCTCCGGCGGCCAGCGGCAGCGCCTGGAGATCGCCAGGGCGCTGGTGCGCTGGCCGAGGGTGCTGGTGCTCGACGAGGCGACGAGCGCGCTGGACTCGGAGACCGAGCAGATCATCGACCGCAACCTGCGCCGGCGCGGGGCCACCTGCGTGATCATCGCCCACCGGCTGTCCACGATCCGCGACTGCGACCTCATCGTGGTGCTGGACGTCGGCCGTGAGGTGGAACGCGGCACCCATGACGAGCTGCTGGCCAGCGGCGGCCACTACGCGCGGTTGGTCGAACACCAGTGACGGAGCTGACCACATGATGCCGAGCTACGACACAGCGGCGGCCGCGGCGATGCTGGCCGGGCTGGTCACCGCCACCTCGGAGGAACCTCCGGACGTCGCCCCCGAGGTGGCCGAGGCCTCCGGCCAGGCCCGGCTGCTCGACGGCGGGCACGCCGGGTACCTGGTGCGCGGCGACCAGGCCGACCTGTTCGCGGTGCGCCGCCGACTGGCCGGTGGCGGCACCTCGCGGCGGCACTTCGTCGCCCGCCTCCCGGTGGGGGCGCTGGTGCCCAGCTCGACCGCGATCGGCCGGTGGCGGCTGCTGCTGGTGCCGCTGCCCGGTGGGCGGCTCGACGGGCTGCCGGAGGAGCGGCTGCGGATCGTCGAGGACGGCCTGCGCGACGCCGAACCAGATGCCGACCCGGGCGCCGCCGACCCGGCGAACGTCCTGGCGGCGGCCGTCGCCGACGGGTTGGACGCCGCCCTGCTGGCGATGGCCGACGCGCTGCGGGCCGACCAGGCGCCGCGCGACGCCGGCGCGATGCGCCCTGCGCAGATCTCCTCGCTGGCCGCCAACGGCACCATGGTCGGGTCCGGCGGGGTGTGCTGGCTGCGGACCGTCGGCGGTCAGGTGCGGCGCAACGGCTCGGCGGACGAGACCTTCGGCGGCCGCGAGCTGATGCTGCTGGCCGGCCGCGACTGGATCGCCGCAGAGGCCGACGTCACCCTGGAGAGCCAGGCCACCGTCGACGTGCTGCGCTCCGGCGAGCTGTGGCGCGCCGTCGACCAGCACGTGGCGCGGCTGCTGCGGGTCGTCGAGCAGCGCATCGACGAGGGCGCCGGGGCGCACCTGCGGTCCATCGAACACCGCAAGCGGGTCAACGCGGCGGTCCTGGCCAGCGCCGCCCGGCAGTCCCTCGGCGTGCTGGGCCGCGGCACCGCGGCCCGCGACACCGCGCCGACGGCCGCGGGGGAGCTGGACCTGTACCGCAGGGCCGCTGCCGTGCTGACGCTGCTGGTGGAGGCGACCGGTCATCCGGTGGTCGAGCCGGCCGACCGGTCCCGCACCCCGGCCTCCGAGGTGGACGCGGTGCGCGCCGTGGCCCGCAGCTCCGGGCTGAACCTGCGGGACCTGCGGCTGCCGCCGGGGTGGTGGCGCCAGGACCTCGGCCCGCTCATCGGCTGGCACGGCAAGGGCGCGGACGGCAGCACCGACGGCGCCCCCTCGGACGCTGTGGTGGCGGTGCCGCTGCTCTTCCGCCGCGGCGCCTACCGCAGGGTGGACCCCGAGACCCAGGCGGCGGCCGTGGTCGACGCGGCCGCGGCCCGCGCCTACGGCGAGTCGGCCGCCCAGCTGCAGGTGCCGCTGCCGCCGGGCGCGGGGATGCGGCGGCTGCTGCGGCACGGCCTCACCGGCGCGGGCCGCGACGGGGTCGGCCTGCTGGTCGCCGGGTTCCTGTTCGCCGCGCTGAGCCTGGCGGCGCCGCTGGTCATCGGCCACGTCCTCGGCTCCATCAGCACCGACGGGCAACCGTCCGGGCTGCTGGCCGTGTCGGCGCTGTTCGTGGTGAGCGCCGTGGTGGCCGCCGGGGTCGGCACCATCCAGAACCTGCGGCTGCTGCGCTTCGAGGGACGCGCCGAGACCGGCACCCAGCTGGCCCTGTGGGACCGGGTGATGCGGCTACCCGCCCGGTTCTTCGCCGGCACCACCAGCGGCGAGCTGACCAACACGGTTCTCGGCATCCTGGTGATCCGCGAGGCGCTCAGCGGGCTGCTGTCGCAGATCATCGTCGCCGGACTCACCGTCGTCGCGGTGCTCGGGATGCTGCTGTGGATCGACACCGCGGTGGCCCTGTGCGCGCTGGTCGTGGTCGTGGTCACCCTGGCGGTGGCGCTGGGCATGGGCACCATGGTGGTGCGTCGCACCCGCGTCGCGCTGCCGGCCGAGCACCGCACCGCCGCGCTCACCAACCAGCTGCTGTCCGGCATCACCAAGATCAAGCTCGCCGGCGCCGAGGACCGCGCCTACAGCCTGTGGGCGCAGGTGAACGCGGCGGCGCGGTTACGTTTGCAGCGGGTGCGCACCGTGCAGGCCGTACTGATGGCGGTGTGCTCCACGCTGCCCATCGCCGGCCAGCTGGTGCTGTTCCTGCTGCTCGCCGGCCCGGGCGCCGGCCGGGTGGGGGTTGCCGAGTTCTTCGTGGTGAACGTGGTGTTCGCGCTGCTCGCCGGGTCGCTGGTGGTGCTGCTGTCCAGCATGGTCGAGGTGTTCGCCATGCTGCCGCGGCTGGAGAACCTCACCGAGGTGCTCGACGCCGAGCCGGAACACCGCCCTGAGCGGGCCGACCCGGGGGAGCTGCGCGGCGAGGTGGAGCTGTCGTCGGTGACGTTCGCCTACCAGCCGGACGCCCCGCCGGTGCTCGACGGGGTGTCGCTGCGGGTGCGGCCGGGGGAGTTCGTCGCGATCGTCGGCCCCAGCGGGTGCGGCAAGTCGACCCTGCTGCGGCTGCTGCTGGGGTTCGAACGGCCCACCACCGGCGCCGTCCTGTACGACGGGCAGGACATGGCCGACCTCGACCTGCAGGCGGTCCGCCGCCAGTGCGGGGTGGTGCTGCAGGACGGGCAGCTGTTCGCCGGCACCATCAGGGAGAACATCTGCGGCGCCGGGCACTACCGGCTCGACCAGGTGTGGGACGCGGCCCGCATGTCCGGGCTGGAGGCCGACATCAGCCAGCTGCCGATGGGCATGGGCACCCTGCTGTCGTTCGGCGGCGGCACCCTGTCGGTGGGGCAGCGGCAGCGCATCCTCATCGCCAGGGCGCTGGTGGCCCGGCCACGCATCCTCATGTTCGACGAGGCGACGAGCGCGCTGGACAACCGCACCCAGGACATCGTCACCGCCAGTACGCAGGAGCTGGCGGCGTCGCGGATCGTCATCGCCCACCGACTGTCCACGGTGGCCAACGCCGACCGCATCCTGGTGCTCGACGCCGGCCGGGTGGTGCAGGAGGGCACCTACCGCGGGCTCATGCGCGACCGCGCGGGCCTGTTCCACCGGCTGGCCAGCCGACAGCTGGTGTCGACCGAGCCGACGGACCCGGCGTAAAGGACTCAGCCGCTGTCAGCCGCTGTCGACGGCGTCGACGCACTCCAGCTGGAGGTCGTCGCCGTCGCCGCGCTGCGCCACCAGGTCGACGATCGAGGACTCGACGTGGTTCTCCACCGCCACCCGCAGCGCCTCCGTGAGCAGCGACACCATGCCCTGGGTCAGCGCGTTGGTGTAGCGGTCGATGTCCTGCCACGAGGTCAGCCGTGGCCCGGCCGTCTCGCCGCTCAGCGCCAGCACCCGCGAGCTGGTGGCGTGCACCAGGTCCGCGGTGATCGTCCACACCGCGTCGAGGATCTCGCCCAGCACCTGCAACGCCGGCGCGGGCCGCAGCCCGACGCGTTGCAGCTCCAGCGCGGCCAGCAGGGCCCGCGGGCGGGCCGGCGCCATCGTGCCGTCCTCGGTGCGGCCGACGACGCCGTGCCTGCTCAGCACGTACACCAGCGACGGGTAGTCCTCGGCCAGCCGTTCGAGCAGCACCACCAGCGCCCGGCTGTCCGGCCCTGAGCTGCGCACCCCCAGGATCGCCTCGATGGACACCAGGTTGAACCCCTGCCGCTGCAACGCCTTGATCGACTCCAGGCGGCGCACGTGGGCGTCGTCGTAGAACGCCAACCGGCCACGCCGCACCGGCGGGGCGAGCAACCGGCGCGCCTGGTGCGACCGGATGTTGCGCGGGGACATGCCGACGACCCTGGCCAACTCCTCGATGGTGTAGCCGAGGACGCCGTCGAGCTGGTCGGCGGCGTCGGCAGCCTGGGCCGGCTGGTAGTGCGTCGTCACGGCGTCCCACTTTCGTCGGCCATGCCTCGATGGCGCCGAATGGCCATTGGCCGGCCCGGCGCCCGATCAGAAGTGTGCTCACAACCTAACTCGGGAACGACCACGGGAAAATAGGAAGAATGGGGGTCCCGGCCCGCGCACATGGGTCGTTCGGCCGCTCGTTGTCGGCATTGTCGGCAGGGCTCGGAGGCCGCGATGCCGGGCTCGGTGTGATCGTCCGGCCCGGACACACGCAATTCAGGATCCGGGCGGACCATGGCGGTGACGGACGGTTCCGAAACCGTGGGTGGCGCGCCACCGCGGGTCACCGACCGTGCCCGACCCGCCCACCTGAATGGAGATCGACATGATGCCGGCCGATCGAGCCCTGTTCGTCGCCGCCTACAGCAGCCTGGTCGCTGCCGTCTGGTCCGACCCGTCGCACGAGGCGAAGCTGATGGGTGACCCGGCCGCCCTGCTCGCGGAGCACGGCCTGCCGGTTCCCCCGAACGTGCAGGTGACGGTGCTCCGGGACGTCGAGGGCGCCGAGCCGAACCTGGAGTCGCAGGTCGACTCGTGGGAACGGGCCGTCGAACGCGGCAGCTTCACCCTGGTGGTGCCGTCGATGGAACCGGTGGCGATGGAGGAACTGCGCGAGGACGAGCTCGACAACGTCGTCGGGGGCATCGACTCCTCCTGCGCCTGCTGCTGCCCCTGCTGTTGCACCTAGACGCTTCTGGCTGATTGTGCGCCGTGGAAAACAGTGTTGGGCCGGCCCTACACCCCACGGCGCACATTGTCGTGCGGCCGAAGAAAGCCGCCAAACGGGTGTCGCACCCGATTTTTCGTTGACACGGAATTGTGCCATTGTCGGCGCCACGGCGGCCGGACCTCGCGCCGGCCCTGTCGCCCCGACCGGCGCCCTTCCTACCGTGGGACATCCGACTTCGAGACGGTCGGCCCGAAATACGGCGGACAGGATGTGACGATGAGCGAGGCGATGAACGAAGAGTTCCTGGCCAAGTACAGCGCGTTGCTGGTCAGGGTGTGGACCGACGACACGGAACTGCAGCGCCTGCTCGGCGACCCGACGGCGTACGCGGCCGAGGCCGGCCTGCCGATCGAGTCCGGCGCCACCGTCGTGGTCGACCGGAACAACCCGGAGGAGCTGTTCAGCAAGGCGACGCTGCTCGGCGACTGGGCCGCCACCGACGGCCGACACACCCTCCACGTGCCCGCCGACTCGCTGCTCGACGTCCAGGAACTGACCGACACCGAGCTGGACGCGGTGGCCGGCGGCACCGACATCAACATCAACTTCTACCAGGCCGACTGACCCCGCCACGGTCGCGGTGGGTGCCCCTCCGGCCGTCCGGCCAGGGGCACCCACGGCGGCCGCCCTGTGCGTCGCCGCCCTCGTGAGGAGCAGCCGTGCCGACCTCCCTGCTCGCCGCCGACCCGAGCGTCGGCGGCTTCCGCACCGTCGGCCCGGAGCGGACCTGGGAGCGCATCCGGCCGATGCTGCCCCGGTTCGGCATCACCAGGGTCGCCGACGTCACCGGCCTCGACGAGGTGGGCATCCACGTCCACGTCGCCTACCGACCCACCGGCCGCACCCTCGCCGTCACCGCGGGCAGCGCCACCACCGTCGTGCAGTCGAAGGTCAGCGCGGTGATGGAGAGCATCGAGAGCTGGCACGCGGAGAACCCGCGCCTGCCCAGGGTGGCCCGCTGCCCGGCGCGCGACCTCGACCTCGGCTACCCCGTGCGGTCGCTCAACCTGCGGCGCGACTCCCCGCTCACCGACCGCACCGTCCTCGACTGGGTGCCCGCAGCGGGGATCACCTCCGGCGCCCCCACCGCCGTCCCGTTCGACACCCTCTACCTGGACTTCGCCCGCAGGCAGCACTGGGGGGCGATGTTCTTCGAGATCACCAGCAGCGGCCTCGCCGTCGGCAACACGTTCGCCGAGGCGAGCCTGCACGGGCTGTTCGAGATGCTGGAGCGGCACAACGTCGCACCGTTCGCGAGCTGCCCGCCGAGCCGCCGCGTCTACGTCGACCTCGACACCGTCACCCTGCCGTCGGTGCGGACCGCGCTCGACGCACTGGCCCGCGCCGGGTGCTGGGTGCAGGTGTGCGACGCCACCGGCGACCTCGGCGTGCCGTGCTACTTCGCCACCATCTGGTCACCGGAGCTCCCGGTGCGGTTCGGCGGCATCGGCTGCCACGTCGACGGGCAGCGCGCCCTCGGCCGCGCCATCGACGAGGCCGCGCTGTCGCGGCTCACCACCATCACCGGCGCCCGCGACGACATCAGCTGGGACGTGTACCGGCACATCGACCCCCTGTCGGTGCCGCCGCCGACGGCCGACGGGCCGTTCGTGCCGGTGCGGACCGACCCGGTCGAGGCCACCACCGTCGACGACCTCCTGCGCCGCGCCACCGCCCTGGCCACCGGGTGCTCCGGCGTCGAACCGATCGTCGTCGACCTCACCCGCGACGACATCGGCATCCCCGCAGTCAAGGTGTACACGCCAGGTCTCGCCATGGTCGACGGCACCGCGCTCGGCCGCACCCCGCCGGAGCCCGGCCGATGACCGCCGCGGTAGCGCCACGGACCGTCGTCTACCTCGGTCCGAGCCTCCCGATCGTCGACGCAGCCGCGCTGCTGCCCGACGGCGAGTTCCACCCGCCGGTGCGCCACGGCGACCTGCTACGCCTCGACGCCGGACCGGACGACCGGGTGCTCGTCATCGACGGGCTGTTCATGCACTCCGCCCCGGTGCGCCACCGCGAGATCCTGCACCTGCTGGCCCGCGGCGTCACCGTCGCCGGGTGCAGCAGCATGGGCGCCCTGCGCGCCGCGGAGCTCGGCCCGTACGGGATGCGCGGCACCGGCGACGTGTACGCCCTCTACCGCGACGGCGAGGTCGACGGCGACGACGAGGTGGCCGTCGTGCACGGCCCGGCGGAGACCGGCCACCGCCCGCTGAGCGAACCCCTGGTCAACGTGCGGATCGCGGTGCGGGACGCGGTCGCCGCCGGCGTGCTCACCGCCGAGCAGGGCGCCACCGTGGTCGCGCTGGTCGCCGCCCTGCCGTTCCGGGCCCGCAGCTACCGGGCGCTGGCCGCCGACGGTGGGCACCTGCCGTGGGTCGCCGAGTTCCTGGCGTGGCGGCGCGCCACCGGCCACGATGCCAAGCGGGCCGACGCCGTCGAGCTGCTGCGGATGGCCGCGGCCGGCGACCCGGCGCTGGCGCCGGCCGGGCCGGGCGACCTGCCGGTCGAGGACGTCACCACCACGTACTTCCACAGCTGGCTGTGCCGCCAGCAGGGCACCCAGGTGCGCGGGCAGTGGGTGACCGACAACGCGGTCGCCGCGGCCGTGCGGCTGCTGCACCCCGAGGCACCGGCGCTGCACCGCAGGGCCGTGCTCACCGACCTGCTCGCCGACGGGTGGGCGGACGCGTGGCAACACGGTGGTCCACGCGAACGCCGCACCGGCACGGCCCCCGAGGTCGGCGGTCCTGACCCGGCCGACGCTGAGCCGGACGACGCCGAGCTGGTCGCGCGCGCCGTCGCCACGGCCGGGGAGCGTGGCCTGACCGGCCCGGCCGACGACGGACCGCAGTGGAGCCGGCTGACCCCGGCGGAGCGGACCCTGCCGGCCGACGAGGCGGTGGTGCGGGTCCTCGTCCGCGGCCTCGGCGCCGAGCGGCACGACCGCGTGTCCTGCCGGGCGCTGCCGCCGCCGCTGGCGACCGGCCCGGTGCTGACCGCGGCGAGGGCCGTGGTGGCGGCCGCGGCCACGATGACCGACGGGCTGCCCACCGTCGACGCTGTCCGCGGGCGCCGCGCCCGGTTCTCCGCGGCGGCCGTCGACCGCTGCTACGCGCGGCTGTGGGGCCTGCCGCACCCGGACCGCCCCGACCCGGCCGAGCTGGCCGCGGCAGCCCAGGACAGGGGGTTCGCCGACCTGGAGGCGTTCCGCATCCTCGCCGAGCCGTTCGTCGCACACCTGCGGATCGTCGGCCCACCGGAGTTTCCGGGCACCGAAGGAGCCAGCCCATGAAGTCGGTCCTGCTCTACCCGCCGCTGACCGACCCCACGTCGGGCTACCACTCGCTGAGCTACCTGGACACCTACGCCCGCGCCAACGGACACCCACCGGCCGACATCATCGACGTCAACATCGAGGCGTTCCACCACTCCTACGGTCCGGCCGGGCGCGCCGCGCTGGCCCATGAGCTGCGCCGCCCCGGCCGCGACGACCCGTTCGCCGACTACCTGGCGAGCGACCTGGCCGCCGCGCACCGGCTGCGGGTGCCCGCCGAGCCCGATGTCGACGCCGTCGTCAGGGCCGTCGACACGCTGCGTGACCCGGAGGCGTTCTACGACATCGGCCGCTACCGCAACGCCACAGAGGACGTCATCGCCTGGATGAACTGGCTCGGCGCGTCCGCCTTCCCCGGCCAGTTCATCGAGGGGTTTCGGTTCAACGGGCCGCCGCTGCTGAACATGGGGTCGGTGGCCGACCTCACCGACGAGGCACTCCTGGGCAGGATCAGCGTTCCCTTCCAGGGGTACTACGACGACGTGCTGCTGCCCCGGCTGCGCGCCGGCGGGTACGGCGTCGTCGGCGTCAACATCACCTACCAGTGGCAGCTGCCGTTCGCCCTGTGGCTCGTCCGCCGCATCAGGGCCGCGCTGCCCGACGTGTTCCTCGTCGCCGGTGGCACCGAGGTGTCCGACGTCTGGAAGTACGCGGCCGACAAGCGGTCCATGTTCGAGATCTTCGCCGCGCTCGACGCGGTCGTCGTCGGCGAGGGGGAGACCGCCTATGCCCACATCCTCGACCACCTCGACCGCGGCGCCCTGCCGGCCGGCCACCCCAACGTCTTCCTGCACCCCCGGTACGGGGTCGGCCGCACCCTGCCGATGCTGCGGTACGAGCCGCTCGCCGACCTCCCGACGCCGCGCTTCGACATGCTGCCGTGGGACTCGTACCTCAGCCCGGAGCGGTTCGTGTACTACGCGCCCACCCGCGGCTGCTACTGGAACAAGTGCACCTTCTGCGACTACGGGCTCAACGGCGACAGCCCCACCAGCCCGTGGCGGCAGAGCACCGCCGACCGCATGGTCCGCGACGTCGCCGAGCTGTCGAGGTTCGCCAGGTTCATCTACTTCTCGGTGGACGTCCTCGCCCCCGCGACGATCCTGCACTTCGCCGAGAAGGTCGTTGAGCAGGGCATCGACGTCCGGTGGGGCGCGGAGATCCGGCTGGAGAAGTACTGGTCCGACGAGCGGTGCGAACTCCTGCGCCGCAGCGGGTGCACGGCCATCTCGGTCGGCTTCGAGTCGGGCAACCAGCGGGTGCTGAACCTCATCGACAAGGGCACCACCCCGACCAGGGTGCACCAGACCATCCAGTCCATGACCAAGGCCGGCATCGGCGTCCAGATCATGGGCTTCACCGGGTTCCCCACCGAGACCCTCGCCGAGGCCAGGGAGTCGATCGACTTCCTCACCGAGAACCGCGACCTGTGGACCTTCGGCGGCCTCGGCACGTTCGTGCTCACCGCAGGGGCGATCGTCGCCAAGCAACCGGAGCGGTTCGGCATCACCAACGTCCGCCCACCGGACGGCGCCGACATCGTGCGCTACCTCAAGTTCGACGAGCCGATCAGCCAGGGCGTCGCCGACGAGGTGGCCAGGGCGAAGGACGTCCTGCAGGAGGGCGGTCTCGACCGGCCGTGGCTCGGCGGCATCGACTCGCCGCACACGTTCTTCTACCACGACAGGTACGGCACGGCGATCCGCTCGGTCGTCGACCGGACGGGAGCGCTGCCGGTGGACGAGGACGCCGTCGAGTTCGAGCTCAACGGCGAGTTCGTCGAGCTGCCACCCGACGGCGTGCTGGACACCTACGTCGCCAGCTACGGCATCGCCACCGCCAGGTCGTTGCCCACTGTGGGGGAGCGGCGCCTGTTCCGCCGCCGCGACGGCCGACTGTTCCTGCTGCGCAGGGCCGTCGCCACCCACCTGAAGGTGTTCGGCACCCCCGCCACCGTCGCCCAGGCCCACGAGCAGATGTGGATGCTCGACCACGCGGCCGCGTCCCGGCTCATCGGCGACCTGGTCGGCCGACGGTTCGTCAGGGAGGTCCCCCTTTCGGGGGCGCCCCTGAGGTGAAACCGGGGTGATCCCGGGCGGCGGACCCGGCCGCGAGGGCGCAGAGTGGGTGGTGGACGGCCACCCTGGCCGCCCACCAGAGGAGGAGACGTGGCCACCACCGCGCTTGTTCGTCCGGCCGACCGGGCCATGATCGCCGGCGTGTGCGCCGGACTGGCCGATCGCTTCGGCATGAAGCCGAACACGATGCGGCTGCTGTTCGTCCTGTCCTGCCTGCTGCCGGGGCCGCAGGTCATCATCTACCTCGTGCTGTGGGTGATGATGCCCAAGCGTCCGCACTGAGCGCGCGTTCGGCGTCGGCTCCCGGTACCGGGTGGTCTACGGCCCGGCGCCGGTCCACGAGAACCCCGACAACCAAACTGCTGACCCCCGCCCCGGTCCGCGCGGCCGCTTCGCTCGCATGAAGGTGACGCCAGTCTGGTTCGTACCCGTCAAAACCAGACTGGTGTCACGTTCATGAGGGTGGTCGCCCCAGGGTTCGAGCACCAGAGCCGGGGCGAGAGTCCGTCAGGTCACCAGCCAGCAGGTGGCACCGGCGCACGACCGGAGCTGCAGCAGTCGACCGGCCAGGGTCTGCCGCACGGCGGCGTACGCGGGATCGGCGTGCCGGGACTGCAGTTGGTACGGGTCGGTCTGCAGGTCGTAGAGCTCACGCTCGCCCGTCGAGTGCTCGACGTAGGAGTACCGCCCGGCCCGCACGGCCGCGTACCACTGGCTGCCCGATGGCTTCGGCCCCGTCTCGATCAGCAGGTGCCGCCCGGCGGCCTGCCCGGGGTCCTGGGCGATCGAGAGCAGCGAGCGGCCGTCGATGGTGATGCCGGGTGTCGCGTCCGCGGCGTCCAGGATGGTCGCGGCCAGGTCGACGTTGGACACGAACGCCGGGTTCGTCACGCCCGCGGGCACCCCGGGACCGCGCACGATCAGCGGCGTCCGGCTCGACTCCTCGTAGGCGAACACCTTGCCGCGGGGGATGCGGTGCTCACCCTGCAACCACCCGTTGTCCGAGGTGAAGACGATCACCGTGTTGGCCAGCTC
>Ga0190272_10001091_pt1 | contig 13179 bp, 9 predicted proteins | sample Popmic504T_FD_133746 | JGI IMG/M metagenome (GOLD analysis project Ga0190272, IMG submission 133746) | Populus adjacent soil microbial communities from riparian zone of Shoshone River, Wyoming, USA - 504 T | ecosystem: Environmental > Terrestrial > Soil > Riparian zone | place: USA: Wyoming...
CATCCATCTTTTTCTCCATGCCTGAGATCTCAGAGCTTGTCTGGGTGATCTGGCCTCCGAGCGCATCAATCTCCTTGTTTATGGTAAGGATGAGTTCCCTGCGTGCATTGATCTTTTTGTTAAGCGCTTCCAACTCGGCCAGCGAACGGTTCTTGTTCCTTGAAGTTGCCTGCAGCATGCGGTTGGTTTCATCGATCTCCTTTTGCAGCTTCGCGCGTTTTTTTTCCAGGTCCTTCTTGCTCTGACCATAAGTACAGGCCGCTGAAACCAAAAGCAGGAAAAGGATGATGCTAACGCATTTTTTCATAGCTGTCGGGAATGCTGAATGGAAAATCCTGTGGTTCTCCAAGAGTTAGCTTACTGTAATCTATTTGGATATGGATGTTTTTATCGGCTTTGATTTCCGTTACACACCTGTACGGGAACATTCCAAAATCGGTTTGCCTGTAATCTGAATAGACCACCTCAATGGTTTTATTGATCTTATTGTCTTCGATTTTATTCCTGATGATCCTGAAATTCCCATCATGGATCCACATATCCTGTACAACAGGTTTATTCGGATCCTTCTCTTCCAGCGACCGTTTGAGCTTGTGCTTGCTGAGGGTGCTGAGGATAAAATATTTGTCTTCGAGGTAAACTGAGGCAAATTTATTCTCATTGCGGTATGCAAAAAAGTTCCCCATGAGCATGGCCTGCAGAATGTCGAAATCAACGGTGATCCGCAGCAGGTCGTGGATGTATTTGTAATCAGCAACCTGATATTTTTTATCAATGCGGTGGATCAGCTTCAGTGAATCCTGTGTAATGAGCACCCGTGCCGCCTCAATGCCAAGGAGCGGAGATATATAGATCCAGATCACACTATCCCTTTTTATTTTCAGCGTAATGTTGAATGAATTTGAGTTGCCGTTGACATCTGCATGCACATTGGCTTTTGCATAAATCCAGTCGCTTTTAAATTCCTGCTGACGAAGCAGCCTGTAGATGTTCTGCGCTGAAGTATCTCTTATTTCATCAGGCCCTCTCCTGTTTTCCTTGATCTTAACTGTTTTAATGGAGGTCTTGCAACTATTGAAAACCGTCATGCATAAAAAAGCTCCGGCTATGATCTGCAAAAGCGGCCGTGCTCTTCCTGAAAGTTTCCAGGCATTGCTATTCATAGAGTTTTTTATCGCTGATCTTTTTTTCAAGCTGCTCGGAACCGGGGCCAGCCTGCTTTGCCTTTTGCCAGTATTCAAACGCTTTGCTTGCATCGCCCAGCTTATACAGCACATCTCCGTAATGCTCGAGTATGGTATCGTTTTTATCGCCGCCTGAGGCGAGCGCTTTTTCAAGCCACTCCTTTGCTTCGGAAAACTTATTCTGCCTGTAAAGCACCCATGCATAGGTATCCTGGTAGGAAGGATTTCCTTCGCTCAGCTCATTGGAGAGCTTTGACATGGTTGCGGCTTTTTCAAGCTTTTCACCACGCAATGAAAGATAATAGCTGTAATTGTTAAGCACCGTGATGTTCTTTGGATCCAGATCCAGTGCCTTCTCATAATATTTGTCGGAATCTTCATACTTCTTAACCGCATTATAATTATCAGCCAGGTTCGAATAAAACTCGCCAAGCTGTGCATCATTGTCTACCACCATTTTGCTTCCTGCAAGAAGTGTCTTGATCGCCTCCTCATGTTTCTTATTGCTTGATTTGGCGACACCGTTCAGGAGATAAATGGCGGGCTGGCTTGGAAAGAGGCTCAGGGCTTCTTCGCTTTCAGAGAGCATTGCAGTAAAATCATTCAGCTGCCAGTCGATAACAAGCAACTGCTGCCAAACATTGTAATTTTTGTTTTCCTGCTGCAGCGACAGCCGGTATGATGTTCTTGCTTCTTCCAGCTTCTTGCCGATAAAAAGGAAATCGCCGTAAACAGCATGCGACGTCGCTTCCGCAGGATGGGTTTCTGCAAGGATCCTGGCCAGTGTAAGTGACTGCGTAAGCATATCATCCGACTGATTCACCAGCGGCAGGTATGAAGTGAGCACCTTGATCTTGATCTCCGATTCAAGGTCTGTTTTTGAAAATGCTGCTTTGAGGTTTTCAAACGATTTATCCTTTTCACCTTTATGGCGGTAGTATTCAGCAAGGGCCAGATAGACGTATGCGCTTTCAGGCGCTTTTTCCTGCATGCGCCTGATCACTTCGTAAGCCTTCTCCTGCTGGTTATTCACCTGGTACAGCTCCACCAGGTATGAATAGGCTTCAAGGTCGTGCGGGAATTTGGCGATCAGTTTTTCAAGCTCTGCCGCAGCCTTATCAACTTTGTTCAGTTTCAGGTACAATCTTTCCTTTTGAACAGACAGGTCCTTGTCGATTCCTGCAATGGATTCTATTTTGTCATATACCTTGATTGCCTCTGCATGCTTGTTATTGTAAAGATGGATGGAGGCCAGATCGAAATAAAAGTCGAGGCGCTCAGGGTTTTTCTTAATCAGCTCTTCATATATTTTTGCAGCTTCGTCAAACTTCGTGGAGTTCTGGTAAATTTCCGCAAGCAGCAGCTGGTACCAGATGTTATCCGGTTCCTTTTCAGCAGCAGCTTTAGCAAAATATTCCGCATCATGCTGCTTTTTCTGTACCATGTAAATGGTTGCAATCTCATACATGGAAGCCGCGTGCTTAGGATCAATGCGCAGGCAGGCCGCATACAGATCAGCAGCTTTATCAAGGTTGCCAAGCATTTTTTCCTTGCTTGCGTTGTAGTAATTGTAAGTAAGATTAATTCGCTGCTCTTCGCTCAGCTCATCCTTTGGCTTGTCATTTTTTTTCCTTTGGGCATCTGCAGTGAAGCATAGCATTAAAACAGCTGCCGTTAAAAAAGCAAATCGTCTAAAAATTTTCATCATATTCATTTATAAACCTCCGGTCAGAAAAAAATTATTGCTCTGTGGTATAATCCCCCATGCTCAGGTCGCGGGTATGACCGCGGTAGTTAACGTAGCTTCCTATCATAGAATTGTCTATCACAGCGCATGAAACATTTGAATTGTTCTGTATGATGGAATTTTTAATCACCGATTCAGAAATACGACATCCTTTTCCAACGGAAACATGAGGACCGACGATTGAATTGCTGATCAGCACATCCTCACCGATAAAGCAAGGCTGGATCACAACTGAGTTTTCCATTTTTACAGAGGCTGGCATGGCAAGTTTGTCCTTATGAATTTTAAGCACGCGCTGGTTGGTATACACAGTGGCATCTTTGTTCCCGCAATCGAGCCATTCGGTAACTTTACCCGGCACCAGCCTTTTACCCTGGTTTTTCATGTTCTCCATGGCATTTGTAAGCTGGTATTCTCCTTTATCACGGATATCATTATCGATCAGGTATTGCAGCTGGCTGCGGAGGTACTCACCGTCCCTGAAATAATAGATGCCGATAATGGCCAGGTCGGAAACAAAGGTCGGCGGCTTTTCAACAAAATCCGTAATGGTATTGTCATTATTCACTTTAACCACACCGAACTGGCGGGGGTCTTCAATCTGCTTTACCCAGATGATGCCATCGCAGTCGTCCGTCATTTTTACGTCGGTGCGGAACAGTGTATCTGCAAATGCAACAACCACCTTTCCTTTCAACGCATCCTTTGCGCAAAGGATAGCATGTGCCGTACCAAGCGGTTCATCCTGGTAGTAGATCGTGCCTTTTGCACCCTCAGCTTCAGCGATTGCCACCAGTTTTTTTTCAACTTCCTCGCCGAATTTCCCGATCACAAAAGCAATCTCGTCCACCTTTTCATGGCATACCTTTGTGATGTCCTCCACCAGGTGCTGTACAATAGGCTTGCCGGCAACCGGTATCAGGGGTTTCGGAATGGTCAGGGTATGTGGCCGCATTCGCTTTCCCATCCCGGCCATGGGTACAATTATTTTCATAAATCAGATCGTATTTTTAATATATCGGATAACCTGGTTAAAGAATCCCATTTTACTTCCCGGTATGGCCAAAACCGCCAGCTCCTCTATCAGTTGTTTCAAGCCCGGCAGCCTCGCTCCACGACACATGTTCATGCTTACTAACAATCATCTGGGCAATTCGTTCGCCGCTACTGATTTCAAATTCACGGTCGGAAAGGTTTACCAGTAGCACCTTTATTTCCCCCCTGTAGTCGGCATCAATAGTGCCTGGGGAATTCAGCACTGTAATGCCATGTTTGTATGCAAGCCCGCTGCGGGGCCTTACCTGGGCCTCAAAGCCTGCGGGCAGCTCAATAAAAAGCCCTGTCGGAACCAACAATCTTTCCAGTGCTTTGATCGTAACCGGACCGGGTAGGTCGGCCCTCAGGTCCATGCCGGCAGCACCTGCTGTTTCATAGGAAGGCAGGGCATTCCCCGACTGATTAACGATTTTTACTGTCATTTTTCGCTGGATGTTTAACTGGGCCGCTAAATTACTTGTTTTTTTGGTCTTTCAGAAACGAAGGCGCCTGCTGTAAATGCAAGCAACAATCCGGTATTTATCAGTAATGATAACAGGTTTCCCGGGTTAAGCGAACGGTGTATCATCACGCTTGCCAGGTAGAGTGCCAGGGCAAGGAAAACATAGAAAGATATCCTCCTGAGATCATAAGAAACCGGAAAATGCTTTTGTCCGGTTATATATGATAATATCATCATAACAAAATAGCAGGCCAGCGTGGCCCATGCAGCGCCCATATACCCCATCTCCGGAATAAGGAGGATATTGAGCAGGATGGTGATGAATGCCCCGGCAATGGTAAAATACGCTCCATATTTTGTTTTGCCGGTAAGCTTGTACCACATGGACAGATTTACAAAAATCCCGAAGCACATATTCGCAAGCAGCAGGATTGGAACGATTGTGAGCCCGGACCGGTACTGTTCACCGATAAAATATTTGATGATGTCGAGATACATCATAATAGCCAGGAATATAAATGCGCATACAAGCACGAAGTACTTCATCACGGTTGCATACACAGCCGTATTGTTCTCTTTGTTGATCTGGGCGAAAAAAAAAGGCTCGGCTGCATACCGGTACGTCTGGATAAAAAGTGTCATGAGCATGGGAATTTTATAACATGCCCCATATATGCCAAGCTGGTACATGGCCGTTTCCTTGTCAGGGAGAAGGCTTTTCAGTATCACACGGTCAACGGTTTCATTTATCATTCCGGCAAGACCTGCAACAAGCAGCGGCAGACTGTAACCAATCATCCTTTTCAGAAGGGCCCAATCGAACACCAGACGCAGTCCTGCAATTTCAGGCCAGAGCATAAGCGTGGTAACCGCACTTGCCACGAGGTTGGAAATAAAAACATATCCTACCCCGATCTCAGGTGAATATAAAGCAGTTGCAATTGTAAACAGAACTCCCGAACCTGATTTGATCATCAGCGGGCATGCCACTAGGAAAAACAGGTTAAGTCCGATATTTATAAGGATATTGATGGTTTTAAGAAGCGCAAATTTTTTGGCTTTATTCTGCTGCCTCAGGCGCGCAAACGGTATCGAAGAAACAGCGTCAGTAGCAAGAATGACGGCAAAATAAATTATATACTCAGGATGACCGGGATACCTCAGAAGATCGGCAAGCTGCTGGCTGAAGACCATCATCAGCATCATCAGGACAAATGAAGTTCCTAAAACCGAAAGTAGCGATGTTCCGAAAACCTTATCACGTGAAGGTTCTTTCTCGGAAAAATTAAAAAAAGCAGTTTCCATTCCATATGTGAAAAGGATGATGGCGAAAGTGAGGTAAGCATAAAGTTCTGTTACAACACCGTATTCTTCAGGCACGAAAACGCGGGTATAGAGCGGAACGAGCAGGTAGTTAAGCAGGCGGCTTACTATGCTGCTCACGCCATAGATGGCAGTCTGCCCAGCTAATTTTCTAATTACGCTCATAGTAGCCTTTTAGAACCGGGCATGCGGTTAACAGGTTAAGCAACGCTCAATTAACGGGATGATCAATGATGTCAATTACTTGAGGGTTGCAAGAGAACCTTTCAGAAAATCAATCACATTAACTTCTGTAGCATCAATATTTTTGATTTCAGAAAGGTACCATGAAACCCAGTCGCCAAAATGAATGAGGTAAAATGTTTTCTCCAGCCGTGATTCCCCTTTGCCCCAGACCTCAAAATAGTGCGGTGTGTACTTTCTGATTACATCGCCGGTGATTTCCATCCGTTTCTGCGTCCGGTTGTAATCATCTGTGTTCCGGAGCATCACAACAGCAAGGTCTTCATTTTTTTCAGTCCACCCGACAAGCTCATTGTGATTCATTTCAGGCAACACATGATGCCAGCAAACCATCTTGGAATTTTCATTGATCTGTTGCCTGAACCGGATGGCGGCTCCTTCATAATCAGCGGCAGCATAGATGACGGGTATTTTATGAACAAGCTTTTCAGCCAGTGCCCGTGCCGATTGCATGATGGGCTCCTGTTCGGTTTGCAGTAGCGTAACCGATTTTTTCAGGTCATTCCTGTAGGATGAAGAAATCAGGCTGTATCCTTCAAGAACATAAAACAACTGTGTCATGGAATACGCCAGGCAAGACCTGGGAGGCATTCCACCTGGAATGATGATGTGATCGAAGTTGTTTTTCCTGGCCAGCTCCAGAATTTTTCCGCCTGAGGTCACACATATGACCTTCGCATTCTTTTCCATTGCCGCTTCCATCGCCTGCAAGGTCTCTTCGGTGTTGCCCGAATAAGATGATACGATCACAAGCGTATGTCTGTTTACAAAGCCGGGAATAAAATAATCCTTGGAAACAAGAAGCGGAACATTCATTTCTCTTGCGGTAGCCTGCGAAATAATGGTGCCGCCAATTCCTGACCCCCCCAGTCCTGTTACAAGTACATTGCGTATTTCATTGGAAGGTTTTGTAAAAACAGCTTTTTCTCCGATCTGTATCGCTTCGTTCAGTTGACTGGCAAAATTTGCCACAAGATTTTTCATCAGCATTTTAAGAAATAATTTTATTAATGATTCTTTCGTACCGGCAGGATTGCCGGCCGGTTACAAATTTATAAAAATAAAATCCGGGTGCCTGCCGCGCTATTGAACTTTATACATAAAATATTAACAATCGGTGAAAACGAAATGGTGTGGCTGATTGTCCAGTGATGCACCCACTTAGAGCCTGATCATAAAATGATGGCTGCTGATAATAAATCCTTTATTAAGGTAAAGCCTGTGGGCGTCAAAACGCTGCACTCCCGAGTCGAGGTGGACCTGCTGGCACCCGTTCTGTGCAGCAAATTTAAAGATCCAGTCGAGCAATGAGCTGCCATATCCCTGGCTACGGTATGCAGGCAAAGTTGTAAGGTCATCAATGTAAAGATATTTTCCGCGGTGCAGCTTTTCTCCCATTTCAAAGCCTGCAGCAGAAACAGCTTTGCCGTTGTATTCGATAAAAACCAGGTGAAAGCCATTTTTTTGCATTCTCTGAATGGTTTCAACAAAATCATTCTCTTCCAGGTGCGGACGGAGCTCTTTCATCACTGTAAAGCAACTGAGGATGGTAGCCGCATTATCTGCCTGCCTGACGATGCACTCCTTCTTTAACTGACGTTGCTTTTTTTCCATGACTGATAAACTCTTTCCATTTGCCGGATATGAACGGGAACATGATCTGCATACATCCGGAGCCAGTCGTCCATAGTCATGATTCCGTTCTCAGGATGGTTGATGGTATGATTCCACACATGTTCTGGCAGGTTCCCTATCAGTAATGCCGAATTCGATCTCAGCAACCGGAAGAGAACCAGGGCTTCAGCCGTTCCCTGACGGTGGTAATCAAGCTTTACAGCCCATTGGTCCTGGTCATAGGCCATAACAGTTTTGCCTGGTTCCGCGATGAAGCACCTGCACCTGATATATGAGCTGACCTCACTGTCGGTGATGTGTATGATAATTTCATGTATGCTCCATTGGTCGGGTGCAGGCTTGTATTTCCACATGGTATCGGGATATCCTGTTAGCGCATCCATCAGGAGGCGGTATCCCTGCTCATACTGCAAAAGCACTTTTTGTCTTTCCCCGGAATTCATAATCATAAAAAAGTGTTCAAATATAAACGATCGGAAACATCGTTTGCACCACCGGTGAAATAAAAAAAAGTGGCACCTGTTGAGGTGCCACCTGAAACATCCTGGCAGAATAAAAGTCTTGATAAAATATTACTGGATTACAAGCCTGGTGACTTTTCTAAGTCCTTCACCTTTCAGCTCCATCATGTATATTCCCTTGGGAAAACTGCGGAAATCGAAATCCGTTCCCGCAGGTGTTTGAACCGGTTTTTCATAAACCAAATTTCCAAGGATGTCATACAGCGCAACCGTCAGGTGTGTACCACGGTAATTTGCAACCTGGACCGAAACAAATCCATTTGAAGGATTGGGGAAAACCTTTATTCCTGCTTCAGGGTATCTTTCCGGCTGCTGCACACGCGGCGACGGCTGTGTGATGGTGACAACAGCATTTTTAGAGCAGCCCTTTGAATCGGTTACTTTAACGGAATAGACTCCTGCTGCCAGGCCAGTAATTGAAGCAGTTGTTTTAGGCGGAACTGTATTCCACAGGTAGGAATACCCGGGAGATCCTCCACTCGCAGAAACACTTGCCGTTCCGTCAGTGCCCCCGTTAACTGTTACATTTGACTGAGAGGTTGTAAGCACCAGCAATGGGGGCTGCGTGATGTTTATGACAGCTGTTTTTATGCAACCGAAAGCATCTGTTACGGTGCATGTGTATGTTCCGGCAGCTATTCCGGAAATACTTGCAGTAGTTTTCACAGGAATGGTATTCCATGAATATGCATAGGGCGCCTGGCCTCCGGTTGCTGACACTCCTGCAATCCCGGTTTTGCCGTTATGACACCTTACATTCGTCTTATTTGTGAAAAGCTGCAGTTTGGCAGCAGGTTCGGAAACTGTAAAAACAGCCTTTTTGGTACAGCCGTTCGCATCTGTAACAGTTACGGTATATGCTTTTGCTTTAAGCCCTATGCGGTCTTCTGAAATTATTCCGCCGTTCCAGAAATAAGTATAGGATGGTATGCCTCCCGAAGCGGTGATATTAATGGCCCCGTTAGCATCACCCTTGCATTTCAGGTTCGTTATAACCCCGGAGGTGGTAATCGCAGCGGGTTGAGTTATCGTTACAGTTGTGCTGTTCTGACACCCGTTGGCATCAGTCACCATGACGTTATAGGTTCCGGGAACGAGCTTGATAACTGACTCCGTGGTTTTAGCCGGTACTGTGTTCCATAAGTAAGTGTATCCGCCAACCCCTCCGGAGGCAACCACGGCAGCAGTACCGTTCTTTGCATTAAAGCAGGTAACATCAGTGCCAGTGGCAACAGGGCTGACCTGCATAGGCTCTGTAAGGGTGATCTGGCCGGTGGATGTGCATACACCGTTTGTAACGGATACTGTATATGTTCCTGCGCTTATATCACCGATATCCTCGGTCGTGGAGCCATTGCTCCATGAATATGAAAATGGTCCGAGGCCGTTTTCCACTGTAAGGTTTGCAATGCCATTATTTCCTCCGGCACAAGAAACATTGAAGCCGCCGTTGTACAGCGGGCTTGAAAGTGTGATCGTTATAGTAAGAGGGGTTACGGTTGCAGATCCGGTCATGATACATCCAAGCGCATCGGTTGCTGTCACCGTATAATCGCCGGGCGCCAGGCCGGATGCCACCTGCGTGGTCTGACCATCACTCCAGAGATATGAATAAGGCGGTGTTCCACCAGAAGGAATAGCCGATGCGGTTCCGTCATGGACTCCGCCACAGCCTGAATTTGTGGTGGTTGTTCCCAGCACAAGCAGTCCGGGCTCCGTTATGCCGATATTAAGCTGTACAAAGCAATCTGCAACGTCAGATACGGTTACTGTATATGTGCCGGCTGTAAGGCCGGTCACAGTTGCAAGCGTTGAACCGTTACTCCACAGGAAAGTCACCTCTCCGCTTCCTCCGGTCAGAGTGACAGTTGCAGTTCCGTCATTCCCCGAATTGCAGGAAACATTTGTGCCGCCTACAGATGCTCCCAGTGATTCGAACACTTCCACTTCAACTTCATCACTTGCTATACAGCCGTTATCATCGGTCACTGTATATGTTATTGTGTATGTTCCTGTCGACAGGCCGGTAAACCCGGGTGAGTCAGAAGTGATGTCCGAAATCATGCCACCTGGGCCGTTCCAGAGATGGGTAGAATAATTTCCCGATCCACCTTCAGCATTTCCCGCCAGGTCAACCGAATTGCCGAGGCACACACCGATTGGATCAGGACTGATGCTTGTTGAAATAGAAGATGAAACGGTTACTATCGCCGTATCGGAAGAAAAATTTCCATGGATATCGGTTACAGTAAGTACGACAACATTGTCACCGACATCAGAACAACTGAAAGAAGAAGGAGATACCGTCCTCGTGGCAATTCCGCAATTATCCGAGCTTCCGCTTCCGATCATCATGGGGTGAAGAAACAGCGTTCCATCCTGGTCAAGCAGTAGGCTGATATCCTGGGCAAGCGCTACCGGGACCTCCGTATCTGCAACTGTTACAGAAAAGCTGCAGGAAGCACTGTTGCCGGCCGGGTCGGTAGCCGTAAAAGTATTGACCGTTGTTCCGACCGGGAAGACGGATCCACTTGGCAGCCCCGCATTTTGAACTATTATGGCGCTGCAGTTGTCAGTATAGTTAATGCTATAGGTAAATTCCGAACCGCAAAGGCCGGCATTATTTACAATTGTAGTATCAGGGGTGCATGTGATCACAGGCAGCGCAACATCCGAAACAATTACATTAAAGCTGCAAGTTGAGATGTTGCCAGCCCCGTCGGTTGCCCTGAATGTATTGACGGTTGTCCCTGCAGGAAACAGGGAGCCGGGTGCAAGACCGGCGATCTGTATGACTGAAACCGTTCCGCAATTGTCGGAGGCTAAGGGGACCAGGTAGGGCACTTCAGCATTGCATGATCCGGCTGCATTATTAACAGCTATGTCAGCAGGGCAGGTGATAACGGGCGCCTCGTCATCTGTAACGGTAACTATAAACGAACAAGTTGTTTCATTTCCAACCGAATCAGTTGCCTGGTAAGAAACAATGGTATTTCCAAGCGGGAATAAAGAGCCGGACGGAAGTCCTGCAGTCTGAACTGTAACAACACCGGGACAGTTGTCGGTTCCGAAAGGTGTTATATATGATACAAGCGCCTCGCATTGTCCCGCAGCCGCGCTTACAGTTATGTTGGCAGGGCAATTCAGGAATGGTGGTATAATGTCCACCGTGGTGGATATCGTAACTTCATGTGAGGTAAAACAGCCATTGACATCCGTAACGGTAACTGTATACGATCCTGGAAGGAGAAGGGAGATGTCTTCCGATATTTCAGAATTGGACCATGCATACTGATATGGGCCGGTTCCTCCGGAAACCGTGATGTTGATCGCTCCGTCATTGCCCCCCTGGCAGCTTACGTCGTTCTTAACAGCGTTGATGGTCAGCACTTGGGGCTGTGTTACCTCAATACTGGCCGAATCTGATGTGCAAACGAGGTTTGACAGCGTTTCGCTGATGGAATCGGAAACCACAAGAAAGTAAGTACCTGCTCCTATATTCTGGAGCGTGTCGAAATCATCATACCTGATGGTATCACGTAACAGGTTGCCGTTATTATACCACCGGAAATGATACGGTGAATTTCCGAGATAGACCTGGGCTGTAACCCTGCCATTTAATTCCCCATTGCATGAAACAGTGCTTGCTTCCAAGATAGGCACAGGTGCATCAACATAAAACAGGTTTGGACTGTTTGAGATCCCGGAACATGAGGCATAACCTGGAGGTAAAAGAACCGTTGCCACAAAAACACCTGGGCCATTCACAAAAAAGGTGCTGTCCGGTGATGGACCGAATCCAAAATCAAACAATGTTCCCGCAGGGTATCCGGTTGAATACATACCTGTATCACGCGCGACTATTGTAAAGAAAGAACCTGTACAGACAACAGTATCCGAAGGAAATATCCTGGGCCGGGGTATACCGTAAATCGAAACGTCAACCTGGTTGGAAATAACTGATAATGGAGTAGCACATTCGGCATGAGAAGTCATTTCACAGGTAACTATGGCATTATTACTTAACGCAGATATCGTAAATGTACTGCTGTTAGCTCCCTGGTTTACCCCATCAACCTTCCATTGATAGGATGGTGAAACACCGCCGTTAACCGGTGTTGCTGTAAGCTCAACTGGAGTTCCTTCGCAGCCAGAAGAACCGGAGGGAGCTACAATTGAAACGGATGGAACTACCTGGTTAAATATCTGCCGGTTCCCTGCAGGATTATTGGGCGATGGTGTTTTATTTCCGCTGTTGTTACCTGTTGTGACAAGTCCACCGGACGGAACAAAAGCATCAATAAAATTACCCGAACAAGGGGCATCCGCAGCAATATCAAATGTCAGGAATAAATACCTGTCATTGTCACCTATACCGCCGGAACTGATCGTAAAGTTTATGGTACCCGAAGGATTGATCGCTGTTGCACCAACCTGGGTGGCACCGCCGAAAGAATTTGATGAATTCATCCATAGACGGGCTGCCGTTACATTGGCATTGTTCGTATTATTTAGTGTGAAGGAACAGCTGGAAATCTGCCAGTTTTGAAGGAATCCGCTCGAGCTCCCTTCAACTCGCACGGTTATTACCTGCTGGTTTGCTGCTCCTGGAAGAACATTTCCGGTGGCCTGGGAAACAGAAGAAGAAGAATATCCTGCTGCATATGTTTTTGATGAATACAATGCAAGAGATAGCATCATCAGGAAACCGAGAAAAGCTCTTTTTTTCAACAGATTTTCAATGCTTTCGTAAAATAAAATCATAACTGTAGTTTTAATAGGTGTAACCGTTATTCCCATAATTAATTTAACAGGAAGCAACGGCCATAAATTTCGCGTACGTAAGACAACAATTTACGACCAACAGGCTTTCAGGCTTCCGTTAATTTGGCGTACCATCTGATTTCATAAGCAAACAAGTTAATATACCCCCTATACGAAATGAGGTGCCTTCCATGACGGACTTTATAGCTTCAATAGGCGAAAAGCTGGTCATAAAAAGAGGTTTGATGCCCTACAAATCATAGG
>Ga0190272_10001092_pt1 | contig 13164 bp, 12 predicted proteins | sample Popmic504T_FD_133746 | JGI IMG/M metagenome (GOLD analysis project Ga0190272, IMG submission 133746) | Populus adjacent soil microbial communities from riparian zone of Shoshone River, Wyoming, USA - 504 T | ecosystem: Environmental > Terrestrial > Soil > Riparian zone | place: USA: Wyoming...
CTTCTACGCGAAGCAGGTCGACCCGGATTTTCCTGGAGAACCCTCCGAGTGCTCGGAGAAAGGCCTTCCCTACTGGCACAGCTCGACCGCGGTCCCGCCGAAAGAAGACCCGCCAGGCGACCCGGACGATCCCGGAGACCCTTCCTCCGATGACCCGTCTTCAGGCGGCGTCAGCGCACCGCCGCCCGCGCCGCGTCTGCGCACCGTCCCCGGCGGGCGGGCCAACGACAACACCCCGCATGTGACCGGCAGCGCGCCGGGCGCGACCGGGGTGAGGATCTTCGCCGGCGCCGACTGCAAAGGGGCGCCAGTGGCGAAGGGCGCCCCTGAGCAGCTCGCCGCCGGGATCGAGATCGAGGTCGTCAACGACTCGACGACGATCCTCTCCGGGCTCTCGGTCGCGGGCGGCGGCGAGTCCGCCTGCTCGGAGCCGATCACCTACGTCGAGGACTCGACTGCGCCCCTGACCCGGATCACGATGGGTCCCGGTGCGAAGACGCGTAGGCGTTCCGCCACCTTCCGTTTCACCGACACGACCGACAACACTCCCGGCACGGCCTACTTCTGCAAGGTCGACCGGCGCAAGTGGAAGCCGTGCGGATCGCCGCTGCGGCTAAAGAAGCTGTCGCTGAAGCGGTACACGCTGCGGGTCAAGGCGACCGACCTGGCGGGGAACGCCGAGACGCGGGGCGCCAAGCGCAGCTTCAAGGTGGTCCGGCGCCCGTAGGCGCCGGCGCTGGCTCGGCAGCCGCCGGCTCGGGTACAACTCCCGCCCGATGGCCGCCGCCGTCCTGATCGCGTTCGTGGGGGGCCTGATCGCGGGCAGCTTCGCGACCGCGGTCGCCCACCGGGTCCCGCGTGGCATCTCGATCGCGGGCCCGCGATCGCAGTGTCCCGCTTGCGACGCCCAAATCGCCGCTTACGACAACGTGCCCGTGCTCTCCTGGCTGCTGCTGCGGGGACGGGCCCGCTGCTGCGGCGCGCGCATCTCGGCGCGCTACCCGCTGACCGAGCTCGTGACCGGCGTGCTCTTCGTCGCGACGGTCCTGGTCTACCGCGACGATCCCGCCAAGGCGGCGATCGGCCTGGTCTTCGTCGCGACGCTGGTGACGATCACCCTGACCGATCTCGAGCAGCGCATCATTCCCAACAAGGTGCTGATCGTCGCTGCGGTCCTCTGCCTGGCGATCGCCGTGCCGACCGACCCGGGCGGGCTTCCCGAGCGGGTGATCGCCGCCGCGGCGGCGGGCGGACTCTTCTTTCTCGCCGCCCTTGCCTACCCGGCCGGGATGGGCCTGGGAGACGTCAAGCTGGCGGCGACGATGGGTCTTTTCCTCGGCCGCGCGGTGGCGCCGGCGATCCTCGTCGCGCTGCTCGCCGGCAGCCTCATCGGCATCGCGCTGCTGATCCGCCACGGGTCCAAAGCCCGCAAGATGGCGATCCCCTTCGGCCCCTTCCTGGCCCTCGGCGGCATCGTCGGCCTGCTCGCCGGCGAAGAGCTGATCGACCTCTACCTGCCTGGCTGATCCGCCGCACCCGGCGTTTGCTTATTGGCCCACTCTGCGCGCCACGCGTGCGGTGTCGATCCCTAGCGTGGATGCGGAGAAGTCGACTCGCTCGACGATGAGCGAGCCAGGGAAGTCGGCGTCCGCCTCGGTCAGCGAGACGCCCGCGACGTCGCCGACGCCCATGCGGTCTGCTGTGCGACGGAGAGCGACGCCTCCGTTGTCACCTCGGATCCAGACGACATCAGGGCGCTGTGTGGATCGGGCGAGGCGCTTACTCTGATCGCGGTCTGAGCTCAGCCGCCGGTGCCTTCGGCGCCGTTTTTCTTCTTCGGTTTGCCGAGGGGGGCCTTGTTCAGCTCGTCGCTGACGACCAGGCGGATTTTCAGGACTTCTACCTTGAAGGCGCGTTCCTGGGGGCCATACAGAAGGGTGAGGGGGAGGCCCGGTTCCAGCGCCACCATCTGGCAGGTCTCCGAGCCGAGCAGGCAGACGGCGTCGCCGAATATCCCCCTGACGTCGGAGGAGATCATCAGCAGCGCCTTCCCGTGGTCCTTGGTGACGCCCATGTAGACGGCGGCGGGCGCTTCGCGGCTGGGCAGCATGGTCAGCGGGGGGAGGTTGCGGCGCACGGTCGCCTTGGGTTTGGCGCTCGCCGACGCCGATGAGCCTGCCTGCGGTCCCTGGGAGACGACCCGGACGTCGATCGCGTAGGAGAAGTAGGTCAGTTTCCCTGGGCCCGGTGTGGGCTCATCGCCTTCCGGTGAGGTGGAGGGCACGGGTTCGGCAGAGGGCGCCGATTCGAGGGTCGCGCCCGATTCGCCACCCGTGCTCGTCGTCGCAGATTCCCCGCCAGATGAACCGCCTTCGCCTTCCGGGCTGGAGTACTGCTGCTCGAACGGATCCTTGGCGTCGCGGCCGTTGAGCCGCTTGCGGTAATCGCGCAGGCCGGGGGCCGCTTTGACGACGACCAGGTCGCTGGACCGGGGAGCGGCGACGCTGGAGCTTGCAACCGGCGGCACGGGGCTTTCCTTTTCCGAGTCCGAGGATCGGCTGACGACGATCGGGACCGCGACGATCGCGATCGCGAGCAGGCCGACCAGCGGCAGCAACCGGCGGTCGCGTAGGTCGTAGTAGAGGTCGGCAAGGAAGTCGGGGACCTTCAGCTCCGACAGTTTCAGCTCTGGGCCTTTCTTGAGGAAGTTCATTGGGCTGCCGCCGTGGTCGTCGTCGAGGTTTCGGTGGAGGTCGATTCCGTCGGGGCGGAGGTTTCAGCCGGGGCTTCTTCCGTGCTGACAGGGGCGGGTGCGCTTGTTGTGGCTCCCGCTGTAACTCCTTGGGCGGGTGGGACCAGGTAAGTGGTCACGGAGAAAGTCGCCTTGAGGTGCGGGAATTCCAGCTCCGAGTCGGCGTTGAGCGCGAAGCCGTTGAGCGTCATCAGGCGGCCGTCGACGGCGACGCCGTTTTGGTTGGTGTCAACCAACGAGTCGATTTCGGCGATGAAGTCGGCGATCTCGAAGAACTCGCCGCTGAAGACGAGGCTGTAGGGCATCACGCCGAGCCCGGCGGGCCCGATCGAAGCGCCAAGCGGCATTGCCGCGGCGGCTGCCTCGGTCGGCGCGATCGTCGTTGCGGCCGGGACTGCGCCGGGCGCGCCGCTGGCCGGCGGCGGAGTCGCTGGGGCTGCCGGCGCTGGGGCCGCTTCTTCACCCGATCCCTCGAGCTGGATGCTGTCAAATTTCACCCCGGACTCGGTCGCGATCTCGTCTAGCTCGACCAGCAGCGACGAGGTTTCCTCGCCGGCGGGCGCGGCCTGACCGAGAACGACGAGCTGGCGGTAGTCGGCCGGGAACTCGCGCCGTGCTGCCGCGGCTTCGGCAGCCTTGCTGCGGGCTTCGATCAGCGATACCTGCAGCTGTTCGGCCTGTTTCGCGAGGTCGTCGGCTTCCTGGCGCTTCGGCGCCAGGGCCAGCATCCAGAAGGCGATCGCCAGCGCCGCAAGGGCGAGGATCGAGACGATGAGGCGGTTCGAGGAGCTCATCTCAGCCTTCCGCTTCAGTCGGGGGCGGTATCGGCGCCGCGTCGAAGCCGGCGACCATCTGGAACTGGGCGATGAAGTCGCGCGTCTGGCAGGTTGCGGCGGCCGAGGCTGAATCGCCACCTCCCTCCCCGCCAACCGACGAGGAGGGCATGCCGACCCGGGTGACGCCGTCGACATCCTTCAGCGCCTGCAGGAAGCCGGCGACGGCCTCCTGGCTGCGAGCGCAGCCGACCAGCTCCAGGGCGGGCCCGGCGATCCCACTGCGCAGGGAGACGCCGGCGGCCCCCTCGGGCGCGGCATCCGGCGCTGCGCTGCCTGTCAGGTTGGTGAGCCAGACGTCGTCGGGGAGGATCAGGGCGAGTTCGCGCATCACGCGCTCCCAGTCGAAGCGGCTGTCGGCGAGGCTGGTGATCGTGGCGAGGCGCTGCTCTTGGACCAAGTGGAACTGGGTGTAGGCGTCGAGCGCCTGGGCGCGCGCTTCCACCGTCGCCTTTTCGGCTTCCAGGTTGGCGATCTCCCCTTCGCGGTCGGAGATCTGGCTGTTGGTCACGACCAGCGCCGTCACCCCGATCAGGACCGCGGCGAGGGCGGCGAGGACGACGTAGGCGAGCGGGCCGCCGCGCAGGGGCTTGCGATGGCCGGGACGTTCGTCGGGGGGTATGAGGTTGACTGGGCGCATCGCTACCGGTCCAGGGCAAGGCCGTAGGGGAGGGTGAGGCGTGCGGCCGAGCCGGCATCGAGACCGGCGAGCGCCTCCGGGCGCCCGACTTCGATCGGCAGCCCGAGGATCGGCTGCATCTGCTCGGTGAGGCCGGGGATCGCGCTGCCGGGCCCGCAGAGGACGATTCGATCGACCGGGGCGGCGGCTTCCTGGGCGCCGTAGAAGTCAAGGGAGAGGCGCAGCTCGTCGAGCAGCGACGAGGCGCCGTGCTCCAGTGCGGCCCGCGCCTTTGAGATCGTCTCGGGGTCGCCCTCGATCTCCTCGACGGGGCGCGCGAGGCCGACGTGGTCGAGCCACATCCGGGCGTGTTCCGGGGTGAGGCCGGTGCTCGAAGCAAGGCTTCCGGCCACGTCCTCGAGCCCGACCGGGGAGACCCGGGTGAAGAGGCATGAGCCGCCCTTGGCGACGGCGAGGTTGGTGACATCGCCGACGCTGCAGAAGAGGGTCACGGTGGGGGCGGGGGCCTCGCCCTCGGGCGTGGCGATGCCGTTGGCGGCGCCGAGCGCCCGGATCATGCCGAAGGCGGAGAGGTCGACCCCGACCGGTTCCAGGCCGGCCTTGCGCAGCGGCCCGAGCGAGGCGGCGATCATGTCGCGGCGGGCGGCGACGACGATCACGTCGACCTGCGGCGCCGTGCCCTCGACCGCCGCAACGCCGCCGACGACGCGGTGGTCGATCACGGCCTGCTCCAGCGGCATCGCGATCTGCTCCTGGGCGGCGAAGCGGACCGCGGCGTCCAGCTCCTTCGGGTCCTCGATCGCGGGCAGCCGCAGAGTGCGGACGACGACGCGCTGGTTGGCGATGCCGAGGCGGACGCGCTTGGAGAGCTTGTGCTCGTCGAAGAGAGCCCGCAGCGCCTCGGTGACGCTGTCGGGATCGGCAACCTCACCGTCGCGAAAGGCCTCGGGGGGGAGCGGCGCCGTGGCGACCCCCGTCACCCGGGCCTCCCCGTTGGCCCTGACCTCGGCCGCGCCGATGCTGCCGGCCTCGATCTCGAGGCCGACCGTCGCGGTCTCCTTCTTGCGTTTCCTTGTCAGCTGCAGGGAGGGCATGGGGAAGTACGGGAAGCGTCTCTCCCTACATCGGCCAAACGGCCAAAAACCTTTGCACCATCGCTACCAAGAACTAGGACAAGTCGAGATCAACCTACGGTCTCGCGCCCGATGACCCAGTCGGATTTGACCGGCTCGATGAAGCTCGGCGGCGTGATCGTGTGCAGGCGGTCGTCGTAGTTGTAGCTCTTCAGGTAGCCGGTGCCGCCGGTGGTGCCGACCGCGCCGCGGTACTTCTGCGAGATCGCGCCTTTGACGGTCAGGGTGCCCAGCGAGGATCCGCAGGTGTAATTGTCGACGATGAAGGAGTGGTTGATCGCCAGCAGGGCGGCGTGAACGTCGATGTCTTTGACCACGTCTTCCGCGTTGGCGCAGTTGACCGTTTCTTTGATGACTTTTCCTTCCGCGTCTTTTTCCACGGTTATCGTCATCGGGTGGTAGATGCGGATGAAGTTGTTGGCGATCAACCCGAGGATCGCTTCGTCGCCGTCGCTGACGAGATCGCCGTCGAGGATGATGTCGTTGCTGGCGGCGATCGTCAGCTGCCCCGAATAGCTGCCGTGGACGTAGACGTTGCCGCATTCGGAGCTTGCCGGATAAGTGACTGCGAAAGGTGTGTAGGCGCCGGAGCAGCTGATGCTTTTGATGTAGACCACGCCGTTTTCCGGGAACGATCCTTTGTAGACCTCTGTCCCTTCAGCGGTGCACGAGACGCCGCTGTTGACGGTCATCGTTTCGCCGCTCAGGCAGATGTGCACCTGACCCTGGTAGTGAAAGCTCGGCTCGACGATTTTTTCGAGTTCCGCGTTCGTCGTCGGCGGCACCAGGACGGGGGCGTTGGTCCTGTAGGTCCCTTTGATGACCGGTTTGCCGTTGCAGCCCGAGAACGAGTTCGGCACGTCCTCGGTTTCATACCACCCGAGCGGCGGCGAGCTGACCTCGATCGAGTCGGCGGGGCCTCGCCCGAACACCGGTTCTTTGCAGATCACGAAGGCGTCGTTGGTGTGCACTGGCCCATTGAGGAAATCCCCCTGGACGAAGGAGATCACGCGGCAGTACTCGGAGTCGTTCTGCAAGGTGTCCGGATCGTTTGAGTAGGGGATGACTTCGTCGTTGCGTTTTTCGGCGAGGGTCTTCGAGCACTGGATCGCTGCGCCTTTGATCGTTTCTTTGTCGCCGTATGTGTTGGGATCCGAGGTCTCCAGCTGGGTGAAGTAGACATAGTCGAGGAAGCTCGCCGGCTTGAAGGTCGCTGTGACCGAGGCCTGGGCTTTGCCGGCGAAGCCGGTCGAGCGGATCCTGAATGACCCCTTCATCTCGCCGAGCGACTCGAGCATGGTGATTGTCGCCGTGCTGATGTTCGACGAGTCGCATTCTTTCTGGCCGGTGGCGGGCAGGATTTCGATCGCGTAGGTGGCCCCGCCGCCACCGGGGACAGGACGTCTGTTGTCGGTTTTGCCGGGCGGGTTGAGCGCGTGGGGTTTCGTCGCTTTGTCGGCGCACTTCGCCCAGTAGCCGTTGTCGATGTGGAGGTTGTAGGCGTATTCGTTGATCCCCGCCTTGGCCGCCTCGTAGGCGCGCTTCTGCATGTAGTCGTGTCCGGTCAGGCCGATGTCGCCGCGCACGGCGGTGACCGCGGCCAGGACCAGGACGGCGATCAGCGAGAGACCGATCGTGGTCATGATCATCGTGAACCCCGCCTCGTTTTCGCTGCGGCTCACTGGCATGGCGGGGCCGGCGCTTTTTCGTTGAAGGAGGGCGGGGTGAGGCGCAGCGTGGCGCTGTCCTGGATCGCCGCCGCAGCGTGTTTGTCCGCCACCGGAGTGCTCGGTGGGCTGGCGGACAGCGCGACCCGGACCTGGACGGTGACGGCCGCCTCGGCGACGTCAAGGGGCGGTACCTGGGGGGTCGAGGAGACTTCTTTTTCCAGGTAGTGGTAATAGCTGAAGATCGAGCTGCTCGGCGACACCGGGCTGACGTCGGTCAGCAGGCGCCGTTCCGTTGGGATTTCCGAGAAGCTCCACGGCTGGGTCGTTTGGGTCGCCGCGTAGTCGAACTGGGTCAGGGTCCCTTCTTTGAGCACGATTTCGGTCAGGATCGGATCCGGCGCGGCGGCTGATCCTTCGGCCGGGTTGCCCCGCCAGAATCTCAGGGTGGTGCCGGTGCTTTCGGGCTGGATCGGGGCGATCTTCGGCGCCAGGCAGGCCGAGTGGAGCTGTTCGATGATCCGCGCGACGACGATGCGTGCGTTCTGGGTCGCGTGGACGCGGGCGCTGACCCTGGCGCTGCCGTGCATCGTCGCAATGATCACCATCGTCAGAGCAGCGATCACGACGATCCCGATCGCGGTTGAGACCGTCACCTCGACCAGGGTGGTGCCACGCTCGTCCCGGATGCGATCGAAGCGGTTCACGGGCAGGCCCCGCTGGTGGTCCCGCTTGACATGTTGATGTCGGCCACCGCGCTCGAGGTGAGGCTTTGAACCGAGATGTTGGTGACTTCCTTGCGACGGTTTTTGCTTGGCCAGTACGCACAGACGTCGTACTGACCCCAGGGCAGCCCGTATTCGGCTTCGCCCGTGGATGAGCTGCTCTGGTGGCCTTCTTTTTCGCTCGTGTAGAACCGCTTTAGGTCAGCACCTTTGGCGTCGTTGCAGAGGTCGTCTTCGATCGTGATCGCGGCGCCCTGGATCCGCGTGCTGCCATCCCTCACCGTCACTTCCAGTGATGGGACCTTGATCATCACCGGCGCAGCCGTTCCCCCGGCAGGCGCCAGCGCGCTGCCCGTCGCCGGGACTCCCGGAGCTTCTTTTTCGTCTTTGGGATTCGGGTTGTTCAGATCGCAGACGCCCGCATAGACCTTGTAGCCGGTGGAGAAGGGGAAGAGCGAGGTGGCGGTGACCTGGGTTGCCCGCACGCCGCCGCTGGTAAGGAAGGCCTTGCCGAGGGTCCCCATTTCCCCGTGGTAGACGTAGATCGAGTCCATCGTGGCCGTTTTGAAGGCCGCGGTACTGCCGACGCGGTGTTCGAACTGGACCGGGATCGATCCCGGCAGGTCGTAGCGCAGTTCCACGGTCTTGGTGCTGCTCGAGACCACTTCGACAGACTGCGATTTCGGCGCTTCGCCGCTCACTCCCACCAGGCCGGGGGCGGATGGGGTCAGGGTGTATTTGCCGGGCGCCATGTCGGCGAAGTTGGCGCAGCCTTCCGAGTTGGTGGAGCCGCTTGCCGTGCCCGCCCCGCTCAGCGAGAGCCCGACGCCCGCGAGTGCGGTCCCGGCGCCGTTGACGGCATTGATCGTCAGCGTCCCGTGGAGCGGGTTGAGCGAGCCGTTCGACGGCGCGATGACGCTCTGCATCGTCACCGCCGGCCGTTTCCCGAGTCCTGGCCAAGTCACCAACGAGGTGATCTGCACGTAGTCGGCCGAGGTCTGGCCTTTCGCGCAGGAAACCGTGCCGGTCGTGTTGTTGACGAAGGTCCCGATCGATTCGACCGTGTACGAGTTGCCGTCGATCGTTACGGGTTTGGTCGTTTTGAGCCGGTTGAGGGCGGAGATTCGCATCGTGCGCAGGCGGGCCTGGTCTTCCTGGGCAAGCGCCTGGGCGATCGAGTGGCGGCGCTGGTCGGCGACCGAGCGCGTCGTCGACTGCAGCACGGAGAAGACGGCGCCGGCGACGATGGCGAGGATCAGCGCGCTGACCAGGATCTCGATCAACACGAAGCCGCTCTCGTTCTCGGCAGGCGGCACTCTCCGCCGCGCAGGCGTCATGCCTGTCCATCGGATCGTTGCGAGCCCAGCTTTAACCGCCAGTAGGCGGCGAGCCCGCTGCTGATGCGAATCTCCGCAAAGCTTCAGTAAGTGAAGCGATAGCGCTACACTCGCTGAAGCGAGGCAATCCGCACTACCGCCTCGATTTCGCATGAGCGCTCTCACCAACGCACGCTGTCCCGTATGCCGCACGGCGGAGATTGTCTGCGGCAAGTGGACCCTCCTCGTGATCCGCGACCTGGCCGAAGGACCTAGTCGCTTTTGCGAGCTGGAGCGCTCGCTGGAGGGGATCAGCCCGCGCACCCTCTCGCTGCGCCTGCGGGCGCTGGAAGAGGAGGGGATCGTCGAGCGCAACACCTTCCCCGAGGTCCCGCCCCGGGTCGAGTATGCGCTGACCGAGAAGGGCGAGGCGCTGGCGCCGCTGATCGAGGACATGCGCACCTACGGCAAGCGCTGGCTCGCCGACGATCGCCAGCCAGCCGCCGTCGCCTAGCTGCAAGGCACCGTGCAGGCGCAGGAGCGTTGCCCGGCTGCCAGAAGCCGGGGTCGTGCGTGATCGCCTGCTCAACGACTCGCTGACTCGGCTCGCCTCCGAGGCGGCTGTGCGGCTCAGCGCCCTGGTCGCCGCCGGCGACCAGATCCCCTTCGACGTCGACGCCGCCGACGGCGGCGATTCCCCCTTCTACAGCTACCGGCCGCGCACCGAGCTCTACGTTCGCGAGCGCGAGCAGGAGCTGCGCTCCCTGCCGGCCTTCGGCCCGGCTCGCGAAGCAGTCGAGGCGAGCGGGATCGCCCCCGCCTATCTCGAAGCGCGGGGGGAGCAGGTGCCGATCGAGCCCGATGAGCGCGCCGCCCAAATGCTCATCGCCTTCCTTGCCGCCCTCTGGGACGGGCGTACCGACCTTGCCCTCGACGGCCAGCGGCTCGAGACCGCGCTGGCTGCGCTCGAGGCGGAAACGCGCGAGGCGGAGGACGCCGACGTACTGCTCGCTCCGCTCGCCGGCCTGCGCATGCCGCTGCCGCGCCTGAACCTTCCGCACGGGGTCCAGATCGTCCGCGCCGACACGATCGAGGCGCCGGCAGATGCGATGCGCAGCGAGGGGATGGAGCGCGCCTCCTGGCAGCCGCAGTTCTTCGCCATCGCCGAGCAGGGCGAGGGCTCCGACAGCGCCGCTGAGGCCCTGCACCAGCTGCACGAGCTGATCAGCGTGATGCGTCTCTTCAAGCAGGGCGGGATCGGCCTCGGCCCCTACGCCTTCGCCCCGACCGGGGAGGACCGTTGGCGCCGCGTTGCCACCGGGGCGCCGGCCACGCGGCCCGGCGGCTATGAGCTGAGCGAGGCCGAGGCGCAGGAGCTGGTCGAGCTCGCCACCGTGCTGGAGGCGCGTCCCGACCCCGACGGCGCCCTCGCCTGGGCGGTCGGGCGCTTCGAGCTGGGCTGCGGGCGCGAGAGCGCCATGGAGGGCGTCAGCGACCACCTGCTGGCGCTGCGCGCCGTGCTCGAGGGCAAGGGCCCGGTCGGCGCCTCGCTGCCGATGCGCGCCGCGGCGCTAATCGACGGCGATGACAGGCTCGTCATCCGGGAGCGCGTCGAAGCGACCCTGGAGCTGGAGCGATCGCTGATGCGCGGCGGGCCCGTGGTGGGCACTCCCGAGCTTGCCACCTGGCTCGAGCAGAGCGTGCGCGGAATGCTGCGCGACGCCGCCCTCGGCGAGCTGGGTACGGACCTCGGCACGGCCGCCGACGAGACCCTGATCGCCACCGGTCTAGCCGAAGGCGACGCCGAGATCGCCGTTGCCACCGTCCAGCCACCGGCGCCCGAGCCGGTCGAGCCTGAGCCCACCTTCGAGCCAAGCCCTGAACCCGACCACGCCGAGAGCCTCATGGCAGAGGAGCAGAACATGGAAGACACGCGCATCCTCGAGCCGGTCCCCGGCGAGGACGAGATCAAGATCACCGCGACGAACTGGCTGGAGGAGGTCGAGATCGAGGAGAGCACCCTCGACTTCCCCGCGGTCGACGGCGACGTCGAGCACCGCGAGCGGATCGACACGCCCCGCGTCCGCCATCTCTTCCCGGTCCCCGAGGACGCCGACTGGCAGGTCCGCGAGCTGAACTACGACCACTACGACCGTCGGGCCGGCTAGGCGCGGCCGGCGGCGATCGCCTCGCGCTCGGCGCTGCTGGCGAACAGGTAGCGGTTGATCTCGCCGAGGCCGGCGAGATCGTGCACGTCCTCGTCGAGGTAGGGGACGCGGATCACGCCCTTCGTGCGCAGCTCGGCGGCGAGACGGTCGATGTTGCGCGCATCGCGCTCGGCTAGTGCCTGGTAGTCGGCGAAGTTCTCGGCGACCCGCTGCGCCAGCTCGGCGTCGCCGAGCTGCTCGGCTAGCGCCGCCGGCAGATCCTCGCCGTCGCCGCGCAGTCGCTCCGCCGGGTAGTGGACCTTGTTGACGATCACGCCACCGAAGGGCAGTTTCGCCTCGACCAGCTTGCGGTGGAAGTAGACGGCCTCGTCGATCGGCTCGCCCTGCGGCCCGCAGACGACGAGGAAGGCGGTCTTGCGGTCGGCGAGCAGGCCGTTGACCCGCTTGGCCCGTTCCTGGAAGCCGTCGACCATGCCGCTGAAGGCGTTGAAGAACTCGGCAAGGTCGGCCAGCAGGTCGAAGCCGACGATCCGCTTCATCACCGATAGGGCGACCGAGGCGCCGCGTCCCGCCACCCGCGCAGCCAGGCCGGTCGGCTTCATGAATACGCCCAGCGAGCGGCCCTCGATGAACTGGGTGAGGCGTTTGGGCGCGTCGAGGAAGTCGAGCGCGTTGCGGGTCGGCGGCGTGTCGAGGACGAGCAGGTCGAAGCGGCCTCCGGTGTGAAGCTCGAACAGCTTCTCCATCGCCATGTACTCCTGCGAGCCGGCAAGCGCGTTGGAGATCTGCTGGTAGATGCGGTTGCCGAGCACCCGGTCGCGCGACTCCTCGTCGGGCGCCTGGCGCGCGACCAGCTCGTCGAAGGTTGCCTTGGCGTCGAGCATCATCGCCCACAGCTCGCCCTCGATCTCGACCCCGTGCCGTTCGAACAGCTGCGGGTCGACCTGTTTCGCCTCGTTGCCGAGCTGCTCCAGGCCGAGCGAGTCGGCGAGGCGCTTGGCCGGGTCGATCGTCAGCACGCAGACCTTGAGTCCGCGCGCCGCCATCCCCATCGCGATCGCCGCTGAGGTCGTGGTCTTGCCGACCCCGCCGGAGCCGGCGCAGATGCAGATCCGCTTGCCCGCGAGGATCTCGTCGACCGCCGGCATCAGTGCAACCTCTTGGCGAGCTGGCGCGCCGCCTCGACGTCGAGCTCGGGCTCGAAGAGGAAGGGCAGGGTTTTGACCGGGGTCTCGACGCGACGGCGCAGGCGGGCGAGCTGGGCTCGCTGCGAGCGGGCGCGGCCGTGCTCGGAGAGCGCCGCACGGGCCGCCGCACGGGTCGCACCATCGTCCGCCGTCGCGAGCGCCGTGAGGCGCTCGGCCTCCTCGGTGGAGAAGCGCTCCGGGTAGAGCCCGTTCATGTAGACGCGGTCGACCGCGACGCCGATCTCGGTGCGCAGATCGTGCTCGAGCGCCGCCGACTCGTTGACCGGCATCTCCTCGGGCAGCGAGACGATCGCCGTCCCGGTGTGCTCGTGATCGGTGATCAGGCGGTCGAGCTGCTGGGCCTGCGAGTGGATCGGTCCGACGCGGGCGATCGCGGCGAAGGTGCGCGGGGTCTGCAGGAAGCCGATCCCGTGGCCGGTGGCGGGGGCGTCGACGATCACCAGGTCGTACTTGCGCCCGCTCTTCACCTTGCGGTCGAGCTGGGCCAGCTCCCAGATCTTGCCGATCGTGACCAGCTCCTTCAGTCCCGGGGTGGCGGCGGCGAGGTAGTTGAAGATGCGGCTGCGGAAGAGCAGGTCGCGCATCGCCCGCACCTTGAGCTGGAGCAGCACGTACTCGCGCATCGATTCGTCGGGGTCGATCGAGATCGACCAGAGGTTCTCCTCCATCTCGACCTCGTGGAAGCCGACCTGGGTGTGGTCGAAGATCCGCGAGGCGTTCTC
>Ga0190272_10001093_pt1 | contig 13154 bp, 3 predicted proteins | sample Popmic504T_FD_133746 | JGI IMG/M metagenome (GOLD analysis project Ga0190272, IMG submission 133746) | Populus adjacent soil microbial communities from riparian zone of Shoshone River, Wyoming, USA - 504 T | ecosystem: Environmental > Terrestrial > Soil > Riparian zone | place: USA: Wyoming...
ATATAAATAACACCACCTCGGGCGCGGGATTCGGTTCGTCCGCACTATCCACTGTGGCGAGCGCGACCGCGACGACCTCGAACCTTAATTCGAGGAACAACATTTTTGTCAACACTTCGGTCTTTAACGGCGCGGGGTTGACCGTGGCCTATCGCCGCAGCACCGGCACGGCGGGCACGCTGGCAAACTATAACAACGCTTCAAACAACAATCTTTTCTATGCCGGCACGCCGGGCCCCAACAACCTGATCTACGCGGACGGCACAAGCACCGCGCAGACGATCGCGGCTTATCGCACCGGGGTATTCACCGCCGGAACGATCGCCCCGAGAGACACATTTTCGGTTTCCGAAGCTCCGCCGTTCCTGAGCACTACCGGCGCGAGCCCGGACTTCCTGCATATTAACCCGGCTACCCCGACGCAGATCGAAAGCGGCGGCAGCTCGGGAACCGGTATCGCAGACGACTTTGACGGTCAGGCGCGCAACGCCAGCTTCCCGGACATCGGCGCGGATGAATTCGGCGGAATTACTATTGACGGATTCGGTCCGAACATTAGCTATACCCCGCTGGGCAATACCAGCAGCACGGGCAACAGGACCCTGAGTATTACGGTGACCGACCCCTCGGGCGTTCCGACGGCCGGAGCCGGACTGCCGGTTATCTATTATCGCAAGAACGCGGGCGCGTATACTTCGACGCAGTGCGTTTTTGTCGCGGGCAGCAACTATAACTGCAGCATACTCTCGGCTTCGCTCGGCGGCGTCGCACTTACAGACGTGATCGGCTATTATGTGGCGGCGCAGGATAACGCTAACAATGTCAGCGTCAACCCGGCAGGCGGAGCAACCGGATTTACCGCGAACCCGCCGGCAGCTTCTACCCCGCCGACTACGCCGAATACCTACACGATAGTGCTGGGCGTCACCGGCTCATTCAATGTGGGTACGGCCGAAACTTATACTTCACTGACAAATGCCGGTGGACTCTTTGAGTTTATCAACGCCAATGACGTTACGGGCGCTCTCACCATTAACATAACCAGCGATCTGACGAGTGAACTGGGCACGCATCCGCTAAACGCAAATGCAGGCGGTTTCAGTGTTCTGATAAGGCCTTCGGGCGCTCCGCGGGCAATTTCGGGCAGTTTGGCCTCGAACGCGCTGATCAGGTTCAACGGCGCAAGCAACGTAACCGTTGACGGTTCGACGAGCGGCGGCACCGATCGGAGCCTGACGATCTCGAACACATCGATTACTTCCCCAAGTGTGCTTCTCTTCGGCTCAGTCGGCACTACGCCGATCACGAACGAGACGCTTAAGAACTGCATCATCATCAACGGCGTTAACACCAGTTCCGCCGTCGTCATCTCAGACGCCACGGTGCTTGGTAATGCCGGTTTCTTCAATGGAGTGACCATCCAGAACAACAGTGTGCAAAGGGCGTTCATTGGCGTGTTTGCCACCGGCGGAACTACGCCTCAGAACGGCGCGAACCTGACCTATACAGAGAACAGCCTCAACACCAGCGGGGCAAACGCGATAAGGAACGTCGGTCTCTATATGCAGGGCGTAAACGGTGCTACGGTTTCCCGTAACACCATCGGCAGTTTTAACGGCGTGGACGGTGAGAGCGACAAAGGCGTCTGGTTAGCCACCGGCACAACCAATGCGATCGTCGAGCGGAATACCGTCAGCGATCTAAACTATACCGGCACCGCCGGCTGGGGCCCCAAAGGTATTCAGGTGTCAACCGGTCTGGCCAGTGCGAATGTCGTCGTAAAAAACAACTTTGTTTACAACCTCACCGGGGACGGCGATAGCTTTGTCTCATTTGGCTCATCGTTTAATCCGGTCGGCATCTACGCATTCGGGACGGGACAGGGAGGAGTCAGGATCTACCACAACTCGGTCAATCTCTATGGCAACACGTTGAATTTTTCGGCCCAATCAATGTCCGTGGGCATCGCGATCGATGACACCACCACGGCGGAGGTCAGGGATAATTCCGTCGTGAATAACCTGGGGCGGCTGGGCGCTACTGGTTACGGGGCCGTAGGCATCTTTTTGGAGACATCCCTCGCTGCTAACCTGACCGCCGCGAACAATAACGATTACTTTGTCAATTCGACGGGCGGCGGCGTAAATATGGTCGGCCAAATAGCCTCGTCCGGGAGCTCGACGATCGGCGCCTGGCAAACTGCGACGGGGATGGAGACCGGTTCGCTCCAAGTCGATCCGCTCTACACCTCGCTGACCGACCTGCACCTTCAGGGAGGCAGCCCATTGCTTGGTGCCGGATTGCTGATCGCGGGCGTCGATAACGACTTTGACAACGATCTGCGAGACAGCGTGCCGGATATCGGTGCGGATGAGGTCGCGACCGGTGGCCGGTTCGGGACCATCCCCGCGGGAACATTCCGCGACGCCAGACTGCTTTCATCGACGCTCGGCGGCAATGTCAACTTTACCGGCGTACTGACCATTAACGGCACTATCGATGCGGGGGCATTTACGCTGGGCATAACCTGTACCGGATCGGTTGTAGGACCGGGACCAGGGCTGCACAACTATGTGATCGGCAACGTCAGAAAAGACTACTGCGGAACGGGATTCTTCAGCTTCCCGGTCGGCACATTCCAGAACAATGCGCTGGCGGACGGCGTGATACCCGAGGGCAATCCTTCGGAATACACCCCGCTGGATGTCAATGTCACCGCCGGAACGTTCCCGTCGAGCCTGACGGTGAGCGTGACTGACGACTTCCTGCCGGGTCTCGTTCAGAACAATGCGATATCGCGTCATTGGGACGTAACCGAGGCGGGCGACCTGACAGCGGATATGACCCTTCATTACCTGGATGCACCATTCGACGTGAACGGCGACGAGTCACTGTACAAGATGTTCAAGTACACGACAGGCCCGTTTGCAGTCCAGGTAACTCCGAACAGTAATAACCCGGGCGCGAACACCGTGAGCGTTACGGGCGTATCGGCGTTCTCGAAATGGGGAGCCGGCGCCGCGTCACCTACCGCGTCAAACGCCTCGATATCGGGACGCGTGACGACGGCGAACGGTCAGGGTATCCGCAATGCTGCCATGATCCTGACGGGCGGCAGCCTGCCGGCCCCGGTCATTGTGCAGACGGGCTCCTTCGGAACCTATAGCTTCGACAATCTGCAAGTTGGGGAAACCTATGTTCTCCAGGTCGGAGCGAAGAGGTTCAGATTCACGAACCCGACCCATGTGATCACGCTGCAGGGCGATATCACGGATATGGATTTCGTGGCCAACCCGCAGGATTAGTTACATTCCCTGACATTTGCGCCCTCCGGGGAGGCAAATGTTGAGGTCGAATAGAAAAAAGCCTCTGCCTTTACCGGCAGGGGCTATTTTCATTTGGGGTTTCGGATTTTGGATTGCGGATTGGGATTGCGGATCGCATGTTAGAAACTTACCGCTAAAAAATGAAGGGGAAGGCCGTTCAGTAAAAAATTGACTTTTGACCGGATGCGGCCGGACGTCGAAAGGCAATAAAAGATTGACTTTCAACGGATTAGGAATAGAATTGAGATAATTCGCTGCTTTACCCTGAATCCCAGACTCATACGTTCCCCCGGACGTTAACCGGTTTGCCGAGAAAAAAACGATGAACGTATTAAAATCTACAATTGCATTCACGTTCGCACTCTTACTCCTGGTCGTTTGTATTCATGGGCAGGGCGCCGGTATTCAGGACCTTTTCGGCCGTGAAGCCCAGCCGGTGGTGACGAGCAATATCAGTTCAACGCCAACCGGCGGCGTATGGAGCTCACCAGCTACATGGGCCGGCGGGACGGTCCCAACTGCTGCTGACGATGTCACGATTTTAGGCGGTGCGACGGTGATCATAGACACCGCGGCGGCTGCAAAAAGTGTAACTGTCGGCGGAACGGGAAGCAGGGCCGAAGCAAAGGTCTTTTCTATCGCGGGAGGAGCGCCCGCGGTATTAAAATTCGGTGAAACAGCCGGTTTTTCTCTAACCGTCACCAATGACGTCACGATCGGAGCGGATGATACATTATCCACGGGCGGCGGAAATGCGAACGCTCATGTTCTTACGATCGGCGGAAATCTGACCAATGATGGTGTATTCGATCTTTCCACCAATAACAACCAGGCGGGAGCACTGCTCGTGTTTACGGGGGCGTCAAGCAACACATTCGGCGGCAGCGGCCCGGTAAACGACGTTATGTGGATGACGGTCGATAAGGGCAATACGAGTAATAATATTCTCGAGATCACGTTGTCCAACTTCACGGTGCAGGGAAGCACTATCGACAGCCCGGCTTCGGCCTTTCTCCTGCTTAACCACGGCACCCTGAAGATATCGGGGACTTTCACCGGAAGCCACCGGACCTTTATCAGCACTCCTTACGAGATCGCGGCCGGCGCAGGCTTGTGGCTGAACAATCCGAACTACACTATCGTCGCGCAGCACCAGGCAGAGGTCCAGGTATTCGGTTATGTTCGGATCACGGCTGGGACCTACAATGTCGGGACCCATCTCGACGATTCGCTTGCATATTACCAGGGCGGCAACATTCTCATGGAAGGCGGCTTTTTGAACGTCGCAGGAGTACTCAGGTCGGCTGCTGACGGTTCGATCGCGGCAAGTTACAAACAAACCGACGGTATTACTACCACCTGCACTATCGGGCATTCGGTGGTGTCGTACGCCTGTTTCGACTCCGGATCATTTGGCCTGCATTCCACTGTCTCATTAACCAGCGGTGAGCTGGTAATTCAAAATTCGCCCCAGGATTGCTGCTTAAAGGCTTACCGGGTAGATAGTCTATCAGCTCCGTTCCCCAGCAATGCCATCCTGCGCCTGGGGAATGCGGCTTCCAATGGCCCGGGGGTCTTTCGGGTGAGCAGTGACGCACCGAACCTTGTGATCGATACGACCGGGGGCGCGCACACGGTGTGGGCACCAGTCGCCGTCAAGAATGTAGAGATCGGCCCCAGCGGAAAGTTCATAATTCGTAACGGCAGTTCCGGGTTGAGGTTCGGGGGTGACTCTTTTGTCAATAATGGTATCCTCTCGACCGAGGCTAATAATAACCCCTTGTGGTTTCTAGTCCAAAACGCGGTTTATTCGGGATCGGGAGTAACGGAGGGGGCAATAGGCCGTCTCCAACTTACCGGTCAAACTCTTACGCTGAATTCGGTCAACAATCTTCGTGTTCGGGAAGTAGAATTCAGTAACTCCGCGAGAATTATTAACTCAAATAAACTGACAATCGGCAATAATGATGCGGTGGAGAGTTTTGTCTTCTTTCTTCAGGGTACCACGCAGACGGCTGGCTTTGACACACCGCCAGTTTTCGATCTCGGAACCGGCGGCCAGTCTCTTTCGTACCATCAAGGTCCCCGGACCACGGGTGTCGAGATCAATCCTGACCGTCGCTTGAAAAGGGTCTTCGTATACGTTCCTGGCAGCTCTTTGACGATCGCCGGCGGCGACCTCGATGTGGGCCTGTTCACGTTTCAGAACGGCCCGGTATTGGCGGGCCCCTATAAGGTAAGGGCCGATGCGGCAGACATTTCCGCAAATGGTTATCTGGACGGTACGCTGATCCTAAAATTGACCGTGGCTCCGCGTTCGTACCTAATTCCTGTCGGGCAAAACGGGTTTTCGCCGATAACCCTGGATGTCTCCGCACTCGGTACAAACCCGTCGTACCTGGCAGTCTCGGCAGTTGATTCGACCTTGCCGGGGCTATTGCCGGCGAGGTCCGGTTCGCGTTACTGGAAGGTGGAGGAGACCGGGGATATTACAGCCGCGATGAGACTCAGGTTCATGACAGCCGACATAAGGGGCAACCCGGGCAACTACCAGGCATGGTACAGCACGGGCGGAACGCCGAGCCTGATATTCGGCAGCTTTTATGACGCGTCTTATATCACCGTAGTAACGCCTGGCGGCCTCACCGATTTTACCGGGAACTGGGGGGTCGGCGAGCAGCTCGATCCGAGCCCGGTTTCGATCAGCGGGAGTGTAACTACCTCGAGCGGGCAGCCGATCAGGAATGCCACGATGACTTTGACGGGCGGAAATTTACCGGCACCGGTACAGGCGCAAACGGGTAACTTCGGTACGTATGTATTTAATGGGGTTCAAGCCGGGGAAGGATATACGGTGAGGGTCGATGCCAAGCGATATCGGTTCGCGCAGACGACGCTTTCGGTAACGCCGTTTAGTAATACAGGGAATATTAATTTTGTGGCCAATCCGTAGGAGTAAATCGGCAGGAGGCCGCCGCGGGATGACACGACTTTAGCGGGTAAATTTGACACAACGTACACCAGGATGAACATTTTCAGACTCTCAGTTACCACCTTACTAGCAGTGTTCCTGCTGGCGGCCGGTCTGTGGGCACAAGATAAACAACTCCCCGAAGGTGAACCGGCCAGCTTGATCGGGGCACAAACCTATCCATTTTCTATTCAACTGGGAATCCCCCTGGCGGATATGTCCAGAAAAACGACCCTTCTTATCCCAGGCGGCTTGGATAACGCGAGTACGGGGCTGATGCCGATCGGTTTTCTATTCCGTTTCGACGGGGCAAATTATTCGACCTTCAGCGCCTCAGGCAACGGCCTTATCAGGCTGGGTGAAATCCTGACCGGTAATACAGACCAAAATACGATCAATTCCACAGCCTATTCGCCCAAGATCCTGCCGTACTGGGATGATATTTGTGTAGGAAACGGTGGAATGGTCCATTATAAAACCTCAGGGCTGCCGGGCGGCCGCACGATGGTCATCGAATGGCGGAATATGAATGTGCGGCGGGGTTTGAGCGCGTGCGACGGCAGCGGGACAGGCACCTTTCAGCTATGGCTGTCAGAAGGAAGCGGGGTGATCCGATTCGTATATGGTGTGGGGATGGTCGATCCTGTGATCCAAAACGGCGGCTATTCGGTCGGGATACAGTCGGGTGGGGCGACAAACTTTGCCAGCGTGACCACCTGGGCAGGTACGGTAAGTTACACGACGGGCAACAATATGACGGTCGCGGGGATCGCCGCGGGGACGTCGTATCTTTTCACACCGAGGCTTCCGGCGGCCCCGACCTTGGCTGTAATTGGAGAAGTAACGCAGACCACGGTGCGCCTGGACTGGGCGGACAATGCCGACAACGAAACCGGATACCTTATAAGGCGGTCAACGGATGGCGTTAGCTATTCGGAGATCGGAATGACGCCGCCGAATGCGACAAGTTTTACGGATGCCGGCCTGACCCCGAACAGCATGTATTTTTATAAGCTGAACTCGGTTACCGAAGGAGGGATCAGTCCGGACATCGATCTATCGGCGGCCGCCTTACCGAGACGGAGTTTTCTATCGACCGAAGTAGGGGGGCTATGGAGCTCACCCTCTACATGGAGCGACGGGATCGTGCCGGCATCAGGTGACGACGTGGTGATCGTGGACGGGGCGACGGTGATCATCGACACGGCCTCAGCCGCTTTCAATTTGACCGTCGGCGGTGAAGATAGCGCATCTAAGGATCCGGCCGGTCGGTCGGGTACGGGAGGACCCGCTGTTTTGAGGTTCGGGGAAAACGCCGGTTACTCCCTGACCGTCGCATTTAATGTCACGATCCGCCCCGGATGTACACTTTCAACGGGAAACGGAAACGCCAACACCCACGTTCTTACTCTCGGAGGCGACCTCACAAATGACGGCACGCTCGATCTCAGCACGAATAATAACCTGGCCGCGGCCTCGCTGGTATTCAAGGGAAATTCGAGCAATACGTTCGGCGGCAGCGGCCCGGTAAACGATATTGCCTGGATTTCGGTCGACAAGGGCAATTCGAGCACTAATATCCTGGAGCTTTCCACCGCGAACTTTACGGTTCAGGGGAGCGATACTAATACTTCGGGCCTGGGATTTCTTTTTCTTAATCACGGTACTTTCAAGATATCAGGATCGTTCCCGCTAACCAGTCCTACTTTTTACAATGCGCCTTACGGAATCGCAACTGGAGCCGGTTTCTGGCTGAATAACCCGACTTACACGGTAACAGCCCGGCATCAAGCTATGGTTGAAGTTTACGGGATATTGAGGATAACGGCCGGAACATACAACGTCGGGACTGATTTAGACGATTCGCTCGTATATTTCCAGGGGAGCACGGTAGTTATAGAGGGCGGGTTTATCAACACTGCGGGACGGCTAGCTAATGGTACTGACGGCGCGTTCAACACAACATACAGCCAGACCGGCGGGAGGGTCACGACCTGCATCGTTGGGCAAGGAGCTACGAACTCGGCGTGTTGGGATTCGGGCGATTATCCGGCGCGGACCGCGATTTCGCTGGCTGCCGGAGAGATCGTGATACAGAATTCGCCGCTCCAATGCTGTGTCCAGGCTTTCAGGTACAGGAACTTGAATTATCCGATACAGGCCGAGAGCCGGACGATCGTGTTTTTCGGCAACTCCTCATCCAGCCAGGTAAGCGAATTTCGGGTTACCGGATCGCTTCCGAATATGGTGATCGATACTTCCGCTGGGAATCATAAAGTCAGGCCCTACCTCGGCTCGGCGTTGAATGTCGAGATCCAGCCAGGCGGCACCCTGATCCTGCAGCCGAACTCAAGTTATGGTTTTAGAGGTTCCAGTTTTGTCAACAACGGCACCATCTCCGGCGACGGAACCGACCCCTATATACATTTCAACGGAACAAATCAGATCTATTCCGGATCAGGCACGATCGACCGCCCACTCAATACCATGGGCTTGAATTGTGTGACTCTAACGATCGATTCAGTGAATAGTGTTCGTACGAGGCAGGTTACATTCATCGCGGGCCGGCTAATCAATTCCGGTAATGTGATCCTGGGCAACAACGATGGGATCGAAAGCAGTGTGGGCTTCCACGGCGGGTTGCTCTCTCCGAGCGGACTCGGTTTCGATTCGCCGCCGATCTTCGAACTCGGCACCGGCGGTGAGAGCGTTTCGTACACGGTCGGGCCAATGACAACGGGACCGGAGATAAACCCGGAACGGAAGCTATCCTCGCTCCGTCTGGACGCGCCAGCCGGTCTGACGGTCGCCGGAGGGGACCTTACGGCCAGGAACCTGACCCTGATATGGGGGGTAGTAAATACCGGGCTTAACAAATTGACCCATACCGGAACATTCTACCGGGAAAACGGTTATATAAACGGTATGGTCGTCAGGCCGTTTGCCGGCCCCGAGACCTATACTTTCCCGATCGGGCAGAGCGGTTATTCGCCTGTCACAGCCGAGATTTCCTCGTCGGGACCAAGCCCTTCGTCGCTCGGTATTGCGACCATCGCCGCCCCAAGGCCTTATTTACTTGTTGGAAATTCGCTTTCCCGTTACTGGAAACTTGAGGAAACGGGTGAACTTATCGCGAAAATAACATTTACCTACCAACAACTCGAGGTGAGGGGGAACGAGCCGGATTACCAACTGTGGTTCAGCACGAGTGGACCGCCGGTGATAATACCAGGCGCCGTTCTTTCTACGGGCAATAATACAATGGTCACACCGTTTATCATGGAACTGACCGGAGATTGGGGGATCGGGGCGCAGCTCGATCCGAGCCCGGTTTCGATCAGCGGAAATGTCACAACCGCGGGCGGCCAACCGATCCGCAACGCCACGCTCGTACTAACAGGCGGTAACCTGCCTTCACCGGTAACGGTCCAGACCGGTAATTTCGGGACATACAGCTTTACCGGCTTACAGGCGGGCGAGGGTTACACGGTCCGCGTCGATGTAAAACGATACCGGTTCGCACAGCCGACGCTGCTTGTAACGCCCTTCGGCAATGTCGGGAATGTGAATTTCGTCGCGAATCCGCAGGAATGATAGGACTAGCGTCCAACAGACGGGTTTCCCCGGATCCGGCCGGTTTGCTGAGAAAAAAGATGAACGTATTAAAACCTACAATTGCATTCACGCTCGCACTCTTACTCCTCGTCGTTTGCCTTCAGGGGCAAGATGCCGGTTTCCGGGACCTTCTCGGCCGGGCAGCCCAGCCGGTGGTGACGAGCAATATCAGCTCAACCGCGGTTGGTGGTCCCTGGAGTTCACCTTCTACATGGATCGGCGGAATTGTCCCGGCTGCGAGCGACGACGTCACGATCGTGCCCGGTGCGACGGTTATCATAGACATCGCGGCTACCGCGAATAGTGTAACGGTCGGCGGCGCGGGAAGCTTTGGCCGGGAAACCAAGTTTGCCGCGACCGAGGGCGGCGCGCCGGCGGTGCTAAGATTCGGAGATACGGTTGCGTTCTCGCTCACCGTTGCCCACGATGTAACGATAGGTCCTGGTGACACCTTTTCTACCGGCGGCGGAAACGGAAACCATGTGCTCAGGGTAGGCGGGAACCTGATCAACAACGGGACGCTGGATTTCGTCACGAATAACAACCAGACGGGCGCGAGCCTGGTTTTCGACGGAAACTCGAGCAATACTTTCGGCGGAACAGGTCCGGTGACGGATATTCTGGCGATAACGATCGATAAAGGAAATTCGAGCGCTAATATTCTCGAGCTTTCACCGTCGAATTTTACGGTACGGGGAAGCACGACCGATGGGCCAGGCTCGAATTTTCTATCCCTCATTCACGGGACCTTTAAAATATCGGGAACGTTTTCCGGAAACCACGGGACGTTTTCTACCCCCGAATATACGATTCCGGTAAATACCGGTTTGTGGCTAAATAATCCCCACTACACTATCGAAGCACAGCCGGGTTCGGTCGCGCTGCGCGGTACGCTCCGGTTAACGGCAGGCGCTTATAATGTAGGCGCCGCAATAAATGATTCCCTGATCATTAATCCCGACAGCACCATAATCATCGAGGGAGGCACGATCGACACGGCGGGGAGATTCAGCGTGCAGGTCCGTAATTCTCGGCTGTATTACACCCAAACGGGCGGTACGGTGACTACCTGCAAGGTGGGACAGACGTCCGTATCGTTTGCCTGCTTCGATTTGGGCGAGGGGATCGATCCCATGGACCTCCCCCATATGAGGGTCGAGATGACCGGCGGCGACATAGTCATTCAAAACGCGGCTTTGGCAGTTTCCGGCCCGCGCGATTTCCGGAACAAGACCCCGGGCGGCATATATAACATCACGGGCACCGGCCTGGTCATCGGCAACGATGATACCAGCGGGCCGGGTAATTTCAGTATCGAGGGATATATTCCGAATCTCCTCATCCATACCGTGGCCGGAGGTCATTCGGTGAAGATGGGAGCGCCTGTCGGCCAGCAACACGTTATTCGCGACGTCGAGATCGGTCCGGGCGGCAGTTTAGATACCGGTAACAACTGGCTAATTATACAGGGCAATCGCTTTGTTAATAACGGCACCTTTAAAGCGGATGGGCCAAACTCCACTCTGATCTGGATAGCCATCGACAACAACCCTTCTTATTCGGGAACCGGGGTGGTAGCCGGCATTGTGTCATATTTCTACGTTACCGCACCGGGGCTTATTCTCGATCCGGCGAGTAATAACATCCGTGTGAGGCGGATCGATCTGGCGGGTGGAAGTGTTATCAATGCAAACAAGTTAACCATCGGGAATAACGATGCCATAACCAGTGAGATCGTGATGGGAACGACGGTAAAGCGGGACCGGGGTTCGTTTGATACGGCGCCGGTCTTTGAACTCGGAACAGGAGGACAGCGACTAACTTACCTGGTCGGCGACAGCGACGAAGGATGGACGACCGGGGTGGAGGTGAACCCGTCCAGAACTCTTGTTGATCTAGCGTACAAAAATAGCTACGAGACCGGGCCTTTGGTGATCGACGGAGGTGATATTACTGTGACGGGAAGTCTGGATCTGTACTGGGGTGAGATTCAGACGGGCGCCCACAAGATCATTCATACCGGTACGACGGACTGGATAGAGGGGTGGGTGAACGGCACGCTCGAGAGGCCATTTTCCGCCCCCGGCACTTACACCTACCATGTCGGGTCCGGCGGGGTCTATTCGCCGGTGACCGCGACGGTGACCGCGCTGAACGTCAATCCCTCCAGCCTGTCTGTAAAGGCGGTCGATTCGACATTGCCCGGGCTTTCTCCGCAAGTCTCGGCGTCGCGGTACTGGTCAGTGATAGAAACGGGCGATTTAGCTGCCACCCTGGCATTCACTTATCACAACATCGATGTAAACGGCGACGAATCTCTGTACCGCACATGGCGTTCGAACGGCGGACCACCGGTTTACATAACCGGGAGCACCGCGAATCCGGGTACGAATACAGTCACAAGCGCGTCGGGACTCATCGAATTGACCGGCGATTGGGGCTTGGGCATCGCGCCTGTTTCGGTCAGCGGGCGGGTTTTAAACTCTGGCGGCACCCCTATCCGGAACGCTCTCCTGATCCTGACCGGCGGCAGCCTGACTGCTCCGCGGGTATTTCAGACAGGTAACTTCGGCACATACGTTTTCGATGACCTGCCAGCCGGCGAAACATATACCTTGCGTATCGGGGCAAAACGATATCGCTTCTCACAATTAAGCTGGGAAATAACACCGCAGGGAAATATTACCAATTTGGATTTTGTCGCGAATCCGCAGGAGTAACCGCAAACGGCGGTTGCGGAGGGGAGAGCGCCACCGGGGTCTGGGAAACATGAAAATTCTGAAATTGACCATTTTAGCCCTGATTTTGCTCGTCACGGGCTTTTCTGTCCGCGAAATAAACGCGGTTACGGAAAGCACGCGCGGCGCGGACAAGCCGCTGCCGTTCATTAGTAATGTAATTTCGACGGCGGCGGGCGGCGTGTGGAGCTCGCCTTCTACCTGGGCCGGCGGGACCGTTCCGACTGCCGCTGACGATGTCACGATAGTCCCCGGCGCGACGGTGATCATAGACACCGCGGCGGCAGCAAAAAGTGTAACCGTCGGCGGGACGGGAAGCATCAGCGGTGTGAAGCGTATTTTCGCCGAGGGTGCATTGCCTGCCGCCCTGAGATTCGGCGAGACGGCGGCTTTTTCGTTGACGGTGGCGGGTGATGTGACGATCGGAGCGAATGACAGTTTATCCACGGGTGGCGGTAATGCGAACCAGCACGTGTTAACTATCGGGGGGAATCTCACCAATAA
>Ga0190272_10001094_pt1 | contig 13151 bp, 11 predicted proteins | sample Popmic504T_FD_133746 | JGI IMG/M metagenome (GOLD analysis project Ga0190272, IMG submission 133746) | Populus adjacent soil microbial communities from riparian zone of Shoshone River, Wyoming, USA - 504 T | ecosystem: Environmental > Terrestrial > Soil > Riparian zone | place: USA: Wyoming...
CGTGAGGGGCACGGGCTTGGCGTTGTGGACGGTGTCGTCCAGCTTGTCGATGAGTACCAAGACGTCCATAGATGAACCTCAGTTCGTCAGCGCTCGAGCGCTTCCTGCAAGCGAGAGGCTACCGGCGCGGGCACCAAACCGGTCAGATCCCCTCCGAACATCGCCAGCTCCTTGACGCCGCTGGAGCTGAGGAAGCTGAATTGCGGCGCGGCCATCAGGTAGGTGCTCTCGATGTCCGGGGCCATCTTGCGGTTGAGCTGGTTCATCTCGAACTCGTACTCGAAGTCGGAGATCGCGCGCAGGCCCTTGACGATCGTCTTGGCGCCGTTCTCGCGTGCGAACTCGACGAGCAGGTTGTGGAAGGACTTGACCTCGACGTTGTCGAGCGCCGTGACCTCCGCCTGGATGAACTCCACCCGCTGCTCCGCGGTGAAGACGGTCTTCTGCTTGCGCACCGGCTGGTCGACGACCCCGACGATCACCTTGTCGAACACCTCGGCGGTGCGGGTGATGATGTCGATGTGGCCGAGCGTGACCGGGTCGTAGGAGCCCGGGCAGACCGCTGTGCCGCTGGTTCGATCAGCCATTTCGGTGGACCGCGATCCGCGTGTCGCCGTAGCTGCGCTCACGCAGCAGCGGGAAGGGCAGTTCGAGCGGGGCTCGCTTGTTGGACTCGGTCACGATGACGGCGTCTTCGGAGAGGATCGGCGGAAGCCGTTCCGCGAGGTCTGGACCTACGCGGAGCGCGGAATCATACGGTGGGTCGGCGAAGACGAGGTCGTAGGGGTCGCCACCAGCGGCCATGGCGAGGTAGGCGAGCGCGTCGCGGCGCTGGACAGGTGCCTCCAGTCCGAGCTCGGTGAGGTTGCGCCGAATCGCTGTGACGGCAGCCTGAGAGCTGTCGACGAAGACCGCGGCGGCCGCTCCGCGCGACAGCGCCTCGATGCCGAGAGCGCCCGAGCCGGCGTAGAGGTCGAGCACGCGCAGGCCGGAGACGTCGCCGAGGATCGAGAACAGCGCCTCGCGGACGCGGTCGGCCGTCGGGCGGGTCGCGTCGCCAGGCGGAGCGACGAGCTTGCGACCGCGCAGCTCGCCGGCGACGACCCTCATGCCGGGATCGGGTCGAGATCGGAGCCGAAATGCTCGACGACGGCTGCGCGCAGCAGGCCGTTCTCGGGCAGCTCGAGCCGTGGGTCGGCGGCCAGCAGCTCGTCGGCGCGCAGCTTGGCGCGCTCGAGCAGCTCCTGGTCGTCGGGCAGGCGCGCGACGCGGAACTCGGGCAGGCCGGACTGGCGCGTGCCGAGGACCTCTCCCGCCCCGCGCAGCTCGAGGTCGATCTCGGCGAGCCGGAAGCCGTCGCGCTCGTTGGCGAGCGCCATCAGCCGTGGCAGCTTGGGATCCCCGAAGAGGATGCAGAGCGAGGCGTGGCCACCGCGGCCGACGCGGCCGCGCAGCTGATGGAGCTGCGAGAGGCCGTAGCGGTCGGCGGCCTCGATCAACATCACGGTCGCGTTGGGGACGTCGATGCCGACCTCGATCACGCTGGTCGCGACGAGGATGTCGGCGTCGCCGGCCGCGAAGCTGCGCATCGCCTCCTGCTTCGCGGCGGTCGGCATCTGGCCGTGGATCAGCGCGACGCGGTGGTCGACGAACTCGGTCCGCGCGAGGCGATCGGCCTCGACGGTCGCCGCCTTCGCCTGCAGTGCCTCGGACTCCTCGACGAGCGGGCAGACGACGAAGCACTGGCGACCAGCGGCGATCTCCTCGCGGATCCGCTCGTAGGCGCGCGCACGGGCGCGGGCGCCGTCGACGACGAACGTCTCGACCGGCCGCCGTCCGGCTGGCAGCTCGCGCAGCACGGTCGCGTCGAGGTCGCCGTAGGCGGTCAGCGCGAGCGTGCGCGGGATCGGGGTCGCCGTCATGTGGAGGACGTGCGGCGCGAGCTCGCCGGGCGCCTTCGCGTCGAGCGCGGCCCGCTGGCGGACGCCGAAGCGGTGCTGCTCGTCGACGACGCAGACAGCGAGGTCGCGGAACTCGACGCTGTTTTCGATCAGCGCATGGGTGCCGACGACGAGCGCCAGCTCGCCGGATGCCAGCCGCGCCAGCAGGTCGCGGCGGCGCACCGCGGTCGTCGAGCCGGTCAGCAGCTCGACCGGAACGGTGCCGCCGAGCAGGCTGTCGATGGTGGCGAGGTGCTGCTCGGCGAGCGTCTCGGTCGGCGCCATCAGCGCCCCCTGACGACCGTTCTCGACAGCGCGCAGCATCGCCGCGAGCGCGACCGCGGTCTTGCCACTGCCGACCTCGCCCATCAGCAGCCGCTGCATCGGCCGCGACTTGGCGAGATCGCCGTCGATCTCGGCGCAGGCGCGCCGCTGATCGCCCGTCAGCTCGAACGGCAGCCGCTCGCGCCATCGGTCGACGACGGCGCCGGTCGCTTCGAGCGCGGCGGCCGCGCGGCGGCCGCGCCGCGATCGGCGCCGGCCCGTCACGGCGAGCTGGAGCAGGAACAGCTCCTCGAACGCCAGCCGCCCGCGAGCGCCCTCGGCCTCGTCCTCTCCGTCGGGGAAGTGCGCCGCGGCGATCGCAGCCGAGCGGTCGGGCAGCCGTTCGGCCACCCTCAGCGCCGCCGGCAGCGGCTCCACGACGTGGCGGATCAGCTTGCAGTCCTTCCAGACCAGATCGCGCAGCGCGCCGGCCGACAGACCATAGGTCGCCGGATGGACCGGCACCAGCCCGACGGTGTGGACCGGCGCCGTGCCCTGCCCGAGCAGCTCGTACTCGTCGACCCAGAACTCGTTGCGCCGCTTCTTGCGCCCGTGCAGCAGGACCGCGGCGCCCTCGCCGAGCTTGCCGGCGATCCAGGGCTGGTTCCACCAGACGGCCAGCGCCGGCCCGGTCTCATCGAAGACCTTCGCCTCGACGCGCTTGCGGCGGCGGTCGCGCATCGGCCGCACGCGGACGCCACGCACCGTCACCGCGACGGTCGCCTCCTCCCCCACCCCGATCGCCGCGATGCCGCGCACCTCACGGCGATCCCGGTGCGTGTGCGGCAGGTGCTCGATCAGGTCGCCATGCGTCGCGATCCCGAGCGCCGCCAAGCCCCTCGCCTGCTGCTTGCCGACCGCCAGCGGCTCCGCCAGCAGGCTCGGCCTTGGGATCGAGCGGACCGGCGCCGCACGCAGGTCTTCCTCCGCCAGTCCCTCACTGGAGCCGAACGAGAAGGGACCCTTCACCGGAGCCGTCGGCGGACCGCCACCGCGCGGGGGCTCCGGGGGGCGCGAGCACCCCGGCCTACTCGGCGCACAACAGCCACCACCAGGCCGGCTGTCCGCCGTCGTGGTAGTCGAGCTCGACGTCGCCGGGCAGCGCGGCGGCGACCGCATCCTCGCCGAGCGGAGCCGCGGCGCCGGCGATGCAGGTGACGAGCTCGGCGCCCTCCGCGAGCGCGCCCAGCGTCGTCGAGAGGGTCTCGGCCGGGTCGCCCCAGGCGACCAGCTCGTCGCCGCGGTAGCCGACCGCGTCGCCGACGGCGAAGCGCCCGTCGGGATCGTCCTTCGCCGCCTCCGCTACCCCGCCGATCGCAAGCGCCTGCGACGCTGCCGCGACGGCCTCGGCGTTGTCCGTCGCGTCACGGCTCGGGTCGAAGGCCAGCAGCGAGGCCAGGCCCTCCTGCTGCGCCCGTGTCGGCACGACCCGCACCGGCCGCTCGGACAGCTTGGCCGCCTCCTCGGCGGCCATGATCACGTTCAGGCTGTTCGGCAGGATCAGCACCTCGCGCCCGTCCGCGGCCTCGATCGCCTCGAGCAGCTCCGCGGTCGAGGGGTTCATCGTCGGCCCGCCCTCGAGCACGTCGACGCCCAGCTCGCGGTAGAGCGCGCGCATGCCGGCACCGGTCGCGACGGCCACCACCGAACAGGCGGGACGCGGGCCGGCGAGGCGCGCGTTGCGGTTGGCGACCTGCTCGCGCATGTCCGATGCCTCCAGCCGCGAGATCTCGCCGTGCTCGGCGAACAGCGCGACCGCGTCGTCGGGCGAGTCGGTGTGGACGTGGACGCGCAGCGCGCGGGCGTCGCCGACGACGAGCACGCTGTCGCCGAGCCGCTCGAGCGCGGGCACCAGAGTCTGCCCGTCGATCTCGACGCCGGTGACGGCGAAGTTGGTGCAGTAGCGGTAGGTCGAGGACTCATGCTGGGTCGCGTGGATGGCGCGAGCCGGCTCGTGGTGGGCGAGCTCGATCTGCTGCTGACCGCGCAGCGCGGCAACGACGCCGGCGACGATCACCGTCAGGCCGTAGGCGCCGGCGTCGACGACCCCGGCCTCCTTGAGCACCGCGAGCTGCTCGGGACCCTTGTCGACCGCCTCCTTGGCGGCGTCGAGCGCGCGCTCGAGCACGTCGGCGATCAGCGCGTCCTGCTCCTCGGCGGTCGCGTCGGGACCGAGCCGCTGCTTGTCCATGTGCGCGATGTCCTGGGCGACGCGGTGCGCCATCGCCCGCACCGCGCTGAGCATCGTTCCCTCAGCCGGGTTGCGGACCGATGCGTAGGCGGCGTCGGCGGCGCGCGCGAAGGCCGCCGCGACAAGCACCGGATCGACCAGCTCACCGGGCCGCGACGCAAGCTCCTCGGCGGCGCCGCGAACGATCTGCGAGAGGATCACGCCGCTGTTGCCGCGTGCGCCGAGCAGAGCGGCGCGGGCGACGGCCGAGACGACTTCCTCGCGGCCGACGCCATCGAGCGGCTGGCCGTTGAGGACGTTCAGCTCGTCCATCACGGCGCGCATCGTCATCGCCATGTTGTCGCCGGTGTCGCCGTCGGCGACCGGGAAGACGTTGAGATCGTTGACCTCGTCGCGCCTGCTCTCCAGCTCGGCGAGCGACGCGGCGACGACACGTCTGAAGCGAATCAGGCTCTCGTCAGGCACAGAAGCTTTCTACACCGCCGACCGGCGGAGTTTCGCGGACTTCAGGCAGCCTTGGTGATCTTGCCGGCCTTCAAGCACCGGGTGCAGACGTACTCACGCGAAGGCGTGCCCTTGATGTCGATCCGAACCTTCTGCAGGTTCGGGTTGAAACGCCGCTTGGTGGCGACCATCGAATGGCTGCGGCTCTGTCCGAAGGCAGGACCCTTGCCGCATGAGTAACAGACCTTAGGCACGGCCGGGCAGGCTAGCACGCATCTGGGCCATCCGGACGACAGCGCGGGCGGCGTCCTCGCCCTGGTGGCGCTTGCCCTCGCCGGCGCGCGCGAGCGCCTGGTCCATGTTGTCGACGGTCAGGACGCCGAACGCGCAGGGCACGCCGGTGTCGAGCGAGACGCGGCCGATCCCGCTGGCCGCCTCGCCGCAGACGTAGTCGTAGTGGTCGGTCTCGCCGCGGATCACGGCGCCGAGGCAGGCGACGCCGGCGTAGCGGCCCGAATCGGCGCAGTACTTGGCCGCCAGCGGCAGCTCGAAGGCGCCGGGCACGTCGTGGATCTCGACGGTCCCCCCCGCCTGCTCGAAGACGCGCGTCGCGCCGGCGACGAGCCGCTCGGCGAGGTCCTCGTAGAAGCGCCCGACGGCGATCGCCCAGACGTCAGCCACCGTGGCCCTCGCTCTTCGCGTCGTCGCGAGCGCGATCGGCGCGGCGCTCCTCGGCGATCATCTCCTCGTCGAGCGCGAGGCCCTGGTGGTGGAGCAGGTGGCCCATCTTCTCGGCCTTGGTGCGCAGGTACTCCTCGTTGTGCGGGTTCGACTGATGCTGGATCGGGATCTGGTCGCTGACGCGCAGGCCGTAGCCCTCGAGGCCGACGATCTTCTTCGGGTTGTTGGTCAGCAGCCGGATCGAGCTGAGCCCGAGGTCGACGAGGATCTGCGCGCCGATGCCGTAGTCGCGCAGGTCGGCCGGCAGGCCGAGCTCGAGGTTCGCCTGGACGGTGTCGCGGCCCTGCTCCTGGAGCTTGTAGGCCCTGAGCTTGTTGAGCAGGCCGATGCCGCGCCCCTCCTGGGAGAGGTAGAGCAGCACGCCCGCCCCCTCCTGCTCGATCCGCGCCAGCGCGTCCTCGAGCTGCTGGCCGCAGTCGCAGCGCAGCGAGTGGAAGACGTCGCCGGTCAGGCACTCGGAGTGGACGCGGACGAGCACGTCCTCGGCGCCGTCGACGTCGCCCTTGACCATCGCCATGTGATGCTTCTCGTCGACCAGCGAGCGGAAGCCGACGGCGCGGAACTCGCCGAAGGCGGTCGGCAGGCCGGTCTCGACGACGCGCTCGACGAGCTTGTCGTTCTTGCGCCGGTAGGCGATCAGGTCGGCGATCGTGATCAGCTTGAGGTCGTGGCGCTCGCAGTAGCCGGTCAGGTCCGGGACGCGCGCCATCGTGCCGTCGTCGTTGAGGATCTCGCAGATCACGCCGGCCGGGTTGAGGCCGGCGAGGCGGGCGAGGTCGACGGCGGCCTCGGTGTGGCCGGTCCGCTCGAGCACGCCGCCGGGCTTCGCCTTGAGCGGGAACATGTGGCCAGGCTGGACGAGATCCTCGGGCTTGCTGGACGGGTCGACGGCAACCTGGATCGTGCGGGCGCGGTCGTCGGCGGAGATCCCGGTCGTGACGCCATCGCGCGCCTCGATCGTCGTCGTGAATGCCGTTCCGAGGTGCGACTCGTTCTTCGCCGGCAGCAGGTCGAGCCCGAGCTCGTCGCAGCGATCGGGAGTCAGCGCGAGACAGATCAGGCCACGCGCCTCCTTGGCCATGAAGTTGATGCTCTCGGGGGTCGCGAACTGGGCGGCGAGCACGAGGTCCCCCTCGTTCTCACGGTCCTCGGCGTCGACGACGACGACCATCTTGCCGGCGCGAACGTCCTCGAGCGCCTCCTCGATCGTGCTGAACTGGGTGGTGTTCACGGCGCCTCCACGGTCCGGTTCACGAGTTTCTCGACGTACTTCGCGAGCACGTCGACCTCCAGATTGACGCTGCGCCCTGGCTCGAACGCGCCGAGCGTGGTTCGCTCGAGCGTCTCGGGGATCAGCGATACCTCGAACGCCTCGTCGTCGACCGCCGAGACGGTAAGCGAGACGCCGTCGATCGCGATCGAGCCCTTCTCGACGACGTAGCGCAGGAGGTCGTCGCCGGCGGCGATGCGGACGATGCGCGCGAATCCCTCGTCGGTGGTCGACGCGACGGTGCCGACGCCGTCGACGTGGCCCTGAACGACGTGGCCGCCGAGCCGAGCGCCCGCCCGCACCGGCAGCTCGAGGTTGACTTCGTCCCCGGCCCTGAGCGGGCCGAGCGACGAGCGACGCAGCGTCTCGGCCATCACGTCGGCGGCGAACGAATCGGGGCTGGCGCCGCGCGCGGTCAGGCAGACGCCGTTGACGGCGACCGAGTCGCCGTCGGCCAGCTCGGCGGCGAGCGGCGTCGAGACCGACAGCCGGGCGCCCTCCCCCAGCCGCTCGACCGCGGCAACGGTCCCGGTGGCCTCGACGAGCCCGGTGAACATCAGCTCACCACTCCCGCAGCCGAGCGGTGATCAGGACATCGTCGTCGATCCGCTCGACGTCGACGTCGACGGCGCGAACGGCGTCGTCGATCCGCTCGACGCCCTCACCCTCGATCGCGGCACGCGCCTCGCGACCTCCGGCGAACAGCGGCGCCACGAACATCCGCGCCTCGTCGATCTCACCGGCCTCGAGGAAGACGCCGGCGAGGTGCGGGCCGCCCTCGAGCAGCAGCGACTGGACGTCGCGCGCGCCGAGCTCGTCGAGCGCCGAGCAGACGCGCGCGGCCTCGTTCTCGCCGGTCGTGACGATCACCTCGACGCCGGCGTTGCGCAGCGCGTCGGTAGCGGTCCGCTTGGCGGCGCGCGAGCAGACGAGGATCACCGGCACCTCGGCTGCGCTGGTGACGAGCTGCGAGTCGAGCGGCAGGCTGGCCTCGGAGTCGAAGACGACCCGCCGCGGCTGGCGATCGACGCCCTCGATCCGCGCGGTGAGCAGCGGGTCGTCCTGCGTGGCGGTGTGGATGCCCACCGCGACGGCGTCGCACTCGGCCCGCCAGCGGTGGGCGCGCGCACGGCTCGACTCCCCGGAGATCCACTGCGAGTCGCCGCTGCGCGTGGCGACCTTGCCGTCGAGCGTCATCGCCGACTTGAAGATCACGAGCGGGCGGCCGGTGTGCGCGTGCTTGCGGAACGGCTGGTTGAGCAGCCGCGCCGCCTCCGCGATCTCGCCGTCCATGACCTCGACGGCGATGCCCTCGTCGCGCAGGATGCCGAGACCGCGACCGGCGGCCTTCTCGGTCGGGTCGTCGGAGGCGACGACCACACGTCCGATCCCAGCCGCGACGATCGCGTCGGTGCAGGGTGGCGTGCGACCCTCGTGGCAGCAGGGCTCGAGCGAGACGTAGAGCGTCGCGCCAGCCGGGTCCTCCTCGCAGGCTCCGAGCGCGATCCGCTCGGCGTGCGGCTCACCGGCACGGGCGTGGAAGCCTTCGCCGATCGTGCGCCCGTCCTTGACGATGACGGCGCCGACGAGTGGGTTCGGCGAGGTGCTGCCGCGTGCGTTTCCGGCCAGCTCGACCGCCCGCCTGAGGTGGCGCACGTCCTGCTCGGTGACGGTGCTCGAGGCCATTCGGGGTTCCCGCGAGCCCAGATTGACTCGCGAGTCAACGATACCAGCGGGGTTGGCGGGGCCGGGGATGGGCGGGACTGGGGGCCGAGGGTGGGGAGCCCCGACTACGCTTGGGAATCGCTCCGCCGGGACTCCCCACCCTCGGCTCGACAGCTGCTGGTGGGACGGCTCGATCCGGGACCTGGGCATCTGACTGGGCGGGCGCTTAAGGTGCCGCGCCCGTGGAAGCTCGCTTAGCCCCGACCGCCGCCGTCTCCCTCCCCGCCTGGCCGGACAACCGGCCATTGCGCGAGTGGCAGCAGGCTGCGCTGGAGCGCGTCCTCGAGGCGCCGGGAGGCGACTTTCTGGCTTCGGCGACGCCCGCAGCGGGGAAGACGACGTTCGGGCTGCGTGTGGCCTACGAGCTGCTGCGGCGGGGGTTGGTGTCGCGGGTTTGCATCGCGGCGCCGACGACACATATCTGCCGGCAGTGGGCCGCCGACGCGGGCCGCTATGGGATCGACATCGAGCCGAATCGGCCGAATGCGGATGGGCCGGAGCCACGAGATCGCCATGGCGTGGCGGTGACCTATCAGACGGTCGCGGCCGGGCCGAAGGTCCATCGGGCGGCGACGGCGGCGCGGCGGACGCTGCTGATCGCGGACGAGCCGCACCACATGGGCGAGCTGGCCGCCTGGGGCCAGAGCGCCGAGCTGGCGTTCGGCGGCGCGGGCTTCCGGCTGCTGCTGTCCGGGACGCCGTTCCGTTCGGACAACACGGCGATCCCCTGGGTCCGCTACGACGACGACTCGCTCAGCACGGCCGACTACTCCTACTCGTACACCGACGCGCTCGTCGACGGCGTCTGCCGGCCGATCACCTTTCTGACCTACGGCGGCGAGATGGAGTGGGTCTCCGATGGCGAGACGCGCCGCTTCGACTTCGACGTCGTGCTGCCACGCCAGGAGGCGGCGCGGCGGCTGCGCACCGCGCTCGACCCCAACGGCGACTGGATCGGCCAGGTCCTGCGCGACGCCGACGAGCGACTGACCGAGTGCCGCACGACCGGCCACGCCGACGCCGGCGGCCTGATCGTCGCGGCCGACAAGGAGCATGCCCGCCAGATCGCCCGCCGCCTCGGCACGATCGCCGGCGAGCAGCCCGCCGTCGTCACCTCCGACGATCCCGGCGCCTCCTCCGCCATCGAGCGCTTCGCCTCCGGCTCCGACCGCTGGCTCGTCTCCGTTCTGATGGTCAGCGAGGGCGTCGACATCCCCCGCCTGCGCGTCGGCGTCTACGCCACCGCCGCCCGCACCGAGCTCTTCTTCCGCCAGGTCGTCGGCCGCTTCGTCCGCCGCACCCCCACCCCCAGCCGCCAGATGAGCTTCCTCCTGCTCCCCGCCGACCCCCAGCTCAAGCGCCTCGCCGCCACCATCGAGGAGGAGCGCCGCCACGCCCTCGCCCTCGCCCCCGACCTCGAAGAGCGCGACGCACCCATCGAACGCTCCCCCTCCAGCGACGGCTTCCTAGCCCTCTCCTCCAGCGCCCGCCTCGACGACGTCATCTCCTCCACCACCCGCCCCGGCGACGCCCTCCACCTCTTCGCCGACGCCGAGAACCCAGAGTTCGCCACAACCACCACCCCAGCCAACGACGAGCCCGAACCCACCGCCGAGATCCCCGAGCCCGCCTACAAACGCCGCCAACGCCTCCGCGAGCGCCGCTCCTACCTAGTCGCCGAGGTCGCCCGCTCCAAGCGCGAGGAGCACCGCACCGTCAACGCCCGCATAAACCGCGCCGTCGGCCTCGCCTCCGTCAAAGACGCCACAGACACCCAACTCGAGCGCAGCATCACCCTGCTCGAGAAAGAGCTCGGCCTGACCTGAGCCCGATCGCCTCCGCGGGTGGCGCCGGTGGCGCGTTTGCGCGCACAGGCGGAGCGAGCGCGCAGCCTCTGCCGTCGACCAACGACCGCGCTCTACGCCCCAAACCGCGCCAGGCACGGAGCGAAGTCGCCGCGGAGCCGAGCACGGAAACCGGCACCGGGGTCAGGACCCGCGGGCAGCAAGGCCGATCTCTAGGGGATGTACTGATCTCCCGCAAGCTGGCGGATCGTGTACTGACCGCGCGGCCAGCCAAGCGAGAACCCACGCGGCTCCCGCACCCACTCCGTCGCATGCCGCGCCAAGTCCAATGCCCGGTCCGCCCACCACGACCCGATCGGCAGCGGCCCGCCGTTACAGGACCCAGCCGAGTACCCCGGCCGGTTGATGTACAGGTAGGCGTCGACGACGTCCGGCCGCAGCGTCGACGTAGTCGGTGCCGGTCCCAACCCACGCTTCTGCGCGTGGCACCAGACGTTGATCCGCCGCCAGATCTTCGGGTCCTTGCGGCTGATCCAGCGGCGGTAGTGGACCGGGCCGCGGCCGTTCTCGGACGTGTTGACGATGAAGTGCTTGCCGCCGGTCATCCGCGAGATCGCGAGACCGTGCTTGACGTTGGCCGCCGTCCAGTCCTTGTGGGTCACGTTGAGCATGAAGCCGCGCACCTTGGCGATGCCGATGTAGTTGAGCTGCTTCGCGGTGCGTGCCGCCGCCTCCCAGTCCGAGGCGCCGGCCTCGAGGTAGACAGTGGCGTTGGGCAGCTTCGAGAAGACGTCGACGCCGTAACGCAGCGTGTCGAGGCGCGCCTTGCGGCGCGAGAAGGCGAGGCAGTCGAGCGTGCCGAGCGAGTCGGGCTCGAAGCCGATCACGACGCGCGCGTCGCCGATGCCCGCCGCGAACTGGTCGTACCAACGGCGCGTGCGGGCGTCCTCGGCTGCACCGCCGGCGGTGTAGCGGCTGTGGCAGGCCTTGCCCTGGTGGCGCATGACGATGATCTGCGGCACCGAGCCGGGCTGCTCTTCTTGCACACGCTCGACGTAGTTGCGCGCCGCCCCGTAGGTACCGCCCTTGTCGTTCTCGTTCCAACGGCCGTACCACTTGAACTGGGGCTGCAGGGCGATCCTGCCCAACAGCCCGGCGCTGCCGTCCTGACCGCGACGCCTGTACTTCGCGTACTGGATGTACTGCGGCGCCCAGGTCTTGTCGACGAACCATGGCAGCCCGACGAGCGGGTTCGGCGACGCCGGGTCGGCGCCGCGCGGGTCGACGGCCTGCGCCGACGCGAAGGACGGAATGAGGACGGCCACGACTGTGGCCGCCAGTAGAAGACGCAGGGCTCTAGCTGGGATGGACATTCGATATCGGAGCGGGCGGACATAGCCCGCCCAGCTCCGTTATCGGCAAGCAGGCCCCCTGCTTGAGATCGTGGTCCCCAGAGCCGACTACTTGGCCAGCGGCTCTTTCTGAGCGGCCGTCTCGGGCGCCTCGATGTAGGGCTGCTGCTCGTCCTGGGTCTCGGTCTCGTGATAGACCGACTCGGCATTGACCGCCCAGATGTCGTGCTCGGTGCCCTTGACGAGGTTGTCGACCGCGCGCATCGCGGTCAGCATCGAGTGATCGGAGTTGTTGTAGCGGTGCAGCCCGTTGCGGCCGACCTGCTGCAGGTTCTCCAGCCCGTCGAGCCAGCCGCGGATCGCGACGATCCGGTCGGAGTAGTCCATGTCGTACATCGGGTACGCCTTCGGGACGCGCGTCGCGAAGCCGAACTCGAGCTTGTCGCGGGTCGCCAGGCCGAGCGTCTCGAGCTCGCGCATGCCGAGCTCGACGAGCTCGTCGTCGTCGGTCTCCCAGAGCTCGTCGCCCGCGAAGCAGAAGTACTCGAGGCCGATGCAGGCCTTGGTCGGATCCGGGACCATCCACGGGCTCCAGGAGCGGAAGTTCTGGATCCGGCCGACCTCGACGTCGGGCTCGTGGATGTAGATCCAGTTGTCCGGGAAGAGGTCCTCGCCGTCGAGCACCAGCGACACCGTCAGGAAGTCGCGGTAGCGCAGGCCCTTCGCCGCGGCGACGACCTCCGGGGAGGGCTGCGGCTCGGCCATCCCGACGACGTTGCGCAGCGGCAGCGAGCTGACGATGTAGTTCGACTCGTACTCCTTGCCGCCGGCGATCACCTTGCGTGCGCGGCCGCCCTCGAAGATCACCTTGTCGACCTTCGTGTTGAGCAGCACCTGACCGCCGAGCTTGGTGATGTCGTCGGTCATCGTCTCCCACATCTGGCCGGGGCCATAGCGGGGGTAGTTGAACTCGCCGATCAGCGTCTTGATCTCGTTGCCCTTGTTGCCGAAGAAGGCAGCCTTGGCGGCGCTGAAGAAGGACAGGCCCTTGATCCGCTGGGCAGCCCACTCGGCGCGGATCTCCGAGGTCGGCACGCCCCACACCTTCTCGGTGTAGGACTTGAAGAAGAGGTTGAAGAGGCGCTTGCCGAAGCGATTCGACACCCACTGCTCGAAGGTGTCCTCGCGGCCCTTCGGCTTCACCTGCGCCCAGAAGTAGGACAACATGCAGCGCGTCAGCTCGATCGGCCCGAGCTTCTTGATCACGTCCGGGCCGCGCAGCGGGTAGTCGAGGAACTTCTTGTTCCAGTAGATCCGCGACATCCGCGGGCGCTTGAGGAACTCCTCGCGCATGATCTC
>Ga0190272_10001095_pt1 | contig 13148 bp, 11 predicted proteins | sample Popmic504T_FD_133746 | JGI IMG/M metagenome (GOLD analysis project Ga0190272, IMG submission 133746) | Populus adjacent soil microbial communities from riparian zone of Shoshone River, Wyoming, USA - 504 T | ecosystem: Environmental > Terrestrial > Soil > Riparian zone | place: USA: Wyoming...
GCGCCGGCCGATCAGCACGTAGTCATGCCCGGCCAGCGTGGCGAGGGCGGCATGGCGGCGCACGATGTCGCGCAGGCGGCGCCGCACCCGGTTGCGCTCGGTAGCGCTGCCGACCTTTTTCGACACCGTAAAGCCGAAGCGCGCCGCCGCCGTATCGCCGCGTTCGCGCATTTGCAGCACAAACGGCCCGGCCGGAACCCGCCGGCCCTTGGCGGCTGCGAGGAACTCCGCCCGTTGCGTCAGCCGCTCCATGGGAAATCCCGGCGGATGAGCCGGTGTCAGGCGCTGAGACGCTTGCGTCCGCGGGCACGCCGGGCGGAGAGCACTTTGCGGCCGCCCGTGGTGGCTGTGCGGGCGCGGAAGCCGTGACGGCGCTTGCGCACCAGTTTGCTCGGTTGATAGGTCCGTTTCACGGGCGAAAACTCCGCTGGTCGCGGCTTGGGCGCTCAAGGGTTCGGATGAGCGGCGCCGGATCGGTGAAAGTGCGCTGAAACCGGCATTTCCAAGGCTGCCGGCGCTCAAGCTTGGCGCGGCTTATAAGTGAGGCCGGCCGCCCAAGTCAATGCGATGCGGGGCGGTCCGGCATGGTGAATCCGGCCGGAAATCAGTGCGTTCCGTCATCACGCGGCTGCGAGAGGGGGGTGAAACGGCGTCAAATGACGGTGACAGCTACTTCTTTGCAAGGGGTCTTGTGTATAGCTTGGGTCCACACGTAGGAAACGCCAGAACCCACGCCCGAACGATGACCTCCAACCGATCCACGGCCACCACCGACGCCGGGTACGTATTCCGCGCCCGCCTGCGCCGGTTTGCTCCGGTTGCCGTGATTGTGCTCGCCATGCTGGCGGTTTTCGCGACCGGCGCGCATCGCCACATCTCGCTTGAAACGCTGGTCCGCCATCGCATGGCGATCGACGCGTTCATCGACCACCATGGTGTTGCGGCGGTCGGCGGGTTCATCGCCGTCTATGTGGTGACGGTGGCGCTCTCGATCCCCGGCGGGCTCATTCTCTCGATCACCGGCGGCATCCTGTTCGGCACGCTGGTGGGCGGCCTTGCCAATGCGATCGCCGCGACGACCGGTGCGACTGTCGTGTTTCTGATCGCCCGCGGTGCATGCGGCGAAAGCCTGGTGCGGCGCGCCGGGCCGCTGGCCCGCAAGATCGCCGACGGCTTTTGCGCCAATGCGTTCAGCTATCTCCTGTTCCTGCGGCTGGTGCCCGCGTTCCCGTTCTTCCTGGTCAATTTGGCACCCGCGCTGGTCGGTGTGCGGCTCTCGACCTTCGTTGCCGCGACCGCGATCGGAATCGTACCGGCGACGTTCACGTTCGCGTTCCTCGGGTCCGGGCTCGACAGCGTGATTGCCGCGCAGGAGGTCGCCTACCGCGCCTGCCTTGCCTCCGGCCGCACCGATTGTACGGTCCACTTCGACCTCGGCATGATCGTCACGCCGCAACTGCTCGCCGCGCTTGTCGCGCTCGGTGTGATGTCGCTGATCCCCGTGGTCGTGAAACGTGTGCGCGCGCACAGCGCGCGGACGCATCCCGCGCCACTCGCCTGATCGGTCGACGGGGGAGGCTGTCACGGACGTCTTGACTCCGGACATTTGTGTGATCGGTGCCGGCTCCGGCGGCCTTTCGGTCGCGGCGGCGGCGGCGGCGTTCGGCGTACCCGTGGTGCTGATCGAAAAAGGCAAGATGGGAGGCGACTGCCTCAACTACGGCTGCGTCCCGTCCAAGGCGCTGCTCGCCGCTGCCAAGCATGCGATGGAGCCCAAGCGCGTCACACCGTTTGGATTGACGCTGCCGCGCGCCGAGATCGATTTCGCCAAGGTGAGCGCGCATGTCCATGGCGTCATCGCGGCAATCGCTCCGAACGATTCGAAAGAGCGCTTCACCGGGCTCGGCGTGCACGTGATTGAAGGCGTTGCGCGCTTTACGGATACCGCGACCGTCACGGTCGGCGGTAAATTTGAGATCAAGGCGCGCCGCTTTGTGATCGCCACCGGCTCATCGCCGGCGGTGCCGCCGATCCCGGGCCTTGCCGAGACGCCGCATCTCACCAACGAGACGACCTTCGAACTCAAGCGTTGCCCCGAACATCTCATCATCATCGGCGCGGGACCGATCGGGCTCGAGCTCGCGCAAGCCCATCGGCGGCTCGGCGCGAGGGTGACCGTGCTCGAAGCCGCGACGCCGTTGGCGAAGGACGATCCCGAATGCGCCGCGATCGTGCTCGAGCAACTGACGCGCGAGGGCATCGTCATCCGCTCCGGCGTCAAGGTGACGCGAATTGGTCACAACGAGGGCAGGATTCAGGCTGTCATCGAAACGCCGCAGGGCGAGGAAACCATCGAAGGATCAAATCTTTTGATCGCTGCCGGCCGCCGGGCGAACGTCGAAGGCCTTGATCTCGAAAAGGCCGGCATCAAATACGAGCGACGCGGCATCGTGGTCGACAAAGGTTTGAAGACGACGAACAAGAAGGCCTACGCGATCGGCGATGCGGCGGGCGGGCAATTCACTCACGTGGCGAACTATCACGCTGGCATTGTCATTCGGAATGCGCTGTTTCGTTTGCCCGCCAAGGCAAGCGATGACGCGATCCCATGGGTGACGTTCACCGATCCGGAGCTTGCACATGTCGGCCTCAGCGAAGCGCAGGCAAGAGAGCGCCACAAGACGATCCGCGTGTTGCGTTGGCCGTACCACGAGAACGACCGTGCGCAGGCCGAGCGCGACACCCACGGGCACATCAAGGTGGTGACGGCGAAGAACGGCCGCATTCTGGGAGCATCCATTGTCGGCGCGCACGCGGGCGAGCTGATCACCGCCTGGACACTGGCGCTGTCACGCGGGCTCAACATTCGCGCCATGGCAGAAGTTGTGGTCCCCTATCCGACCTTGTCGGAAATCGGAAAACGCGCGGCAATTGGCTATTTTTCGCCAAGTTTAAGCAATCCAAAGCTACGAAGGCTGATAAACTTTCTGCGCCGCTTCGGGTAAGCTATCGGCAACAAGGCAGCATGAATGACGTTTGAGCCGTCATCGACCGAGAAGGACCAACCCGCCCGGAGCTTGCGCTTCGGTCTCTCGGGCAAGCTTTTGCTTCTCACGATCCTGTTCGTGATGATCGCCGAAGTGCTGATTTACGTGCCGTCGATCGCGAATTTCCGGCTGAATTGGCTCTCCGACCGCCTCGCGGTCGCGCGCACGGTTTCGATCGTGCTCAATGCGCAAACGCCCGGGAGCGATAAGATCAACCTGCCGGCCAATATGGTAAAGGAGATTCTCGACAGCGTGGGCGCCAAGATGATCGCGGTCAAGATGGGCAACCAGCGCAAGCTGCTGGCCGTCAACGATCTGCCGCATGAGATCCACCATGAGGTCGACCTGCGCGAGTCGACGCCGGCGCGCGCCGTGTGGGCGGCGCTGCAAACGCTGTTCCTTCGTTCCGACAGCGATATCGTGCGCGTCGTGGGACAAGGCCCGCCCGGCAGCGATTTCATCGAGATCGTGATCGAGGAGGGTGCGCTGCGGGGGAAGATGTTTGCGTTCTCGCGCAACATTCTCTTGCTCTCGCTGCTGATCTCGGCGATCACCGCGGCGCTCGTCTATCTTTCTCTGCATTATCTGTTCGTGCGCCCGCTCAATCTTCTGACGACCAACATGATCCGCTTCCGCGAGGACCCGGAGAATGCCTCTCGCATCGTCGTGCCGTCCGGACGTGCCGACGAGATCGGCATTGCCGAGCACGAGCTCGGCGCGATGCAGCGCGACCTCGCTTCGATGCTGCAACAGAAGAGCCATCTCGCGGCGCTCGGCCTCGCGGTATCGAAGATCAATCACGATCTGCGCAACCTGCTCGCCTCCGCGCAGTTGTTCTCCGACCGGCTCGTGAGCGTGCCCGATCCCAACGTGCAGCGTTTTGCGCCGCAACTGATGCGCTCGCTCGAGCGCGCCATCGCGTTCTGTCAGTCGACGCTCTCGTACGGGCAGGTGAGGGAGCCGCCGCCCGACCGCAGGCCGGTTTCGCTCGAAACGCTGGTGGACGAAGTGCGCGAGACGCTGGGCCTTTCAGCTGAGTCGCCGGTGCGCTGGGTCAGCGCGGTCGAGCGCGGGTTGCATGCCGATGCCGATCCGGACCAGTTGTTCCGCGTCGTCCTCAACGTCGCGCGCAATGCGCTGCAGGCGCTGGAAAGCCGCGCACCGAACGAGCCCGGCCGCGATCAGCTGCGCGTCACCGGGCGGCGCGAGGGCTCGGTTGCGGTGATCGAGGTGTCCGACACCGGGCCGGGCGTGGGCGAAAGGGCGCGCGCGCATCTGTTCGAGGCGTTTCAGGGTTCGACACGGCCCGGCGGCTCCGGGCTCGGGCTTGCCATTGCGGCCGAACTTCTGCGCGCGCATGGCGGCGAAATCCGCCTGGTCGACGGCACCATCGGGGCGACCTTCCGGCTCATCATTCCGGATCGGGCGGTCGATATCGGCGCCCGGCGCGGCGAGCGGGCGCGGGCCTGATCGGCGCGGCGATCCGCGCTTGCCATCGCCAAAGCGACCCTATAGCTATGCGGCCGTTCCGGCCGGGCGTTGCACCCGGCGACGGTATCAGCGCCCGTAGCTCAGCTGGATAGAGCACCAGACTACGAATCTGGGGGTCGGGAGTTCGAATCTCTCCGGGCGCGCCATTCCTTTCAAAGGGTTATTCTGTTTCCGCCTAGGCCGCTTCGGGTTCCTAGCTACAGACTAGCTAGCTACAATGCGGATGGGGAGCCGTGAGGGTTCGCGAGGATGGTTGGCCTAGCAATGGTCTGGCTTGGCGTGGCGAGTTATTACTTTCGCTTCAAGGTCTGGAGAGCTTTGAGGAAAGCATCCTTGCCTTTGAAGGCAGCGAGGGTTAGCGCATAGACGCTGACTGCTTGCCATCCGCCGATGCTCAATAGCCCTGCGACTGAGCCCGCCAGGATGATTTCTGCTCCGCGTCTCGTGCCAAGCACATCTAGGAGCCGTGTCAGAACCCTAAGAGCTTTCTCTGCGGCCTCCGGCACGCCCTTGGTCGAGTCTTTATCGCTATCCAGTTCGTTGCTGATGCGGTGTAGCTCTTCGACGTGCTCCTGAGCAGAATTTATCCGAAGCTCTGAGATAGCGGCTGCGATTCCACGTATACGGTCGTAAAGCTCGCCGCGTTTACCGATAGCATGCGGAGGTAGCTCACGTGGTTGGTCACTAAGAGATCGAAGATTGTCGGCATACGGACCATCATATTCGGGCTCGGATAGAACTTTCTCAATTGCAATTCTTAAGTTCTCGCGAGCGTGTTCTGTCGGGCCAAAAGGAACGTATAGGACGGTCTCGGCTTGCGGACCTTCCGGCCACGGTTGAACGTCTGGCGGTCGCATGACGACAAGTGGGCCTCTAGTCGCGTGACGGACGCCAAGTTGGAACATAACGTCTGGCCTATTCGTGACATCGGCGATGACGAGTTCGGCAACTGTACCTGCAACAAGCTGGCGTCCGTTACCTGATTATTGCGGACACCTATCTCACGCGTGAGATCTATTTTTGGGAAATTCGCATCGAGAACTGGCGCGACGATTGAATCGTACACCCAGTCAATTCGCTTGTCCCCGTATGCTGGGATGAAAAGGCAGGTATCTTGTCCGTAAGTTGCCATCGCCGATCTCCCAGCCAGAAGGTTGCAGGGAGTGGAAGGCTGAATCAAGAGGCCATGCGATGGGCTGGCTGAGGGGGACCAACCGGCGGAGTGGCGCGTATCGACCGGATTGTAACCAACGTTCTTCCTGTTGTACTAAATAGGACCTGTGATTTCAAAGGCGTGAGATGCCCGAAACGATATTGCTCTACGCTCCGCTATTGGCCGGGGCATCGACAATCGTAGGCGCCGTTATTGGAGCCACCATAACCTACTTTTTTGTAGTGCAAAGGAAGGTTCTGGAGATCGCAGTTACAAAAATTAGCTGGATTAAAAAGTCGAAAGATATTCCGTCGTTTGCCCTCGGCGGACTTGTTGAAAGAGGTTTGCATACGGCTGAGGTACAGAGTGGGCTTCTAGGGGTAAAGAACATCGGAAACGTTACAATCAAAGACATCGTGTTCCTGGTGGTTGCCCCCGGCCACGCCGTCTATCAGTACAGCAAAGTGCGGACGGCCCACGATTTTGTGAAGGCTAGTGTGACGGTAGCGCACGAGGAAGATGAGGAGTTCGTACGCTACCAAGTCTCCGTCGACTATCTCAATCCCGGCGAGGCGTTTGGGGTTGATCTGGTGTTTCAAGGCGCTAACTCTGAGCTTGATGTATTTTGCCGATTGGAGGGCGTAAAATCGCGAGTCTGGCGCGAGGCGAAAATGGATTCTGTGATGAAGTTTGCTTTGTCGTAATTGCAGGGAGATGCGCCGGATTGGCGCGAAGGCACGAGGCGGCATATGGAGAGTCTAGCGAAGCACAACGAAACGCTGCGCCGAGGTTGACGATTGCTCTGGTGAGAGACTATGGCCGATTCAAGAGAGGTGACTACCCGCATTTTGCATTCAGCTGAATTTGTATCATGATCCGGTCTCGGATTCCGAGACTTAACGGCCGACAGTACGGCGTGGCGAAGAAGACCGCTCACGCCGCCGCGCTGACCTTCACGCAGCGCACATTGCGCTGCAGGCCGAGCGGCACGGCCGCGATGTCACCGTGTGAGCACGCAGCTTCGACGAGGCTGCAGCGTGGCGCGAAGGCGCAGCCCTCGGGCAACCGGTCGAGCCGCGGCGGCGCGCCGGGGATCGCTTCCAGCCGCTTGCCGCGCACTCCGCCGATCACGGTCGACGACAACAGCCCGCGCGTGTAGGGGTGCTGCGGCGCGCGCACCACGTCGCGCAAGGGCCCGGTTTCGACGATGCGCCCGCCATACATCACGGCGATGCGGTCGGAGATTTCCACCGCGACGCCGATGTCGTGCGTAACGAAGATCACCGCCATGCCCATCTCGCGCTGTAGTTCTCTCAACAAGAGCAAAATCTGGATCTGCACCGTCGCGTCGAGCGCGGTGGTCGGCTCATCGGCGAGCAGCACTTTCGGCTTGCAGGAGAGCGCAAGCGCGATCATGGCGCGCTGGCGCATGCCGCCGGACATTTCATGCGGGTAGTTTTCCAGCCGCCGTCTGGCGGACGGAATGCGCACGCCTTCGAGCATCTCGAGCGCGCGCTTGCGGCCGTCCGCCCAACTCACCCCCTTGTGGCGCACGACCGTTTCGGCGATCTGGTCGCCGATGGTGTAGACCGGATCGAGCGCCAGCATCGGCTCCTGGAAGATCATCGACACGGTGCCGCCGCGCAGCTGCTCGAGTTCCTCGTCGTCGAGCGAAAGCACATCCTTGCCGGCGACGCGGATCGTGCCGGTCATCTCGCTGCGCCGCGGCGGCAACATGCGCAGCAGCGCGCGCAGCGTCACACTCTTGCCAGAGCCGGATTCACCGAGCACGCCGAGCACTTCGCCCTGGCTGAGCGTGAAGTCGACGCCGTTGAGCGCATGCACGGTGCGCTCGCCCTTGAAGCGCACGCGCACGTCCTGCATTTCGACGATGGGGTTCATGCGAGTTTGGGCACCTTGGTGTGATGGTCGGTCGCGCTCTGGAACGCGATGCCGAGCGCCGCGACTGTCTCGTCGTTGAACGGGCGCCCGATCAACTGCAGCCCGATCGGCAGACCGCGCTGGCCGAAGCCGGCCGGCACGACGAGCGCGGGCAGGCCGAGATAGTTGATCGGCCGCATAAAGCGCGTGACGCCCTGGATGATCGCCTCGGCATTGCCGGCGCCGCCGACGTCGGTTTCGGCGATGGTCGGCGCGACCGCGCGCGACACCGGCGCCAGCACGGCGTCGCATTTGCCGATTGCCGCGAGGTGCGCTTGCAGCGCATGCGCGCGCCAGCGCAGCGCTTCGAGATATTCGACCGCGCTGTAGGCGAGCCCGTTTTGCAGCCGGTTGCGCACCTGCTTGCCGTAGTCGTCGGGGCGCTCGCGCAGCCACGGCGCATGATAGGTGGCGGCCTCGACGGCGAGCACGATCATGGCGGCGGCCGACACCAGCACCTGGTCGGGCAGGTCCACCTCGACGATCTTCACGCCGAGCTTCCGGAACGCCGCCTTGGCATCATCCATGGCTTTGGCGACGTCCGGCTCGAGGTCGTCGACATAGAAGCTCTTCGGGATGCCGATGCTGAGGCCCTTCGCGGGGCGTTTCACCGCCTTGGCGTCCCACTTCGGCGCCAGCGCGGTCGTCGGGTCGAGCGGATCGGGCCCCGCGATGATCGACAGGATGATCGCGCAGTCCTCGGCCGTCCGCGCCAGCGGGCCGACCGTGTCGAGCGTGAACGAGAGCGGCATGCAGTTGGCGCGGCTGACGCGGCCATTGGTCGGCTTGAAGCCCGACACGCCGCAAAAATGCGCCGGCATGCGGATCGAGCCGCCGGTGTCGGAGCCGAGTGCTGCCGGGATGAGCCGCGCCCCCACCGCCGAGCCGGAGCCGGATGACGAGCCGCCCGTGATGCTGTCCGGGCTCCACGGATTGCAGACATTGCCGGTGTGCACGTTGTGCCCGGTCGGCCCGTAGGCGAATTCCACCATGTTGACGGCGCCGAGCCGGAACGAACCTGCGGCTTCGAGCCGCTCCACCGCGGTCGCGGTCGTTGGTGCGATCCAGCCCTTGCGGATCTTGGAGCCGCACTCGGCGAGCTTGCCCTTGGAGTAGTACATGTCCTTGTGGGCGAGCGGGACGCCGTGCAGCGGGCCCTTCGCCTTGCCGGCGGCGAGCGCGCGATCCGCCGCCTTCGCGGATTTCAGCGCATCCTCGGCCTCGACGCGCGCGAACGCGTTGAGGGTCGGCTGCCATTTGTCGATGCGTGCCATCAGCGCTTTGGTGACTTCGAGCGACGAAACCTTGCGGCGGCGGATCGCGGCCGCGAGATCCTTCAGATTCATCTCCGCGATGTCACTCACCGGCCCGCGTCCTTGTGCTGCACGACGAGGAAGCTCGACGGCTCGGTTTCCAGCGGGATCGCGATGTTCTCGGCCGCATAGCGCGCGACCGTCGGCGTCACGGCGCGCGCGATGCGTTCAGGCCCTTTCTCGGAAATCGGCACGCGCGCGGCGGCAGCGAGCGCCGCGATGCGCTCGGGCGAAACGTCATTAGGCATGTTGCAACTCCCGGGCAGAAAAATGGCCCGCCTTCGAATGACCGGAGGCGGGATCGACCATGTGGCAGGCGGCGAAGTGGCGTTCATTGCCGGTCGCAAACAGCGACGGGCTTTTCTCGCTGCAAACGCTTTCAGCAAAGGGGCAGCGCGTGTGGAAGCGGCAGCCGGAGGGCGGATCGATCGGATTGGGCGGATCGCCGGTGATCGGCGCTTCCTGCGTGCGCCGGTCGGGATCGAGCGAGGGCATCGCGGCGAACAGCGCGCGCGTATAGGGATGGCGCGCGTCCGACCACAGCGCCTCGACCGGGCCGGTCTCCACCACCTCGCCGAGATACATCACGATCACGCGGTCGGAGATGAAGCGCACCACGTTGAGATCGTGCGAGATGAACACGTAGGTGAGGCCAAGCTCTTCCTTCAGATCGATCAGCAGGTTGAGCACCTGCGCCTCGACCGACTTGTCGAGCGCCGACACTGCCTCGTCGAGCAGCACGAGGCGGGGCGAAAGCGCGAGCGCGCGCGCGATGTTGACGCGCTGGCGCTGCCCGCCGGACAGTTCGTGCGGATAGCGCGCGGCGAACAGCGCCGGATCGAGGCCGACCTTGCGCAGAAGATCGTGTGCGCGGGCGCGCGCGTCGTCGGCCGCGATGCCATGTACTTTCGGTCCGAACGCGATCGAATCCTCGACGGTAAGACGCGGATTGAGTGAGGCGTAGCTGTCCTGGAACACCATCTGCACGCGGCGGCGCAGGTCGCGCAGCGACAGCGACGCGCCGAGCTTCTCGCCGTCGAGGATGATGGATCCCTGATCGGGCTGGATCAGCCCGATGACGAGGCGCGCGGTCGTCGATTTGCCGCAACCGGACTCGCCCACGATGCCGAGCACCTCGCCCTTGTCGACCGAGAAGTTCACGTCATCGACCGCCCGCACCACGCCGGCCTTGCCGATGAAGCCGCCGCGCACCGGAAAATGCTTGCTCAGCGAACGCACTTCCAGCAGCGGCTGCTGCGGGCCGCCGACATCGGCAGCCGGCGCGCTCAGGTCAGCTTCGGACATCCATCGCGCTCCGCATGCCGTCGCTCAAAAGGTTGAAACAGATCGACACGATGAAGATCATCGCGCCGGGCAGCGCCGCGACCCACGGATTGGCGTAGATCGCAGTGCGCAGCGTGTTGAGCATCAGGCCCCATTCGGGCTCGGGCGGCTTGGTGCCCAGCCCGAGGAACGAGAGGCCCGACGCGAGAATCATGCACACGCTGATCAGGCTGGTAGAATAGACGAAGATCGGCCCGAGCACGTTGCCGAGCACGTGCACGCGCATGATGGTGATCGGGCCGGCACCCGACGCGCGCGCCGCATCGACGAAGTCGAGCCCGCGCACGCTGGTGGTGACGCTTTCCGAGACGCGCACGATCGGTGGAATGAATACGATCGTCAGCGACACGATCGAGTTCGTGATGCCGGCGCCGAGCGCGCCCGAGATCGCGATCGCCAGCAGCACGGAGGGAAACGCGTAGAACACGTCGACGGTGCGCATAATCGCCTGATTGACGAAGCCGCCGAGGTAGCCAGCCATCACGCCGAGCGTCGTGCCGATACAGAAGGCGAGCACGACCGGGAAGAGTCCAAGGAACAGCGACAGCCGCCCGCCATAGATGAGCCGCGCCACCATGTCGCGGCCGAGTTCGTCGGTGCCGAGCGGATAGCCCGGCGTGCCGATCCAGCGCAGGCGGCGGATCATGCTGCCCTGATACGGGTCGGCGAGGCCGAGGTAGGGTGCGAAGATTGCCGCGAGTGCGATCAGCAGCAGCACGCTCGCGCAGGCGACGCTGAGCGGATCGCGCGACAGGCGGCGAAACACGCTTGCCCAATAGCCGCGCGCCTTGTCGACGGCAGCGATGCGGACCAGATCGTCGGCGACCGCGCTCATACGAAAATCCTCATCCTGAGGAACCCGCGAAGCGGGCGTCTCGAAGGATGGCGGCGGGTGCGGTCTCTCATCTCATCCTCGCTTGATGCGCGGGTCGATCGCCGCCTGGATCACATCGACCACGAGATTGAGAAACACGAAGAACAGCGCCAGCACCAGAATAGTGCCCTGCAACAGCGGCAGGTCGCGCTGGAAGATCGCCGAGTTGAGCAAAAAGCCGGTGCCGGGCCAGGAGAACACAGTCTCGATCAGGATCGAGCCGCCGAGCAGATAGCCGAGCTGCAGGCCGATGACCGCAATCGCGGTCGGCGCGGCATTTTTCGCCACATGCACGAACACGCGCTTCTCAGTCAGGCCCTTGGCACGCAGCGCGATGACGAATTCCTGGCTCAAGAGGTCGCCGACCAGCGCGCGCACGGTGCGCGTCACGATGCCCATCGGGATCACCGACATGGTGACGGCGGGAAGGATCAGGTGCTTGAAGTGCTCCCAGTCCCACGCCCAGCCGCCCGGTCCCGCGCCGACCGCGGGCAGCCAGCCGAGCTGCACCGAGAAAATGATCACCAGCACCATGCCGAGCCAGTAATGCGGCATCGACACGCCGGTGATGGAAATCGTCGTGACAAGCTTGTCGATCCAGGTATCGCGGAAATAGCCGGCGAGAAAGCCGAACGTGACTCCGAACACGAACCCGATCAGCGAGGCGAGCACCGCCAGCATGATGGTATTGCCGACCGCGCGCATGACCTCTTCGGTGACCGAGCGTCCGGATGCGATCGAGGTGCCGAGATCGCCGTTGAGGGCGTTCCACACCCAGATGCCGAACTGAACGGGGAGCGGGCGGTCGAAACCGTAGGCCTTGCGCATCTGGTCGGCGAGCGCCTGGCTCGCGTCAGGCGGCAGCACCGAGATCAGCGGATCGCCCGGCGCGATATGCACGAGCAGGAAGCACACCAGCGCCACCGCGAACACCACGGGGATGACGAACACAAGGCGCTTGGCGATGTAGACGAGCACCTAACAGCTACCCCCATCCGTGTCCCGGGCGCACTGCGGCGCGAAGTGCCGCTGTGCAGACCCGGGACCCCGGTTCAGTTTGCCCCCTCCCTTTCCCTCCCCCGCAAGCGGGGGAGGGTAGGGTGTGGGGTGGGTCCCGCATCTGCGATGCACCGCTAAAAGGCGCTGCATCGCGTGCGGGACACAAGCATCAGTTGATCGTCATCGTGGAGAAATCCACGAACCAGCTCTTCGGCTGCACGAAGTTCTTGATCTTCGGGCTCATCGCGCGCGGGCCGACGTCGTGCGCGACCCACAGGAACGCCGCCTCGTCGACCGAGCGTTCATGCAAGGCGGCGAGCGCCTTGTCGCGCGCGGCGGGCTCGAAGGCGACGCGCACCGCGGCGACCAGCTTGTCGAACTCCGGATCGTTGATGAAGCCCCAGTTGTTCGAGGTCGGGGGCGCCATCTTCGAGTCGAGGAAGCGGATCATCGCGAAGAACGGATCCATCGCCGCATAGGTCACGTTGGTGGCGTGCGAGCCGCGGGCGGACTCGTCCTTCGCGCCCTTGCGCCAGTTGGTGAACAGCGTGTTCCACTCGATCACGTCGAGCTCGACCTCGAAGAAGCACTCCGCGAGGCTCTGCTGCACGAACTCGTTCATCGGCAGCGGCAGCATCTGGCCGGAGCCCGACGCCGAGGTCTGCGTCTTCACCTTCAGCTTCTTGGTCGCGGAGAAACCGGCTTCGGTCATCAGCTTCTTGGCTTCCGCCGGATCGTACTTGATCTGGAATTTCGGATTGCCGCGCCACGGATGCCCGGGTTCGAACGTGCCGGTCGCCGCTACCATCAGGCCGCCGAGCAGGCCATCCTTCATGGCGTTGCGATCGATGCACAGGTTCGCCGCCTTGCGCACGCGCACGTCGTTCCAGGGCGAGCCCTCGATGCGGCTGAACTGCCACGGCCAAACATGCGGCTGTTCGTTCTGGTAGACGATGAAGCCGCGTTGCCTGACCTGCGCCAGCGCA
>Ga0190272_10001096_pt1 | contig 13138 bp, 14 predicted proteins | sample Popmic504T_FD_133746 | JGI IMG/M metagenome (GOLD analysis project Ga0190272, IMG submission 133746) | Populus adjacent soil microbial communities from riparian zone of Shoshone River, Wyoming, USA - 504 T | ecosystem: Environmental > Terrestrial > Soil > Riparian zone | place: USA: Wyoming...
GACGTGCACTTGTAGATGTGTTGTGCGCGTTCATGGAACACGACGCCCTCTTCGCTCTGTAGGCTCTGGGCGCCGAGTCGAATGCCGCGCAGGCTGCGGTCTGCCATTGTGTGGTCCTCTCGTCGCTGTACAGGTATAACGTGACCACCTGGGCGGATCATCCGAACGGAGCCCCTGCGGGGTCATTCACAGACGATGCACAGCGCACCCGTCCGGCGTGATTGCGCGGGAACTCACGACCCGCCCGGCCGGCCGTGCAGCAGGCCGAGCGCGACGTCGGCGCGATCGGTCACCAGGCCGTCGACGCCCATGTCGATCAGCCTGCGCATGTCGTCGGGATCGTTCACCGTCCACACGTGGACCTCCACGTCGTGCCGGTGCGCAGCGTCGATCAGGCGCGGTGTGACGATCCTCAGCCGACCTCGGCGTTCGGGCACCTGGAGCGCGTCCACGCCCGTCAGGGCGCGGCCGACGAGTCGCGACGAGCGCGCGGAGAGCGCCGTCAGCACTCGCGCGATGGTGGCGCGGCCAGCGGAGGTGGCGGGGCGGATGCCGCCGCCGGTGCGGTTCGCTGCCGCCAGCGCTTCACGACGGCGTTCGTCGGAGAAGCTGGTCAGAAGCACGCGATGCGCGTGCGGTGCGACGATGCGCCCGACCTCCGATGCGGCATCCCTCGCCTTCACGTCGAGGTTGAAGCGAACGTCGGGAAATGCGTCGAGCGCCTGGGCCAGGGTGATGAGCCCGCCACGCTCGGACAGAAGACCATCGAGTTCTCTCGCGGTGACCTGGGCGATCGGGCGCGGGTCGCCGGCGACCCGACTCAGATCGTCGTCGTGGAACAGCACCACGCTGCCATCGGCGGTCAGGTGGCAGTCCGACTCGATGTAGACGGCGCCCGCCGCGTGCGCAGCCGCGACCGCCGCGAACGAGTTCTCGACGACACCCTGGGCGACATCGTCCGCGGTCAGCAGCCCGCGATGCGCGAGCACCCGTGGGCGCGCGGTGCCCTCGAACCACCGGTGCGTCACGAGACCGGCGGCGGCGTGAGCTCCTCGTTCGGCGCAGCGCGCGGCGTCGCCCGCTCATTCATGTCGATGACGGAGCCGGCGAAGGCCGTGCTCATGCCTTTCAGTGCCTCCGTGAACTCGCTCGGGATGATCCACAGCTTGCTCGAGGCGCTGTCGGCGATCTTCGGGAGGGTCTGCAGGTACTGGTACGCGAGCAGCTTGTCGTCCGGGTTTCCGAGGTGGATCGCGCTGAAGACCGTCTGGATGGCCTCAGCCTCGCCCTGCGCACGCAGCACAGCCGCCTGCTTGTCGCCCTCGGCTCGAAGGATCTCCGCCTGCCGTGCACCCTCGGCGGTGAGGATCGCGGACTGCTTCGTTCCCTCGGCCGTGAGGATCAGGGCGCGGCGGTCGCGCTCGGCACGCATCTGCTTCTCCATCGAGTCCTGGATGCTGATGGGCGGGTCGATCGCCTTCAGCTCGACACGACCGACGCGGATGCCCCATTTGCCGGTGGCCTCGTCGAGCACGATGCGCAGCTGTCCGTTGATCTCGTCACGGCTGGTGAGCGCCTCCTCGAGGTTGAGACCACCGACCACGTTGCGCAGGGTCGTGGTCGTCAGCTGCTCGACGGCGCCGAGATAGTTGCGGATCTCGTACGTCGCGGCCCGCGGGTCGGTCACCTGGAAGTAGATGACCGTGTCGATCGAGACCACGAGGTTGTCTTCGGTGATCACCGGCTGCGGCGGGAAGGAGACGACCTGCTCGCGCATGTCGATGAGCGGCCGCACGCGATCGATGAAGGGCACCAGGATGTTCAGCCCGGGCATGAGGGTCTTGTGGTAGCGCCCGAGGCGCTCGACGACGCCGGCCGTTGCCTGCGGAATGATGCGGATCGAGCGGACGATCACGACCAGGACGAAGACGAAGACCGCTGCCGCCAGCAGCCAGCCGATGGCCGTCGGGATGAAGCTCTCGGGGGTCATGCGGTCGACTCCTCTTCCTCGGGGCGGACGAATGCCGTGGCTCCGTCGATGCGGCTCACGCGGATCACCGTGCCCGGCTCGAGCTCGCCCCGGTGCTCGGGGCGAGCGGTCCACGTGTCGCCGTTGGAGAGCTTGACCTGTCCGCCGTGCGCGGTGACCGTGGACAGGACTTGCCCGCTCAGGCCGACGAGCGCGGCGACGTTCGACGGCGTGGGATCCTCGCCTCGTCGCAGACGCTTCAGAAGCGGCGGACGCAGCACGAGGATGAGAACGGCTGCGACGAGCGCGGCGATGATCACCTGGAGCCAGATCGGGGCGCCGAGGAGGTCGGATCCCAGTCCGGCGATGCCGCCGATGCTGAGCATCAGGAACGTGAAATCGAGCGTGAGCATCTCGATCACGAGGAAGACGAGAATCAGGACCAGCCACCCGATCCACGCGAATTGTTCGATGGTCTGGATGAGCTCCACGGTGTGCCTCCCTGTTCTTCCGAACCTATCACGGAGGGTTTTCGGACGGGCCGGACGCCCTCAGCCGGAGAGCCTCGGTTGATAGTGTCGAGATGTGACTGAGCCTCTTGATGACAAGCCCCTCGCCCCTGGTTCGCTGAGGGGCAAGACCGTCCTCGTGACCGGATCGTCGCGCGGCATCGGCGCCGACACGGCGCGGTACTTCGCGCAGGCGGGCGCCGACGTCGTGATCAATTTCCGCAACAAGGCGCCGCGCGCGGAGAAGCTCGCCGCCGAACTTCGTGAACTGGGCGTGGACGTCCTCGTCGTGGGCGCCGACCTGACGGATGCGGAGTCTGTCCAGGCGATGTTCTCGGAGGTCGAGCGCACGTTCGGGTCGCTCGACGTGCTGGTGCTCAACGCGTCCGGTGGCATGGAGTCGGGCATGGGGGAGGAGTACGCGCTGCAGCTGAACCGGGACGCCCAGGTCGGCGTGCTCGAGAGCGCGCTGCCGCTCCTGGGGCCGGGGTCGCGCGTCGTGTTCGTCACGAGCCACCAGGCGCATTTCATCCGCACCACTCCGACGATGCCCGAGTACGTGCCCGTCGCCCTCTCCAAGCGCGCGGGGGAGGACGCCCTGCGAGAGCGCATTCCCGTCCTCGCCGAGCGCGGCGTGGGATTCGTCGTCGTCTCCGGCGACATGATCGAGGGGACGATCACGGCGACCCTCCTCGAGAGAGCCAATCCGGGGGCCATCGCGTCCCGCCGCGAGTCGGCGGGCAAGCTGTACAACGTGAGCGAGTTCGCCGCCGAGGTCGCCCGGGCCGCGATCGATCCGATTCCCGGCGACAACACGCGACTCATCGGCGACACGAGCTCGTTCGCGGGGGAGTGACGATGCGTGCCGAAGACATCGAGAAGCTCGTCTCGGTGGGCCGGCCGCAGATCGCACCGAACGGCACTTTCGCCGTCTTCGCGACCTCGCGACCGGACATCGCCTCCAACAGCGCCGTCGGCCAGCTGTGGCGCGTCGACCTGCCGGGCGGCATCCCGCGTCGTCTGACCCGTGGTGTGGCGGATGCCGCGCCGCGCCTGTCGCCGGACGGTTCGAAGATCGCGTTCCTGCGAGCGGGCAGCGAAGGGGCGGGGAAGGGCAAGGCACAGCTTTTCGTCGTGCCGGCCGGCGGCGGCGAACCCGTGCAGGTCACAGACAGGGAGCTCGGCGTCGAGAGCTTCGAATGGTCTGAGGACGGAGGCGCGCTCGCCTTCACCGCGCGCGTGCCCGAGAAGGGGCGCTACGGCAGCGTCGAGGGATTGGATGCCGCCGCGGAAGCGCCGCGCCGCATCAGCGGCATCCGGTGGCACGCCAACGGCCTCGGCTACCTCGCTGATCGGCCCGCGCAGCTCTTCGTCGTGGCCGTACCCGACATCGACGCGGAGCCGTTCTACGAGCCTGCCGCCGCCGTGCTCGACGGAGACGGGTCCCGCTCGAAGAAGAGGCTCGTCGCGGACGACGCGACCGCGCTCACCAGCGGCGCGGCATCCCGCTCAGAGCCGGTGTTCCGCGGCGACGAGGTGCTCACGGTCGTCGAGGAGATCGAGGCGGACCGCCGCGACCTGCGGACGCGCCTGGTCGCGGTCCGCGCGGACGGCTCGGGGGAGCGCGACGTGATCGGACGCGACGCGAACCTGTCGATCGCCGAGGTCGCGGTCGCCGACGACGGCGCGATCGCGATCCTCGCGTTCGACACCGGCGGGTCCGGCGTGGACTTCGTGGCCCCGGGAGTCGCGCTCTGGCTGGTCGAAGACGGGGGCCCGCGGCGGCTCACGGATGCCGAGACGATCGATCTCGGCGAGGTGGGCAGTCACATCACCGCGGTCGGAGCGGACTTCCTCGTGCAGGACCGTACGCGGGGACGCGTCCGGCTGCTGCGCGTCACCCGGTCGGGCCACATCACCGAGCTGCTCGGCGGCGACCTGGAGGTCGGCGGGCACGGGGCCGCGGGGGAGCGGATCGTCGCCGCCGTCGCCACACCGAACTCCCTCGGAGAGCTGTTCCTGGTCGAGAGCGGCGAGGTCCGGCCGCTGACGTCCTTCGGCGACGGAGTGGCCGTCGCGACGCCGCGCGAGCTCACGATCGACGGCCGAGACGGCTATCCCGTCCACGGCTGGGTCGCTCAGCCGGAAGGGGAGGGGCCGTTCCCGGTCATCCTCCAGATTCACGGCGGGCCGTATGCCACCTACGGCATACACCTGTTCGATGAGACGCAGGTGCTCGTCGATGCTGGTTACGCGGTGGTCTACTGCAACCCGCGCGGTTCGGCGGGCTACGGCCGATCGCACGGTCGCAGCATCCGAGGGGCGATGGGAACCGTCGATTTCGCGGACGTCATCGACTTCCTCGAGGCTGCGGTCGCTGCGGATTCCCGCCTCGACGGTGAGCGCGTGGGCATCATGGGCGGGTCGTATGGCGGGTATCTCACGGCATGGGTGATCGCGCACGACCACCGATTCGCGGGTGCCATCGTCGAGCGCGGATTCCTGGACCCCGCGACGTTCACAGGCACGAGCGACATCGGCTCGTTCTTCGGTGACGAGTACGTCGGCACCGATCCATCCGCGATCGCGGCTCAGAGTCCGATGGCGGTCGTCGAGCAGGTCACCACGCCGACCCTCGTCATCCACTCCGAATTGGACTACCGCTGCCCGCTGGAGCAGGCCACGCGCTACTACTCGGCGCTCAAGCGACAGGGCACCGCGGCGGAACTGCTGGTCTTCCCCGGCGAGAATCACGAGCTGACCCGTTCCGGCCAGCCCCGCCACCGCGTCGAGCGATTCGCCGCCGTGCGCGACTGGTGGAGCCGCTGGCTGCCGATCTCGTAGAGCGAAGAAGAAGCGCCCCGGATGCACCGGGGCGCTTCTTCGTGCTCAGGGCCCTACAGGTCCTTCTTGCCGAAGGTGAAGGCGCGCACGATCTGGATGACACCGAGGACGATGAGCGAGATCCCGAGGATCCACCACAGGATCGCGGCGCCCGTGATGGCGTTGAAGAGGAGGAACACACCTGCGATGAGGCTGACGATCGCGAAGAAGATCGTCCAGCCCTTGGACGAGGCGTCCCCCAGCGTCGACAGCGAGACGATGCCCTCGATGATCCACAGGATGCCGACGAGGATGCCGATGAAGGCCGCGAGCCACACAGTGGCGGCACCGAGGTTCAGGAAGGCGACGATTCCCGCGATGATGAACAGGATTCCGAGCGCGATGTGGCCGATCCGCGCCCATCCGCCCTTCGTCTTGGAGAATATTCCGAGACCGGCGTAGACGAGGCCCGCCGCGATCGCATAGATCGCAACGATCGCCGTGACGACCATGGCCGTCTGGCCCGGCCAGACGAGGATGAGGATACCGGCGATGACGGACAGGACGCCGCCGATGCCGAGGGCGGTGCGGATGCCGTTGACGGCGGATTTTTCCGCTTCGGATTCGGTAGACATGAGTCTTCCCTTTCTGGGAGTTTCCTGCGAGGTGCGTCACAGCATAGACCTCTGTCGTGTCCTGCGAGGGGAGGGGCGCGCCAGCGTGTGTCTTCCGTGACATCCGGCGTAACGCCGCCCCTCAGCCCAGCAGGATCGTCGCCGCGAGCAGGACGGGGACGCAGCCGATCGTGGTGAGGAAGACCGTGTCGCGTGAAATCGTCTCGCCGACGCCGTAACGCTGCGAATAGTTGAAGACGTTCTGCGCGGTGGGCAGCGCGGCCAGCACCACGACGATCAGCACCTCTTGCGCCGACAGGCCGAAGACGAACTCCGCGAACGCCCACGCGATCAGCGGCATCGCGATCAGCTTGAGTCCCGTCGCCAGGAAGACGTCCCGACGGCGACCTGCCGCACCGAGCACCCGCTGGCCGTACAGGGATATGCCGTAGCTGATCAGCATCACGGGAACGCAGCTGTTGGCGATGAGCAGCGCCGGTTCGAATACGATCGGCGGAAGCTCAGTCCCGCTCACCGAGACCGCGGTGCCGAGCGCCGATCCGATCACGATCGGGTTGGCCAACGCGCGACCGACCGCCCGCCAGAAGGACGCACGGCGCGCCGTCGCCGCCTCCAGCACCGCCATCGATATCGGCGTGAACACCAGGAGCTGGAGCAGGATCACGGGCGCGGGGTACGCGGCACTGCCCAGCAGATACAGCGACAACGGGATGCCGATGTTGTTGGAGTTGACCTGGCCGGCCGACAGCGCGCCGATCATGACCTCGCCTACGCGGCGCCGCCAGACGAAGCGTGCGACGACGACGTAGACGGCGATCACGGCGACCGCGGCGATCGCCGACACGGGCAGCAGCGCCGAGAACAGCGTGCGCACATCCGCCTGCGCGAGCACGACGAACAGCAGAAACGGCGAGAGCACGAAGAACGTCAGTCGTGCCAGCACCGGCTTCGCGTGCTCGCCGAGCAGGTCTATTCGTCCGATGATGTAGCCGACCGCGATGGCGAGGCCGACGACGGCGAATCCCGTGAGCGACTCCAGCATGATCCGAGACTACGGAGAGTCGGCCTGCGTGCAATTGCCGATAATGCACATTATGTCAACTCATTTGGGCCAATCGTGCCGCACGGACACGGAGCACCCCTGACTCGACGTAGTGATGGGACGCGAACGTGGTCGCACTGTCCACATCGGGCGCGTGCCGTTACGACCTCATAAGGGCCAGTTGGTGCGAGCCCAGGCGACGAGATTGCCGAAGCCTGACCCACTCGCAACGACGTTCCCCCATTCGCCGCCCCCGACCGCCCAGTCATACTCCTCACCTGAGACGACCCCCAGCACGCGCCAGTCTCCGCCCCACTGGCCCCACAGCGGACCACCCGAGTTGCCCGGGCCCAAGTCGGCGCGAGTCTCGAGTTCCATTCCCCCGTTGGAGTCCGAGTCGTCGTCGAACACGCTCACGCCCATCTGATACGAGGGCCTCTGTGAATTGATGGCGGAGGGGTAGCCCGCCGTGGTCCAGTACTGCCGGTCCTCCCAGTCGTCGTCGTAGCCGTTGACGCCGAAGTAGCCGACCCCGTGACCGAGCGGTTCGTACAGGCGCAGAACCGCCCAGTCATAGCCGCACACCTCGTCTCCTGTGTCGAATGCCCTCCAGTCGGATACGTAGGACTGAACGCCAGCGCCGTACAGCGAACCCCCGTCGTAGTAGGCGGGCACGACACGCATCCACCAGGACGACGTGCGCGGCACGCAATGCGCCGCGGTGACGGCGACACGCGGGCCGATCAGGGCCGCACTCCCCGCACCGTCCGGGCGCTCACTCGTGAAGAGCTTGCAGACGTGGCCCCATGGCCTCGCAGCGTCGCGATAGACGCGGCGCTCCTCCGGCGGGAACCGCGTGGTGTCGAACGGACGGACGAGCCTTCGTCCGTCAAGCCGACGCAACGGCTTGCCGGTGTCCTCGGGAATGGCCCGTGGCACCGGAAGCGTGTCTATCCAGTCCGGCCCATATCCGCGGAGATCGATCTGCGGATCGATCTCCGCTAGGAACTCTGCTGCGGGCCGGAAGGCGCCGGTCTTACCCTGTCGCGGCTCGTCGTGCGCGGACTCGGCCATGCTCTCCAGCTCGGCCGGCTTCACACCGGACCCCAGCTCCGGCCGCTGCGAGACGACCTCGGTTACCGTCGACGGATGGTGCGTATCACCGTAGAAGCGAAGAGCATCTGCTGTGAATATTCTGGCGTCGTCCGACATGGTGTCTCCTTCGCGAGTCTTTCAGCGGAAAAGCTACGCCTGCCCGCGGCGGATGTCCATGCTCACGGCACTCCTTGTCGGCGATCGTCGCTTCCCCACGCGAAGGACCCGGGCCGGGAGGCGAAACGGCCTCCCGTACCCGGGCCCTCGTGCGCGTCGGTCTCCCGACTCAGATCGTGTCGTCGGTGGTGCTGGTCGAACGGCGCGTGACCTGCTCACCGGCGGCCGGGTCGACCGCCGTGCGGGTGACGCTCTCGCTGGACCGCTTGCGCATCAGCAGGACCAGTCCCAGGATGAAAACGAGTACTCCGGCACCCATCAGGATGTAGCCGATCAGGTCGAGGTTGATCCAATCCAGCTGCACGTTCACGGCGAACGCGAGGATCGCTCCGATGACGAAGAGGACGACTCCGGCTCCGATGCTCATGGCACTTCCTTTCCATGCGGACGCGGCGCGTCCCCATCCTCACAGCGTCGTCGCCTCCGAGCGCCGCGGCAAGGGCTTGACACGCCCACCGAGATGGCCCTAGCCGGCGATCCGCGCAACGACGTTCTCGATGTCGTCGATGAACGCGTTGTAGCCGGCGATCGTGGCTGCGACCTGCTCATCCGAGAAGTCGGAACGATCCTGGCGCACCGTGAGCTGCGTGCCCCCCTCCACCGACTCCAGATCGAAGATGACAGGCAGCCCCGCGTCGTCCCCGGGCTGATCGGTCAGGGTCATCGCGACGTGCGCGGGCGGTTCGACCTCCACATAGGTCCCCGTCCAATGGATCGAGTTGCCGTCAGGCAGGTGCATGACCGCGCGGAACGCTCCCCCCGGTCGCACGTCCATCGACAGCGTGTCGCGGGGAACCTCGACGGCGGCGGTGCCGAACCAGACCGCGAAGTGCTCGGGCTTCGTCAGGGCTTCGAACACCAACTCGCGCGGCGCCGAGATGGTGCGGGTGACGGTGAAGTAGTCAGTCACGGGGGTTCTCCTTGTCGTGTGACGGTGTGGGGGTGCCGAGCTGCTGCAGGGCGTTGAGGTACGAGTCGAGTGCGCCGAGATTGTCCTGCCAGAACTTCGCGTAATCCGCTATCCACACGGATGCCGCGGCCAGCGGCCTCGCATCGAGCATCGCGGCGCGGAATTGTGCGTCTCTCCCCCGGCTGACCAGTCCTGCGCCCTCCAGGACCCTCAGGTGCTTCGATACGGCGGCGAGCGTCATGTCGAATGGGGCGGCCAACTCCCCCACCGTCGCGCCCCCCGCCGCCAGCCGCGCGAGGATCGCACGCCGGGTCGGGTCGGCCAGCGCGGCGAACGTTCGGCTCAGGTCGTCGTTTGCCATCGTCACCTCCGTATTCAACTGACTAGTACAATACCGCTTGGTTGAATAGGAGTCAAGGATGTCGCTCCCACTCGATATGGTGGCGTCATGCCGCGCGTCATCTACAACACCGCCACCACGCTGAACGGGTTCCTCGCGGATGACGAGCATTCCCTCTCCTGGCTGTTCGTCGTTCCGGGAGCCGATTCGGCGGAGTCCGCGTTCTCCGGCTTCCTCACGGATATCGGCGCGCTCGTCATGGGGTCGTCGACGTACGAGTGGATCCTGGAGCATGAGAATCTCGTCGAACACCCCGACAAGTGGTCCTACCGCGACATCGTCAGCTTCGTGCTCTCCTCCCGGTCCCTCCCGCTCGTCGCGGGAGCCGACATCCGCTTCCGCCGGGGCGACATCGAAGAGATCTGGGCGGAGCTGGTCGACGCAGCCCGCGGCAAGGACGTCTGGCTGATAGGCGGCGGTGATCTTGTCGGTCAGTTCGCCGACGCGGGCCATCTGGACGAGGTCAGGGTGTCGGTGGCGCCGGTCACCCTCGAAGCGGGCAAGCCCCTGCTGCCGCGCCGGATCGAATCGGACCGACTCACGCTCGTATCGGTGCGTCAGTCCGGCCAGTTCGCTGAGCTGGTCTACACCGTAGGCCGAGGTTCAGCGCACTGACGCCTCGATCGTCGCCCACTCGGGATGCTTCGGTACCCGCCCGTCACCCGATGACGTGCCGGTCAGCCGCCGTCGCACCCACGGGCCCAGATGCTCGCGATAGTAGGCCGACCCGCCCATCCGGACGGCGGGCGGGAGCGGTGGGAGCGACCACCATCCCGCGGGCGGCTCCATACCGAGCGCCGTGAGCACGCGTGCCGCCACGCGGTGGTGCCCCCGTGAGTTCATGTGGAGCCGGTCCTCCGACCAGTACGACGGCGAAGAGAGTTCTCGATCCGGCCAGTTGAACGCGCGGATGATGTCGGGCCGATCGGTGATCCGCGCCCCCACGGCGTAGGAGAGGATGTCGCCCCGCCGCTGGATCATGCGACTCATCGGCAGCTGCGCGGACGGATTGGCGCCGGAGAGCAGGATGAGCTGCACGCCCTGCTCGTCGCAGCGCTCGATCACGCGGCTGAACGCGGCCACGACGTGCGAGATCGACGTGCGTGGCCTGATCATGTCGTTGCCCCCGCCGTTGAACGACAGATGCGTCGGATTCAGCGCCAGAGCGGGCTCGAGCTGTTCGTCGACGATCGGCCAGGCGAGCTTGCCGCGGATCGCGAGATTGGCGTACTCGATCGGCTGCCCCGCGGCATCCGCCCACCCGTGGGCAACGAGATCCGCCCACCCGCGAACACGACCGTCGGGGAGGTCATCGCCGACGCCCTCGGTGAAGGAGTCGCCGATGGCGACGTATCGAACTGATGCCACTCCCCCACCCTACGGCGGGGGCCACGCCGGCTGGAACCGGCTCAGCGGTCGTCGAGAGCCCGGCCGCGGCGGTCGAGGAGCCCCCATGCCGCCCCTGCCGCGATGGCGAAGAAGGCGGCGAACACCACGAACAGCAGCGGGGCGCCGCCGAACGCCAGCAGCAGCGGGACGGTGAGAGGCGCGATGATCGACGCGATGCGCCCGACTCCCGCTGCCCATCCCGAGCCGGTGGCGCGCAGCGACGTCGGGTACATCTCGGGGGTCACCGCGTAGAGGGCTCCCCATGCGCCGAGGTTGAAGAACGACAGAGCCATCCCGGTCGCGATGACCACCGACTCGCCGGCTGCCGTGCCGAAGAGGATCGCGGAGATCGCCGAGCCCGCGAGGAACACCGAGAGGGTGAGCCGGCGCCCCCACACCTCGATCAGCCAGGCGGCGACCGCGTAGCCCGGAAGCTGCGCGAGCGTGATGATGAGCGTGAAGCCGAACGATCGCACGAGGTCGTATCCCTGCGACACCAGGATCGACGGGATCCAGATGAAGGCCCCGTAGTAGGAGAAGTTCACACAGAACCACACCAGCCACAGGCAGGCGGTGCGCACCCGGAACTCCGCCGACCACAGGGTGGCGAGGCGCTCGCGGGCCGACAGGGCCACCGCGGGCGCTTCGTCGGCTTGGGTGTCGTTGTTCACGGACGCCGCCGCACCCGCCGCCTCCTCGAACGAGCGCACCACGGCATCCGCTTCGGCGAAGCGGCCGCGGCGGGCCAGCCAGCGGGCGGATTCGGGCAGTCCCCAGCGTACGACCAGGGCGTAGGCGGCGGGGATCGCACCCAGTGCGAAGGCCCAGCGCCAGCCGTCGTCCGACCCGGGGATCACGAGGAAGCCGATGAGGGCGGCTGCCGTCCACCCGACCGCCCAGAACGCCTCGAGGATCACGATCAGCCGCCCGCGCATGCGCGCCGGCGCGAACTCGCTGACATATGTCGAGGCGACCGGCAGTTCGGCGCCGAGTCCCAGACCCACGAGGAATCGCAGCACGAGGAGCGCCGTCAACCCGCCCACGAGCGCGCTCGCGCCGGTGGCGATTCCGTAGATCAGGAGCGTGACGGCGAACACCTGGCGGCGGCCGAAGCGATCCGCCAGCAGCCCTCCGACGCTGGCGCCGACCGCCATTCCGACGAAGCCGATCGAGGCGATCCACGCGGTCTGGTTCGGCTCCAGGCTCCATTGCGCGGCCAGCGCGGCGATCACGAACGAGATGAGACCGACATCCATCGCGTCCAGCGCCCACCCGATGCCCGAGCCGGTGAGCACACGCAGATGCCGCCTCGTGAAGGGCAGGCGATCGAGGCGCTCCGACAGGGAGGACGTGCGGGGTGCGGCATCCGTCATGAAGACAGGATGTCACGCACCATGGGCTGCACCTCGGTGCCGTAGAGCTCGATCGAGCGCATCATCTTCTCGTGCGACAGCGTTCCGGTCGAGAACTTCATGTCGAAGCGGGTGGCTCCCAGCGTCCGGACGGTCTCGGCGATCTTGCGCGCGACGGTCTCGGGCGATCCGACGTAGAGGGCGCCTTCGGGTCCGACGTCGTGCTGGAAGCGCATGCGGCTGTATGGCGGCCAACCGCGCTCCTTGCCGATCGTGTTGTTCATCGACTCGAACCCCGCATAGGCCTCTTCCCACGCCTGCTGGTCGGACTCGGCGATGTGGCCGGGCGAGTGCACTCCGACGGGCAGCCGGTCGCGCCCGAATGAATCGAGCGAGCGGTGGTAGAGATCGACGAACGGGCGGAAGCGGCCGGACGGGCCGCCGATGATCGCGAGCATGAGACCGTAGCCGTAGCGGGCCGCACGCACGACGGATTCGGGTGTTCCTCCCACCCCGACCCAGGCCTTGAGGCCGTTCTCCGTCTTCGGGAAGACGTCGGCCTCGGTGAGGGGCGCCCGCATCGAACCCGACCAGGTCACCGGCTTCTCGGTGAGCAGATGGGAGAAGAGATCGAGCTTCTCGTCGAAGAGGGCCTCATAGTCGCGCAGGTCGTAGCCGAACAGCGGGAACGACTCGATGAACGATCCTCGACCCAGGATCACCTCCGCGCGGCCGCGCGAGACCGCATCGAGGGTGGCGAACCGCTCGTACACGCGAACCGGGTCGTCGGAGGACAGGACCGTGACCGCCGTGCCGAGGTGGATGCTCGTCGTGCGC
>Ga0190272_10001097_pt1 | contig 13133 bp, 14 predicted proteins | sample Popmic504T_FD_133746 | JGI IMG/M metagenome (GOLD analysis project Ga0190272, IMG submission 133746) | Populus adjacent soil microbial communities from riparian zone of Shoshone River, Wyoming, USA - 504 T | ecosystem: Environmental > Terrestrial > Soil > Riparian zone | place: USA: Wyoming...
GATCATGAGAAGGTTGCTCCGCGACATCGCCGAAGGACGAGCCCTGGGGGATACGACCACCCTGGCCGACCCCAATGTCGTCGCCAGCCTCAAGGACCAGTACGAGGACAAAGAGGGGTAATTTCATATCAGAAGGTGGCCGGCAGATCGGGAATTGCTAAGTTATTGACCAATAGTGAGTTAGGCCTCTGCCGGTTTCTGCCTGCCAGCCCACGCCCTATTTCCCGGAAAGGCCGAAAATAACTCAGCAGGAACCGCCAAACAGTTGTATATTCTGGCTCAGGGCAATCTTAACAATTTCATGACTTTTACGTGACGAGAGCTCATCAATCTCGTCTTATAGGGGAAGCCTATTTCTCCTGAAAGTCGCCGGTTCCGAGACGTCTGGCTCGGACCCGCACCATCTAAAATCAAAAGGATCACGACCAATGAATTCGACTCGCTATATTCTGGCCGCGATGGTGCTGGGAACAGCCCTCGTCTCAAGCCAGGCAAATGCCCAGGGATGTATCGGTCTCGGCGCGTGTTCGGCGACGAACACCGCCTCAGTCTCGGTTGGCGCGCTGGTGAAGCTCGATATGAGCTCGGCTGCGACCTCCCTGACGGCACCGGATGCTGATGACATTTCGGCAGGCGCGACTCTTCAGGACGCCGGCCCGACGTTCGCGATCAAGGCGAACCGCAGCTGGAGCCTCAAGATCAAGTCCGCCAATGCGGCGAACTGGACCTACGTCGGCAGCAACGCCGGTGTGAAGCCGATCGGCGACCTCGCGTGGGCGACCACGGCGGGTGGAACGTATGTCCCGATCACGGGCACTGACGCGAACTTTGCTTCTGGTGCGGCTGCAACGAACAGTGGTACGGCGGCGGCGTTCTTCAGAACGACCTGGTCGAACGACTTCTCGAGTGCCAGCAACGCTGAAGGTACCTACAGCCTGCCGATCGTCTTTACCCTTTCGGCTCCGTAACTGATGAATAAGCCCCGCTCTCGCTCACCCCTCGGGGTGGGCGACGAGCGTGAAGGGCGGGTGCGGAGAACCGCACTCGCCCTTTGCGCTTTTGGTCTCCTGATCGCGCCGCCGATGGGTGCGCAGCTGCTCGTCGACCCGCTCGAGGTCACGATCACGACATCGGCTGCTGGACGCGTGACCGCCAGCTTCTCGCTGTCGAATACGTCCGATCAACCCGTTCAGGCGACGATTACCCGTCAGGACTGGGACCGCGCGGAAAACGGAGACAATCGCTTTCTGCCGGCGGGCACCAACGGCACGTCGTGTGGAGCTCTTCTCACCGCATCGCCAACCGCGATACGCGTTGAGCCGCGGTCATCGCGAATCGTCCGCCTCGCCGTGCAAGGGGCGGCGGCCCTTCCCAAGGAATGCTGGGACATCTTCTTCGTTGAAGAAGTTCCTCAGCGCACCGGCGCCGGCGGGAATTCGCTCCAGTACATCTTCCGCACCGGAGTGAAAGTCTACGTCGTCCCCGCGGGCCTCAAGCGCGATGCATCCGTGGAGGACATGGCTGTCGAGGACGCTTCGCCAACCAAGCGACAAATCGCGATTCGCTTCCGAAACACCGGCGGCACGCACCTCATCTCCAAAGGGCACCTCGAGTTCCGCCGCCTCGACAACACGCTTGCGGCGCAAGTGCCAATTCCTGAATTCCCGACGCTGCCGGGCGCACTTCGCAAGCTCTCGATCGATCTCCCCGCTGGTCTCGCCGCCGGCGAATACGTGGTGCTCGCCCTGATCGATTTCGGCGGCGCTGAGATCGTAGCCGGACAGATCGACCTCCAGGCCAAGTAGCCAATGCCCGCCCTGCTCACCGGATACGTGCCGCGTATCGCTCTGGTGCTGGGCGCGCTCGCTCTTGCAGCTGCTACCGCCGCCGCACAGGGCAATCCGAGGACGGCTCTCACGCTCGCAGGCGGCACGATCACGTTCCCGGCGCCTACCGCTAACGATTACGTCGCCGGGTTCGTCAACTCGAGCTCGGGCGTGACTTTCACGGTCGACGCCACCACCGGCAATCAGTCGCACACAACGACGATTCTGATCCACGCCACTTCCGCGAGTCTTGGCGGTGGGAAGGTGATCGGTGATCTCCAGTGGCGCCGCTCCGACCTCACCACCTGGACGAGCATTGCGCCGGCCGCTGCGCAGGTCGAGCAGCGCGTTCAGGTGCGAAACGGCCTCAACGATCCGTGGAGCAACACGATCTTTTTCCGGCTCCTTCTCAACTGGACGACGGACGCCCCAGCCACGTACACCGCGGCCTATCAGATCACGCTGTCGCAGACGGTACCGTGATCATGCGTACATCCCGCGGTTTCCCGAGAATCGAGATTGCGCGCATCGCCACGTGCGTCGCGATGATTTCCGCGCTCGCATCCCCCCTATCGGCACAGCAGGGCTCGGCTCCGCATGGACGACCGCACCTCGCGCCATCGATTGCGAGAATGGTGGTGCGCGCGGATTCGACCAAAGAGGCGACGATAACGCTGCCATCGGTCGTTTCTTCCGGGGCACCGCGATCGTTTCAGGTCGTCTCGATTCCTGTACCCGCGACATTCGCCACCGCCGCCGATCCGCAGGTCGAGATCATCGCGCACGGCGATTTCGTGGTGCTTGGGCAGAAGACCCGCGCCCTCGTTTCGAGTGAGGGGCGCAAGACGCGCATCGCAATCACGATCGGAATACCCGCGGGAGCGCTAGCCGGACACCTCCTCGCCGCGGAAGCGCGGTTCTCCGCGCCCGGCTCGCCGACAGTCGTCGTGCCGGTTGAAATCGATGTCAGTCTCGTTCGGCGGCTGATGCTGCGGCCCGCCACCGCGCCTGCCAACGGGCAGGCCGGCAGCGATGTGATAATCCGGTTCGAGGTCGAGAACCAGGGAAACGCCAGAGAGACCGTCGAGGCCGAGCTCACGCTGCCTTCGGGGTGGTCGTCCAGGGATTTGCGGCATCGCGCGGTCGTCCTGGAGCCGGGAACCACTGTAAAGCGCACGGCTCGAGTGGCGATTCCAAAGCTTTCCAGCACTGGATCATCGTTCGTAAAGATCGATCTGTGGGACGCGGGTAGCTCGCTTGCATCGTCGACGATGACTGTCGAGGTGCTCAATGCCAGCTCGATCGGGCGGCAGTCCGGCCCGAACGTAGTCTCGGCGATGTCCTACGCCACCGACCAGAGCGGTGGCCGGAACCGCGTTTACTCGCTCGCCGCGAATGGTCCCCTGTTCGATTCCGTTCGCATCGATGCCAGAATGTCGCAGTCATCGTCGCCTGGCGCCGCGGCGGGCAACGCCTTCGCGCGGATGGGTACGTTCATCTCTTCGCCGTCCGTCGTTCTCTCTTCGCCTTCGGGCCAGCTAAGCCTCGGAAATACCGGCACTTCATTCTCCGAGCTCACCGGTCTTTATCCTTACGGCCAGGGTGCGCTCTTTCATGTCAGAAAGCCCGACTGGGACCTTGTCACGCTCGGCGCAATGTCGATGCAGGCCGAGGGATCTGGAAAGCGTCAGCCAATGCTTGGCGTTCGGGTCGAGCGGCAACTTGGAGAGCTGAGGGTTTCCACCTCGGTGTCGCATCTCGCTGACGGAGGGTCGTCACCGCGTCGTCTCGACGCGATCGGAGTCGGCGCCGCGATCCCCGCACTTTTCGGCAGCACTATCAAGGCCGAGATCGCCGAGCGTCGCTTCGACGCCGGGCGAGGCCTCGGGTGGTCGACCGAGATGCTCCGCACGAGAGGCGGAAGCAGCGAGCAGTTCAGAGTGAGCCACGCACCCGGCGGCAGCGATGCATTTGCGCGCGCAACGAACGAGATCCTGGCAAATGTGTCCGAGCGTCTTGGCTCGCGCATGATGATCAGTGCGAGCGGTTGGCGGACGACGGACCAGACGACGGTGTTCAGCGGCCTGTCTTCGAGCGGCCTTTCGCTGCGCCCGCAGTACGATATCTATCCGGGAGCGACGCTCGCTCTCGAGGCCCGGACATACCTGTTCGATGCAGCGTCACGCGCGACCAGCGTAACTCCTGGAAGCTCGTTCGGATCACGGGAGAGCCAGCTCGGATTCAGCCTCAGCGGCCACATTCGCCAGTTCTACGTGAACACGGCGGCGTTCCTCGGAAATATCGAGCGATCGGCAGCTCCGACCGGTCAGACGGTCATCCGTGATCGCGCGCCGCGGAACTACTGGATCACCTCCGCGGGATGGAGCGGCTCCGCCGGACTGATCGAGGTGCAATCGCGAATCGAGCAGACGCGTGACCGTGGCGGTTTCGTGAACCAGCAGAACATCTACGGCATCCGCGGCGAGCATGTCATGACCGGCTGGCTCGGCGGCATCCGAGCCGAGGGGGACCTGCAGCGGGTACACGGTTTCGGCACGGAGCGGGCGGCAACGATGAGAGGCGGCATTTCCGTTCCACTCATCAACGGCTTTGCCCTCAAGCTCGATGCAGAGCGCAACTCGATCTTTCGCACGACGAGCGGCCGGACGCCGTGGATCTTCGGAACACGCATCGAGCATGCATTCACGCTCCCGATGGTCCGTACGCCGGGAACCGCCGGCTACGTCTATCAGGACACGAACGGCAATCAGCGTCGCGACCCCGGCGAAACCGGGGTCGCGGGCGTGACAGTCCGTCGTGGATCGGAGCTGTCGATCGCGGACGAAAACGGGCGCTACCGTGTCGGTGGCGACGGCGCCAAGCCGGTGGTCGTCGACGAGGCTTCGCTGCCGGATGGTTGGACAGGCGCCGGTGGCTCGCGCGGTGATCTCGCGGTGTCGCTGTCACGATCGGCGGAAGTCGAGTTCGTCGTCGCGCCGCGCTCGGGGATATCGGCGGTGGAAGTCGACCTTCAGAAGGCGCTCGTCATCGCGCGTGATGCGGCGGGGCGCGAGTGGTCAGCGAGGATGACCGGACCGGCGACAGCGACCTTCGACGCTTTGCCGGTCGGTGCCTATACCCTCGAGTTCGATCTCTCGCAGCTCACCGAGCCTCTGGTTCCTCGTGGCGAAATTCCGCCGCTGGTCGTCGATGGAAAGGAGTCGAGATCGGTCACGATCACGCTCGACCCACGGCCCATCCGCATGTGGACTCCAAAGCAGCCGTCACCAACTAATCCGGGAGGCAAGTGATACACAGATCCCGGCGTGCCGTCCTGCTCCTGCCACTTTGTGTAGCGTCTTTCGCCGCCTGCCTGAGCTCCACCGAAGCGCAGCCGTCCAACCTGCAGCTCACCGGTGACTGGGTCTACACCGGCGTTCAGACCGGGTCGGTGCGCGAAAATCTGACGGGACACCTGATGGTTCTCGGGGAGTCGGGCAACAGCTTTCAAGGGCGTCTCGAAATCGTCGGCATCAATGAAGCGACCGGAGAGAGCCGGGTTATGGGTGGTCCAGTGAGCGGAATAGCGGAAGGCAACGTTGTAGACTTCGAGGCGAACGTCGAGACGACGACGCGCCGGCACGTCGGGCAGATCGTCGACGACACGATCAGCGGAACGTGGGTCGCGTCGTCGGCCGGAGGCGCAGTGTCGTCGGGTACTTTCCGCGCTGAGCGGGAATCCCAGTGAATCGCTTGAACCTCCTCCTCGGTGCGGTGACCCTCGCGCTGCTCTCGCTATCAGCCTCTCCGGTGCTTGCACAGTGCTCGGCCGCTGGAGGCCCGGCGAGCTGCAGTCTTCCGGGCAGCGTGTCGATGACGGCCGGGCGCGTGATACGGCTGCAGATGACCGCAACCTCGACGACACTGACGGCACCGACAGCAGCTGACTTCGACGCTGGGTTCAACTCGACGTCGGGCCCAACGCTGACTGTCAGCTCCAACTCGTCGTGGAGACTCTACGTGCGGTCGTCCACGCCGGTCTGGAGTGCGGCCAACACCGCACCCGGCGCTCCGGCCCGAATTGACAAGCCTGTGGGTGATCTCAGATGGAGCACGAATGCCGGCGGACCGTTCGCGGCACTGACCACGACCGATGCAAACCTGCTTGCGGGGGTCGCGACAGCTGCTGATACCAGAACGCTCTATTTCCAGACGGCGTATTCGTGGCTGTTCGACACGCCCGGCGATTACGGGCTCACCCTCGTATTGAGCCTGACGGCCCCCTAGTCCGAGTACTACGTCACCTTTGCCTGCGTCCTACGTATGACCACGCATAGGATGCCCCCGCCGTCAATGTGATCGTTCGCGTGTCGCCAACTCCAAGGCCATGACACGCAACGACATAGCAAAACAGATGGGTCCGGCGATCGCCGGTATCAGCTACGCATTTCCGGCCGGCTCGCGCTCAATCGCCGAGCTCGCCGCCGAGGCGCAGCTCGAGAGCTCGGCGGAGACGCTGGGTTCGTTCGGCTTTGGCCGCGTCCATGTGGCGGAGACGGAAACGCCCTACGAGCTCGCTCTAAAAGCGGCCCGTCAGGTTCTGGCGGAAACCGCGGTCGACCCGGAATCGATCGGTCTCATCATCTATGGTGGTACGCCAGGATCGATGTCCTTCGCGAGCGCCGCTGATTCTGAAGAGGCGGCGCGAGGTCTCTGCACCGTCTCGCGGTTCAAGTATCCCGCGACACGCCTGCAGTATGACCTGGATCTTCCGAGCGCGTGGACCTTTGCCGTCGACCAGCTCGCGTGCACGACGCTTCTCGCCGCTGCCCGACTGGCACGGTCGCTCTGTCTAACCGAGGGAATAGAGCGGGCACTCTGCGTCTCGTCGGAGTTCTTTCCGGTTAACGCGGGACGCGAAGCGATCTTCAACTGCACGTCGGACGCTGCCTGCGCGGTGCTGATCGAGCGTGACGGCGTGCGTAACCGCCTGGTGTCCGCAACCAACGTCACCAAAGGCTACTACTGGGATGTGGACGCGATGCGCGACGAGATCGTTGCATCGTACTTCCCTACCGCGCGGCACGTCCTGCTGCGCACGATCGCCGATGCCGGTTGGGCTCCGGGTGATGTGGACTGGATCATCCCGCACAACGTGAGCATGCGCAGCTGGGAAATCCTTTCCAGTCTCGTGCGCCTCCCGAAAGCCAGAGTGTTCTCGGAGAACATCTTCCGCCACGGGCACACACTCGCCGGCGACAACTTCATCAACTATCGCGACGCGCTCGATAGGGGCTGCATCAAGCCCGGCCACCGCGTCGTCATGTTCTCCTACGGCTTCGGCGCGCACTGGACCGGCGTCGCGGTGGAGGCCTGACGGTGAGCCTCCCTCCGATGGTCCTCATCACCGGCGCAACCGGTCTCGTCGGTGAAGGTGTGCTGCGCCGGATGCTTGCCGACGACGTCTCGCTCGAGGCGTTCGCGCTCGTCAGGGACGACGCCTCGTGGCACCGCGTCGCCCGGAAGCTCGGCGCGCTCGCCGATCGCATTGTCCCCGTCCGCGGTGATGTCACACACCCGGGCCTGGGGCTCGAGCAGCTGGTGCGCCGCCGCATCGAGCTGCAGGCCACGGCCGTCGTTCATGCCGCAGCCGACACCAGCTTCTCGAGAACGCTCGAGCGCGCGCGTGCGATCAACACTGCTGGAACGCAGCACGTGATCGATCTGGCCAGGGAATGTCCGCGTCTCGACCGGCTTGCATTCGTGAGCACTGCTTTCGTCGCTGGACGCGCAACGGGCTGCGTTGAGGAGCGCGACAATGGAGCCGCCGCTGGCTGGGTCAACGCGTATGAGCAGTCGAAGTACGAAGCAGAAGTGCTCGTCAGGGCGAGCGGCCTGCCGTGGACGATCATGCGCTCGAGCACGATCGTGTGTCGTGACACCGGCGGCGAGGTGTCGCAGATCAACGCCGTTCACCGCGCGCTCCGGATTTATCATCGTGGCCTTGCCGCGATGATGCCGGGCGACCGCGACAATCCACTCGATGTCGTGACTGCATCGTTCGTAAGCGATGCGATCGCGCGGCTGACGCTGGATCCGCGCGCCGCCGGACGCACGGTGCATCTCTGCGCCGGACGCAATGCTCTCACTCTGGGAGAGCTGGTCGATACCGCGTACGATGTCTGGGCGGCCGAGCCTGCATGGCGGAAGCGGCGCGTCGAGCGCGCGATGATCACTGACCCGGAGACCTACCGCCTCTTCGAGGCCGCGGTACACGAGACGGGGGACCCGCGCCTGCGCGCGATCCTTACATCGCTCTCCTACTTCATTCCGCAGCTCGCGCTCCCGAAAGTCTTCGAGACGAGCGCCGCTTAGGAGCTGCTCGGAGTCGCGCCGCCGTGCTCGAGGGAGTTCTGGCTCCCAATGCTCATGCATCTCCAGGCGACGAACTGGGGCCACTCAGCTGAGAAAGCCGCGTGACCGGGCAACAGCGCGCGTTCATCGTCGACATGCTCGGCTGGCTGAACGAGGAGATCGCGCCGAAGGGCGTCGTTATCACCCCGGACACCCAGCTGTTCGCTGGACGCCTGCTCGACTCGCTCAGAGTTCTCGAGCTGATCGCATTCACCGAGCAGGCGATTGGAGCGACGATTCCCGACGCACAGATCCGGATGGACAACTTCCAGACGGTGTCGCGGATCGCCTCGGTTTTTCTTCGCGAAAAGGAGGGCGAGAATGCTGCAGCCTGAAGAGGTCATCGGAGACCTGCGCGAGAATGGCTCGTTGTGGGAAGCAGGACCAGGACTCGTCGGACTTCGCGGTCCGGTTGCGGAGCTGATGCGCAACCTCGATCGACAGATCGAGGCGCTGTCGCGCCTCGAGACCGACGACGAATGGCGCCCGCCTGCCGCGGTGAGCTTCGAGACGCTGGAGCGAGCAGAATACTTCGCATCGTTTCCGCAGTGGCTCTCCACCGCGTCACATCTCAGCGGCGACGAAAGCGTGTTGAGCGGTATCGCTGCGAGCGACGCTCCCGCGCGTGCAGCACGCAACGCCGTTGGCCGGCCTGAAACGGTTCTTCCGCCGGCTGTCTGTTACAACACCTACGCGGCGTTGGCGGGCTCGGTCGTCGACGCACCTGTCGTCATGACCGCCCAGGGAACCTGCTGGCGGCACGAGGGCGACAAGCTTGCCGCCCTCGAGCGCGGCTGGGCGTTCACGATGCGGGAGATCGTCTGCGTCGGCGCCGAGCGCGATGTGAGGGGATTGCTCGATCGCGGCGTCTCTCACGCGGATACGCTCGCGCGCGAGCTCGGCTTGGAGACCGAGCTGGGCGTCGCCAGCGATCCGTTCTTCGCGCCGACTTCGCGCGGCCGGGCCGCACTTCAGCGAATCAAGGGACTCAAGCACGAGCTGGTGCTGAACATGTCCAACGGGCGGCCGCTGGCGATTGCGTCGTTCAACGATCACGAGCGGTTTTTCGGCGAGGCATTCGACATCACGCTGGTGAATGGCGGAGCGGCGTCGAGCGGGTGCGTTGCGTTCGGGCTCGAGCGCTGGCTGCTCGCGGTTCTCGTGACTCACGGAACCAATCCAGACAATTGGCCGGCCATCGCGGCATGGTCAGGAGCTTCTACCGAATGACTGACATCATGCGACACGAAAGAGAAGCGGTTTACGTTCGGTGCGCCGCCGCCGCGGACCGTGGAGCGTGGTCCGTCGAGCGCGACATACGGTGGAATGCGATCGACCGCCAGCGCGCCCACCGGCATCCAGAGCTCCTCGCCGCGCTCCGTGATGCGGCGCTGATCGAGTCGTATCATCCGCTCAATCTCGCGCGGCTCCTTCGCGCCACGCTGGATGACATCGACGCCGGAGTGGTGTTCTCGCTCGAGCTCTACGAGGGCTTCAAGCACTTCCACTCGTTGCGCCGCTACCTCGACGCGGTTGGATACGAGCCTTCGATCACAGATCGCGAGCTCGTCGAGATCCGCCAGAGGCAGACGGAAGTTGATATCTCGCCCGCGGAAGTGATTCCGCGTCTGGTCGAGTTCATGCTGTCGGAGCACCTCGCCCACTACTTCTTCCGCCGGCTCGGGGAGCAGGCCGAGGACGAGGTGCTCGCCGACCTCCTGGCGAAGATCGCTGCGGACGAAGTGCGTCACGCCCAGAGCGCGTCCGATCTGATCGCGAAGCGCATCGCAGCCGATAAGTCAGTCATCCCCGGCGTCCTCGATGCCGCGCTCGACTTCCACCACTTCGGTGAAGAGGCGATCGGCGCAGTTCCGATCGCGCAGCCCGGAGATGCAATCGCGATCCAGACTTTCGCCAAGAGGATCGAGCGTCTCTGCGGCGTCCGCCTGGTGGATCACATCAAAACGAAGCCAATACTCAACAGGAGAGCCTCATGAGCGTTTCAGCCACGGAAATCGCGCTGCTCAACTTCTACCGTGCTTCGGAGCTTCACGGCGGACTCATCCTCGGACAGATGGTGCGCCGCACCCGCGACCCGGAGCTGATTCTGAACCTCACCCGCCACAGCGCTGAAGAGGTGATGCACGCTCAGCTCTGGACGGAGACTATCATCGCAATCGGGGGCCGCCCGGCGCCCGTTCGCGATACGTATCAGAGCCGGTACGCGGAAGAAGTCGGGACTCCGCTCTCGATGCTCGAGATTCTGGCGCTGACCCAGATCTTCGAGCGCCGCGTGTACCGCCATTTCACGCTTCATCTCCGAAAGTCCGATGTCCATCCGGTCGTCGCCGAGACACTGCAACGGATGCTCGAGGAGGAGAAGGACCACCTCGCGTGGGTCAAGCACTGGCTCGATGCTCAGTCGGTCACGCGCGGTACAGAAGTTCGAGACGTCCTCACCCGCTACGCGATCGCCGATGAGCGCATCTACACCGCTGTCTCGGCCGAGTACGGCTGGAGGTTAGCCGCGTGACGGCCACAATGGCGGTCTCACGTATGGAGAACGACCGAACCCTGCAAACCCACGCGAACGTGGCGCGAACGGTTCTGTCCGGTGCGAAGGAAGATCGATTGTTCTTCGCTCAGGTCAGAGAGGACCCGCTGCTCGAGATCGAGGCGCTGTCGCCACTGGCGGACGCGCGCGTTGTGGTCGTGAGCTCCGGTGGATGCACCGCGCTCTCCCTGCTCGCTACGGGGGCGAGAGAGGTTGTCGCCGTCGATCTGAACTCGACGCAGAATCACCTCGTCGAGCTGAAAGTGGTCGCGCTGCGCAGACTGGTGAACCCGGAGTTGATGAGCTTTCTGGGAGTTGCTCCGGGAACGGCGCGCCGGCGTTCACGCACATACGCGGTGCTGCGCCCGTATCTCTCCGATGAAGCAGTGAAATTCTGGGACCGCCACGAATCGCTGATCGCCCGCGGTGTCCTCAGTTGCGGCGTCAGCGAGCGGTTCATCGCCGCCGTGGTCGGAGTGCTCAAGCTCGCGATCCACGGCAAGGACCGCATCGACCGCCTCCTCTCACTCACGAGTCTCGAAGAGCAGAGGGAGTTTTTCGCGCGCGAGTGGAACACTACGCGGTGGAAGCTCCTGTTCCCGCTCCTGCTCAATCGCTGGACCTTCAACCGTACGTATGATCCGGGATTCTTCAGACAAGTTGAAAATCCCAGCTTTGCCGCGCATTTCCGCGGCCTGATAGAGCACGCGCTCTGCGAGGTGCCCGTGCGAACGAATTATTTCCTGCATCAGATGCTTTCGGGGACTTACCCGGTGCAGACGCCGGGCGGTGTGCCGCCTTACCTGGATCCCACCCGGCGGGAGTTCCTGCGGAGCAGGCTCGACCGGTTGCAGATAGTGGATGCGGGCTACGCCGAGTATCTCGCGACGTGTGATCGCGACAGCATTGACGCCCTGGCGCTGTCGAACATCTGCGAGTGGCTCGATCAACGCGGTATTGACGATCTGTTCGAGCAGGTGGTGAGAGTCGCCCGGCCCGGCGCGCGCGTGTGTTTCCGGAACTTCGTCGGCCATACTTCGATTCCGGAGCGCTTCCGTTCCACGCTGGTCGAAGACGCCGAACGCGGAGAGAAGGCCATCGCGCGCGACCGCAGCTGTCTGCAATCGCGCATCGTCATCTGCCGGGTGGCGAAATGACGACCGCCCATTCCAGTACGCTCGATTTTGCCCCGCGCGAAAGTCTGCGCGACGAGTCCGACGATTTTGCCGTGCGCGAGGCGCGGCCGTCGGACAACGACGGTCTGATCGAGCTCGCCGCTGCCTGTCCCATGGTTGGCGAGCTCAGCCTCCGCATCGACCGGCGCCCTGATTTCTTCGCCTTGAACCGCCTCGAGGGTGACCGCTGGCGGCTGGCGGTCGCCGAGCGGGAAGGGTCGATCGTCGGATGTGTGGCGTGGAGTGAGAGACGCGCGTTCGTGAACGGGCGCGAGACGCGGATGGGTTACGCCGGAGACCTCAAGGTTCATCCCGATCACCGCGACACCCGGGTGGCTGACGCACTATCGCTGTGGGCGGAGGCCGCCTGTCGGGATCTGCCGCCCCGCGCGCCGGCGTTGATCACAGTGCTGGCAGGAAATCGCGCAATGGAGCGCAGGTTATCGGGTGAGAGGGGAGTTCCGCGCTTCATCAAGGTCGGCACTGTCCGAACACACTCGATCACCATTCTGTGGAAGCGCGGCGCCATTGCGAGGCGTGGACCGGCATCAATCAGAACGGAGCGCGCTCGATGGATAGACGTCCCACAAATGGGCGAGCTCTGGAATCGCGTCGCAAAAAGCAGACAGCTCGCTCCTGTAATGAGTGCGTCGTCATTGGGCGCATGGATTCGCAACGCTCCGGGTCTCGACATCTCGAGCTATCGCGTCGCCAGGTCGGCGAGCGGTGAGCTGCTCGGATTCCTTGCGGTGTGGAACCAGCAATCCTTCAAGCAGCTCACGGTGCTCGGATATTCGCGGCGACTGGCGCGTGCCCGGAACGCGTTCAACGTCGTGGCACCGATCGTTGGCGCCGAGCCGTTGCCCGCCCCTGGCTCGGCTCTCAGCTGCGCAACGCTCCTCCATGTTTGCGTCCCAGGCGACCGGCCGGAGGTTTTGCGCGCGCTGCTGATCGATGCTTACAACGAGCTTCGCCATTCCGGCACATCGTTCATGAACATCGGTCTGGATCTCGAGGATCCTCTCGCGAATGCGCTGGCGGGCTTCTTCGCACAACCGACCGACGTTAATGCATATGTGCTTGCGATGCGCTCAGGTGTTGCGCCTGAAGTACTGGATGGGCGGCCCCTGCATTACGAGATCGCGCTCGTCTGATGGAAGCAAC
>Ga0190272_10001098_pt1 | contig 13128 bp, 13 predicted proteins | sample Popmic504T_FD_133746 | JGI IMG/M metagenome (GOLD analysis project Ga0190272, IMG submission 133746) | Populus adjacent soil microbial communities from riparian zone of Shoshone River, Wyoming, USA - 504 T | ecosystem: Environmental > Terrestrial > Soil > Riparian zone | place: USA: Wyoming...
GCAAGAAGAGGCGTGGACGTCCCACTAATCGTGTCTTCCCCCGGACCTGTGAAGAAAATGCTCCCGAGTATTATCGGAACGCCGTTAATACCGATCCTGCCGTAACCGGTAGTTGAGACGGTATCGTCTTTCTCCTGACTAAAGATAAAATTTATTCCTTTTTTACCGTCGATCGTATCTTCCCCGGCGTCGTCGCCGCTGGCCAGGCCGTCACCGAGAACAATGTCCGTATCCCCCCAAGGATCAAGCGGGTCGTCGTCTACCTCACCGCCGATCAGCGTGTCATCGCCCGCGCCGCCGGAAACAATACTACCGAGGTCAAGCGTCAGGCTTCCCGTACCGATCGGAATAGTGTAGCTTTTACCTTTTTCGCTATAAATGGTGTCGGCGTCCTTTCCGCCAAACAGGGCGTTGTGACTCCCGCCGCCGTAAATTTTGTCGTCGCCACCCATCGTGAAGACGGCGTCGTAGTCGTCTCCGCCCTGCACGCAATCGTCGCCGCGGAAAGTAAAAATCAAATTTTTATCGTTGCCGGCGGTAATAGAATCGTCAAACTTTGTGCCGAGAAGGATGGAGACGGCACCTAAGTCGAATGTGAGGATGAAATCGTCGTCGCAGTTACTTTGACCCAGCGGTGAAGGAGACTTCGACGCGTTCGAATTCACCCGACTTTTGCTGTTCGCTTTTTTGCCCGGACGGTTATTATCCGACTTGGTTTCGGGCGCATTCTCCTCCAATAACTCCGGATCCAGGAACGCCAATAGCGGCGCCATACTTTTCTCGATATTTTGCTCTACCGCTTTGTATTCATCGAGTTTATCGAGCTGTTCGGACCGCTGTTCGAGCGACGTTTGCCACTGCTGAAGGTCGAGCTCCGTATTATCGATAAACTCCGAAACGTCGTCGTGCACTTTTTCGTACGCCGCCTCGGATATAAGATTTTCCTGGGACAAATTCGGAACGGCGCCGGGAACCTGGATATCTTCGCTCGTCGTGTAAATTCCTCCAAGCAGAGAGGTTATACAGGGTTCGATCTCGTCCTGCATGCTCAAAAAGTCGTCTTCGGCCACGGCGATGATCTCTTCCCGGTTCGCCGGTGGGGAGTTTTCATAGTCGCGGATACGCAGATCGTCGGCGTAACGTGCCAGCATCAGTTCTTTTTCCAGTTGTAGTTGCCTCAGCCCGAATTGTTCGCTGTCTGCACAGGTGCCCCCCATATCGATCTTTGCAGCTTGAGGCGGCAAATAATCGGCGTAGGCGTCGGCTGTTTCCTGGACAACAGAGGAATCCGACCCGATCTTCTCGCTTAAGGTTTTTTCATAATTTGAAGTTTCTTTAGACAAGGCTGCGGTCCTTACATCCGCTTCATTCGCGACAGTCTGGCTTTGACTATAAAATTCGATCAGGTCGCCCGTCATCATACCCGTAACGACGTCTTCCTGCGTCATCACATCGGCTTTAACTTTTTGGGTAATATTGAAGATCTCGTTCTGCTGATCGACCAGCGTCATTAACCCCGGATAGTTTTCTACCTGGCCTCCCTCTCCCGACTCCAGAAGGGAATCGACCCAGGCATCCGGCGGCAAAGGCATCGTCAAGGTACAATCGGGACATTGGATATTTTCCAGACTTCCTTCAAAGCTCATCCGCAAATTTAAACTTAAAGGCAGATCGCCGGCATAAAACACGGCGTTGACGCCGTTTGACAGGTTCACCTTGATGAGACGCTCCGGCGCATTCGGGTCGAGGATCAAAACCTCCCCAACCCGTCTAACTTCCGTATCCGTTAGTGTCCAAAAACCGATCTCCGTGTCCGATTTGGCGATATACAAAGCGCCCGGGCCCAGGACCGGCATATCGACAACCGTCTGCGACGCCGAATTCGTCTTTGCAAAAACGTTTTCCGCGTTTCCGATCACCAAAACCGCTGATAAAAATAGGAAGCAAAAAGACAGCCTCACTCGAAGCTGTCTTTTTGTTCGCGGTGAGGGAGGGGTGACATATTCTTCCAACATTTTTTTCTCCTTTGGACAATTCAAATCTTTACGAGGCATTTTCGCCTTCATCTCCTATAAGCGAGAAAAAACGAAAAGCGGTATCATTCGTGGAGAAATTTATTTGAATTATTTTTCGGCCGGCGGATTTTCGACAGGCGCGGCTTCCCAGAGCTTTAATTTTTCTACCGTTCCCAGTGAGATGAGGGTGTTGCCGTCAGACGTGAACGCAAGCAAAGTCGTCATTGCCGAGCGAGTGCGGATTGCCAGGACCTGCGCTTTTGTTTCCGTGTCCCAGAGCCGGATCACACCCTCGGAACTGGCTGAGGCAAGCCGCAGCGAGTCCGGCGTGTAAGTCAAAGCCTCAACGTGACCGGCGGTGCCCGTTAAAGTGTCCAAAAGCTCGCCGTCCGAAGTTTGGCGGACCTCGATAATACCGTCCGCGTCGCCGACAGCAAAGGTTTTGCCGCCCGGCGCAAAGGCGACCGATAAGATCGGTTTTCGCCGTTTGCCGAGATCGGCCCTGATCTCGCCTGTTTCAAAATCAAAAAGTTTAGCGGTCGCATCAAGATCGGCGGCAAAAACCGTCGAGCCGTCGGGCGAAATTCCCAAAGAGCTGACCGTGTTTCCAAAGCGGAACAATTCACGGATCATTCTTCCATCTTCGGTATTCCAGATCTTGACTGTTTTGTCGTAGCCTCCCGTCAACAGCCGCCTCCCGTCAGGCGAGAAAGCCAAACCGTTTATTCTGCTGTCGTGCGCTTTGAAACGCCTGATTTCCGCGCCGCTCGCGCTGTTCCAGAAAACGATCTCGCCTTTCATACTTCCGGTGGCCAGGATCTTTCCGTCGGGTGAAAACGCGCGCGAGTCGAAATGTTCATTTGCAAACTCAATAATTCTCTTTTTTGCCGCAATATCCCAGATCGTTAGTCCTATGACGTCTTTCGAAACGTCATATACTACCGCCACTTTTGTTTTATCCGTCGAAATTGGCGACCAGCCGCCCAAATGACCAACTTTAAAGTCGACCGAAGATGTTTTCATCACCTCCGCCGTGTCCCACAAAAAGACTTTGAAATCCGTTCCGGCGGTGGCAATAAATTTTCCGTCGGGCGAAAATGCGATCGACCATACCTCGTTTAAATGGGCTTTCAGATTTTGTGTTTCCTTGCCGCTTTGCACATCGAAAAATCTGACGGTGCGGTCATAGCAGGCGGACGCGATCAATTTACCGTCGGGTGAAAAAGCAACCTGGTTGATCGCCCCCTCGTGCCCGGCGATCCTGGAAATCAGCTTGTCCGCAACCGTATCATAAATATAAATTGCAGAATACAGATCGCCAGCCGCAAATGATCTTCCGTCAGGCGACACGGCGACGGAAAGCGAGGTTGGCAATTCAGTGAAATTGAAATGAATTTTACCCGAAGAAATGTCCCAGGCTATTTCGCCGCTGTAAGTAGCCGCGATCAGGGTTTTGCCGTTTGGCATGAATTGCAGATCGTTAATTTCCGACGGCTCTCCTCTTTTATTTCTAACCGTGATCTCTTTCAGCTTTTTGCCGCTTCCTGCATCCCAAATTCTTATCGCTCCATCGCGGCTTCCGGTCGCGATCGATTTGCCGTCGGGCGAAAAATCGATAGCGCGAACACGCGCCGTATGCCCGGCAAGCGAAAGAACTTCCGCGCCGGTCTCGGCGTTCCAGATCTTCGCCGAAGTCGACCTTATGTCACCGGAAGCGGTCGCCAAAAATTTGCCGTCGGGCGAGAACTTTACACGCCAGATATTCTCTTCTTTTGCCGCGGTCACAGCTAAAAGGCTGCCGCCCGGAATTTCGTAAATTCGCGCAAAACCATCGGCGCAGCCGGTCGCTATTTTTTTACCGTCCGGCGCAAACGCAACATTCCAAACCTCGGCCTGATGAGGGACCTCCAGCAATTTCCCTTTCGGAAAGACGAGGTTTTGCAAAAAACGATATTCCCAATTTTGTTTAAAGTCCGTGTTTTCGTATCGCGCCAGAATTTCATTAAGCCGCGTCAGATTTGCCGTTTCGTAGGCCTGCATCGCAAGATTCATATCCGCCGAATAGGCCCGCCGCAAATTCTCGCGAGCCTGCGTGCGTGCGGTGCGCGCCAGATAGATCGCGCTGGCCAGCCAGCCGGACAATAAAAGAAAGATCAGGACCGCCGCTGCCATACCGTATTTATGCCGCCGCGCAAATTTCCGAAAACGATAAGCGGGGGAAGGTTTTCGCGCCGTTATCGGCTGATCGTTCAAATGGCGGTTTATATCGCCGCACAGCGCTTCGACCGTTTGATAACGCTCGTTCGGGTCGATGGCGAGAGATTTCAGAATGATCGTGTCGAGATCGCCTTTGAGCATCTGCGGATTTAATTTTCGGTCTTCGATGTTCAACTTGCCGATCGCCAAACTAGGCGAGAGGGGCGACGTTTCCGTGACAATATGCAAAATTTCGGGCAGGCTTTTATCCTTCAGATCGTGCGGACGCTTTCCGGTAAGTAATTCGTAAAGCAGAACGCCGAGACTGTAAACATCGCTCGCCGTGGTTATATTTTCATTCTTCAATTGCTCGGGCGAAGCATACCCGGGCGTTAAGATATTTGCGCCGATCGTAAAATCTTTGGTCACGTCGACCAATGCGGGATCCAGCAGTTTGGCAATGCCGAAATCGAGCAGTTTAGGCGTCCCGTCTTCAGAAATCATGATATTCGACGGTTTCAGGTCACGGTGAATTATCAGATTTTGGTGCGCGTATTTGACGGGTTCGCAGATCCTTAGAAAAAGCAAGAGTTTTTCCCTCGCCGAAACATTTTTCTGCTCGCAATATTTTGTAACCGGCAAGCCCTCGACATATTCCATTACCAGAAACGGAATGCCTTCATCGGTTGTGCCGCCATCGAGAAGACGCGCAATATTGTCGTGCTCCAGGCGCGCAAGGATCTGGCGCTCGCGGCGAAAATTGTCTTTAATTTCATCCGAATGCCACAGCGAGGAGACAATCTTGACGGCAACTCGTTTACGAAATTCCTTGTCGGTCCGCGATGCGAGAAACACGCTACCCATTCCGCCTTGCCCGATAGGCCGGATCAAACGGTACACGCCGAGCTGCCTGCCAATAAGATTCTCGGCAGATTCTTCATCGAACATTCGAAGGACGGATTCGACAGGCTGCGCTTCGAGAAAATCGTCCGTTTTTTCCATCGTTGCGAGAAGTTTTTTAACTTCAAGACGCAAATTTTCATCATCGCCGCATTTATCTTCGAGGAAGACGGAACGCTCAGCCGGCGCGATCTCCAAAACCGCATCTAAAATTGCGTCAACCTGTTTCCAGCGTTCAGGGTTCATAGGGAGCACAGAAAAAAGAAACAATTAGCCGGCACTCAATGCGTCGTAAAGCCAGGCTTTAGCTTTGAGCCATTCGCGTTTTATGGTAATTTCCGCCAAACCCAAAACCTGTGCCGTTTCTCCGGCACTCAAACCGCCGAAAAACCGAAGCTCGACAATGCGGCTTTTACGTTCATCGATCTGCTCCAGGTTATTTAGAGCCTCGTGCAGCGAAAGCAGATTTACGGCAGTTTCGGGTGAGGCGATCTGAATTTCGTCAAGCGCTATCTTGCGCCCGTCGCGCTTGGCAAACTGGTTTCGGCGCGCGTGGTCGACCAGCAGATTTCGCATCACACGGGCGGCAACGGCGAAGAAATGCGCGCGGTCCTGCCAATCGCTTTCGCGCTGCTCGACCAGTTTGAGATAGGCCTCGTTGATAAGTTCGGTGGTTTGTATGGAAATGTCGCCGCGTTCACGGCGAAGGTAGCGACGGGCTATGCGCTTTAATTCTTCATAAACAACGGGCAGAATTTTCTCAAGTGCCGCGGCGTTTCCGTTGCGCCATTCGATCAAGTTTAGAGTCAGTTCGTTGGGAGACGAAAGCATTATTGTTACCTCTATTTAACATTCCGTTTTTCCGGCTTTTAATTTTCTTTTTTGCGTTCGTGAACGTTCTCGTTCGTTGTATCATAATATCAAGTTTTTACTTAATAAACTCGAATTCACCGAACTTTTCGGGAACGTGAAAGCTCGGCGTTTTTGTTTTTGTCGGCTGCCAGGCCAGATAGCCGCGGGTGGGGTCGCGACCTACACAGCGAAAGAGATTTCCGAGCCAGACATCACCGACTCTCGGTGTATTGCCGAAGACCTTCCACGCGATCCTGATCGCCATCACGATCTTCTTATCCTCTATTTTCACTGCCGATTCCATACCCGAATTGTAATCCCAATCCGTCTCGCGTTTTTCCGGCAGGACCTCGATTTCCAGATCGATCCACTCGCCGTTCGGCGCTATCTCGAACTCGAAATACTTGTTTCGCGCGTTTTTATCCGGCGCAATGAATATCTCGCAAACGTCGCGGTCCCAAAGGCCCAGGGTCTTGCTCGTCAAATTCGGCGGGTCGCTAACAACAAGCGGCTCATCCTGGTTTGCCTCGAAACGTATGTAAAGGCCCAAGTCCGACCACAGCAGCCGGGCCTTTGCATGCCGTCCTTCGGGCGCCTCTTCGCCCGACCAGTATTTTTGGATCGGGACTTCCTTGTCCAATTTCCAGGCCGGGTTTTGCAATTCGGTTATCGGAAAATCCTTGTTAATGTGCGATATTTTCAGCCGGGTGTTTTTTGTCATTTTGTTTTGCGCGATAACCCAGGTGTACGGGACCGACAGTATTAGAAGGAGAATAATCAGCCGAGAGGGTTTCATGCCGTCTATATTTAGCATAGAAACGGAGGTGAGCAAAATATCGCTATCTATTTGGCAAATGAGCACAGGCAACGGCCAGGTTGGGTTCGCTATCGATCTGAAGCTCCAAACATCTCCCTTATTTATTCAGCGCTTTTATCTCGTCCTCTTTTTGCTCGATCTGCCCGCAAATATCGTTATACCTGTTCAACTCGAAATTATGCTTCCGATAGAGACGCATTTGAATTTTCGCCTCGATCCAATTCACAGCCATTTCTTCGGAGATCTTCTTTTTCTTAACCAGGGAGAAGACAATCAAGGAAATCGACACTGCCACCGAAATCAGCACCACGATCGCCTCAAGCCCATTCCAATTTTCCTTGACCCAATCAAAGTTTCGGATACACCAATAAATCAAATAGCCAAGGCCGGAAAGCAGCACGACCCCTGTCAGCAACCGCGTTACCAACGCCCCAAACATCTGCTCTATCGTCCAGCCTCAATTTAAGGGGTTCCAGTTCGTCCTTATCGTTTTTAAGCTTGGTTAGTTCACTTTGGGTATGAAGCAACGCGCTATTGTCCTCTCCCTTTTCGTTCGGTGGGAATTGCCGCTCGTCAAAATTCCCTTTTTTTCTGAGGCGTTCTTCTTTGGTTTCGATCCCATCGAGCCATTCGCTTACCTGGACGGTTCTTCGTAATTCCTTGACGTACAATTCTCCTATACCGTCTTCCTCTGCACTGATCAATTCATCATAATCCCTGAGAAGATCTTTATCCCGGCCATTCTCGTCCTTTAGTTTAATTGTTGGATGCGCGACAAATTCGATATCTTAAAAAAAGGCGTGAATTTATCTTAAAAAAGGTGTGAATTCGTGTTCATCGCAAACTGGAAGGTACCGCTTCCGCGTTCATCTGCGGGCAGGGATGCTGGCGCTCCAGTCAAAAAAGGGGCGTCCTTTTCAGACAGCTTCTACCGGCCCAACAACTTTTGCCGGAGCCATTTTATTTCGGTCACAAGCGCCCGCCATAATCCGCCTAGCACAAGGCGGACCGGAGCATTTTTGCTAAAGGCCGAAAGGATCGCATAGAGCGTGCGGGGTGAGATATTTTTCTCGTTGGATACGGCGAAGACGGGTTCCCATCGGCCGGGTTGAAGTTTGGCCTTGAATGCATCGAGGCCGTCGAAATTATAAAAGCGCTGACCGTGCTTGCGCAGCCAGGCAAGTAATATCCGAAGCCAGAGCGGGTTATCGAAAGGCGCGACCGGGGGGCCCGTACCGAAAGCGGCGAAAGCCCGAGGGTGGCATAGTCGTAGCCGTCTTCGGCCAGCACACGCATCGCGGTATCGATCATCAGTTCCACGGTGCCGTTCGGCGCGCCGGGCGCGTGGGGAAATTGTTCGAAGAGCCAGCCGTTTCGGGTCGCCACGGGCGACAAAACGACGAACCCGACGACCGCGCCGTCGCGCTCGGCGACGAATACACGGCGGTCGAACAAGCGCCCGAGCGTGTCCGGCTCGACCATAAAATGCAGCGGCGGCAATCCTTTCATCGCCAGCCAATTATGCAGGCATTCGATCAGCCGGGGATCGTTGTGGGCTTTTTCGGCGGGCCATTCGGTGACCGTGACATTCTTGTTACGCGCGCGATTTAGCTGCGCTCTGAGCGATTTATGGCCGGCTACGATCCCGCCCATTCGCCCGGGTTCCAAACCGCCTGGGCGCCGAGCAGGACCATGGAATGATCCGTTGAACCGGCAAAGACGGAATCCAGACGCGATTCCGCGGCAAAATAGCAGACTCGCTCGCTGTTTCGGGCGGCGTCGCGCTCGAATTCGGCGGCGACCGCGGGCAGATCGTCCAGCGGGCAAACCGGCGCGCCAACACCGACACGCACACCTTTGGATGAGACAAAACCGACCACGGCGTCTTTTGAAAACCAGCGGCTGATACCGGGGTTTAGGATCTGGTAGGAGGTCGAGTTCCAGCCGTGCGCGAGGATGAGGTCGCGGGCTTTAGCGATGGATGGACGGTCTTTTAAGAAGGCAGTTTCAGCCGGATTTAGCGATGAGTCTTGATCATTAAAAGCTGCTATCGTAGAAAACACCTATTTTAAGTCAACGTGAGAAGACTTCTATAATTTTATTTATTACTTCCGCAGACTTCTCTTTCTCGAGAGTTCCGATGCGATAAAGAAAGATTGTTGAGTCGGCGGTAAAAATTCTGTTCGGGCGAATATTACTCTCCTTCTTTAGGCTCCCAGTCGCGAAATCTTTGTCTGAAAGAGGAAGGGCGTCTTCATCTCTTACATTTTGGCTGGTTATCATACAAGTGATAACATCGTTGCCTTTTAACGTAGCTATAACCAACGCCGGACGGTTTTTCCCACCCCTTAAATCGGAGAACGGAAAAGGCGTTACAACGACATCGCCTTTTATAAATCGGCCCATGCTTTATCTTCCTCGGGCGTATCCCACTCCTTAGCCAGCAAGTCTTCCGACGCGAACATTAGTTCCCTGGCCGAGGTTTCCGACATATCAAGATCCACATCGGCTAAATAAGAAACGAAATGATAAACCGCAACCAATTTATCCTTAGATAAGGTCTTTAGCTTCCCGTCAATTTCTTTGATCGTAATCGTTTGCATACTAATCGGTTATTATAATTGAAATTAAAGAGTCCCACCTAATAAATTACATCAGCGCCGAAGCAATTTCCCTTATTTTCCCGTATTAAAAACCGTCTTAAAGGCCATCTTGGCCAGCTTCCACGACCGGTCCCAATCGATCTTGCCGTCGGTATCGCGCCCCATCAGCTTGGAAATAAACATATCGCGAAAATCTTTACCCTCGCGGCGGAGCATAAACTCCTTGGCATAAGGCTTGGCCGTTTCGAAGAAGTTGAATTCCGGGTCCGTAATAATGCCGATACCTTCGAGCGTCATCAGAGCGCGCATGATATATGTAAAATTCGACGGCAGCCGGAACGGGTAATCGTACATTACGTCCGCCAGGTCGTAGGTCAGTTCTTTGAAATTCACGTCTTTCAGCTTCAAATTCAGGTGAAACTCGAACATTTTTTCCACAACCGGGCGGACAATGTTCGGATCGGTCCCGGGTTTCAGGAAATCGAGATCGATCAGGTCCTGCGCGATGCCCGCCGGGTCCTTGCCGACCACATGGAAAAAAGCATCGATCATCTGGGACTGAAGCTGCGGGGTGATCCGACCGACCATTCCGAAATCGAAAAATGCGAGCCGCCCGTCAGGCATCACGAGCAGGTTGCCGGGATGCGGGTCGGCGTGGAAAAAGCCGTCTTCGAGCAGCTGTTTTAAATAGGTCTTTATAAGCAGCCGGTTGACCTTGGCAGGGGAAACATTGCGCGCCCGCAGCGCTTCGAGATCGACCACCTTGGTGCCGTGAATAAACTCCATCGTGAGCACCTTCTTGCCGCTCGCGCTCCAGTAGATGGTCGGGACGTGGATATTCGGCCAGTTTTTGAAGTTGTCGCGAAAGCGCTCGGCATTATGCCCTTCGGCGGCATAATCCATCTCCTCGTGGATCGTCAGATTGAATTCGCGCAGCATTCCGGACCAATCGGCGTTTTCATTGAGCTGCGGAAAGCGCTCGGCAAATTTTGCGACCTTTTGCAATATTTGAATGTCGCCGCTGATCACGGCGTCGAGATTCGGACGCTGGACCTTTACCGCAACCTCTTCCCCGGTGTGAAGCCTCGCCCGGTAAACCTGGCCCAGGGACGCCGCGGCTACCGGTTCGAGGTCGAATTCCGCGTAGACCTCACTAATCTTGCTCCCGAGCTCCTTTTCGATCCGCGCAAAGGCTATATCGTTCGGGAAAGGCGGCACGCTATCTACCAATGTGCCGAGCTCTTTTACAAAAGGCAGCGGCAACAGATCGGCGCGCGTCCCCATCGACTGGCCTATCTTGATAAATGTCGGACCGAGATGGATCAGGCGTTCCTTAAGCCAGAGGGCCTGTTTTTCCTGGTTGAGGTCTTTGTTTACTTCGGCGCCGAGAACGACGCGGCGAAGAAACAGCATCGTAATATGAAAGAACCAGAGCTTTACCGCGTAGAGCTTTTCGCCATAAACGGCCAGCCGGGTCAATCTTTCCGCCTTTTTCATACGGCCTTTGGCGTGTTTCTCGTGCTGGGCGTGATGGAGATCGTATTGGTCGAGATAAAGGTAAAGCGAGAGCATCCCGATCACCTTTACTACCTGGTAAATGCGTAGGTAAGCGCGAAGGCCGGTATAGTTTTTTGCGGAATCGACTTCGATGAGCGAGGTCTCTTCGGCGATGGGGTCTTCTTTGGCGAGAGGGAGGCCGGGGTTTTTGACGATGGTTTGGTCCCCGTTTATGCCGTTATTTACCAAGGGGACGTCATTTGCCGTCCTCTCTAGTATTGCTAAACCCTGCTTGTTCTCAATATCGTTCATTAATTCTTACTGCGTTTCAGATCTTTTTCGCCCTTGCTTACGCGCGGGCTTCCGCACCAATTTCCTGCCCGAACTGGAGCAGATAGCCGTTATTATCGTATATCGCGAACTCCTGCATGCCGTATTCGAAGTTTTCGATGCCGTAGCAAACGCGCACTTTGTCCTTTAATTGCTTCCAGAGCGCCTCGACGTCGTCGATATTAAAATAAAAAGAGCCTGTAAATCCTATCTTATCGTATTTGGTGTGCTCATTCGGACGGGCGAACATGACCGCGACATCGTCGTTCCAGAGCGTTGCCCAGCCCCAATCCTCATTGACCTCTCCACAAGTAAACCCGAGCGTTTTCGTATAAAAACCGATGGTGCCGTGCAGGTCCTCGGTCCACATCATCGGTCTGAGTTCGAGAATCTTCATGGCAATATTTCAAAGGCGTCGCAGTGGTTTGGACGAAACATCCCAAAATGACGGCGGTCGATAGTTAGTATTTTTGTGATATTCAATCTTTCAGCCATGGCAAAAATGCAGGCATCGACAAAATCCAGATTTGCGTCGTTGTAGGTTCGAAGTATCTCGGCAGTACGAACATAGTCCTGGGGGATCGGATTCTCAAAACGCACATCCATTTTTGATAGGTCTTCCGCAAAATCTGCGAGAACCTTCTGACCAAGATTTTTCCAAACAAAGTAGGCCGCTTCGGTAATTGCTGGGACAGGTATAACGACGTCTCCATTTATTTCAGCGAAGCAATGCCTTACGGCGGCGGAGTGCGCATCGCTATTATCAATAAGCGCATAGAGAACGCCGGCGTCCATGAGGCAAGAGGTCATCGTTTACTAAAACCTTCAACCGGGTCAAAGTCAGTCTCGTATAGTATCTCCTTCATTCGTTCGGACGTATCGGTCTTTCCGCTCGAATATTTACCCGCAAACTCTAATAAATTGTGTTTCCGTTTTTTCTGCTGGTTTTCATCTGCGGTCGTTTCGAAACTCTTCTCCACAAACTCCTCCACGAATTCCTCTATATCCTTACCGTTTTCCTCCGCTCGTTCGCGTATGACCTCGCCGGCTTTATCTGAAATTGTAATTGTGATGTCCATAAACCTCACCTCACAGCAAATCTAACATATTCTGTACGCCTTCATGGGAGAAATAGTTCATTGCGCGGCCTGTGTCCTTTTCGATCTGGGCCTTTAACTCGTCTATACCGCTGAACTTGCGTTCGTCGCGGATCCGGTAAAGAAAGCGCACGCGCAGGACGTCGCCATAAAGATCGCCGTCGAAATCGAAAACGTAAGTTTCTATCGAGGGTTCGGTCGTGTTTTCGAACGTCGGCCGGACTCCGATATTGGTTATGCTCTTGCGCCATGTGCCGTCGATAAGCGTCGCCGTGGCATAGACGCCGTATTTCGGGATGACCCGGTTATGGGGTTTTAAATTGGCGGTCGGGAATCCGATGGTGTGGCCCCGGCGGTTTCCGCGGATGATCACACCCTCGACGCCGTACGGCCTTCCGAGCATCCGCCGCGCAAGATTGATCCGCCCTTCGGCCAGCAGATGCCGGATACTGGATGAACTGATCCGGTTTCCGCGAAGCTGGACCTCGTCTACCTCATCGGCCACGAAACCGAGTTTTTCTCCCATCTCGCGCAAGAGCCCGATATTGCCGCCTCGGTTGCGTCCGAAAGCGAAACCCTTGCCGAGATAAACCTCCTTTGCGTGGAGCCTCTCTTTTATAATATCGGTCAAAAAGGCCGATGCTTCCTGGCCGGCAAACTCGCGGTCAAACTGGATCACGATCGCCTGCTCAATACCCAGGACCTCGAGATTGGCCAGCCGCTGGTCGAGCGTTTGCAGCAGGGGCGGCGCGGATTCGGGGTGCAGCACGGCGCGCGGGTGGGGGTCGAAGGTAATGGCGGTCGGGACGGCGCCGGTCTCC
>Ga0190272_10001099_pt1 | contig 13118 bp, 9 predicted proteins | sample Popmic504T_FD_133746 | JGI IMG/M metagenome (GOLD analysis project Ga0190272, IMG submission 133746) | Populus adjacent soil microbial communities from riparian zone of Shoshone River, Wyoming, USA - 504 T | ecosystem: Environmental > Terrestrial > Soil > Riparian zone | place: USA: Wyoming...
CAGATCAGGGCGAACGCGGAGTCCTGCGTGACCGGCACGATCGCGGTTCCCGAGCTCGGTCTCAAGGGCACGGTCTCGCTGACCGAGTTCGCGGTGCCGACGGTGGACGGGATCGAGGCCATCGGTATCAACCAGGTGGTCTCGTTCGCCGGTGACACGTCGGACGCCGCCCGCCAGTTGGAGAAGATGACCAGCTCCCAGGTCTACCTGACCTCGGGTGACTTCGTCGCCTCCAGCTGCCTCCCCCACCTCGAGGCCGACAAGGGCGCACTCGCCATGCAGGAAAGGATCAAGGCACTGATCGGCTGACCGTTCTCGATTCCCGGACGCCCCGCTCATCGAACCGGTGAGCGGGGCGTTCCGCTGAGTACGACAGGGCGCGACATTCTTCTGCTGGGATGCTCTTCGCCGGAGATCCTCTTGGCCGGTTTTCGGAATTACTCTAGGCTTCACTCGAAAGCTCGGTGCCCCTCCTGGCCCGTGTCGCCGTGATGACGCACGGTTGACGCTGGTGTGACGCTTATCGCGAACGGGTGACGGGCGGTAGCTTGACCGTCGTACTGTCGGGCTGAAAATTCTATTCCACTAATTCTGACGGGTCGGCGCGTTGCAATAAGGGAAAAGTCAGGTGTGACGCTGCTGTGACGATGGTGAGACGCTGCCATTCTTACGTTTCTCCGCGTTGGCCGTGCGGGAAATAAAAAGGAACAGACCGTGCGGATTCCCTGATTCGGAGGTAACAATTGCGCGCCCGTAGAACTCTTTTCCTGGCCGGGGCGGCCGTCGCCGTCGCCGCGGTCATCGGCGCGGGTACCCAGGCCACGGCCGGTCCTGTCGACGTCAGGTCGGCCGGCGTGGCCGCCGACCAGCTGACCGACCACGACCTGCGCTCGGCGCTGACGCCCATGACCGACATCGCGCCAGGCACGACGATGACGCAGCAGACGATCGCCGAGGCGATCGAGCAGCTGCAGATGCCGAAGAACCTGGTGATCACCCCGGCGGTGTGCACCTACCTGGTCGACCTGGGCGGGCTCGACGGCTGGACCCAGACCGGTGTCACGCCGGACGGGCACTTCCAGCAGAGCCTGTTCGGCGTGCAGCCCGGTGGCCTCGACCTCGACAAGATCAGGGCGAACGCCGAGAGCTGCACCAACGGCACGATCTCGGTGCCCGAGGCGGGCCTGACGGGCACCATCACGCTGACCGAGTTCGCGGTGCCGAAGGTCGACGGCATCGACGCGGTGGGCATCAAGCAGGTCGTCTCCTTCGGCGGTGACAAGTCCGACACCGCTGTTCAGCTGGAGAAGATGAGCAGCACGCAGCTCTACCTGACCGCCGGTGACCTCGGGGGCATCATTTGTGAGGAGTTGCCGGTCCGCACCGACTTCGCCCAGGCGATGCAGGAGCGGATGAAGGCCCTGGTCGGCTGAGCCGTCCATCCGGTCCGCCGCGCCCCGCGCACCGCCTTGGTGGGCGGGGCGTTCGGTTTCGAGAAACACTATTCAGAATCGGAGAGAAACGAATTGCGCGCGCGTAGAAGTATCTTCCTGGCGGCTGCGGTGGTCGCAGTGGCCGCACTCGTCGCGGTCGGGGCCCAGGCTGCCGACCGCGGCACCGACGTCGTCGCCGAGACCGTCGCGGCCGAAGGGAGCACAGTTTCGGTCACCCCCGACCAGCTGCGCACGGTCCTCACGCCGGCCGGCGACATGACGCCCGGCGCCAGGATCACCGACTACACGATCGCCGACGCCAACCGCGCCGGCCTGCTCAGGGTGCCGAGCGACGTGGTGATCTCGCCGACGGTGTGCACCACCCTCGTCAACCTGTCCGCGATGAACGGATGGGTGCGGGTGGGCCAGGTGGCCAACGTGCACACCGAGCTCAGCATGGCCGGCATCGTGTCCGGCGGGTTCGACGTGGACCGCCTGCGGGCCAACGCCGACCAGTGTCGCAACGGCACCATCAGCATGCCGCGGCTCGGCCTCACCGGCACGATCTCGCTGAGGCCGTTCGACGCGACCGCGGTCGAGGGGATGCGGACCGTCGGCATCCACCAGGTCGTGTCCTTCGCGAACCACAGCTCGGACGTCGCCCGCCAGATGGAGCGCATGGCCACCGGCGCGCAGGTCTACATCACCGACAGCCGCCAGATCGGGGCGGTCGCCTGCTTCCCGAACATCGAAGTGTCGATCAGGTTGTCCATCGACATCCAGGTTCGGATCAAGGCACTGCTCTGACGCTCGGCACTTCCCGCGCCCCGCTCGCCATCCGGCGGGCGGGGCGTTCTCTATTACAATAAGAAATACGTCCGGCCGCGACGGAATGGTAACGGTCGGGCGACGCCGGCCCGCTTATTCTCGATTGCGTTGGGCCGTACGGAAAGCAGTGGACTTTTCGTACGGAGTGTCCACGAATCGGAGGTACGAATTGGGCGTACGTAGGACTCTCTTCCTCGCCGGTGCCGCGGTCGCAGTGGCCGCCGTCATCAGCGCGGGGACGCAGGCCTCCGCCGACACGGTCGACGCCGCCCCGGCAGGGGTGACGGCGAACCAGGTCTCGGCCGACGACCTGCGCTCGGTGCTCACCCCGGCCGACGTCATGGCACCCGGTACCCAGGTCACCCAGCTCACCATCGCGGACGCCGTGGCGGCCGGGAAGTTCCAGGCCCCGGCCGACGTGGTGATCACCCCGACGGTGTGCACCAACCTGGTCGACCTCAGCACCGTCAGGGGCTGGGTCCAGCTGGGCCACGGCCAGGCCGGCCACGTCGAGCTCAGCCTGGCCGGCGTCGTGCCCGGTGGGTTCGACCTCGACCAGCTGAGGGCCAACGCCGAGGCGTGTCAGTCGGGCACTGTCACAGTTGCGGCGCTCGGGCTCAAGGGCACGATCTCGCTGACCGAGTTCACCGCGCCCGCGGTGGACGGGATGAAGACGGTCGGCATCCACCAGGTCGTCTCCTTCGCCGGCCACGACTCGGACATCGCCCGGCAGCTCGAGAGCACCGCGACCAGCTCCCAGGTGTACTTCACCGACGAGCGCGAGTTCGGCGGCGCCATCTGCATTATCGAGCCCGTCAACGCAGGCGACCGTGCCGTCGCGATGCAGGAAAGGGTCAAGGCACTGATCGGCTGAGAGTCCACGTTCCGTCCGACCGACGCCCCGCTCACCAACCGGTGAGCGGGGCGTCCTGCCGTCGCCACGGGGCTAGGATCGGCGCAGCCCTTTCCGGGACACCGTCCAGCAGGGGAACCGCCGATGCCGAAGCCCGACCGGCTGGTCACCGACATACTCGACGGTCCGACAGGCCCCACCATCGGCGCGTTCTTCGACTACGACGGCACCGTGATCGACGGGTACTCCGTCGCCGCCTTCTTCACCGACCGGGTCCGCCGGTTCGAGCTGACCCCCGGGGAGGCGGCGCGCACCCTCCTGGTCGGCCTGCGCGGCATCGCCGACACCGAGGGCTTCACCACGTTCGTCACCGACTCCCTGCGCTCGTGGGCCGGCCGCTCCGTCGACGAGCTGGAGGAGCTGGGCGAGCGGCTGTTCTCCCAGCAGATCGCGGGCAGCCTCTACCCGGAGGCGTGGGAGCTGGTGAAGGCCCACCGCCGGATGGGCCACACCGTCGTCCTCGCGTCGTCGGCCACCCGCTTCCAGGTGGGGCCGATGGCCCGCGAGCTGGGCGTCGAGCACATCATCTGCACCGAGCTGGAGACGGAGAACGGCATCCTCACCGGCCGCGTCTCCGGCGCGGTCCCGTACGGCGTCGGCAAGGCCGACGCGATGCGCGCCTTCGCCGAGGAGCACGGCATCGACCTGGCCGTCAGCTACGCGTACTCCAACGGCGACGAGGACGTGCCGTTCCTGCACGCCGCCGGCCGGCCGAGGGCGCTCAACCCCGGCCGCCGGCTCACCGCGGTGGCCGCCGAGTACGGGTGGCCGGTGCGCCGCTTCGCCGGCAGGGCCAACGCCGACCTCACCACCATCGCCCGCAGCGCAGCGGTGTACGGGGGGATGCTCGCCGGGGTGTCGGCCGGGCTCGGCCTCGGGCTGCTCAACCGCAGCCGCAAGCAGGCCGTCGAGCTGGGCGGGTCGTTCGCCAGCACCCTCGGCCTGGCCCTGGCCGGCATCACCATCGAGACCGTCGGCGAGCACCACCTGTGGTCGCACCGGCCCGCGGTGTTCACGTTCAACCACCAGAGCGCGGTCGACGTCCTGGTGATGATCAAGCTCCTGCGCCGTGACCTCACCGCGGTGGCCAAGAAGGAGCTCGCCGACGTGCCCGTCCTCGGCCAGTTCTTCCGGCTCGCCGACGTCGCGTTCGTCGAGCGGGGCAACAGCACGCAGGCGCGCGAGGCGCTGGAACCGGCCGTGCAGAAGCTGCGCAGCGGCGTGTCACTGGCGATCTCGCCAGAGGGCACGAGGACCGTCACCCCACGGCTCGCCCGGTTCAAGAAGGGCGCGTTCCACCTGGCCATGCAGGCCGGGGTGCCGATCGTGCCGGTGGTGATCCGCAACGCCGGCGAGATCATGTGGAAGGGCTCGCGGACGTTCCGGTCCGGGGTGGTGCAGGTGGTCGTCCACGAGCCGATCCCCACCACGGACTGGACCGTCGACCAGCTCGACGACCACGTGGCGAAGGTCAGGCAGCTGTACCTCGACACGCTCGAACACTGGCCGGAGGGGGTGCGACATGGCTGAGCCTGTTCCGACAGCAGCAGCCACAGCGGAGGCCGCGCCGTGGGGCACCGCCCGCGAGATGAACGCGCTCGAGACCCTCATGTGGCGCGCCGAGGCCGACCCGCGGATGAGCGCGACGACGGTGGCCGTCGAGATCCTCGACAGCGTGCCCGACTGGGACCGGCTGGTCGCCGCCCACGACTGGGGAACCCGGTACGTGACCCGGGCCAGGGAACGGGTGCTCGAACCGTCGTGGCCGCTGGCCCCGACGTGGGTCGTCGACGAGCACTTCGACCTGTCCTACCACCTGCGCCGGGTGGTGCTGCCCGCTCCCGGCGGCATGGCCCAGCTGCTGGAGCTGGCCCAGACGTTCGCCATGACGCCGTTCGACCGCAACCGGCCGCCGTGGGAGGCGATGCTGGTGGAGGGCCTGGACGGTGGCGATCACCCCAGGGCCGGCTACCTGGTGAAGATGCACCACAGCCTCACCGACGGGATGGGCGGCATCCAGCTGCTGACCCTGCTGCACAGCCGCACCCCTGAGCACAACCCGGACAAACCGCAGGTGCCGGCGCCGGTGGCGCTGCCGGTCGGCCGCACCGACGTGTTCGCCGACCAGGTCGGCCGGCGGCTCGCCGACGCCTCCCGCGCGGCCGGCCGGCTGGCCGGTGGCGCGCTCGGCCTGCTCACCCGCCCGGAGCGGGCGGTCGGCTTCGCCCGGTCCCTGCAGCGGGTGCTCGGCTCCCCGCCGGCGCCCGGCTCTCCGCTGCTGGCCGAGCGCAGCCTGGCCTGGCGGTTCGCCGTCCACGAGGTGCCGCTGGCGTCGCTGAAGGCCGCGGCCAAGGCGGCCGGCGGGTCGATCAACGACGCGTTCCTCGCCGCCCTGCTCGGCGCCTTCCGGCTGTACCACGCCGAGCTCGGCGCGCCGGTCGACGTCCTGCCGATCGCGTTCCCGATCAGCCTCAGGGCCGATGAGCACGCCGCCGGCGGCAACCGCTTCGCCGGTGCGCGGATGGCCGGCCCGGTCGGCGAGGCCGACCCGGCCGAGCGCATCCGCCTGGTGCGCGAGTTCGTGCTCACGGCTCGCGCCGAGCCGGCCGGCGACGCCCTCAACCTGCTCGCGCCGGTGCTGGTGGCGCTGCCCGGCGCGGTCATCGGTCAGTTGTCCGGCGCGCTCACCGGCAGCAACGACCTGCAGGCCAGCAACATCCGCGGTGTCGGCCACGCCGTGTACCAGTCCGGCGCCCGGGTCACCCACCTGTTCCCGTTCGGGCCGCGACCCAACATCCCCGCGATGATCACCATGGTGTCCCACGACGGCACCTGCTGCATCGGCGCCAACCTCGACCCTGCGGCCATCACCGACGTCGACCTGTTCGCCCAGTGCCTCCGGGACGGCTTCGCCGAGGTGCTGGCGATAACCGAGGGCTGAGCGTTTTTCCCAATGTCCTGAATTGGCCGTTTCCTATTTCCGACCGTAGTGGCCAACGGTCAATGCCTGGTGCGACCTGGTGTGCGTGCCCGATTCTTTGAGTAGTCACCCCGCCCCCGAGAACGGGAAACCGGCGGAGACATTCCAGGATCGGTATTCACTCTCACCCGGAGGTCACTGTCATGTCCGCTCGCGCCCGCTCCAGGTTCGCCACCCGGCTCGCCACCTTCGCCCTCCTGTCCATGCCGCTGGTCGTCCCGCCCGCCGAGGCGGCCACGGCGGTGGCCACGGCCGTCGCCGGGGTGGCCACGGCCGACGTCGTCACCGTCATCGCCGGCCAGGGCTGGTTCGGCGGCCCCGACCCCACCACCGACGGCCAGGGCTGGTTCGGCCACCCCGACGGCGGTCCCGACGAGCCGCCCCTGTGCTACGACGGCCAGGGTTGGTTCGTCGAGTGCCCGTGAGCCGTCCCCACCGCCCCCCGCCCGGGGTTCCGGGCCGGGGGCCGGCGCGGCCGGTCACCTCGGACACGCGCAGCCCAGCGCCGCGAGGGTGGCGCGGACCTCGTCCGCCGCCGACGCGCCGAACCGGTCGTACAGGTCGGCGGCGAGGAGCCAGTGCGTCCCCGCCCCTTCGTGCTCGTCGGCGGCGTGCATCGCCCGCGCGATGCCGTGGTGCGCGCGGGCGCCGGCGTGGACGTCGCGGGTGGTGGTGGCGTGGCCCAGCGCGTCGCGGTGGCAGCGCAACGCTTCCGCTGGGTCGCCGTGCGCCAGCCAGGTGAGGCCCATGTCGTTGCGCAGGTCCGTGTCGAGCGTCAGGTCGGGCAGCCCGCCGGCGATCTTGAGCGCCCGCCGGTGGTAGTCCAGGCCGCGCGCGGTCTCACCCAGCTCGCGGTACACGTTGCCGATGTTGTTGAGCGCGTAGGCCTGCCCGTGGCGCTCGCCGACCGACTCGGCGGTGGCCAGCGCGTCGCGGTGGCAGGTCATGGCCTCCTCGAAGCGGCCGAGCCGCTGCAGCACGCTGCCGGTGTTGTCCATGCTGAACACCTCGCCGTGCCGGTCGTCGATCCGCCCGAGCAGCACGCCAGCGCGGCGATGGTGGTCCAGCGCGGTCTCGTAGTCGTCGACGCGCTCGTGGATGTCGCCGAGGTTGTCCAGCGCGTTGGCCTGGCCACGCAGGTCGCCGAGCCGCTCGTAGTGGCCCAGCGCCGCCTCGTAGTGCTCGGTGGCCTCGCGGTAGCGGCCGAGCCGCTTGCCGGCCAGGCCCAGCGTGCACAGCGCGTCGGCCTCGCCGCGGATGTCGCCGATCTCCACCCAGCGCAGCCGTGACCGCTCGCCGAGGGCGGCCGCGGACAGCGCGTCCCCGGCCCGCCAGCGCGCCACCGACAGGTAGAGCAGCACCTGCGCCTCACCGCGCGCGCTGCGCACCTCGCGGCTCGCGGTCAGCGCGCTGTCCAGCAGGTCGGCGCACTGGTGCAGGTAGCCGCGGGAGTACAGGTATCGCCACAGCACGACGGCCAGCCGCCAGGTGTGCTCGTGGCGGCCGCGGCCCGCGGCGTGGCCGACGGTGGCCACCAGGTTGTGGTGCTCGGCGGCCAGCCAGCTCAGCGCGTCGGCCGGGCCGGCCAGCTCCGGGCGGGTGGGCTCGCCGTCCGGCAGCGGGGGCTGGCGGTCGGCGTCGAAGGGGAACGCGGCGCGCATGGCGGCCGCCGCGGCCAGCAGGTAGTAGTCCAGCAGTGCGTCGCCCGTCGCCTCGTCCTCGCCGTGCTCGCCGGCCAGGCGCAGCGCGTACGGCCGCAGCGGGTCGTGCAGCCGGTAGCGGTCCGGGCTCTCCTCGTGGGCCAGGCTCACCCGGTGCAGGTCCTCCAGCAGTCGGGCGGCCGCCGGCACCGACAAGTCCAGCAGCACCGCGGCGCCGTACGCGTCGACCGTCAGGCCGGGCAGGAACGCCATCCTGCGGAACAGCCGGGCCTGCGGGGCGGTGAGCTGCCGGTACGAGGCGTGGAACGCGTTCCACAGCCCGCTGTCCGGGTCGACCTCACCGTCCTGGGCGCGGTCGAGCTGCTCGGCGAGGCGGCGCAGCGGCCACACCGGGTGCTCCAGCAGCCGGGTCGCGGCCAGCCGGATGGCCAGCGGCAGCCGCGCGCACCGACGCATCACGCTGGCCACCAGCTCCGACTCGCCGTGCACCCGGTCGTGGCCCACCAGCTGGCCGAACATCGAGGCCGCGTCGGCCGGCGGCAGCAGGTCGAGCGACACCTCGGTGGCCTGTGGCAGCCCGCCGCGCACCCGGCTCGTCACGAGCACGACGCTGCCGGCCCCGCCGGGCAGCAGTGGCAGCACCTGCGCCGGCCCGGCCGCGTTGTCCAGCACGATCAGCGTCCTGGTGCCGGCCAGCCGGCTGCGCAGCAGCGCCGCCTTGTCGTCCTGCTCGTCGGGCAGTTCCCGCCCGGACAGGCCGAGCTTGCGCAGGAACCGGTCGAGCACCTCGTCGGTGGTGAGCGGCCGGGTGTGCTCGCCGAACCCGCGCAGGTCCTCGAAGAGGTGGCCGCCGGGGAAGTCGTCGGCGATGCGGTGCGCCAGGTGTAGCGCCAGCGCCGTCTTGCCGACGCCGGCCATGCCGTCGATCCACACCAGCGCCGGGGCGTCGCCGCGCTCGGCCGTGCGGATCGCCGCCTCCACCGCGCGGCACTCGTCGTCGCGGCCGGCCAGGCGCGGCAGGGCGGCCGGCAGTGAGGCGTACCGCACGGTGCGGCCGTGCTGGGCGCGCAGCATGAGCTCCTTGAGGCGGTCGCTCGGGCGCATTCCACGCTGCTCGTAGAGCGCTTCCTTGGTGCGGTGGTACACGTCCATCGCCTCGGCGCGGTTCTCACCGGCCAGCAGCGACTCCATCAGCGCGGCCGCGAGCGGCTCGCACTCCGGGTTGTCGTGGCTCGGGCCGCGCAGGTTGTCCCGCACCCAGCCGTGGTCGCCGTCGGCGGCCTCCAGCTCGGCGAGCGCGCACAGCGCGTCCAGCCGTTGCGGGTGCAGGGCGCTCGCTTGCGGGTCCCGGATGAGCGGGTTGTCCAGGTCGGACAGGAAATCGCCGCGCCACAGCGCGACCGCCTCGTGCAGCAGCGCCGCCGCGTCGCGGTAGTCACCGACGCGTCGCGCCACCCTGGCCCGCTCGCACAGCCGCCGGAACCGCAGGACGTCGACCTGCGACTCGTCGTCGAGCCGGATCACGTAGCCGGTGCGCTCCTTGGGCAGTGCGACGTCGGTGGCGCCGGCCGCGTCGAACGCGCCGCGCAGCCGCGAGACGTACTGCGCGATCTGGGTCTGCTTTGGCTCGCGGTCCGGCCACACCAGCCCGGCCAGCCGCGACGCGGACACCAGCTTGTCGGCGTCGAGCAGTAGCACCGCCAGCACGAACCGCTGTTGCCGGTCCCCGAGGTCGATCTGTCGGCCCTCGTGCCACGCCTCGAATGGCCCAAGTAGTCGGAACTCCATGGCAACCCCCACTCGTCGGCCCGCCGTTCAATGGTGGCAGTGGTGCGCAACGGCCGATCAACAATTCGTCCACGCTGGATGCAGGCGTGACGCCCAGACTGTCGAGGCCACTCGAACGCCCGGCGAGCCCGCCGGATGTCGTATTCCGATCACTGTACTTATGGCGACGAGTGCTCGGCCGGGTATGCACAGTTCGTCCACAATTCGTACAGGGCGCGGTGGCACCTTATGGGCGAAGGCCTTCGCACGAATGCCGCGGAGGCCGAGACGCTCCGTGACTGGCGGAGTGCACGTCACCCAGGGGGGTGCCATGGCCAAGTCCACCAGGCCGACCGGTACGACCACCAGGTATGCCGGGCCGCCGACCGGCTATCCCGGGTACGGGCCCCGGCCCGAGCCGGTCCGTCGGCTCACCGGCTCGCAGCGCGTCTACGTCGTGGCCATCGTCGTCGCGTTGGCCATCGGGGGGCTGGCGTACTGGCTGGGCACGCCGGAGCGGCCGCCGGCCGGCCGGGTGCTGTGGATCGCGGAGAAGACCACCAGCACCCCTGGGGTCCTGCCGGACGAACTGCGCCAGCACCTGGTGGCGCTGTCCGGCGGCAGCGGCGCCGCGCTCACCGCGTACGCCGTCGGCGAGACCGCCGGCGAGGTCGACACGGTCGATCTCGTCTTCACCAGGGACGGCGATCCGGAGACCGACGACCGCATCCGGGAGGCCGGGGTGCGGCGGCGGCTCGACGACCTGATGACGAAGATGTCCGCCGCCGGCGTCGGCGCCACCGGTTTCTCGCTCTACGCCGCGCTGCGGGCCGTCGCCGACGAGTCGGCCGGGCTGTCCGGCCGGCTTGATGTGTGGCTGTCCACGACGCTGCTCACCGGCTCCGTCGACCCGCTGGACCTGCCGAAGCTCACCGCGGCCGACCCACGGGCCGCGGTCGAGGAGGCCGTCCAGGGCGCGCTCGGCGATCTCGACCTGAGCCACGTGCACCTGCACCCGGTGATCATGACGCCGGTCGGCGACGGCCAGCGGGCCATGAACCCGGCCACCGACAGCTGGCGGTGGGGTTTCGTGGCCGAGCTCGCCACCCGGCTCGGCGCGACCGTCGACCGTCCGCGCCACGAGCCCTCGACGGCCGCGCCGTGGGAGAACGCCTCGCGCACCCCGCTCGTGCTGCCACTGCCGGACCCGACGCGGACGGTCGAGCCCGTGCGGCCCGAGAAGCCCGGCGTGTTCGTCATCGACAACGTCGCGTTCCTCGGCGACAAGGCCGACCTGGTGGACCCGGCCGGCACCGAGGCGCGGCTCGCCGCCGTCGTCGCGGAGTACCTGCGACGGGCCGAGCTCGACCCGGACACGCCGGTCACCGTCGTCGGGTACTGCGCCAGGTTCGGCCCGGCCGACGGCGCCCGCTCGCTCTCGGCCCGCCGCGCCGAGGTCATCGGCGGCCTGCTCACCGGCCGGGGCGTGCCCGCCGGCGCGATCCACACCGAGGGCCATGGCTTCGACGAGCCGGCCGACCCCAACCAGCCCCCCACCGCACCGGCCCAGCGGGTCGTCGTGGTGACCGTGGGCACGGGTACCTGAGCACCGGAGGACCACACCATGCCGTTCTGGAACAAGCGCCGCGACGCCGACGCCGAGCCGTCCCAGCCCCCGCCGCGCCGGCTGCGGCAGCGCAAGATCGGGATCGAGTACCTGCCCCGCCGGGCGCGGCCGACCGCGCACCTGGCCGACCTCGACGTGCTGCTGATCGCCAGCGACATCCACCTGCGGGTCGTCGACCCGACGACCGAGCAGCCGTGGGACGCCGACCGCCGCGAGGCCCTGGTCGGCAACTCCTTCGCCGTCGAGGTCACCTCGTGCCACCAGGAGGCCGTCGAGCTCTCCACCCCGGAGGACGAGGTGGCGCTGCACTGGGTGAACCGGGCCGAGGCGGCGAGCCAGGCCGCCAAGCACGCCATCGACGACGCCAGGCGCATCCCCGACGACAACACCGAGGACGTCAACGGCGCGGCCGTCACCGCCCGCGCGGTGGCCGCCGAGCACGACACCGACCGCTCGCTCGCCGCCGAGCGGGAGGTCACCGGCGACTACCGGCACACCGAGCGGCCCATCGAGAACGCGTGGATCGTGGTGGCCGCCGCCGTGTTCGCGGTGCTCGACCTGCTGCTGCTGTGGCGGCCGGTGCTGGGGCTGAGCTTCACCGGCTCGGCGGGCATGGTGCTCAAGTGGTGCCTCGCCGTGTTCTTCTCCATCGGGCAGGCGCTGTTCGTGGAGAACGTGCTGCGCCGCTACCGCGAGCGGGAACGCGACAGCAACGACCGCAGGGCCGCGGTCCAGGACCGCAACCGCGTGGTGCGCCGCGCCGTCCTCGGCCAGTCGCTGCCGCCCGAGCCGGACCTCAAGGACGTCGCCGACGCCGACCAGCGCTTCGTCGACGCCATGTACTGGCTGCTCCTCGCCTCGGCCCTGCTCGGGCTCATCGGCGCGGTGCGGGTGGCGATCCTGTCGCGCGGCAGCGGGCAGTCGGTCGCCGAGGCCACGCTGTTCGGCGCGGTGGTCGGGCTCATCCTCGGCGGCCTCGTGCTGCTCGTGGGGTTCCTGTCCTGCCGCGGCAACCAGCTCGGCACCCGGCTGCGCTCCGGCGCGCGGCTGATCGTCGACGTGGACCGCCGGATCGCCGCGGCCTGTGCCGAGGCGCTGGCCGCGGCCGACGTCGCCCGGCACGACCTGTCCATGGCCGCCGCCGCGCGGTCGCGCGCCGACGAGACGCGGGTGTGGGTGGTGTCGGCCTACTGGCAGGCCATGCTCATGGCCAGCGGTTGGCTCGGCCTGGACGCCCCGCCCACCCAGAACCCCAGCCTCACCGTCGACCGCACCCTGCCGGTGCGCGACGAGGCCGAGCGCAAGCGCGGGGAGATCGAGCGCGTCCTCGCCGACGTCGAGGAGTACCTGGCCACCAGGCCGGTGCTCACCCCGCCGGCGCCGCTGGTGGCCATCACGGCCGGGGCCTGGGCGGCGCCGGGGCATCCGACCACCGCCGTCGAGGTGCGGATCCGGCCGCACGACAAGCGGATCATCGGGCTGGAGCAGGAGCTGCCGCCGCGCCGCGGCACCCCGCGGCTGCTGATCGTGGCCGGCGTGGTCGGCGCGGTGCTGGTGTCCTTCGCCGCGGCGTCGGTCGCGCCGGCCCCCGAGATCGCGCAGGCCATCGTGTCCGCCGGGGTCGACCTGGCCAGGCTGTTCTCGGCAGCCTGAGCCGACGGTGCGGGGCACACCGGTCGCGCCGCCTCGCACCGCTTGGACGCCGGTCCGGTTCCGTCGGGAGCCGGAGCCGGACCGGCGTCGCACCCCGCCGTACATCCCCGAGCAGGCGTTCTCGTCGGGCGGGCCGGCGGTCGCGCGGTTAGCGTCCACCCATGGCAACGACGCCGATCGTGGTGGTCATGGGCGTGTCCGGCAGCGGCAAGACGACCGTCGGACCCCTGCTCGCCGGCCGTCTCGGCTGGCCGTA
>Ga0190272_10001100_pt1 | contig 13113 bp, 10 predicted proteins | sample Popmic504T_FD_133746 | JGI IMG/M metagenome (GOLD analysis project Ga0190272, IMG submission 133746) | Populus adjacent soil microbial communities from riparian zone of Shoshone River, Wyoming, USA - 504 T | ecosystem: Environmental > Terrestrial > Soil > Riparian zone | place: USA: Wyoming...
ACGCGGCCTCTCGTGTCATCGCTGGTGCGCGTGTGAGGCGTGTCGTTGAGTACGTGTGAGACGGTCGTCACCGACACGCCAGCAGCTGCCGCGACGTCGCGGATGCCGACCTGTTTGCGGGCCACTCGACTCTCCGTTCTCATCGGTGTTCTCCCTTCGTACCATTGCGGGGGTGGCGCTCGCCGGCCAACTCGTCCCAGAGCGCCTGCTCACGGTCCTAGCGATGGGGTGGCCCGGAAGGCGTTCACCGCCACGTCTGCGACAACTTCGTCGTCGCGACCAGAGTCAAGGATCGTGTTCCGGGTCGCCGCGGCATCAACCATGACGGCGGTGACGGCGAGACCTTGCGAATCCTCGGTGCCCAGCAGCGCATCGACCTGTGCCACGAAGCACGAGTCGTTTGACTTGACGTCGACATCCATAGTTACGACGTGGTTGCTGGCGAGGAAGTTGCCACTGCCTGCGATCAGCCGGATGATCACGGGGGTCGCGCCTGTCGGCCTGATGCTCCGTGCATCGAGAATCTCCGAGAAATGGTTCCCGATGACGGAATTGTTGCTGCCGCTGATGCTGAGAAGTCCGAAGAGGTCGTCCAGCCCATTGTCGACCCTGAGGAAGGGCGTCCAGGGCTCCTGGTCGCGCAGGAAGTGATTCGAGGCCACGAGGTTCTCCGAACTGTTTGCTGTGAGAACGACCATCCCCGGGTAGAACGAATGCAAGCGGTTGTTGGTGACGCTTGAACGCGTGACACCGTCGAGGTGGACGCTGCTCCCGCCTCTGGGGAAAATGTTGTTCGCCGTGATCAGGAGCCCGCCGTGGTTCTTGGCATAGATCGAGTGACCTCGAAAACCTGCTCCCAGCAAGTTGTCGGTGACCTTCGACGCCTGACCCCACCCACGCAGCTCGATGCAGCTTCCGCACTCGGCGATGAAGTTGTCATGGATGGAAAGTGCGTCCGCGTTGTAGATCGTGAGAGCGTGCTCAAGGTAGACGAACCCCATACCGGTGATCCTGAACGAGTCATTGGCGTCCGCGACATAGATGCCTGTCTTGCCGTTGACATAGGAGTTCTCGGGGTTATTCGCCGGGCCATCCGCGGTGAAATGCAGCCCGTCGATGCAGAAATCGGAGAACTCGACCGAACTGATCCTCGGGCTCCCGCTTCGCGCAACGCGGATTGCGGCGCCCCTGGACTCGTCCTGGGCTTCGCTGACGAGGGTGTCGACGAGAATGCGGCTGCCCCCGGGCCACAGCTCGTGCAACCCCGGCCACTCTTCTTCCGGAACGTTGAACCGGATGCTCGATGACGTGAAGCCGTGTCCCGAGCCTTGGATCTTCAGAAAGCTGATGTCGATCAGGACCTGTGTGCGAAGGCGATAGTCACCCGGCGGAATGTCGATCACTGCGCCCGGTTTTCCACCCTCATCCACATCGGCGACCGCCTGGCGTGACTTGACGTCAGCGATGATGCTGTTGATCACCTCGCCGATGTCCTCGAAGGGATCGCCGTGAGGCCACGTCGTCACGTCGTAATGGTTGCTGCCGGGCATAGGTTTTCCGTTCGTGTCGCGGTCTCTCAACCTTTCACCGCGCCCAGGGTGAGTCCTGCGACGATCTGCCGTTGCAGGAAGAGGGTGAGAAGGATGACGGGGACCGAGTAGAGGGCTGCGAGGGCGGTCATACCGCCCCAGTCCAGGCCGAATTGGCTTTGGAAGTTGGCGATCACGACGGGGGTGGTCTGCGCCCGCACCGATGTCAGGAGGAGGGCGAAGAGGAACTCGTTCCAGGAGGCGAGGAAGGCGAAGATCGCCGTCACCGCAAGGCCGCCGCCGACGACGGGCAGCACGACCTTCCACAGCGCTTGCAGGCGTGAGCACCCGTCCATGGCTGCTGCCTCGTCCAGTTCGTCGGGCACGGCTTCGAAGAAGCTGGCCATCAGCCAGATGGAAAGTGGCAGTGAGATCGTGGTGTGGGCCAGAGCCAAACCGAAAGACGTGTCGCTCAGCCCGAGGTTTCTCATGGTTTCGACCAGTGGGGCACCGATGGCGATCGTCGGGACCATTCGCGTCACGAGCGCGGCGACGATGAAGACGCGGCCGCTGGGCGTCCGGAATCGGGTGATCGCGTACGCGGCAGGTACCGCGAGCACCAGCGAGAGCGCGGTGGAGATAACTGCGGTGACGACGCTGTTGATGAGCGCGGCCACGACGCCCTCGCGGCTGAGCGCCGAAACGTAGTTCTCCAGCGTCCACTTCTCCGGCCACACGGTGGGCGGCACCGCGATCGCGTCGAGGGGCGTCTTGAACGAAGTCAGCAACAGATAGAGGAACGGGAAGCCGTACAGGATGAGGGCGCCGGCGAGCAGCGCCCAGAGGATGATGCGGGACTTCCCGCGGGTCTCGAGGGGATTCATCGCGCGCTGCTTCCGGGTCGCCAGATCAGGGTGATCGCGGTGATCGCGACAGCCAGCATGACGACCAGGTAGACGGTGCCCATCGCGCTGGCCAGGCCGGGGTCACCGAACCGCGTCATGGTGCGGTAGATGAGAAGGCTCAACGTGGTCGTGCTGCCCTGCGGTCCACCGTCAGTCTGGATCAAGATGATGTCGAACGCCCGGGCGGCATCGATGCCGCGCACGATCAGCGCTACCGCGATCACCGGGCGAAGCAACGGGATGATGATGCTGAACAGCAGGCGCGGGTATCTGGCGCCGTCGATCCTGGCGGCCTCGATGACGTCGCCGGGGATGTTCTGCAGCCCGGCGAACAAGACGAGGGTGATGAACGAGGTCGTCAGCCAGATGTCAGGGATCGCCACGGAGAACAGGGCGATGTCGGGATCGCTCAGCCACTGAATCTGGTCCGGGCTGGAGAGGATGCCCCAGCGGTAGAGCAGCTCGTTGACGATGCCGAAGTTGTCGATCAGCATGAACCGCCAGAGCAGGCCCGCGACGACCGGCGCGATCATCAGTGGATACATGAAGACGGTGCGCAAGACCGCGGACCGGCGTCCGAGCGCGGTGAACAGAAGCGCCACAGCCAGCCCGAGGACAAACTCCGCGATCACGACGATCAGGGTGTAGGCGACGGTGCGGACGGCCGCGTTCTGGAACGCTTCGGAGGCGAAAGCAGTCGCGTAGTTCGCGAAGCCGACGAATATGCGAGGTGCACCCGCGAAGGGCGAGACTTCGAAGAAGCTGTCGTAGACGAAGCGGATCATCGGCCAGAGCACGAATGCCGCAAGGAAGGCCGCGGCCGGCGCCATCAAGGCAATTGCGAATGCGTTCTCGCTCAGCTGCTTTCGCGATCGCCGTCTGATCGTGGTCGCCGGTGCGTGACCGGCTCCCCCCATCGGGGCGGCGGCTGGCGCCGCCCCGACGGGGATCTGTGGGGTGTTGCTGGCCACGGTGGAACCTTTGCGCATAACGACCGTCTACTCGACGATCGACTCGATCTGAGACTTGGCTTCGGCAAGCAACTGCGCGGTGTCCGCGCCCGGCTCGACAGCCTTCTGCAGCATCGGCACCAGAACGGTGTCCACGATCTCCTGCCACTGGGCCGTTGCCGGTCGAGGCAGGGTCTGCGGTGCTTCCAGCGTCTCGAGGAGCGCCGGAAAGTTCTCGAACCCCGGCTCATCGGCCTTGCTCTCAAACGCCGACTTGCGCGCCACCAGACCCAGCGAAGTGTCTGCTGACAGATCGTTTTGCTCGTAGGCGAACGCGATGAACTCCTTCGCGGCCTCCTGCTTCGAACCCGATGCGGGCACCGACAGGTACCACGCTCCCGGCACGCCTGCGATACCGCCCGATCCGCCAATCATGGGTGCGACGCCGATGTTGTCTTTGACTGTGGAGTCATCGGGAGTGGCGCGGTACGCGTGGCCCCAGAACCGCATCATCGCCAGGCTTCCCTGGTAGAAGAGGTTCTGCGACCCCGCCCAGTCCAGCTGAGCGGCGCCGGAGGGCGCGTAGGGCAGCAGGCTGATGTAGAAGTCCAGGGCCTCCTTGTGCTCGACGTCATCGATCGTGACCTCGCCCGACTCGGGATCGAGGACCATGTGCTCTACCCCGGCCTGCGAGACCGTCGCCAGCCATTCGGTCTCCACTGCGCCCTTGACGTCCGTGCCGTACAGGTCAACGACCCCATCACCGTCCGTGTCGCGGGTGAAGAACTCGGCCGCGTCGGTGTACTCCTCCCAGGTGGTGGGAGGTGCGAGCGGGTAGCCGTACTTCGCCTCGAAGTCCGCCTTGTTCGTCGCATCCTCGAACAGGTCGGTGCGGTAGAAGAGGATCTCCGAGTTGGTCCAGACGGGCATGCCGATGAACTTTCCATCGACCTGCGCCTCAGTGACGAGACCGCCGAACAGATCCGACTTGACCTCGTCTGTGTAGAGGTCGTCGATCGGCGCAAGTCCCGGCGCGAACGCAGTGAGCCAAATCGCGTCGAGTGCGGCGATGTCGAACGATGGCTTGCCCGCCTGAAGTTCAGTCGAGATGCGGTCGTAGAGCCCGGCGTACGGCAGCTCGACCAGAGTCACTTCAGTCCCGGTCTCCTCCTTGTAGAGGTCGGCTATCGGCTGCAGCTCGAGCTTGCCGCCGCCCTCGACCACGATCGTGAGGCTGTCCTCGCCGTCGGCGGATGAACCGCTCCCGCCGGCGCCGCAGCCGCTGAGCACGAGGGCTGCCGCGGTGGCGGCTGCCGCGGCGGCGAGCAGTCGCCGTCCGCGTCCATGACGGACGCTCTGTGTGCGAAGCTTCATCACTTCGTCTCCATTCATTGTTTGTGTGAGTGTGCAGACTCTGGTGCCAAGACGATTTGGCAAAACGTCTTGGCAAGAGATTACGAGTAACGCGTGCGTGTGTCAACGGTGAGTTGACCGTGCGTGCCGCACCCCCCGCGGCCGCGAGTCGGATCACGGTTGGTTCGGCCCCGCGACGAGCAGTTCGGCGGTCAACTGGGATTGATCGAGGACCGCGGAACGGGCGGGCAGGCGATGAGCAGTGGTTGGTCCGCGGGACTGCGGTCTATACCGAGCAAGACGCGAACGCCCGCTGCGCCGAGCTCGTAGTGCGGGAGGGCGACCGTAGACAATGGTGGCCGCAGATGCGCAGCGATGACTTCCTGGTTGTCGAACCCGACGATCGAGATGTCGCCCGGAATCGCGAGACCGCTCTCGCGGAGACCGTCGTAAAGTCCCATCGCAACGCGATCGTTGTGGCAGAACACCGCCGATGCCCCCGCTTCAAGGACCCGGCCGACCGCCGCGTAGCCTCCCTCCTGGTCGGGTTGTGCCTCGAGGACCAGCGCGGGGTCGAACGTGATGCCGGCCTCGGCGAGAGCGCGCCGGTAACCGAGCAATCGGCCGGTGCGCGCCGGCGAGGGGCTGGTGGTGTTGATGAAGGCGATACGACGATGCCCGGCGCGCAGCAGCAGCTCGGTCGCCGAGTGGCCACCCTGGTCCTCGTCGGGGACCACAGCGGAGGCAGGGGTGTCGCGCTGGAAGCAGTTGACCAGCACGTAATCGGTCTCTTGCAAGGCGGTCGGAACATCGACGGCGCGGTGATACCAAGTCGAGTAGAGGATGCCGCGCACTTGATGCTCCAGCATCATCGTGATCGCGCCTTCCTCCGCCCGGGGATCCCCCTCCGTATTCGCGACGAGGAGGACGTAGCCGTGCTTCCATGCCTCGTCCTGCGCGCCGTGGATGATCTGGCCGGCGAAGGGTGTGGTCGCGATTGCATCGGCGACCAGACCGATGAACATGGAGCTGCCACTCGACAAGGTTTTCGCGAGCGCGTTCGGCCGATAGCCGAGTTCTCGAATCGCCTCTCCCACCCGCCGGCGCGCGTCCGGCCCGATCCGCGCGTCCTTCTTGTCGTTCACGACGTGAGACACGGTGGCAACCGACACCCCGGCGGCGTCCGCCACCTCGCGCATGGTAACGGGGTGCGCGGGACGATCGCCCGGTTGCCTTTGGGCGTGCGGGCTTCCGTTGCCAGTCGGCTCTTCCTTCGTCATGGGCTCCTCCATCGCAGCGGATCCATCCTCGCGCTTCTTTCCGATCATCCCTTCGTCGCACCGCTCTCAAGGCCATAGATCATGGCCTTGTTCAGCACAAGGAACACGAGGAGCAGTGGCGTGATCGTGATGCAGACTGCAGCGAATGTCGCCGTCCAGTCGATGTTGCCCATTGCTCCGATGTAGTTCTGGAGGCCGAGGGGGATCGTCTTCAGCCCATCGGAAAGCACGAAGGTGTTGGCGAAAATGAAGTCGTTCCAGATGAAGATGCTGTTGACCAGCACGATGGTCACGATCGTATTGGTCGAGAGCGGGAATGTGATCTGCCCGAAGATGCGATATGGGCCGGCGCCGTCGATGGATGCCGCCTCGTAGGTCTCGCGGGGAATGTACTCGTAGAAAGAGGAGAACAGATAGATCGACATAGGCAGCGCGAACGCGGCCAGCGGGATGACCATCGATAGATGCGTGTCGAGCAGGCCGATCGACGAGTAGTCGATGAAGAGCGGAACCAATGCGATCTGTACCGGCACGATGATGCCGACGAGGAACAGCCCTCGCACGAATCCGCTGAAGCGGAAACCGAGCACCTGGAGCGCGAAGGCGGCCATCATGCCGAGCAGCACGATCAGTGCGTTCGCGCCGAGGGTCACGATCAGACTGTTCAGGATGTTGAGCCAGAGGTTGCCGGTCTCGAAGGCGCGAGCGTAGTTCTCGAAAGTGACCTCGCTAGGCAGAGCGAACGGATTGCCTGCGGCGAAGTCCCGCTCGGTCCGCACGCTGGTCAGGAACAGCCAAGCGAGGGGGTACACCTGGACGACGACTATCAGCGCAATGATCACACTCGCGAGAGTGCGGTGGACGTTCAGTCGGCGGCGACGATGCGCGGGAGCGGGGCGGCGCGGCGTCGAGGACTCTTCCGCGGTCGCGATCAAGGCGGTCATGCGTCGGCCTTCCGTCGGAGCAGGAGCACGATCAGCCCGACCGCAATCAGGCATTCCACGACGATGAACATCGAGATAGCGCTCGCGTATCCATAGTCCGTGTGTGTGAATGCGGTTTTGTACATGTAGGTCGTGAGCAGCTCCGATGCTTGACCAGGGCCACCGTTGGTCAGCAGGTAGGGGATATCGAAACCGCGCAGCGCGTAGGTCGCGGCGATGATCGTCGTGCTGATCCAGACGGGCCGGATGTACGGGAAGCGGATCTTCGTGAATACCTGCCACCAGGTCGCGCCATCGAGACGGGCCGCTTCTTCGAGTTCCTGAGGGACAGCGAGGAGCGCCGCGTAAATGATCAGCATGTAAAGGCCGGTGAATCGCCAGCCCTCGGGAATCGACACTGCGGCCAGGACGGTGTCGACGTTCGACAACCAGGCCTGCTGCAGCTGCCCGAGACCCATCCACTGCAGGAACTGGTTGAGCAGCCCTACGGGGTCCAGCGAATAGATCCGCTGAAACAAGAAGGCGATCGCAACCGTGGAGATCACGGCCGGAAGCAGATACAGCGTCTTGACGAGCTCACGTGCGCGGCGCAGCGAGATGAGCAAGCTGGCGACGATGAGGGCGCCACCGAGCTGCAGCACCAGGCAAATCACGAGGTAGCTGAGCGTGTTGAAGAACGAGATCCAGAACACGTCGTCGCGGACGAACATTCGGACGTAGTTTTCCAGCCCGATGAAGATGGGGTCGGTGATGCCGTCCCACCGGAAGAAGCTCAAGAACAATGACTGGAAGATCGGCAGCAAGACCGCGACGCCGTAGAGGAGCAGTGGCGGAACAAGGAAGACGAGCACCGACGTCTTCGAACGGTTAGGGAGCAAGGAGCTCATGCTTGTGGCCTCTCGGATGCGACGGAACTGACCGGGCGGGTGGGGGCCGCGCGGACCCCCACCGGTCGGAGGTCAGTCGAATGCGGCCGGACCGTTCTCCGCGATCACGGCATCCATCGTCTCGATGAACTCCTGCGCGCTGATCTCGCCCTGCACCAACAGGGTCAGCTCCTGCTGGAGGCGAGTGTTGGAGGTCGGGTCGAGCTGCGTGTCCCACGGCATCGCGATCTTCTCTCCGACGTCGTCAGCCTGCTCAACCGCGCGCGCGTACAGTGGCGTGGCGTTGTCCGGGATCGTGCTCTCCACGCCCGTCGGCGAGAGAGCGCCTGTGGCCGCGTACACCTCCGGGTAGCGCTCCAGCGCGAACGCCAGGAAGTCCCGCATGAGGGGATCGAAGGTCTTCGTGTTGACCGCCATCCCGATTCCCGACGGTGTGACGTACTCGTTCGCGGCTGTCACCGCACCTGGTGTCAGCGGCAACGTGAAGTAGTCGACATCGTCGCGTACGGCCGGGTCGAGACTCTCCGTCGCCAGGTTGGCGAGTTCCCAGGTGCCGATGTTGTACACCGCTGCCTTGCCCGAAGTGAACAGCGCCTGCGCGTCTGCGTATCCCGTGGACGAGAACCCCTCCGCGAAGCAGCCCGCCTCCCCCAACGAAGCCAGCCACTCGAGGGCCGCGGTCCCGTCATCGTCTGCGAACTTCGCGTCGGCCTTCTTGAGTTGCTGCACGTACTCGGGACCTGCAGTGCGGAACGGGTGATAGGCCATGTACCGCTCGAGTGGCCATTGATCCTGCCCGTCGAGCGCGATCGGCGTGATCCCGGCTTCCTTCAGGGCGGTGCACATCGCGGGGAAATCGCCCAACGACTCAGGGACCTCGACCCCTGCCTCTTCGAAGAGAGCCTTGTTGTACCAGAAGAACTCGAGCTGAAACTCGAACGGCACCATGTAGAGCGAGCCGTCGTCGAATCGCTGGTAGTTCAGGGCCGCCGGCCGGTAGTCGTCATAGATGTCAAGGCCCTTCAGGAGAGCCTCGGCGTCGATCATTCGGCCTTGGTCGGCGAGCTTCTTGGCGAAAGGAGTGGCGTCGGTGTCGAACAATTCCGGCAGCTTGTTCGCCGCGGCGAGCGTCTCGTACTTCTGGATGTACGAGGGTCGATCCGGCGTCGTGATCAGGTTCAGTGCGAAGCCCGGATGGTCGGCGGCGTACTCGTCAGCGATCTGCTTCATCGCTGTGATCACGCCGCCATCGGCGGGTCGCGATAGCAGCCAGGAGATCTCGCGCGGCGTGATTTCTCCATCGGGGTCCACATTGGTCGGATCGGTATTGCCACCGCCGGCGCCGCCCCCGGCGCATGCGGTGAGAAGAAGGCCGAACGCCGCCACCATGGCGGTCGCTGCGAGCCTCACGCGACTGGTCTTCATGATTTCCATCTCCATTGATTGAGTAGCACTTTTCACTGTTCAGTTGTGGATGTATTGCGGGGACATCTGCGAGGACTCGGCTGCGGAATCAGCCGCTGCTCTGCTCGCGGGGGCCAGCGGTGAAGAGCGAGCATTGACACGCACGTTGCGGACCATCGCCGAACCCTCTCCGACAAAGAGCCCGAGTCGGCCCGCAGGGCGGTCGTACAGACGTGTGCTGAGCGAGGTGCACCCATCGAGATTGGCGACGCAGAGGTCACCGTCCATGACGACGTCCAGGGTGTGGCGTCCCGGTGACAGGTCGGCGGCGCGCTCGAGCTCTAGGGCGAAAGGCACATCTCCAGAGATCTCCCATTGCCCGTCACCGGTACGAGGCCGCGGCCAGCGGTCGATGACCAGGCGGCGTCTGCGCGGTTCCAGTCGCAGGGCGTAGCCTTGGTCACCGTCGTCGCTCGCCCGCAGCAGGATCCCGCACTCGGTTGTATTCGGCGCGATGTCGAACGTGACGGAGACGTGGCAGCGGACGGGTAGCTCGACGTCGGAGACCACGGCTCGGTAGCCATCAGGTGCCTCGAGCAAGAGCGGGAAGACAGCGGAATCCGAGGCGTCGAAACGGATCGGAAGCGGGTCAGCGAAGCTCTCGAGGGTTTCCCAGGGGAATCCGAATGAGAGCGTGCCGTCCTCGTTCTGTGTGGCCTCCAGAACTGACATCGTGCCCGCCCACTGCCATGCCCCGTCGTCCTGTGCCCCTTCCTTGCTGGCGATCCAGCCGAAGAAGAACCGTCTCCCGTCTCGCTCCGCGGACTTGGCGGCGTAAAAGGCGCGCCCGTCGATCGAGTCCTGCGCCGGCACCGTCCACGGACCCGAAAGCTCACGCGCCATCCGATAGCGGGTGGTGAAGCTCTCCGAGAACTCGGAGTACACCAGATACCACCAGCCGCCCCACCGGAACACTTCAGGACACTCGTGCGCCACGTAGCGGCGCGGATCCCAGAACGGCTCCACGACTTCCCAGTGGACGAGATCCGCGGAAACACACTGCGCGATCGTCCCGCGGCGCCGCTCCGGTCCGTCGGCATGGCGCGCCGCAACCAGCATCCGCCACACTCCGGTGGCGTCGTCACGGAACACGAATGGATCCCGCCAGTCCCCGGGCTCGTAGCCCTTCGGTGCGCCGAACGTGTGCTCTGGGTGGCGCACCCACGAAGTCAACCCGTCTGCGCTCGTCGCATGCATGACCAGTTGCAGAGGCAGCCCATCGGCACCGCGGTGCTCGGGGTTCTGGCCTGTGTAAAAGAGGTGGCGCACGCCGGCTTCGTCGCGCACAACGCTCCCGGTGTACGCATTGAAGTCCGCGTCGACCTCGGTCCCGCTCTCGAAAGCGACACCGCGATCGATGAAGTCCACGACGTTCCGAGTGGTCACCAAATGCCACGGTGTACCCGGCTTGGGGCTGCGCCGTACGTCGTACAAGTAGAAAAGCTGGAACTCACCGTCCTCCACGTAAGGGATCACGTCCCCAACCCACGCATGAGGCGGACGGAAGAATACGGGGTGCGTCATGAGGATCGACTTCCTTGGTTAACCGCTTGAGCAGATTCAGCGTAGGACACCTATGCGACAGTGGTCAAGCGGTTAATCAAATTCCTCTCAGAAGGGACGCCGGCTGCCTCGCGACCGCGCAGGAGCGCTTCCACGTGAAGCCCGCCTCGGCCTGCGGCCTCCGATCGGGTTCTCCGTTGCAGCCGAGCATGGTTTCCGCTTCGGTGAGGGGAGTGATGCGCCTGGGCCGGCAGTCGGCTCCTCATCGGCGTCCATCACGCCACCGCGCGGTGATCAATAGATTTCGCCGACCCTCAGCGTGGCGCGCATATCCGTGCTGATCCCGGCCGATCTCCGGTAGCCGGCCGGCCGACTACCGGGCCGTTCGCCGCTCGATCGTCGGCGCGACGATCCGTTCCACGCGCTCGGCGACCGCGAGGACCAGATCGTCGCCCGCCCACGCTCCGACGACCTGCAGGCCTACCGGCATCCGGCCCTCCCCGAGGTCCACCGGTAGGGTGATCGCGGGTTGACCCGAGATGTTGAACGGGTACGTGTATGGCGTCCAGGTGATCCATGGCAGCGAGGCATCCGCCTCGCCGCCCGGGGGCACTTCGGCGTCCGCCGCGAACGCGGTCAGGGGCATCGTCGGCATGAGCAGGGCGTCGAAGCGGGTGAACACCTCGAAGATGCGCGCATTGAAAGCGCGACGCTCCTGCAGGGCATCGAGGAACCCGGCGAGCGAGTACTCTTCGGCGAGGCCGGTGAGCCGGGCGAGTCCGGGATCCATGATCTCGCCCACCGACCTGGACAGGTCCGCGAATCCGAAGCCCCGGCCGGTGACCCACAATGCCTCGAAGACCGAGCGCGGCACCGGGATATCGAGCGCGATCTCCTCGAGCGTTCCGAGCCCCGCACCGACGATCGAGGCGAACACCGGATCGAGGCGCGCGGACACCTCCTCCGAGGGGGCGATCCCCCACGGCTCGCGGACGATGCCGATGCGCCACGGGCGCCCGGCGGGCAGCGGAACCGGCGCTGAGAACGACGACTGCGGATCACGGGCATCCGGCCCGCGGGTCAGACGCAGCACTTCTCGAGCGTCGGCCACCGAACGAGTGAGCGACCCGGCGTGCGAGAGCGATTCGTTGACCGTGCCGGGCCAGACCGGAATGGCGCTCAGGGTGGGTTTCAAGCCGACGACACCGCAGAACGCCGCCGGAATCCGCACTGAGCCGCCTGCATCCGATCCGGTCGCGATCGGGACCGCGCCGGCCCCCACCGTCGCGCCGGAGCCGGCTGAGGATCCGCCGCTGTTGCGAGTCGGATCCCAGGGGTTTCGCGTAACCCCGGTGAGCGGTGAGATGCCGGTTCCCTTCCAACCGAATTCGGGCGTCGTGGTGCGGCCGACGATGATCGTCCCCGCGCTCACGAGGCGCTCCACCATCGGTGACGCTGTCGCCGCCGGAATCGCCGACGTCGTTCGCGAACCCTTCAGCGCTGGCTCGCCGACGATGTACATGTTGTCCTTGGAGGCGATGGGCACCCCGTGCAGTGCGCTGCGCAGCATGCCCCCGCGGGCTTCGCGCTCCAATTGCGCCGCCTCGGCCAACGCGGCCCGATCGCGGAACGCTACGTACGCGTTGATGTCGGCGTCATCGCGCTTCGCGAGCTCGAGCGCCATCTCGGCGAGCATGACCGGCGAAAGTGTGCCCTCCGCGACACCGCGGCCGAGCTCCACACCGGATGCCGCTCGGTATTGCCTCTCGTCGAGGTCTCGGTAGCTGCCTCCGAGGTTCATCGCACACTCCCTTCGGCCAGGCGGCCCCAGGCCGCAGCGAACCGGTCCACCCACTCCGGCGGCACCGACGTGCTGATCTTCACGAACCGCTCGCCGAACCGCGGCGACTGGTAGGTCCCGGGCCGGATGAACACCCCGGCATCCTCAAGCAGCCGTTCGCACACCTCGTCGGAGTGCCGGCCGGTCCGGGTGATGTCGACGGCGAGGAAATTCCCCTGCGAGTCCGGCACGACAACGTCGCCGAACCCGGTCTCGGCTATGATGTCTTCGACCCGGGCGATGTTCGCCCGGGTCACGGATCGAACCTGCTCCAACCAGGGTTCCCGGCCGAGCAGGCCTGCAATGGCCGCGCGCTGACCCACGATCGAGGATCCGAGTGGGTTCGCCGGGACCGCCGTGATCGTATCCAGCAGCTCGGGCCGGGCGACGACCGCCCCCAGGCGCATGCCCGCGATACCCAGCCACTTCGAGAAGCTGTAGGTCGTGAACGTCCGCTC
>Ga0190272_10001101_pt1 | contig 13111 bp, 11 predicted proteins | sample Popmic504T_FD_133746 | JGI IMG/M metagenome (GOLD analysis project Ga0190272, IMG submission 133746) | Populus adjacent soil microbial communities from riparian zone of Shoshone River, Wyoming, USA - 504 T | ecosystem: Environmental > Terrestrial > Soil > Riparian zone | place: USA: Wyoming...
ATGCTGCGCTATCTCGACCTGATCGTGGGCGAGTCCGCCCGCATGCGGACGGCACGAGCATCCCGCGGCTTCAACTCCCGCGGACCCCGAGCCTGGCGGGTCATCGCCACGGGTGTGGGGGCGCTGTTCGCGCGGTCCCACGCGCGCGGCGAGCGCGTGCATCTGGCGATGCTCTCGCGCGGCTACAGCGAGGCGGGCGCTCCGTGATCAGATGTCTTTGTCGGAGGATCGGCCGAAAGTCGGAGCATTCACGTCGAATCCTCCGACATTCCTGCAATCCTCCGACGCGCGGTTGCGACGGGGGGACGGTGGGATGCTGAGCCGTGCCGGTGCGAGAGTCTCGGTGCGGAACCTGCGGTTCGCCTACCCTGCAGGGCGCGGTGCAGCTGTGCTCGACGGCGTGAACTTCGACATCGCGGCGGGGGAGCGCGTGGCGGTTCTGGGGCCGAACGGCGCGGGCAAGACGACACTGATGCTGCACCTGAACGGCATCCTGACACCGACCTCCGGCTCTGTCGAGATCGGCGGCACGGTGGTGTCGAGACAGACCGTGCGGGAAATCCGCCGACGCGTCGGCCTCGTGTTCCAAGACCCCGACGACCAGCTCTTCATGCCCACCGTCGGTGAAGACGTCGCGTTCGGCCCGTCGAACTTCGGGGCGCGCGGCGACGATCTCACCGCCCGAGTCGAATCCGCTCTGGAGCGCGTCGGACTGGCGGGTGCGGCATCCCGACCCCCGCAGCACCTCTCGCTCGGCCAGCGCCGGCGCGCGGCGATCGCAACGATTCTGTCGATGGACGTCGACGTGGTCGTGCTCGACGAGCCGACCTCCAACCTCGACCCGTCGGCCAGGCGCGAACTGTCGGCGACGCTCGACGCCCTGCCTGCCACAATCGTGGTGGTCACGCACGATCTGCCGTACGCGCTCGAACTCTGCCCGCGCGCGCTGGTGCTCGACGGCGGTCGCATCGTCGCCGACGGCGCTACCCGGGAACTGCTGGCGGATGCCGAGTTCATGGCTGCACACGGGCTCGAGCTCCCATGGGGTTTCGACCCGCTGTCGATCTGGTGATCGAGCGGACCACGAAGCGGCAGGCCGAGGGTCGCCGGTTCGGCAATGATCTGCCTCTCCGAGAGGTGTCCTCCGAGCTGGGCGCGGCGATGCGGCTGAGCGATCGCACCGTGCAGGCCCGGATGAGTGATGCCGCCACCCTGATGATTTCTTTCCCCACCACGTTCGAGGCGTGGGGTGCGGGGCGGATCGATGCGCAGCACGTGGCCGCGATCATCGACGCCGGAGCGGGCATCGACAACCCCGATGCCCGTGACCGATACGAGCGGCAAATGGTGGAAGCCGCGGTGCATGAGACGCCCCCACGGTTGCGGAAGATCGCGGGAGTGGTCGCCGCACGGCTCGACCCGGCGACCACCGAGGAACGACACCTGCGTGCCCGAGCAGACCGGCAAGTCCGGGTGATCGACCTCGACGACAGCATGGCGCGACTCCTCGCCGACGGACCTGCGACCCTCATCCACGGGATCTACGACCGCCTCACCCAAATGGCGCACGAAGTACGCACCGGCGAGGATCGCATCGACACCGACAACGCCGCCGATACGGATGCGGAGTCGTCCGATGAGTCGGCCGAGGAGGCGCCGGTCGATACCCGGACGATGGATGAGCTGCGGGCCAACATCTTCGCCGACCTGCTCCTGACCGGCGCCCCCACCGGCCACGGCGACGGCGACGCACTCGGAGCAATCAGCGCGCACGTGCTCGCCGCCGGCGCACCCGGCTGGGACCGCGTCATGTTCCACCCGCACACCGGCGCGCCGCTCGCGGTAGACCGGTACCGGCCCAGCGCCGAACTGCGCCGTTTTCTCCGCGTCCGCGACGAACACTGCCGCTTCCCCGGCTGCACCCAACCACCCTGGCGATGCGACGCCGACCACACAGTAGACGCCGCCCGAGGCGGCCACACCAGTGAATGCAATCTGGCTTTGTTCTGCCGACGCCACCACACCGTCAAACACGCCACTGCCTGGACCGTCCGGCAACTCGGCGGCGGCATCCTCGAATGGACCAGCATCACCGGCCGCACCTACACCGACCGACCCATCTCGACGGTCCAATTCGTCCCCAGCCGCATCCCGCCCAGCCCGGACCCCACCGACTACAGCGACCCACCACCCTTCTGACCGGCGACGGCCCGCACTGAGTACCAGGCCGGCTTCGACGGGCGAGGTTAGGAACGCTTGAGTCCGGGCGCGTAAGACGCCACAATCAGCGCGACCCACGTGGTCAGGATGTACGGCCATGTGTAGGTCTCGAGGCCGAGGCGATGCATGAGGAGAGTGACGACGGCCGTGATGACGATCCACGGCAGCGAGTACAGCCACGACCCGACGCCGCTGCGCAGGAACGTCACCGCTAGGGCGATTGCCGTGAGCACCCCGGAGTAGTTGGCCAGGCCGTTCGCGATCTCACCCCACGGCTCGCCCATCACTACGGCGGTGACCGACCCGACAACACTGCCGAGTACAGCCGCGACGCCGACCTTCCAGCTCGCGATGAACAGCCCGATCAGTATGAGCGCACCTGACCACAGGTTGTCGACCAGCACCACCTGCGAGACATTCGTCAGCAGCGAGGCGAGAAAGGCCGGTACCGGATCGGTCGTCAGGATCGCAGGAGGCGAGTCGACGGCAAGACCCAGGGTCGACAGGGCGATGACCGACGCCACGATCACGAACGGGGCAGTCGTGTACGGCAGGTCGAACTTCTTCAGCGCGGTCTGTGTGAACAGCCAGTTGACGAACCACGTGACCGGGCCGGTGGCGAGCCCTCCGACGAAGGCGAGCACGTAGCTCCACCACGCCTCACCGCCGAGGGCCGCAAACACCGCTGCCCCGACCAGCGCGCCGCAGAACGACTGCATGCCCGACCCGATGTTCGGGAGCGAGAAGCCGGCTGCACGGCCGCCGAGCATCCCACCCAAAGCTCCGAGAAGTGCCAGCACACCCATCCGCCAATCGGCGACGAAGAACGCGGCCAGGATGAGTGCTCCGGTGACGACGTTCTGCTGGAAGTAGATCTGCGAAGGGCCGTGCAGCATCCCGAAGCCCCACTGCGCCACCGCGCGGGGGGCGGCCGTCGTCGAGCTCATGCGCGGGTTCTCCTCGGTCAGGACTTGCGGATGACGGGGGCCGGTCGCCCCGTGAGAAGTTCGTGCGCGGCTGCAGCTGCCGCGGTCTGCGCGGCGAGAGCGGTGATCGTGTCGTCGGCGATGAGCCGCACCCATGCCCCGGCATCCCCTGGCAGCACACTCACCCCGAATCGTGCACGGTCGTCGTCGGATGCCGCGACCACCGTGTCCACGGCAGCATGCAGCGCCTCGACAATGCGGGCGGCGGGAACGAGCGGCGACAGCACGTAAAGGGTCGCAACGATGTCGCGCTCGTCGAGCACGGCGAGCCCGCCGACGTGGCCGCCCTGAGGTACGAGCCGGACGCGGTCGAACGCGACAGGGCGGCCGTGCTTAATGGGGCTCCGCCCCAAACCTCCGGCTTGCTGGCGCGCGTCCCCCGGACGACGCACCTCGAAGTCGCTCGCGTAGACCTCGTAGGCGTTGTGCTCGCCGCGGGTGAGCCGGCCGGCGTAGATCGTCTCGCCTGTGATCAGCGTCGCGTCCGGGTGCAGGGTGACCGAGGTTCGCTGGTAGTAGCGCGATCCCGCGAACGGGATGACCGGATCGGGCAGGTACTCGACGTAAGAGTCCGCCTCGGCCTCGATGTTCACGACCGCCGCTGCGTAGCCGTGTTCCATCCGGTACAGCTTCGTGTGCGCCTGGGTCGTCACGTGCGCCGACGTGCCCTCGCCGAAGCGAAGGTCGGTGCGTTGCCGGTCGCCGTGCAGCACTCCGCCGCCCGTGGTCATGACGTACGTGTACGGCATGTCCACGCGCAGCGGGTTGTAGTACAGCGGCCGCATGATCTGCAGCGGCGTCTTCTGGTAGTGATGCACGAGGTCCGTGCGCTGGGCGCTGCTCGCTCCGCGCAGTTCGAAGTCCAGCTCCAGAATCCCCACCTTGCCCGGGCTGCCGACGCGCAGCGTCTGCGCATCGGTGCCGTACCGCGCCACCTCCACCGGAACGCGATCCGGCTCGAAATGCGCGGGCTGCAGCCGCGGGCCCCCGTACAGGGGCTCGCCGGCGGTGGCCTTCACGCGAGCACTCGAAGCCTCGAACTCACGCGACCAGTTCGGGCTGCGTGGCCGCCCAGTGCGCGAGGATCCGGTCGAACAGCTCCTGCAGGCCGGTGCCATCGAGCGAGTTGGTCAGCACGACGGGCTTGCCATCGCGAACGGCGTGCGCATCCCGCTCCATGATCTCGAGGTCGGTGCGCACGTACTGGGCGATGTCGATCTTGTTGATGACGAGAATGTCGCTCTCGGTGATGCCGGGGCCTCGCTTGCGGGGCATCTTCTCGCCGTTGGACGTGTCGAGCACGAACACGAACACATCCGCCAGCGCGGGCGAGAACGTGAGGGTGAGGTTGTCACCGCCCGACTCGTAGATCAGCGTGTCGATCTCGGGGAAGCGCTCGAGCATCTCCTCACCGGCGGCGAGGTTCATCGTCGGGTCATCGCGCACGGCCGTGTGGGGGCATGCACCCGTCTCGACGCCGATGACCTTCTCGGGATCGAGGATGCCGGCGAGCTCGCGTCGCACATGATGGGCATCCTCCTGCGTGTAGATGTCGTTCGTGATCACGCCGGGGGTGCGCCCCGCGGCGATGAACAGGGGCACGAGGGCCTCCGTCAGTGCGGTCTTGCCCGTTCCCACCGGTCCGCCGATGCCTACGCGCAGCACGTTGTCACTCATCTGTCTCGGTATCCAATCTGTCGGTGTCTCGTTCGTGTGTCAGCTGGTGAACAGGCGCGCCTCGGCGCGCTCGTGCGCCGCCGACGCGATGTCGGCGTTGGGGGCGAATCCGCCGATGTCTGCGGCGGGCCGGACGACAGCATCCGCCGTCACGACCTCGATGATCGGCTGTATCTCGCGCAGCATCACCTGCGCTCCGCGGTGGTCGGTCAGCCGCAGGCGGAGGGCGGCGCCTGCGAAGCTCACGCAGAAGGCGAAGAGGTCGGATGCCACGGCCTCCGCCACCGGCACACCCATCGCCGCGTAGCAGACTGCGGTCGCGACCGGCTGGCATCCGGGAGACTGCTTGGCCTTCACGCGTGCGGCCCACTCGGCGATGTCCGCGCCGCCCTGGGCGCCCGCGAACGTCTCCGCGGCGATGTCGATGAGCTGCCGACCGCTGCGGGTCGATGCCACCCGCAGTTCGGCGTTGAGCTTCGACGCGAAAAGCACGTGGTCGAGGTCGGCCACGGCATCCCACTCCCGGCGCTCTGCGGCGTTGTGTGCACGTGCGAGCGCCGTGGCGTCGCCCGGTCCGATCGAGGCGACCAGCAGATCCTCGAGCAGCGCGCCCGCTTTGCCGGGCTGCACCAGCCCGGCCTGACGGAACCCTTCGAGCCCGTGCGACATCGTGTAGAACCCGCTCGGGAACGCCGAGTCCGACAGCTGCAGGCTGACCAGCAGCCGCGCGATCGAGGTAGACATCCGCCCCTGCTAGACCAGGAAGAACAGCTGCGTGAGCGGCAGCGACTGGGCCGGCTCGATGTGCACTACCTCGCCGTCAACGGTGACCGTGTACGTCTCGGGGTCGACCTGGATCTCGGGCGTGACGCCGTTGCGCACCATGTCCTTCTTGCCGATGGTCCGGTTGCCGTGCACGGGAAGGATCTGGCTCTGCAAGCCGAGCTGTTCGGGCACGCCCTTCTCGATCGACGCCTTCGACATGAACGTCGCCCGCGTCTTCTGCAGGGTCGGCCCGAACGCGCCGAACATCGGACGGTAGTACACCGGCTGCGGGGTGGGTAGCGACGCGTTGGGGTCGCCCATCTGAGCCCAGTTGATGAGGCCGCCCTTGATGATCATCTTCGGCTTGGCGGCGAAGGAGTCGACCGGCCACAGCACGATGTCGGCCATCTTGCCGGGCTCGAGCGAGCCGACGTAGTCCGAGATGCCGTGCGCGATCGCCGGGTTGATCGTGACCTTCGCGAGGTAGCGGAGCACCCGGAAGTTGTCGTTGCCCTCGGAGTCCTCGGGCAATGGGCCGCGCTTGTCTTTGCAGTGGTGCGCGGTCTGGAAGGCCCGGGTCACCGACTCGCCGATGCGACCCATCGCCTGCGAGTCCGACGAGAACATCGAGATGATACCCATGTCGTGCAGCACAGTCTCGGCCGAGATCGTCTCGGCGCGCACCCGCGAATCGGCGAACGCGAGGTCTTCGGGGCTGTCATGGGAGAGGTGGTGGCAGACCATCACCATGTCGAGCAGCTCGTCGACCGAGTTCACCGTGTACGGCAGGGTCGGGTTGGTCGACGAGGGCAGCACGTTGGGTTGACCCGCGACCCGGAGGATGTCGGGGGCGTGACCGCCGCCCGCACCCTCGGTGTGGAAGGTGTGAATCGTGCGGCCGTCGATCGCCGAGATCGTGTCTTCGACGAACCCGGCTTCGTTGAGCGAGTCGGTGTGCACCGCAACCTGCACGTCGTACTCGTCTGCCACCCGCAGCGCCATGTCGAGCACCGCCGGAGTCGTTCCCCAGTCTTCGTGCACCTTGAGGCCGGCAGCTCCGGCCTCGATCTGCTCGATGAGAGCCTGCGGCAGCGAGCCGTTGCCCTTGCCGTGCACGCCGATGTTGACGGGGATCCCTTCGAAGGACTGCAGGATACGGTGGATGTTCCAGGCGCCGGGTGTGCAGGTCGTGCCGTTCGTGCCGTCCGTCGGGCCGGTGCCGCCGCCGAACAGCGTCGTGATGCCGTTCGACAGGGCCGCGTATGCCTGCTGCGGCGAGATGAAGTGCACGTGCGAGTCCATCGCGCCGGCCGTGGCGATGAGGTGCTCGCCCGCGATGACTTCGGTGCCAGGACCGACAAGGAGCTTCGGGTCGACGCCTGCCTGCGTCTGCGGGTTGCCGGACTTTCCGATGCCGACGATTTTGCCGTCCTTGACCCCGATGTCGGCCTTGACGATGCCGATCACCGCATCCATCACGATCGCGTTCGTGATCACGAGGTCGAGTGCCCCCTGCGACTGGTTCGCCTGCGGATCGGCGGCCATGCCGTCGCGCGCGGACTTGCCGCCGCCGTAGACGACCTCGTCTCCGTAGCTTCCGGCGGCGTAGTCCTTCTCGATCTCGATGATCAGGTTGGTGTCGGCGAGCTGCACGCGGTCGCCCACGGTCGGCCCGAAGAGATCGGTGTACTGCTGGCGAGGGATGATGGCCATCTACTTGCTGCCCTTCTGGGTCGACTTCGCGGTGGGCGTGCGATTCTTATCGACCTGCGCGGTAGGCGTGCGATTCTTATCGACCTGCGCGGTAGGCGTGCCTTCCCTGCTGTTCGGGGCGCCGTTCTCGAACTGCTTCTGCTCGAGCTGCACCATCGCGTCGATCTTGGTCTGCGGGGCATCGAGCCCCCCGTTCACCAGGCCGTTGAACCCGACGACGTGCCGCCCGCCCGCGTAGGCCACGAGCGTCACCTGCTTGGTCTCGCCAGGTTCGAAGCGCACACCGGTGCCGGCGGGGATGTCCAGATGCATTCCCCACGCCTTCTCGCGCTCGAATCGGACGGCGCGGTTCACCTCGAAGAAGTGGAAGTGAGACCCGATCTGCACCGGACGATCGCCCGTGTTGGTGACCTTGAGGGTCACCGATGCGCGACCGGCGTTGATCTCGATCTCCTCGCCGGTGTGCTGGTACTTCGGCCGTCTGCTGACCATGGCGTTGCCCTTCCCTACGGAGCGTGGACGTGGGCGTGCAGCCCATCGTGGTGGTGCGTATGGGTTGTTCCATCGGCGTGAGTGTGCGGGTGCGGATGACCGTCGGCCTCGAAAGCGTGTGAGTGGGCGTACCCGTGCCCGTGATCGGCGTCGAGGCCGGCGTCGATACCGTCGCGCCCCGCTGCGAGGTCGTCGAGTGCGGCGGTGACGCGAGTGCGCACGGTCCGAACGATCGCGCTGTCGGTCATCAGTGGCCCGGCGAAACGCGAGCCCGCGAGCACGCCCTGGCCGAACGCCTCGTCACTGGTCGCCGCGAATCCGGCGGGAACGACGACGGAGCGCTCGATCCCGAGGCGCCTGAGCCTCTCGATCGTCGGTGCCACGCTGCCTCCCGCGTCCACGATCGCGGCGAAGACTTCTTCGGCCGCACCGTGCGTCGCGACGAGGTACGCGACGCGGTGCAATTCCGCTTCGTCGAACGGGTTCGACCGCACCGCGACGACGACGATCCCGGCATCCTGGTCCTGCGCACGTGCCTCGTTCGCGGCCGTGCGCAGCCACGCGGTGAGGTGATCGATGGTCCCGAAGGGTGCCGCCAGGGCAAGGCGTCCGGGATGCTTCGCCCCGAGCCACTTGAGGGTCTTTGCGGTGTCGGCCACCATCGTGGGATTGCGGCCGAACGTCATGGGCACCACGACCACGGTCTCGCCCGCCGTCAGCGCCTCGCTCACCGCATTGTGGAAACGCCTGCCGGGGCGCGCCGCTCGCGCGTCTGGTATCACCGCTTCGAGGCGAACGAGGTCGGCGCCGTCTGCGCTCTCATGCCCGCCGACGAGGATCGTGCGCACGGGCGCTGTGCTGCCCATTCGCTCACCCGCCGACCGGGTCGTGGCACGAGACGAGCTTCGTGCCGTCCGGGAAGGTCGCTTCGACCTGCAGCAGCGTGATCCGCTCGCGGACGCCCGGCATGCACTCGTCGACCGTGACGACCTTCTTTCCGAGCTCCATGCAGTCGGCGACCGACTTGCCGTCACGAGCGCCCTCGAGGATCGCCTCGGTGACGAGAGCTTGGGCCTCGCTGATGTTCAGCTTCGTGCCACGCTCACGTCTACGCCTGGCCAGTTCTGCGACCTGATACACGTACAGCTTGTCGATTTCGCGCGGGGTCAGGTCCATTCACGGCTCCAGATTCTCGACTCGTGCTGGGGGGTGTGGGGGGAGAGGGAGAAGTCCCGGCGGTTGCCTGGCTTCATCCTGGCAGGACGACTGCTGCTTTGCATACCGTTCATCCTGAGTCCGGTGCGCCGCCGGTGGACCCTGGGCGCAGAGCAGCCATATACGCCAGGAGCGTCTGATTGATCCGCTCGACGTCCGCGAGGGCCGGGTCGCTCACGGTGCTCCCGCTCGGCGCGGTGAAATCCTTGGGATCGTGCACCCGGGAGGGGAGTCGGTCGTCGAGAACCGCGAGCGTCGAGCCGAAGTTGTCGCGCGTCACCGCGTCGAGGTGCTGCCAGAAGGCCGGTGTCAAAGTGTTCGCCGTGACAGCCCCGGGCGACGTCGGTTCAGTGGGCGTGCGCTGAGTGTCGGTCGCGAGGTGGCGTGCGTAGTAGGTGAGGGCGGTCAACGACGTCAGCTGCGTTTCGATGCCGCTGCGCTGCAGCGATCCGGGTGCCCGCCGCAGCGGTGCGACGTGACGGAGGATGTCGTCGAGCCGGCGCTGCATCGCCGACTCCTGCTCCGCGAGGGCCCGCGCCTGCGAGGCATCCGTCGCCACTCGCGGGTCGGCGCGACGCTGGAGGGCCGCGTGCGTCACACCAGAGATCGTCGTCACGAGGGCGGCCATGCCCTCCAGCACCTGGGCGCGCGTACGCGTGGGCAGGACGATCGCGGCGACGACCAGGGCGACGAGGGCGCCGATGATCGTCTCGATCACGCGGACGTGGACGGCTTCGGCGTTGAGCCGCGCGAGGAGGTCGTACATCGTGGCGAGGAGGACCGTCTGCCAGAACGCGGTCCATGACGAGGCCACAGCGCGCAGGAATGACATGAAGAAGACGCTGACGCAGAGCACCGCGAACGCGACGACCGCGTCGTGGCCGGTCAGCAATCCGAGCCCGAACGCCGCGGCGGCGCCGAGCACGGTAACGACGATGCGCTGCACGGTGTGCAGGAGACGGTCGCCGTTCGACCCGCTCAGCGCCTGATACGCAGGCATCGCGGCCCAGTATTGGTACGTGCTCGAGACGAAGCTGCCCAGGTACAGCGCCACCCCCGTTGCCACGCCGGCCTGAACCGCCCGGCGGTCGGTGGCGCGCGTTGCTTCGCGGGTCGTCGGCGCGCCGGCCGACTCGGTGGGGTGATCCTCCGCGCGGTCGGCTCTGTCGGCGGCCGCCGCGTCGATGTCAGGGCGCGACAGCAACGCGTCGAGCGCGACGGACAGTTCGCGGATCGCGGCATACGCGCGGCTGGTTTCGGCCGGCCGCACGTTCGACAACTCGGTCGAGCTCGCGGGCGACACTGCTGCCGGGTGAGTGCTCGCTCGGTCTTGGAGTACGAGCGCGTGCACACGCGGCTGGAGGCTGAGCAGGTCACCCGCGAGCCGGGAGCGCTCGTCGACCGTGACGGAGTCATCCGAAGCATCCGGCAGGGCGCGGAGGAGGTTGTCGGCGGCGAGCTGCACGTCGAAGGCCTGCAGCCGTCGCGTTCGCACCTGATCGGGCGGGAGGAGCTCGGACTCATCGGGATCCAGCAGCCCGGTGAGGGACGTGATGCTGCCTCGGAGCGCCCTGTTCTCGGCGTGTAGGGCCCGCGCGAGCCGGCGATCACCCTCGGCGGAGAGAGCGTCGATCGCGGCGTCGATCAGCACAGACGCGCGCTCGCCGACGGCACGGATGCCCGCGCGGATCTGACGGCTTCGCCGCGGGAGGGGCAGCAGATTCGAGACCCAGCTGCTGACGACGCCGATGCCCCCCGCGACCAGCGCCCCGACCACTTCGGTCTGGGTCACCGCGAGCAGCAGCGAGAAGTAGTAGGCGATGAAGGCGACCTGCCCATACGTCGCCCAGCGCGGTCCGAACCGGCCGACCCACACCGCGACAGCAGCCACGACGGCGAGCGCCGCGAACGTGGCAAGCGAGTCGCGCGGCATGAATGCGCCGGCCGCGATGCCCAGCGACGCGGGGATCAGTGCGAGCAGGCCCGTGCTGCGCATGAGCCCGGCACCCCAGCCGGAGGTCATCGGCACCGAGAACACGGCGAGCAGGGCGGCGAAGACTCCGGCGGTCGTGGGGTCGGCATCGAGCAGCCCAGCAACCGTCGTGGCGGCGAGCACCGCGAGCACGACCGCGCCCAGCGTGCGGAGTGCGGTCCAGAGGCGGACGTATCCGGGGTCGAGGAAGAGCAGGCGCCGGCGAGCCCACGCGAGCACGCCTCCCGTTCGTCGGGCGTGTACCGCCGTGCGCGGACCGGTCGCGGCATCCGTCTCACGCGCTTCATCGGGTGCGGCGTCATCGGGCGCCGGGGCGACTCCGCGGTAGATCGGCTGGTAATCGAGGTCGTGGCCCACCCGCGTGACGAACTGCTGGGCGGGATAGGCGAAGGGCAGCCAGACGGTGTAGCGACCGTACGCGTCGTCGACGTCGACACCTTCCGTCGCACCGATAATGTTCGCCATATCGTCATTCAGCGACAGGAAGCGCAGCACCCACGGGTCGATCGCCGATCTCGATGACTGCGCGTGGAAGCCTTCGAAGCTCGCCCTGAACTCCTCGGCCGTCACGGGGTCGGGCACGACCGGGCTCGGCCACTTCATCATCTGATAGCGACGTTCGCGGAAGTCGTTGAAGACCTCGGTGAGCCGCGGGAGAGAGGGCGACTTCGTCGCATCGTGGCCGGTCGGCAGCCCCCAGCGCAGTGCGCCGACCACACCCGAGGTCATGTACAGCGCGAACGGCAGCGAGAACTGCTCCTCTCCGCTCTGGAAGAGGTAGGCGGCGTGATCCTGACGAAGGCTGTCGCAGTACAGGTTGAAGTCGTCGACCAGCTCGTTCAGATGCCGGTCGAGGTCGCGGGCCGTCCCGTCCGGAAAGTAGGGCTGCAGCGCATCGACCGGGCTGCCGACTCCAGGGCCGGTGCTGAAGAAGTCCGCGCACAGCGAGCGGAGGAACTGGATCACCCCGTAGACGTTGCTGAGGTACGTGATGATGAACGAGAGCAGCACGACGCTCATCAGGGCCTCGAGCACGGGGAGAAGATTCACCCAGCCGCCGGCAGGTGAGATGTTGTCGGCGCCGACCGTCGCGAACTGGCCGAAGCTCAGGTACAGAGCGCCGACGAAGTCCGGATAGACGCCCTGCGAGAGCTGGAACGCCCCGAGGCCGATGAGCCCGAGGTAGATGAACGTGAAGCCGAGGACGACACCGCCGATCCAGCTGAGGATCGTGGTCAGCAGCAGCACACCTGTCACCTGGCGCAGCACGAGCGGTCGCCAGCGACGCGACACTCTGCGGGTGATGGAGCGCAGGATGACCCACTGCCACCGCACGACGCGATTGACGAGGATGCCGGCTTCGTCGTAATTGAGGACCGCGAGAAAGGTGTCCAGGAAGGTGAGGACGAGGATCGCGACGCCGAGCGCGATCCAGAAGACGTCCATTCCGCTCAGCGTAGTGGTCCTTTCTCAATGGGGCTCCGCCCCAAACCCCCGGCTTGCTGGCGCGCGCCCCTCGGGGCGTTCGGCCGCTCGGTCGCCGCGCACGAGGGATGGCATGCGGTGATCGAGGATCGTGAGCACGACGGCGATGACCACGCCGATCAGCAGCACCACGCTGGAGTTGCGCACCGAGTCTGCGAAGCCGATGGTCGCCACATCGAGGAACGGGTACGGGTACCACCCCGTGATCGCGCCGTGGACGAACGTGTAGACCAGCCAGGCGAGCGGCCAGATGAACGCGAACGCGGCAGTCGCCCACGTCATGCGGGGCCGCGGTCCGAAGATCAGCCAGCCGACGAGTGTCGCCCAGGGGGAGATGTAGTGGAACCCGATCGTGGCCGCCAGCGCCCAGCCCTCCGGGTGCACGAGCGGAGCGAGGATCGTCTCATAGACGAGCCCGGTGATGATGATGCCGAGCAGGGCGTCGAAGCGAAGCACGCGCCACAGCTTGCCGTCACGGAAGATGTTCAGCGCGAGCGCGATCGATGTGCCGAGCACGAACAGGTTGCTCTGGATCGTGAAGAAGCTGAACAGTCGCACGAACCTC